>Ga0302323_100003011_pt1 | contig 13703 bp, 11 predicted proteins | sample Fen_T0_3_FD_201950 | JGI IMG/M metagenome (GOLD analysis project Ga0302323, IMG submission 201950) | Peat permafrost microbial communities from Stordalen Mire near Abisko, Sweden - Fen_T0_3 | ecosystem: Environmental > Terrestrial > Soil > Wetlands > Permafrost | place: Sweden: Abisko... | reverse complement strand
ATGCAGAATCGGGTGGTGACTCTGCTTGGCGCTGCCACTTTGTTCGGCGGCAGCTTACTATTGCTCAATCCCATTGGGTTCAGTCTTTTCCCCTCGGCAGGAACCGCGGAGTTTTTGATCAAGATCGATGCGGAGGAAGGCGCGAGCACCGCGGAGACGGATGCGATTGCGCAAAAAGTGGAGCGCGTGCTGGCCGCGAGCCACCAGATCGAGTGGTATTTCACATCCATCGGAAAGGGGAATCCGCAGATCTATTACAATGAGACGCCGCTCGGACAGAAGGCGAACAAAGCGGAGATTTTTGCGAAGTTAAAGGAATTCGATTCGAAGAAGAGCCCGGCGTTTCTCGAGCAGCTTCGGCAGCAACTCCACTCGATCACGGGCGCACAGATAAACGTGAAAGAATTTGAACAAGGGCCACCAGTGGAAGCCCCTATTGCGGTGCGCATTTTCAGCGAGAATCTTCAGACGCTTGTGGAGCTGTCCGGGCGGGTGGAAGGCCTCTTGCACGAGGTTGAGGGAACCCGTGACATTGATAATCCCCAAAGAGTACAGCGCACCGATCTCAAACTGGCGATCGACAAGCCCATGGCGGCAATGCTGGGCGTGCCCAACGCAGAAATTGACCGGGCGGTGCGCCTGGCTTTTGCCGGACTGAATGTGAGCCGTTTCCGCGAAAGCGACGGTGACGAATACAACATCCAGCTCGCCATGCCGCGCGGCGAGCGCGCTACGCTGGACAATTGGAAACGGATTCAGGTGTTGTCGGGGTCAGGCCAATACGTGCCGATCGGCCAGCTGGCCACGCTCGAGTTTACCAAGGCGACGCCGGTCATCCAGCGATTTAATCGCGAGAGATCCACGACGGTTACGGCCTTTGTTCGCACGGGCTACAACGTCGACAAACTCACCAAGCTGACCGGGGAGAAGTTGCTGAAACTCGACTGGCCGGTTGGAACCCGCTGGGAATTTGGAGGCGAAGTAGCGAGCCGGAAAGAAAGTTTCGGCGATCTGACCAGCGCCATTCTGATCGCGATGTTCGGCATATTCGCGATCCTGGTGCTGGAGTTTAGGAGTTTCCGCGGCACGCTCATTGTCGCTTCAGTCATCCCGCTTGGTGCTATCGGTGGGTTGTGTGCGCTGTACCTGACCGGATACTCGCTTTCGTTTACCGCCACGGTTGGCTTTGTCGCCTTGATCGGCATTGAGATCAAAAATTCCATCCTGCTGGTTGATTTCACGAACCAGCTGCGCGCCAAGGGCACGCCATTGAAAGAGGCGATCGAGCAGGCCGGCGAAATACGCTTTCTGCCCGTGGTGCTGACGACGCTGACCGCGTTGGGCGCATTGATGCCGCTGGCGGTGCAAAAGTCCGGGCTCTATTCGCCGCTCGCGATCGTGATCATCGGTGGGTTGATCAGTTCACTGCTGCTTTCGCGACTCGTGACGCCGGTGATGTACAGTTTAATCCCGCCGCCGAAAAGCTAGGGTGGTTGCACTAAAACTGGGGCCCAATTGGCGAAAATGGATTTGCGTGCATTGTATTCGGGTAGGGCGACTACAATTTTTATGTGACTGCTCGAGCTGGCGGTTGGTTGTGGCCGCCGGCATTTACCGCGGGCCAAACGTCATTTAAACCGTGGCGCCAGACCGGCGTGAATTTCACGGATGAGCTTTTCAGTCGTCGCCCAGTCGATGCAGCCGTCAGTGATGGAAACGCCCGGAAGGAGTTTCTCTTTAGGTTGAGGGAAAGGTTGGTTGCCGGCGTGCAGGTTGCTCTCGATCATCGCACCAAGAATCGAAGTGTTGCCGGTGGCAATTTGTGCGAGCACGGCGTGCAACACTTCGGGCTGACGCTCCGGTTGTTTCGCGGAGTTATCGTGGCTGCAATCGACGAGGATGGTTTTAGGGAGGCCGGCCTTCGCGAGGAGTTGCTCAACGTCGGCGATGTGCGCCGGACCGTAATTGGGACCGGCGGCTCCGCCACGTAGCACGATATGGCAATTCGGGTTGCCGCGCGTGGTCACAGCGGAGGCGGCGCCGTCCATGCTGATGCCGAGGAAAGTCTGACTCTGCGACGCCGCTTTGATGGCGTTAATTGCGGCCTGGATACTGCCGTCGGTGCTGTTTTTAAAGCCAAGTGGCATCGACAGACCCGAGGCCATCTGGCGGTGAGTTTGCGACTCGGTGGTGCGCGCGCCGATCGCGGACCAGCAGATTAAATCGGCGATGTACTGCGGTGTGATCGGATCGAGCAGCTCGGTGGCGGTGGGCAGTCCGAGGTCGAGCACTTCGCGCAAGAAAGCCCTGGCTGCGCGCAGGCCGGTGGCGATGTCGTGCGAACCGTCGAGATGCGGGTCCATGATGAGGCCCTTCCAACCAACGGTGGTGCGCGGCTTCTCAAAATAAACACGCATCACGATCATGATTCGGTCCGATACCTCACGCGCGAGTTTAGCCAGTTTTTGCGCGTACTCCGCACCGGCGGCAGTGTCGTGGATCGAGCACGGGCCGATGACTAAAAGGAAACGCTGGTCATCGGTGAAAATCAGGCGGTGGATTTCGTCGCGGGCTTGGGCGACGAAGGCCGCCTGCGATTCGGTCTTGGGCAGCTCGGCCACGAGTTGGGCGGGCGAGGGCAGGACACTGGTTTCAACGACGTTGATGTCGGACGTTTTCTGCATGGAGGGAAGACGGTGGTGGATTCCCGCTTTGTCTGGCAAGCCTCCTCGCGGCGCGATGGCCGAATCCAGAAAAGAAGTTGGCCGGTCGCCTACCCCTAAGCGACCGGCCATTTGCTTTCTTAGTTACCCCAAAACTTCCGCTAAGCGGAAGAAGTGTGGAAAATCTAATGAGGGGAACAGTGCTTATGAGAGGAGTTCCGTCAACAAAATCTTCGAAAAATACTGCTGGTCTATTTGCAAACCAAAATCTGAAAATAACTTACCGCATGTCAGATTTTCATTCTCTCGCTCGAAGTTTCAAATACCGGCCGTCTGCGGTGTTGAAAGTCACTGGTCAAGATGCATTTCCGTTTCTACAGGGGCAGTTCACGCAGGATCTTCGTCCACTCCGGGACGAGGCGCGGGTTGCCTATGGCTTATGGCTCAACCAGAAAGGCAAGGTTTTGGCCGACAGTTTTCTGCTGCGACAGGGGGAGGATTGGCTGTGCGTGAGCCTGTATTCCGCGGCTGAAACGATTCGTGAACGCTTGGAAACCTATATCATAGCGGATGATGTAATGGTTGAGGACGTGACGGCGCAATGGGCGGGAACGGCGATTTTTGGGCCGGGTGCGGTCGAATTCATAGAAAAAAACGCCGGAGGGCTCCGGCTGGAGACGGGTCTCGTGGCAACCACGAAGCACGGGTTTCTCTTTCAAGGCCGGCGCATGACGGGGTCGCATTGGGAGTGGTTGTATCCAGTTGGCGCGGCCGAAAAGGCGATGGATTTTGGCGAGCAGATTGGTTTTGCGGAGAGCGAGCGGCTGCGGATCGATGCTTTGATTCCGTCGGTGCCGCGCGATGTCGGCTCCGAAGATCTGCCGAATGAAGGCGGTCTCGATCGCGACGCGATCTCGTATACGAAGGGCTGCTACCTGGGCCAGGAAGTGATGGCCCGGCTGAAAACGATGGGACAGGTCCGGCGCAGGTTGATGCGTCTGTCCGGACGGATGGCACCTCCGGAGATTTTGCCTTCGCCGCTTTTTGCCGATGGAAAAAGGATCGGCGAATTGCGTTCGGCTGCACCATCGGAAGACGGATTTATTGGACTTGCGATGATTTCATTGCTCGGTTTGGGGCAAAGACAATTGATAGGACTCTCGCCCGACGGTCCCGCCGATCTTGCCCTTACCGACATCTTGGAATGAACGAACTCGAAAAGCTGACCCAGCTCTGCCTGCGCCTTGGGGCGGAGCGTGCTCAGGCCGCAACGATGGCGGCGCAGCTCTCGAAACGTGCAGACCAGCTTGCGACAGAACGCGGCATTCCGCGCACGGAGGCTATGGCCCATCTGCTCCAGCTCGTCGTGAAGGGGCACAACGGTGAGACGCCGCCGGGCTTTGCAGGACAATCTCTCGTCATCGACAAAAAATGAAAGATAAGATCATCGCGCAGTTCAAAACGGTTTACGGCTTTGCGCCGGATATCATTGCTCGTGCCCCGGGCCGTCTCGAATTCATCGGCAACCACACCGATTACAACGGCGGTACCGTGCTGGGCGCGGCGATTGACCGCGGAATTTGGGTCGCGGTGCGGGCGGTGCCGGGCACGGAGGCGTCATTTTATAGTGGATACGCACGGAAGACCGTGACGATTGATCTCGCCCGCGCGACAAAGCAGGCTGGCGAGTTTAATTGGGTCAACTATCCGCTCGGGGTGTGGACAAGTCTGCCGGCCTTTGGCCTGAAGCAGCCAGGGGGTTTCCAATTTCTGGATGTTTCTGATCTTCCCTCGGGTGCGGGCATGAGCAGCAGCGCGGCGATCGAGCTGGCCTCGGCGCTGGCGTTTACGGGACTCACCGGTGAAAAGCCGACGCGCGAAACGCTGGTAAAGGTCGCGAAGAAAGCGGAGAACGACTTTGTCGGCGTGCCGTGCGGCATTCTCGATCAAGGCGTTTCCGGCTTTGGGCAGAAAGACCACTTGGTTTTCATCGACTGCCGAGGGCCGACATTTGCGACTGTGCCGTTGCCGGCTGACGCGCACTTTTGGGTTTTCAACACGCACACGAAGCATGCGCTGGTTGATGGACTCTACGCCGCCCGCCATCGTGAGTGCATGGCGGCCGCAAAGGCACTTGGCGTGACGCTGCTCGCCGATGCTTCGCTGGCGGACCTCGAAGCAGGCAAAGGCAAGCTCGACGCCACCGGCTTCAAGCGGGCGAAGCACGTCATTGAGGAAATTGCCCGCGTGGACGCCGTCTGCTCCGCGCTGGCCAAAGGAGATCTTGTCGCTACCGGCCGGTTGCTGACCGCTTCGCATCGCAGCTCGCAGACTCAGTTTGAAAACAGCACGGTCGAGCTGGATTTCCTCGTCGATACGCTGTCGACCGCCCCCAACGTCTTTGGCGCACGCCTGACGGGTGGCGGCTTTGGCGGTGCAGTGATGGCGCTGACCGGCGGTGCATTTGCCCAAGCTGATGCCGGCCGTATCGCAGCGCTCTACCAGGCGAAGTTTGGGCGCGCACCTGATGCGCTACACCTCAAGACCGGCCCTGGAGCCGAATAGGTTTAAAGCAGGCCGCGGCTACTCTATCCGGGGTCTGCCGGTCGTAATTGCCCAACAAAAAGGCCACCCGGCATCGCGAGTGATGACGGGTGGCTGGGGCAATCGCCATTTACTCGACGGCGAGCAAAAGAGGCACGGGATAATCTTACACTTGCGCGATATTTTGCTTCGATTTCTTGATGCGAAGCCCGACGATCGCCGTTAGGCCCACGGCTGCAATTAGTCCATAGCTGGAGGGTTCCGGGACAGGATTTGGAAAGGGCGACGGAGACGCGTCCTGAAAGGCGACGATAAAGTCGCTGTAATCATGATCCTGGGTACTATTCTGGTTATTGCGGTCCTCGAAGCCGACGATAAGCGTGGCCACGCCATTGATCCACGTATTCATGTACGCTGTGTGAATGCTTGTATCGCCGCCGGCAAACTGGTTTGGGGTGCCAAAAGCAAACCACGTACCACCCGGGTTGCCGGGAGAGCCCACACCATTAAGGAAGAAATCCAAGGTTTGGCCTGCACTATAAGTTATTGTGGTGAAGGTATTGTCTACCAAGAGCCCCGGCCCCGGCGCTGTCCCGTACGGCGATGAATCAAAATGCGTTACCAGGGGAACATAGGAAGCAGGATCAGTGAGAGCCGTCGGCTTTACGACATAACCAAAGTCGTCTGCCCAGCCAGCGGTCTCTCCGAGAAACACCACAGTTACTGCTCCTCCTGAAGCGTGAAGTGGAAAGGCTGGTGTGGCTGGCCCGGTGAATCCTGCCGGAAGAACATCATTCGTCGAACTATTGAGGTTCAGCCCGGTGGCATGGAAGGCGGTTTGACTAGGCGCGCTCACCAGAGTCGTGAACGCATTCCAACCGTTGGTAGCGGACCACGCAGGTGGTCGGGGGGTGATTTGGGCATTCGCGCTGATAGCGAACAATGTGGCGACGAGAGCCACGATCGAAGAACCGAGTTTTGTTTTCATCTTTTTTCGTTTTGAATTTCCCAAGCCGCGCGATTCTCCACCAGAGCTCTCAAGAGCCATGATCACCAATGAATCGCAGGCCAATAAACTAATATCGTCTATTAAATATGCAACGGGTGGTCCTGTGAGGGATTCCCTGCTGGTTCCCTCGGGCTAAGTCCGAAATCAGTGAAGCAACTCGATGGCAGGAAGCCTTGTTGCAATGATTGCCTACGGTGAATGGTTGCGGTGGGAAGGGGCCAGCTCGATCTCGGACGGGCGCCCTGCTGAGCGGCGCCGGTGTTTCCTGCCGTAAAATCCGGAAGACGCAACGGGGGCTGCTTAAGAATCCGGCGCGGCTCGGCCTTCAAGGTGGAATTTTACCTGAAGCGTGGAGCCAACCTTATAGACGAGAAATTTGTGGATTGGTGGCAACCCGAAGTCGGTGATGTCGAGCGACAAATCGCCGTCAATCATGCATGTGTCGTTACCGGTATAACCAATTGTCACCGGTATGCTGACGGTTTGGGTGACGCCATGCAGGATGAATCTGCCGTGGGCGGTGAAGGTGCCGCCCGCCGCCGGCAGGAGCGCGTCGAGGATGTAAACGCAGTCGGGAAATTGATCCGTCTGCTCCCAGTGGCGCAGGTCGGCGTCACGCTTTTCGACGCCCGTTTTGATGTCGGCGAACAGGAATTTGAGCCTGGCGCTGCCGATGCGTTTTTCCGTCATGTCCACCGAGATGTAGGCGTCGTAGGCCGTGAGCTTGGCGGTGAAACTGCCCCCGGACGACGTGATCGCGGCATCGATATGGGAACGGCCTTTGTCGATCATGAGCGCAGTCTCGCCGGCATGCAGGCCAGAGGAAATAAGGAGGAATGCCAGGAGTAACGCAGGGGTTTTCATAACGGGAGTTCCCAGATCAGACCGGAAGATTAAATCTTGTTCAATGGATTCTGGATCGCATGGTCAACGACGTGCCCGAAGCCAAACCGTTCATTTTTATCTGTGGCCCGGATGACTTTCTCGTCAACCGGCTGGGCAAGGAACGTTTCGACGAGCTGACGCGTGATGTAACGGATGAATTTTCGCGGGAGATATTGAGTGGTTTTGCCAATAATGTCGGCGAGGTTGAGGCGGCAATAAACCGTTTTCGCGAGAGCGTTCAAACCGTCTCGATGTTTGGCGGGAAGCGCGTGGTGTGGTTGAAAGATGTCAATTTCCTCGCCGACACCGTTACGGGCCGAGCCGAGAGCACGCTCAAACTGGTCGAGGATTTGCAGGCGCTTCTCGGCAGCATCAACCCGGCCGACGTGGCGGTCGTGGTGACTGCGGCGCCAGTGGACCGTCGGCGCGCATTCCCGAAGTGGTGCGAGAAAAACGCGGATTTTGCGATCATCGGCGGCGAAGGCGAGGGTGCAGCTCAGGCCCTGGCGAGCATCGTACTGGCTGAGGCAGACACGCTCGGCGTGGGTTTTGGCGATGGCGCCTTGGAATTGTTGTTGGCCAGGGTCGGAGCCAATACGCGCCTGCTGATCGAAGAGACGCACAAGCTTACCTCTTACATCGGCGATGGAAAAGTGATTGAAGAGGCGCATGTCGCCGAGCTCACGCCCAACGTGGCCGAAGGTGATTTCTTCGAGGCGGCCGAGGCATTCTTCAGCGGCGATCTCAAATGGACACTGCGCGCGCTCGAACACCATTTCTTTACAGGGGGCGACGCGCGGCCGGTGATCTCGGCATTGCAGAATCGCAACCGCATCCTCCTGCAAATTCGCGCACTGCTCGATTCCGGTGAGATCAAACTCGGCCCGCGTGGCATTGATAAGGCCGGCTTCGATCGCGCGTCGGCGACGCATGGGCCGCATTTTGTGGGCGCGACCGAAAAAAGCTCATTCAACCTGTTCACGCAGAATCCCTGGTATCTCGGCAAACTCGCTAGTACCGCGAAGCTTCCGACCTTGAAGCGTCTGATCGACAACCAGCAGGAGTTGATCGTGGCCTTCGAGGAAATTATCCGTCGACCCGATGAGCCCGAGGAAGTTTTGCGCGAGATGGCCGTGCGCTGCCTGACTTGAACAGTTGATTGGGAACTAAATTCAGGCAAAGCCGCGGAGTTCCAACCGGATAATTTGGATTTGATTTGCTGGACGAACCGATGTGTTTGGACCTTGTCAGTCCCGCCGCCCCCTTCCTCCAGCCATGACCACCGAGCTCTCTGCGCCCGCCATTCCCAACGTCCTTGCCGAAAGATACGCCTCGCCGGCGTTAAAAGATATCTGGTCGCCCGCAGGCCGCATCTCCATCGAGCGGGATTTCTGGATTGCGGTCATGAAGGCGCAACGGGACCTCGGCGTGGCCATTCCGGCGGAGGCGATTGCCGACTACGAGCGCGCAAAAGATAAGATCAACCTCGTCTCCATCGCCGCGCGCGAACGCAAGACGTTGCACGACGTCAAAGCGCGCCTCGAAGAATTTTCTGATCTCGCCGGTCGCCAGTTCATCCATCTCGGGCTGACCAGCCGCGATCTGACGGAAAACGTGGAGCAGTTGCAAATCCACCGGTCGTTGGACGTCATTCGCCTGAAAGCCGTGGCGGCACTCTTGGCTCTGTCGAAGCGTTCAGTTGAATTTCGCGACCTCATGCTCACCGGCCGCACGCACAACGTTCCGGCCCAACCAACCACACTCGGCAAACGCTTCGCGATGTTCGGCCAGGAACTGCTGGTGGCTTTCACCCGGCTCGACGAACTGGTTGAACGTTACCCGGTGCGCGGGCTCAAAGGAGCGGTTGGTACGCAGCTCGACCAGCTCACGCTCATGGGCGGCAAGGCCGACAAAGTCGCCAAGCTCGAAGCCCGCGTGCTCAAGCATCTCGGATTCAAGGGAACGCTTTTTGCCGTCGGCCAGGTGTATCCAAGAAGTCTCGACTTCGAAGTTGTCACCGCGCTGCACCAGATCGGCGCTTCCGCCGCGAGTTTTGCCACGACGCTGCGCCTCATGGCCGGCCAGGGCTTGCTCACCGAAGGTTTTCAGGAAGGGCAGGTCGGATCTTCCGCCATGCCGCACAAGGTCAACGCCCGCAATTGCGAGCGCATCTGTGGCTTCCTGGCGATTATCAGCGGTTATGTAACGATGACTGGCGCGCTCGCGGGACACCAGTGGAACGAAGGCGACGTCTCCTGCTCGGTCGTGCGCCGCGTGGCCTTGCCCGACGCGTTCTTTGCGATCGACGGATTACTGGAAACGTTTCTCACCGTATTGCGCCAGATGGATGTTTTCCCGGCCGTGATCGCGGCGGAAAACGCGCGCAACCTGCCGTTTCTGGCAACGACCACGATTTTGATGGAAGCCGTCAAAACCGGAGCGGGCCGCGAGACCGCGCACGAAGCGATCAAGGAACACGCACTGGCCGCCGCCAAGGCGATCCGCAACGGCGACGAAGCCAATATGATTGGCCGTCTCGCCGGCGATAAGCGCCTCGGTCTCACCCGCGAAAAGCTCGAAAAGATTCTTTCCGACGGTTCACGCTTTGTCGGCGCCGCCCCGGAGCAGGTCGACGAATTTGTCGCGACGGTTGCGCCCCTCGCGAAGAAGTTCAAAGGCGCCGCCAGCTACCAACCGGGGAAGCTGTTGTAACCCGAAGCGAAAGGAGAGAGGCACAGCGCTCGCCTTGCTCCGGGAAAGCTGTGGTGAGCGCAAATCGAGGGTGAATGATTTAGGATGAGTCCTGCCGGGCTGCCCACATCGCGTCCCTAAATTGTCCCATGTTTTTAAACTTGTGCGCATGAGAATCCATAACCAGCGCTTTGTTGCACATCGATTTCATATATGCCCTTTTCGAGTATCCTGTTTCAACGCCTCGCACGTTTTGCGGAACTCACGTTTTCATACAACGTTGTGGAAAATGCGGCCGCCGAACTAATCGCCAAGGTCAACGGGCGAAACTCAAATTTACCGAGCCTGGCCCTTCTGCTCGCTGGTTCGCTGCTGTCCCTCGCTCCTCCTGCCTCCGCCAAGACTGACATCCAGACCTACGTCGACGCGATGCAGCCGGGCACGAATTGGGGCAATACGTTCGACGCTGACACCGAAACAACTTGGGGCGCCCCGGTCACGACTCAAGCAATGATCCAAGGGCTCGCGGCCAAGGGCTATAAGAGCCTTCGTCTTCCGGTAACCTGGGGAAAGCACATGGGCGCCGCGCCCGATTATACGATCGATCCGGCATGGATGGATCGGATTCAGCAGATTGTGGACTGGGCTTTGGGCGCCAACCTCTACGTCATGGTCAACATGCACCATGACTCGTGGGAGTGGCTGAGCGCGATGGGGCACAACCATGATGCCGTACTCGACCGTTATCAGAAGGGCTGGAAGCAGATCGCTATCCGATTCAAAGACTACCCGAACAAGCTCCTGTTCGAGAGTATCAACGAGCCGGGATTTCAGGACGCCAACGGCAAGGACCTGGACAAACCGACCATGCGGGCGCTCCTCGATGAAGTGAACACTGCTTTCTTCAATGTCGTGCGTAGCTCCGGCGGCGGCAATGCTACGCGCCCGCTTGTGCTGCCGAGCATCTCTACCAGCGCCGCCCAAGCGGATATCGATTCGCTCAAAGCCACCATGGCCCACCTGAACGACCCCAACCTGATCGCCACGGTGCATTATTACGGCTGGTATCCCTTCAGCGTGAATCTCGGCGACTCTCCACAGTTCGATACTCTGTCGATCAACTCGGTCCAGGTCGCCTTCGATACTGTCTACAATTCGTTTGTGACGAACGGCATTCCCGTGATCGTCGGCGAATGGGGCGTGCTGGCTGGCGATCACATCGAGCGCGGCGAATTTTTGAAATACCACGAGTACACGTTGCAATACGTGCGCTCGAAGGAAATCACGCACATGTTCTGGGACACTGGAGGGCTCTACAATCGCAGTAGCCAGCAGTGGAACGATTCCGAACTGGCCGCGATCCTGACGCAGGGCGTGACCGGTCGCTCCACCACCGCGGATAGCGATTTACTTTTCCTGCGTAACGGCACGCCAGTCGCCGACAGGACGATCAACCTCAACTTGAACGGCAATAGCGTCGTCTCGGTGCAAGATGGCACTGCCACCTTGACCACGGGATCGGACTATACGCTCGCTGGCAGCGTGCTGACCATCAAAGCGAACGTACTCGCCCCCTATACCTCCGGTTCCTTCGGCCAGAAAACAACACTCACAATCAATGCGAACTCAGGCCCGGCGTGGAAAATCTACGTGCGGTATGTGGACACTCCGGTGCAATCGGCCTGTTTGGGCACGACCGGCGTCACGTTGGCCATCCCGAATGCCTTCAACGGCGATCTTCTGGCCACTTTGTCTTCCAAGTACGCGGACGGCACCAACGCCGGTCCGATCGACTGGACGCCGTTTCAGGAGTGGGGTAGTGCCTACCTGCCCAACTACGGGAATAACACCATCGTCCTCGATAAAGATTACTTCAAAAATTTACCGGCCGGAACCGTCAATTTCGCGTTATACTTCTGGAGCGGCAAAATCCTGAACTATCGGCTGGAGATCAAAGTGAAGAGCCCGGGTGTCGGCAGCGACGCCCCGATCTATGACGACGCTTTGGCGGCCAGTTGGAATGATTCGGGCAGTTGGGCGACGCACAACCTGGCCGACACCGCGCAGGTCCACTCCGGATCGAACGCGATTTCGGTAACTCCGGTCGCCTATGGTGGCTTCGTTCTGAAGAATGGCGGGCTGGCGATGGATACCTCGAGTTTCCATACCTTGGTATTCTGGATCAATGGCGGAACCACCGGCGGGCAGAGTATTGGAATCACACCCATCCGCGGTAGTGTTTGGGGACCAGGATCGATGGCACTTCCGACTCTGGTGGCGAATACCTGGCAGAAGATCGAAGTCCCGCTTAGCAGTCTCGGCGTCGACGGCAGCGCGGATATCACGGGTTTCCAATTCCAGAACTGGACAGGCGCGGATGCGCCGACGTTCTATCTCGACGACATAAGTCTCTCCACGGCTTATAGCGCGACGACGATGAGTATCGCCGGAACACCTAATGGCGGCGAGAACCTCAATTGGGTGCAGTCTTTTCCAACCGGTTCATCAAGTTCGTCCTCATCGAGTAGTTCGTCTTCCAGCAGCAGTTCTTCGAGTTCCTCCAGCTCTTCTTCGTCGAGTTCCTCCAGTAGCTCGTCGTCCTCCAGTTCGAGCAGTTCGTCCTCCGGCTCCGGCAACGGCGGTGGTGGTGGTGCCTCTAGTCTTTGGTTTGGCATGGCACTCATAATGATTTGCGGTCTTCGCGGCGTCCCACGTCGGCGTGCACTGCCTGCGGGTTGAAACGGCTGAGAAGCCGTCAAAAGGGTCATGCTTGAATTCTATGTTGACCGGTTATGGATGGTTCGGTTTGGCCTGAGGATGACACGCAAGTTATGTTTGGTTTTCCCGGGGCGGTGTACTACGTGATCAATCGTGGGAATTAGCGCCGTGATGGGTTTGCACCACTTGTCTGAGAGGAGGTGGAAGTGGGCCCTATGGCGAAGACGGTGCGGACAGAGCTCTTGACTTTGTTTTACCGGTTGCCTGTGTTTCGACCATCCAGATTCGCAACTCTTTGCGGAAGCGGTGGGACCCTCCAGCGACCTATCCGACACAATCCATGCAAACCCATTCCAGATTCGTGCAGCTCTTCCTCTTCTGTGCCCTGACGCTCTCAGCCTCTGCGCAGGAATTCGTCATCCGTGGCGACGTTGGTGGCGCTCTCGGTTCAAGCGGTCCCTATAAATTCAGAGCTACAACAGCCTGCTTTTACCTCGGCCATACCCTGGATGCTGCCGGTAAGCATGAAATCACCGGTAGCATTGGCTTTTTTACCTGGAACGAGTCACCGATCGAAAGGGGATCACCCTGGGCGATAGACTCGACAACCCTCTGGATCGACAACGCCAGATTCGTCCTTCCCCGTGATAGCGGCAGCAACCGAATCACGAGCTTCAGGTTTGCCGACGGGAAGATGGCCTTGAGCGATGGTTCAGCTTACTCATCAAACTACGCTGCAGCTTTGGATGCCTATCCTCTGATGCTCAATTACCGCTTCTTCAATCGGGCGAAGGAAGACCGCCTCAGATATTTTGTCGGCCTGGGTGCGGGTATCTCCCGGATCACCATGTCGAACCACCTTTTGTCTGCCTATAGTGACGCGGCAGGAGGGGGCATGTTCGGGGCGATTGGCGGCACAACCGCGCGATGGAGTTTCACATCGAATATTGATGCCGGTACGTCCGTCCGCATCGCGAGGCACATTTACATAGACCTCACCTACACTTTGCAGCTGTTTCGTGGTTCGACGTACGACATGTATGAAGTCGTTTACAAGCTCGACGATATGTACGTCCAAATAGGACGGGCTAGTTTCTCCTGGCACTTCTAGCAGCCGGTCGAACATAAGCCGCAGTCTCGAAAGCAGCCAAAAGGGGTCAAAGCAGTGACCAGTCCTAGTGACTGGCGACTCG
>Ga0302323_100003010_pt1 | contig 13705 bp, 14 predicted proteins | sample Fen_T0_3_FD_201950 | JGI IMG/M metagenome (GOLD analysis project Ga0302323, IMG submission 201950) | Peat permafrost microbial communities from Stordalen Mire near Abisko, Sweden - Fen_T0_3 | ecosystem: Environmental > Terrestrial > Soil > Wetlands > Permafrost | place: Sweden: Abisko... | reverse complement strand
CCGGCCTCCAGGTTCACGTCGCCTAGGCGCAGCTTCACCAGCTCGGACACGCGCAGCCCGGTGGCGTACAGGGTTTCCAGCATGGCCGAGTCGCGCAGGCCCCGTGGCGAGCCGCGATCCGGCGTGGCCAGCAGGCGATCCACTTCGTCGAGGGTGAGAAAAATCGGCAACTTTCGCCCGAAGCGCGGCAGGTCGATTTCTTCGGTGGGGTTGGCCTGGCAGATGCGCTCGGCGCGAAGGAATTTCCAGAACTGCCGCAGGGCCACCAAGGCGCGGGCTTGCGAACGAGCCGACATGCCTTGCGCGGTTAGCACAGCCAGATAGTCCAGAACCTCGATGGGGCGGACGTCGACCACGTCGTCCTTGCCGCGGCCGATGGCGAACTTCGCGAAGGCGGCCAAGTCGTGTCCGTACGCCGCCACGGTGGCGACCGACAGCTCGCGCTCGACCCGCATATGGTCGAGAAACTGCTGAATCGCCAGATCGACGCCGAGGCCCACGATGGGATCGTCCGCTGGCAGAAGGGGGCGCGCAAGTTAATTGAAGAAGAGGGCGCAGAGGAAGAGGGAGGGACGGGAGGGGGGCGGGGACGGGAGGGGGCGGGGGGACTCCTCATCCCAGCCTTCTCCTCGGGGACCGAGGAGAAGGGGCCTGAGGTTTGTGGCATGGCAGGGCGGGGGGGACGGCGTGGTAGGGTGGGGGGATGAAGATGCGGATTGGAGAGAGGGAGCTCGGCTATTCGGAGGTGGGCGAGGGGCGGGCGGTCATTTTCGTTCATGCTTTTCCTCTGGACGGTCGGATGTGGCAGGACACGGCGAAGGGGCTGGCGGGCAGGTGCCGGGTCATTGCGCCCGACATGCGCGGGTTCGGCCAGTCGGGTGTGGGCGACGGCAAGCATTCCATCGCCGACATGGCCGATGACGTCGCGGCGCTGATGGACAATCTGGGGATCGCCAAGGCCACGGTGGGCGGGATGTCGATGGGCGGCTACGTGTCGCTGGCGTTCGCCGCCCGACACCGGAACCGCCTGGAAGCGCTGATCCTGGCGGACACGCGGGCTGTGGCCGACTCGGATGCTGCGCGGGCGGCCCGGGCCGATGCGTTGACGCTGGTCGAGACCCAAGGCGTGGCGCTCTACGTGGAACGCCAGCTGGCGGCGTTGCTGTCGCTGTCGGCCGGCGAGGAGGTCAGGAACCGGGTTCGCACCCTGGGTCAGCAGAAAATCGACGGCGTTTGCGCGGGAATTCGCGCCCTACGCGATCGCCCCGATCGTCGGGCCGAGCTCGTGGGCATCGATTGTCCGACGCTGGTTATCGGGGGCAGCGACGACAAGATCTCCCCGCCTGCCGAGATGGCGGAAATTGCACGCTCCATTTCGGGTTCTCGTTGGGTGGAAATCGCGGGTGCCGGGCACCTCAGCAACCTGGAGAAACCGGCGGAATTTGTTGCAGCGGTCGCCAATTTCATCTAGTCCATTGACCATGTTGCGCGCGTCGCTCATCGGGCTACTCCTTCCGCTCTCGCTCGTTCACCTGGGTTGTTCCAGCGATTCGTCCGCGAACAACGCATCCACCACGCTGGTGGCCGACACCTTGGGGAACGTGTACTCGGTGTCGTGCACGTCGTTTTGCACCTTGACCCCGAAGGACACCGCCGTGAAAGCCTTGTCGTGCGACAGCGGGGATGGCTCGGACACCTTCGTGCTCACAGGCTCGCAGATTCTTGCCGTCCACGCGCTGATGGTGTCGTCCTATGGCGGTGCATCGTTCAGTGCTGCCGAGCCCGCACGCCCGCTGGCCTGCACGAGCGACGCGGACTGCGTGCCTGGCCTGTCACCCACCTACACCTGCCAAAACGGGCTTTGCCAGAGCCTCAGCATCACCACGCCGATGACGACCACCGACGTGATCGCGCTTTGCCAGGCCGATCGTCCCTGGCCGACCACGTGTCCCTACGTCACCGATCCGATGTTCGCGAGCCGCATGACCGCGGTCGCTGCTGTTTGTGGCTCGAAGGCCAACTGTTCGACCGTCCCGGCCGACTGCCGCCAGCCCGTCCCGGTGACTCCCGGGCTCGACGCGGGAGCCACGGCGGCGCCTGCCATCGATGCCGACCTTGGCGCAGTAGACAGCGGAACCTGAACAGGCACGCCGAGTTAGAGAAATGGGTGGGCTTCCCACCTGGACAAGCAGGTGTGGACCGCTACACTTTGGGCTGATGTTGTTCTCGTCGCTCGCTCGCAGTGTTTCGAAGGCGGGGTCGTGGAAGGAAGAGGCAGGGGGCAAGCGAACTCGGATCGAGGTGCGGCGCTTCGCAGGCCCGGCCAGGTACGCGAAGACCATGTCGCCGGTGCGGGTCGCGCACCTGACCGATCTGCACGTTGGACGGGTTACCCCGTTCGCGGTTCAGCGTGAGGCCCAGGCGCTGGTCAATGCGGAAAAGCCCGACCTCGTGGTGGTGACTGGCGATTTCGTCTGCCACAGCCAGCTCTACCTCGATCAACTCACCCATCTAATGGAAGGGTTCTCTGCCCCGGTGGTGGCGGTGCTGGGCAACCACGACTACTGGGCGGGCGCCGAAGAGGTCGCGCAGGCTTTGCGACGCGCCGGGGTCGAGGTGCTGCGCAACCAGCACACCACCTTCACGGTGCGGGGACAGCCCCTTCAGCTGGTCGGCGTGGACGATGCCTATACGGGGCACGCCCAATGTGAGAAGGCCGTGGCGGGGTTGCGGCGCGACCTGCCCAGCTTGGCGCTCTCGCACATCGCCGAAGAAGCCGATCACCTTTGGCGTTACGGCATTCCGCTGGTGCTGTCCGGTCATACCCACGGTGGCCAGATCACCCTCGCGCGTCTGCACGAGATCACCCTCGGCCGCATCGGCGGACACAAGTACCTGCACGGCCTCTATGGCTCGCGCGACGCCAACGACAATGGCGGCGCGGTCTACGTTGGCGCCGGCATTGGTGCCGCGGTCATGCCCGTGCGAATTGGCGAACGCGGAAAACGCGAGATCACGATGTTCGAGCTGGGAGTTTCCCCCGGCCAATTCGTCGAGCACCACGAAGAGCAAGAGCCCATGCCCGGGCGACTGGTCTCGTCGGAGAAGCTTCAGCGTCGCATCGACAAGGTCGATCGCAATCGTGCCCGTCGCGCCAACCGCGACACGGTGCAAATCCGGATCGGTTAGGCCCAAGCGGACCCACGCGGGTCAGGGCGTCTGCAGGAACGCGACCACGTCGGCGGCGACCTTCTGAACCGCAGCAAGATCCGTCTTGGGCAGAGAGATGGCTCCCACGGCCGGATGGCCACCGCCGCCGTATTTTTCGCACAGCTTGGAGATGTCGTGCGTTCGGGGCACGCGGGGCCACGGGTTCGAGCCGACCGAGATCTTGTAACGCTCGGGCATGGCCAACAGGGTGACCGAGTAGCGCGCCTCGGGGTGCAGGTAGTAAACGATGAACTTGTTGAGCGAGCCCGTCCCTTCGCCAATGAGGTCGGTGACGATCACGCCGCTTTCCAGCTTGGCCAGGCGGCGAACCGCCTCGACGTTCTGTCGGTGGCGTTCGAGCAGGGGCGCCAGAGGCTCGGCCACGTAGGGATCGGCCGCGATGTCGGCCAGCGGGCGACTGACCAGATCCTCGATGAATCGTTCGGCCAGGCGGCGGTCGCGGTTGTTTTCCACCCAGGTCATGAGCTGGAGCGCCGGCTCGCCCAATTCCACCGCCATGGCTGCGCTGGGGAACAGGGCCCCGTCGATGATCTCCGCCCAGTGAAGAAGCTCGTCGAAGCGGCTGAGGTCGAAGCCGAAGTTTTGCGCCAGCATGCGCGCGAGGAAGCGGGTACAGCTTTTCGCGGCTGGATCGTAGAACTTGTGACCGCTGCTATCGGCGCGGAAATGCGCCTCGTCGCCTGGCAACTGAAATGCGGACGCGTGATGGTCGAACCACCAGTCGAGGCGCGGGTCCTGGCTGTAGCGGAAATCGACGCACGCGTTGACGTCTCCGTCGAGCAACTTCGCCTCGATGGGCTGCGCATCCCCTTTGTGTTGCATGGGCGTGTACGCCACCTCGGCCGGACCTTTGGCCAGGTGTTCGCGATAGAAACGCGCAAACAGGCCGGCCGAGGCCGATCCGTCGAAGCAATTGCCATGAAACAGGATTCGCAATTTCATGCGCAGACCCTACCAGTCGGGCGCCGCGTGAACCAAGATTTCCTGCGGAGCCGCTGCCCCCGAGCACCGTGCAAATTTGGAAGTCGGCGCGTGCATGGGGTATCCACTGGGCATGACAATTCGATGCTGTGCGATGGCTTTGGCCCTCCTTCTCGTCTCCTGTGGCAGCTCCGCAACCGACCCGGGAAGCGCGACCGCGGCGTGCAATCCGCTGGCATTTGCCATGCTGAACACAGCCGGCAGCAACGCCAAGGTATGCGCCGCCACGGTCGCGTGCATCGACGACCATTGCGCGGACATGGCCAAAGAGTGCGCGGGCCCCGATTACAAGGCGATGAGCTACGCGGGCACTTGCGGCGACTACCTCAACTGCGTGAAGCAATGCAATTGCGTGAAGTCCTGCGTGGACAAGTGCGACCCGGGGACCCTCGACTGCGCCAGCTGCATGAGCACCAAGCTGGGCATGGGTTGCACCATGACCTGCGCCAGTCAAATAGCGTCCTGCGGACGCTGAGTCCGTTGCCCCTCGTGGCCCACCAGCGTGTCGGTCCCTTAGGGCCCGCCCGAGTGCGATGACAGGTAGGCTATGCCCCTCAAGGCGAGCATGAAGAGCGACCACACCGCCAGCGCGATGAGAAGTCGCCGCCTCGAGCGTGACCGCTCGGCGAAGGGGCGTTGCAGTCGAACCCGGTCGAAATAGGCGTCGACCGGCTGGCCGTTCACGCGGTCGCCGTGCCGGCGCACGTATTCGTTGCGGAGCGAGAGATAGCGATCCGGATAGGCCTCGCGGTCGACGTGCGTGAGCATGTCGTCGAGTTCGTCATCGCTGTGCTCGCTTGGAGCCCGCGGTTGGTCGTGGCGGAGCATGGTCGTCGTGCTCACAGCCCTGGGGGAACTGCTGGGGCTTGGCTGGGAACCCTCACGCGTCAAGATAGGTCGAGGCTGGCCCGAGGGCAAGCCTCACCGAGCTATCACCGGCCTCGTGCTGCGAAACCGGGTGTGCGCCGGGTCCTGCCCTTCCGGCGTCTTTGGCGCTATTTCCGTCCGCGTTCGCGGTATAAACGGCCCCCTGCATGACCGAAGCGCGCCCAACCTTGTCCGTCGTCATTCCCGTGTTCAACGAGGAAGAGACGATCCCAGAGCTCGATCGCCGTTTGCGCGGTTTTCTGGCCGACCTAGGCGTGAGCTGGGAGGTCATCTTCATCGACGATGGCTCGCGTGACGCCTCGGCAAAGCTGCTGCAGGGACTGGCCGAGCAAGAGCCCCGCTACAAGGTGATCTCGTTCTCGCGCAACTTCGGGCACCAGATCGCCATCACCGCGGGCATGGACCGCGCCGAGGGCGAATCGGTGGTGGTCATGGACGCGGATCTGCAGGACCCGCCGGAGGTCGTGCGCGCCATGCTGGACAAGTGGCGCCAGGGCTACGACATCGTCTATGCGATTCGCGAAAGGCGCCTCGGCGAGACTTGGTTCAAGAAGATCACCGCCGCGGTATTTTACCGGGTGTTCCGCGCCATGCTGGGGTTCGAGGTGGCGCTGGACGCAGGCGACTTTCGCCTGATGAGCCGACAGGTCATCCTGACCCTGCGCTCGTTGCGTGAGCGTCACCGCTTCATTCGCGGCCTGGTGGGCTGGATCGGTTTCAAGCAGGGAGCGGTGGGATACACACGCCCCGCGCGGTTTGCAGGCGTCACCAAGTACCCGCTGCGCAAGATGCTCAGCTTCGCGTTCGACGGCATCACGTCGTTCTCGACCCTGCCGCTGCGAACGGCGACCTGGCTGGGCGCTTTCGCGGCCCTCGTGGCCGTGTGCATCGGCGGCTGGGCGTTGTACGTGAAGCTTCTCGGTCACACCGTGCCGGGCTGGACCACGCTGATGATTCTCGTGGCCCTGGGCTCGGCCGCCCAGCTGATCGTCATCGGCATCCTGGGCGCATACGTCGGTCGTATCTACGAAGAGGTTCAGCGCCGGCCCCTGTATCTGGTGGCCCACGAAACCAACTTCAACTCCACTCCGACGCCTCCGGCCACAGGAGGCGAAGGAAAGCCCACGTGACCGCAGGGCAGGACGCAAGTGCGAAAGAAATCGCGGATATCTGGCGCCCGCGACTTTCCGCCGCGCTGACAGGCATTGGCGTATTGGCGATGGCGGGTTTTTCCGCCGGGCTTTGCGCGTGGGAGCTGTGGGCTGGCAGCGCCCTTCACGAGTTCGTGCGCATGAACGGTCCCGAGCGCGCGCCGGGGTTTGCCGCCATCAAGTTCGGCCTCGGTGGCATGGGTGCGGTCCTCGTGCTCGCCTTCGTGGTGTTGGCCCGCGCGCATTTGCTCGCGGGCGACAAGATCTGGCAACTGGCACGTCGGCTGTCACCCATGGTGCTGGTGGGCCTTTTGCCCATCATGTTCCGCTGGCGGCTTTGGCAAGACAATCGCGAGGTCGTGTTCCTGCTGCTGGGGCTGTTGCTGGTGTTCGGGGCGCAGAGGCTGTTGCAGGTCGCGCTGTCCACACCGCCAGTGTTCGTGCGGTCCGACCGAAGGTCGCGCTGGTTTGCCGACGGCGCGGCTTTACGAAGTGCGCTTACCCGGTATGCGCCCTTTTTGCTGGTCCTGCTCGCCGCGACCATCTACGCGGTCTATTTTTCGTACCACACGGTGGTGCACCACCGGAACGTGCTCTCCAGCAGCCTCGATCTAGGCCTGGAAGAGAACGTGATCTGGAACGCGCTTCACAGCGGCTCGCTGTTCAAGACCACGCCCTACGGCGGCCCCACCGGCAATCTACTTGGCGAGCACGCCGCGTATCTGAGCTACGCCATTGCGCCCATCTACGCTATCCACCAGAGCGCCGAGACGATTCTGATCCTGCAGGCGGTGTTGATTGGCGCCGCCGCCATTCCCCTGTACCTGGTGGCGCGTCAGTACCTCGGGCCATGGCTCTCGTGCCTGGTGGGCGTGCTGTACGTCTTCTATCCGCCGCTGCACGGGTCGAACCTGTATGACTTCCACTACCCCCCGCTGGCGCCGTTCTTCCTGTGGTTCACCCTGTTCTTCGTCCTGACCCGGCGGACCGTCCGGGCGGTGATCTTCGCGATCCTCAGTCTGTCGGTGCGCGAAGACGTGTCGTTTGGGCTGATGGTGTTCGGCCTCTTCCTCATGATCACCAATCGACGGGCGCGCGCGGGGCTGTGGCTGGCCGCGGCGGGCCTGGTCTACTTCATTGGCATGAAGCTGGTGATCATGCCGCTGCAGCGGGGCGGGCAACAGGCGTTCATTCACCAGTACGCCGGCTTGGTCGGCGAGGGGACCAAGGGATTCTCCGGCGTCATGAAGACGGTGCTTGGCAACCCGGTCTTCACCTCGAGCGTGATTTTCGAAAAGGACAAGCTCATCTACTTGCTCGAAATCTTCTTGCCGCTGGCTTTCTTTCCGCTGCGACGTCCGATTGGGCTGCTTTGCTGCGTGCCGGGGTTTCTGTTCACGCTGCTGTCGACCGGGTATCGACCGCTTTACCAGATTTCGTTCCAGTACACCGCGCACTGGACGGCGTACTTGTTCTTGGCGGTGATCGTGAATCTGTCCTGGGTCGGCCGCGAGGCCAGCCGGCGTGGTCTATTCGGCAAGGCGTGGCAGCGCGGCTGGATTGGCGCCATCACGGTCGGGATGCTGGTTTCGTCCTACCAGCTGGGCGGGCTGATTCAACACAACGCCACCCGTGGAGGCTTCGGCACTTACCACTTCGGCACCACGTCCGAGGATTGGGAGCGCCGTCGCACCTTGCGCGAGCTTTTGGCCATGGTCCCGCGCAAGGCCAAGATCGTCTCGTCGGAGAACATCGTGCCCCAAGTGTCGAACCGGGCGTTCGCGTACACCCTGCGGCTGGGTATCTCCGACGCGGACTACCTGCTGTTCAGTGTTCCACCCAGCGGGGATGAACGTGCCAAGGTGCTCGAGGTCCTTCCGCCGGGCACCTTCGGCGTGCTTGCCGAGCGCGGCCAGTACGTGCTGGCCAAGCGCGGCCATCCCACCGATTTGAACTCTGGCGTACTCACCCGAATGGGGGCCAACTAGTCGTGCAAGGCGAGCAGCAGTACCTTGGCGACTACCGCACGCGGCTGTCCACTTCGCTTCGGGCGCTGGGGATGCTTGGGGCCGGCGGTTTTTCGCTAGGCTTCGCGCTGGCGGTTGCGCTGACGCCGCTCGGGTCTCGCAGCTACTTCGGGGACAACAAGCTGCAGCTGGACGTGCGGCATCGGCTGCTCGCCATCATGGTGGGTGGCGCCGTCGGCGCTGTGCTGGCTGGCCTCGTCTACCTGCTGACCAATCTCTCCGAGCGTGGCGTGGCCGCGCGCCTCCTCCACTTCACCCGTCGGCTGGCGCCCCTTTACCTGGTCGGATTCATTCCGCTGGTGTTCCGGGTCGAGATCTGGCGCGGGCACGACCAACCCTTTCTTTTCTTGGTCATGGTGCTGGGTTGGTGCTCGTGGATGGCGGCCAGCACCGCCATGCGCGCCGGGCCGCTCGCACCGGAAGAAAGACTGTGGAGGCCACTGCGGCGCTTGCGAGAAACCCTCGCCGTCGCCTGGCCGAAGCTTTTCCAGGCGTTGCCCTTCATCATCGTGGTGGCGGGCGCTCTCGCGTACGCTTGCTACTTCGGCTATTACACCTACTGCTTCTACTATTCGCTGCGTTCGGGTTACGACCTTGGCATCTACGACAGCCTGCTGTGGAACATGCTGCACGGCGGATCGTTCTTCAAGACGCCGCCGTGGGTGGGGCCGGGGCGCTCGCACTTCGGCAACCACGCCGAGTTCTTCGCCTACATACTGTTGCCGTTTTATGCCCTCAAGCAGAACGGCGGGACCCTGCTTATCATTCAGGCCGCGTTCCTGGGCTCGGCGGCGATTCCCCTGTACAAGCTGGCGCGCAGGCACATCGACCGCTGGCCCGCGTGCATCCTGGCGCTAACCTACCTGCTGTATCCGGCGCTGCACGGCGAGAATCTTTTCGAGTTCCACTTCCTGCCGTTCGGGCCGTTCCTGCTGTGGTGGGCGTGGTACTTCCTGGAAGCCCGGCGCGACAAATGGGCCGCCGTTTTCGTGCTGTTGACCCTGAGCTGCCGCGAAGACGTTTCGTCGTGGGTCGCGGTGCTGGGTGCGTACTTCCTCGTCACCGGCCGGCGTGCCAAGGCAGGGCTGATCTTGGCCGTCATCGGCGCCGCCTGGTGCTTCACCCTCAAGTTCGTGGCCATGCCTCGCGTGGGCGGCGGCGAGAGCTTCACCGACATCTACAAGGATCTGCTTCCGCCCGGCGCCAAGAGCTTCGGCAGCGTCGTGATGACCGTGCTTGGCAATCCCGGCTTCACCATGTGGACCATGGCCGAGACGTCGAAGCTTGTTTACCTGCTACAGATCCTGATGCCGCTGGCCTTCATTCCATTCCGTCGGCCGATCTGGCTGGTTCTGTGCATTCCGGGATTCTTCTTCACCATCCTGTCGACCCAGTACGGCCCACTGATCAGTATCAGCTTCCAATACAGCGCGCACTGGATCGCGTTCTTCTTCCCGGGCGTGGCGCTGGGCCTGGAATGGATGGGCAAGCGCGCCGGCGGTGCGGCCATCGCCGGGCAGCCGACCTTGCGTCGGCGAGCCGCCCTGGCCGCCATGGTGTGCATGGCCCTGCCAATCAGCTACCAGTACGGCGCGATCTTCCAGAAGACCAACTCTTGGGGTGGTCCCATCAAGTACGTGTTCGGCATCGACAGCGAAGGCCGCCGCCGTCACGACGCCGCTGACCGCCTGGTCAATCACCTCCCGCCGCGCGCGAAGGTGTCCGGCTCCGGCTTCACCACCCCGTACATTTCCAACCGCCCCGATGCCTACAACATGACCCTCGGCATCTTCGACGCCGAGTACATCTTCTTCCCCAGCGAAGCCAGCGACTTCATCGGCGACGAACGCGCCACGGTGACGAAGCTCCTCAACAGCGGCGAGTGGGGCGTGGTCGTAGTCGAGCCGCCGTTTGCGTTGGCCAAGAAGGGGCAGGGGACGGATTTGAATGCGGGATTGATCGCCCGCTGGTAGGGAGCGCCTATGCCACAGGTCTGCCGGCCGCCGTCGGCTGGTGCGCAAGTCTCGACTGATTCCAGTCAGATGGGCGCCGAACCAATGTCGACTATGCCGCGCGCGGGATAAACGCCACTCCTTCGCAACCCACCAGCTTGAGGACGGTTACGATATTCGAACCATCCACGAACTGTTCGGCCACCGCGAGTCGGCACCCCCATGATCTACATGCACGTCCTCAATCGCGGCGGGCTGGGCGTACGCAGTCCACTCGACCGCTAAAACGCAGCGCTCTCGCGCGGACGGAATCCTGCTTACGCAGCGGCCACGGAAGTCCCCGGCTCAACCCGCGAGCGCCAACTGCGCGAAGTCCCTGGAACGCAAAGCCCCGCCCCGCCCGCAAACCCCACCACTGCCGCTGCGCTAATGATAGTGTCGCAGGCTAATTCTAGTTCGGCGTACGCTGGCGATTCCATGCTGAAGGCAATCCTCATCACCGTGGGCAGTTGGCTGATTGGAAGTCTCTTCCTGCTCAGGGATGGGCAGCATTTCACCCATGCCGTTGTCTGGATAGCCTGCAGCGTAGTCGCAGCCACGCCGTGGTTTTGGCAGATGTCGCGTCGGCATGGTCCTTTTCGCAGACTTCTCGCCGCACTGATGGTGACGCTGAATCTGGTGGCGCTAGTCCAACTCGCCATCGATCTGCCAGAGGCGTGGCGAGCGCAACATCGCTGGGACAACTTCACGGAGACGGCGACGCCGAACCTGCCGATGAAGCTGTCGATCCCGCCGCAGGGACATTGATGTAATATCGCAAAACCAACTCGGCGGCGGGCTCGCAGCTTATCGGCTAACCGTTAGCCGGACGGATTTGTAGATGGCATCGAATTCGAACAAGATCCCAGTAGCTGTGGCTGCAGCGGTGAACGATGTTCTTGCTGGTTCCCATAGCAGCCTCGAGCGCATCTTTCGTCTTGCAGGCGCATCCGGGGAGCCGCCAGCATTGAGCCATGCTGCGAAATGGAAGACGTGGCTTCTCCAAACAAATGCCGATCCTGCCGCCGACGCCCATGTGGTCCTAGGACGTGTAATCGAGGAGTTCATGGAGGTAGATCCTCCAGCGAGTTGGCCTCGGGTCCCGAAGGAACATGAGCGCGCCATTGCCGAACGTGAGACTGAACGAGTGCGGCTCCGTGAGATACTGGCGCGGCACGGCTTGAGGTATCAGCAGGGCGGAAAGATCGTCAGCTCTACTACCTCGGGTTCGACGCGATCACTGGAGTCCGTTCTCCGTGACCGGGATCTCGCGGCGCTGGACGTCGAGTTCCGAAGGGCTCTCGACAACATTGAGAACGACCCTCCCGCCGCCGTAACTTCAGCATGTGCAATCGTCGAGGCGATGTGCAAGTTGTATATCGAAGACGAGAAGCTTGAACCCCCAAGCGAGCAAACCGCCAAGCCGCTCTGGAGAGTAGTTCAAAAGCACCTCGGGCTTGATCCGGCCCAGATCTCGGACGACGATCTCAAACGAATCCTGACTGGACTCGCGTCGATTGTCGATGGCATCGGGGCATTCCGAACACACGTTGGTTCAGCGCACGGAAGGGGTAGAACTGCGTATCGCCCAGCGGCACGCCACGCTCGCCTCGCTGTGCATTCGGCACATTCGCTGGTGGCATTTGTTCTCGAGACGTGGGATGCGCGAAAGGCGCTGAGCAACCGGGAACATGGGTGACAGAAAACCGGGAACATAGGTAACACTTTGGTGCGGGTGTTCTTGCACTGAGTTCTATCCTCGGATGATGAAGTCGCGCTCGTCGACACGAGCGAGCAGGACGTTGCACAGGTAAATCGACCAGATGCCGTCGTCGACTTCCTCAAGGCCGATTAGGTTTTGCTTGAGGGCGTTGGCGATGAAGAGGATCCGGTGTTTGAAGCGGATGCTCCCAGCGTTGGTCACACGCTTGATGGTGTAGTGGGCTGGGTATTCGTAGGGCGGAATCCTGCCATCGTAGGAGCGATTCGAGGCCTCGTAGCAGGGCGCGGGCGTTTGTCCACCGAGGGAGTCGTGGGGTCTCGCGTTGTTGAATTCATTTCGGAAACGATTGAACTCGCGCTGCTGGCTCTGCACGTTCGCGCGTGGCGGATGTGTCGCCTCGGCCTTCATGGTTCTGTGCATTCGTTCGTGTTTCGCATTCTGCTGTGGGCTCGCAGGTCGCCCCCCTGAAAGCTGGATGCGGGAAAACTGCACGTCCAGTTTGAGCGGCGGACGGAGGTCAGCACCTGGTCTGCCAGGTGCGCCTCCTCCGACCCGACAGCAAAGTCGAAGCCGGGGCGGTGGCATCACCAACACCGGAAGTCTTTGGCGATGGGAAGGACCGAACGAGAAGGAGGGCGAAACGAACATGGGTCTCGTGGGCAAAAGGCCTCAGATGTCCAGGCAACTGGAGCTGCCGCCGGCGAATAGGGGTGAAGCCCCTACGGGAAAGCGGAGCGAGGAAGCGCCAACGGCGACGCATGAAACGAGCGCTCGGGAGAAACCTCGACTTCTCGAACCGCCCGGTGCGGACCCGCATGCCGGGTGGTGTGGCAGCGGTCCCCGGTGTAATGATCCGGGGCCCCTATGCCGATCAAGGCGTTGGGCAGACAGGCGAAGCTGAAATTCGATGCGAAGCATATGCGTGTATTGCGGTTCAAGTCCAGGTGCCGACCCACTCTTCATGGCCGGCGCGAAAGCGCTTGGGAAGATCATTGCTGAAACCGACCGCGTGCTCGTGTATGGCGGCGCGAACGTGGGACTCATGGGTGCTCTCGCCGACTCCGCGCTTGCTGCTGGCGGAAAGGTCATCGGTGTCGTTCCGCGTGCGCTCGTGGAGAAGAAGGTCGCTCATGATTCGTTGACCGAGCTGCACGTGGTTTCGAGCATGCACGAGCGGAAGGAAATGATGGCCAAGCTGGCGGACGCTTTCATCGCCATGCCCGGCGGACTTGGTACTCTTGAGGAGTTCTTTGAGATGTGGACCTGGGCACAACTTGGTCTCCATCAGAAGCCTTTGGGCCTCCTCGGGGCCAAGGATTTCTTCGCGCCGCTACTCCAATTCCTGGACGTACTCGTGTCTCAGCGGTTTCTCCGACCCGAGCATCGACAGATGGCCTTCCTGGCACAGGATCCGGTTTTGTTGCTCCAACTTCTTGAGAGCTACAAGGTCACGAGCGTTCCGAAGTGGATCGATCGAGGAGAGGTGTGAGTCGCCCATCCGGACAGGGAACTCTTGTTCTCGGCATCGGACGCGAAGGTCGACAGCTTTGTGTCTTACCTCAAGGAGCTTGATTGCTTGGATCCGGTAATCTCTGCGCGGAGGCAGAGCACAACGGCTTGTTGAACGAAGCCGCTGGCGCGGCGGCTTCGGAGCTTGAGCATCGTCGTGCTCGCTGAGAGCGCCAGTTGCGGTTGACCCTGTGGTTACCGGCG
>Ga0302323_100003009_pt1 | contig 13706 bp, 13 predicted proteins | sample Fen_T0_3_FD_201950 | JGI IMG/M metagenome (GOLD analysis project Ga0302323, IMG submission 201950) | Peat permafrost microbial communities from Stordalen Mire near Abisko, Sweden - Fen_T0_3 | ecosystem: Environmental > Terrestrial > Soil > Wetlands > Permafrost | place: Sweden: Abisko... | reverse complement strand
CAAGCATGGGACAAAGCCTATTCGAGTCTCGCCAACAAAGGAGAACTAACAGAAGCGGATTTTGTGCACGACATAGTCGGAAGCTACCCCAGTCTTCGCACCTACGCGACACTGGATAGCTTCGATGTGCGACCGCTTCACGCCTCCGCGAATGAAGCTCAAGTTCAGATGAAGTTGCGTTGGTCCACCGTGGTGGGAACATTTTTGGATATACGAAACGTGCGAGTGACCAGAAACGGAGACCGTTGGGAAGCAATGTGGCCGGTTGTCAGAGAGTCTCGCTTAGCCCCGCAGGTTTTTCCGGTGAACTATCTGCGCTGGGACGTGATTTACCGCGGCCCCGAAGATGACTGGGCATCACAAGATGTAGAAGCACCCCACGTTCGCATCGTCGACATGCGGCCAATCGATCGCAGCAGCGGGGTCGTTATAGTGGGCGAGCTTCTAAACGAAGATGTAGTCCCCGCGTTCGTGACCGTTAAGGCCACTCTACTGGCGAAAAACGGGTCTGCCCTCGCGACAGAGGACAGCTTCGACAAGATTTCTCACGTCCTCTTGCCGAAACAAGTCACTCCATTTCTCATTGCGTTTCACGACGTGGCACTTTCGCAGATAGACAGCATACACATGCAGCCCTCAGCGACCCTTGTCAGTGCGTCGGCTGACCCCGTGATTGCGATCGAAAATCAGCAAATGAACCCAGTGCCCGAGCCTTCACTCAGTGGAGAGCTTGTTAATCAAAGCGGCCAAATCGTCAACGTGGCGCACGTTCTGGGGACCTTCTATGACAAAGGGGGCCAGCTGGTTTGGGTCTCGGACCAATATATCGACCGGGTACTGTTGCCTCAGGTTCCGGTTTCGTTTGTTATCCCGGTTCCGGCGGACATAGCCAGCAAAGTGGGCAGTGAGCGCGCCGTCGCGACCACTTATAGCTCGGGGCGACTCCAATGAGGTCCAAATTCTCACTCGTTTCACTCGGGCTAGTTCTCGCTGCCGCGCATGTGGCGCTGGCTCAGAACGGCAGCCTGCATTTACCCAGCGCTGTTGAAGCCGGCTCCGCTTTCTCGATTCAGACTGTAGGCAGCGGTAACGCGGTCCTTTACATCGTTGGTCCTGGCCAAGTCCTGAGACGCGATGTGCAATTGGGAGAGAAGACGTCTTTCGCGTCCGGCGAACTGCGGAACGCCGGTCACTACACGGCTCTGATCGTGGGAGACTCTTTCACAGGCAACGGCACGTTCGACGTTATAGCTGCGAATCTACCTGCAACTATGAGCTTTCTTGCTAAGCCCTCTCGCCTTTCAGTGGACCTGCACGATGGTATTAGCGGCGTGGCGTATGTTTTTGACAGCTATCAGAATCTGATCTTGGCACCTGCGCAAGTGCTTTTTCAACTGTCAGGCGTCGCGGGCGGTGCCCAGTCTCGGACTGTTCTCACTCACAACGGCGTTGCCTGGACGAGAATGAACTCCGCTAGCAAGGAAGGCGCTGCCCAGTTTATGGCTCGAGCGGGAACCGTAACGGCCACCCGTGTGATCCAACAAGTTCCAGGTAATCCATGCACCTTGAGGATAACCGCTCATCCTTCCGGCCAGAGGCTCGTCGTGCAAACAGATCCAGTACGTGACTGTGCGGGCAATGCCGTGCCAGACGGAACCATTGTCACCTTCACCGAGACTTACAACGGAGGCGAGGCCACGGTGGACGTGCCTCTTAAGCGTGGATTCGCGCAAACGGAACTCCCCTCACATGACGGAGCGAGAATCTCAGTCGCAACCGGGGTGGTCATGGGAAATGAAATTCGTTGGGGGAAATAGCCATGCGATATCCCATCATTATCGTCTGCTCAGTCTGCCTGGCGGTATTTGCCTTGGGTTCTGTTCAGCCCGCTCTCCACCAGGAAACTACGGATGCAGTTGGCCCACGGCCTCTGGAAAAATCGACCGAAACGGCCGTAGTGCGCGACTATGTGCAAGCCTGGCAAAGTTTGAGCGTCGCACTCGAGCAGAATCGCGCGGATCTGCTGGATCAGAATTTCGTCGGCGCCGCTAAAGAGAGACTCGCTGGCACGATACGAGAGCAGGCAGCACTTGGAATTCAGACACGCTATCGCGACAGTGCGCACGATGTTCGATTGGCTTTCTACTCTCCCGAAGGGCTGTCCATCCAATTGGTGGACACAGTCGATTATGACGTGCAGATTGTGGATCACGAAAGACTTCTGACTCTCCAGCACGTGCGTGCTCGCTATATTGCGGTGCTCACCCCCACCGAAGAACGGTGGAAGGTCCGCTTTTTCCAGGCGGCGCCAGAGTGAATCGTTTGCTGAGAACTCTGAGATGTGACGAAGTTGTATCTACTGGCACCTGGCGATCTTAAGGAGCTGAGCAATGATTTCCGTCGTGGTACCTATCTTTAATGAAGAGCAGCTCTTATCCCTATTTCACGGAGCCGTTGCCGACGCGTTGAAGGAAGTCGATGAAGTCTGGGAAGTCGTCTATGTAAACGATGGCTCTAACGACTCATCGCTAAGGCTGTTGAGAGAATTGCAGAGCCGAGACTCACATGTTGTGGTCGTGGACCTCTCGCGAAATTGGGGGCACATGGGAGCGATCTCAGCCGGGTTGCAGACGGCACGTGGCGATGCAGTGGTGTTGATGGATGGCGACTTCCAGGACCCACCGGAAGTTTTGCCGGAATTGGTAGCCGCGTGGCGGTCCGGAGCCCCGATTGTAACCGCGGTAAGAAGGAGCAGGAAGGAAAGACGTAAGATTCTCGCGAAGCTATTCCCCCTGTTTTATCGGCTTCTGGCAGTACTCTCCGACTTCCCAATCCCACTCAATGCAGGGATTTTCGGTCTTCTTGATCGGCAAGCTGTCGACTCGATTAACGCGTTGCGAGAAAGCAATCGGTACCTGCCTGGGCTACGGGCATGGGTGGGCTATGAGACTGCAGTTGTTTACTACGACCGGCAAGACCGCCCTGGTGGCGAGGGTAAACTCACTTTCTTGAGCCGGATCAAGTACGCGATGGACGCGATTACAAGCTTCAGCTACAAGCCTCTGCGCCTTAGCTTTGTGTTGGCTGGGATTGCACTGTTCTTGGCAGTACTCTTAGCAATCTGCACAATTGTATCCAATAGCCCCGTGAATCCTGTCGGGTACGGTGTGGCATCCGCAATCTTCTTAATGGGGGGATTGCTGCTTCTTTGCCTAGGTGTAATCGGCGAATATCTCGGACGAGTGTACGACGAAGTTCGCAGCCGGCCACTTTCGATAATTAATAAAGTCCACTACAGTCGGGAACTGAATCCGGCTCAAGGAGTTATGGACCAACGTCAAGAATCGACGAGAGCGGTTCGGGTGGCGTAGCGTTACTACGCTACCGCTGCTCCGCGTCCGCCCCGCACTTCGCCAAGCCCCGCTCGATCGCGGTGCCCTCTTCGTAATCGTTCCAGGTTTCAATCAGCAAGAATGGCAAGGGATGATCCCGGGGGTAGTACTGCCGCCACAACTTCATAGTGTCCGCGAAGGTGGCGCCACAGCGCTGCGACATGTGCCGATTAAGACCCCAAGACGCCTTGCTATCATCGAAACCCGTCCAGACGCCTCCCACGGCAATCTTCTCAGGGTATTTCGATTGCATTTTGCGATAGAAGTCGCCTAGATAGTCTTCTCCCCAGTTGCTGCCATCGGCTGCCCAACCTTTCTTCCCTGGGTTTATCCATGGATAAAATCCGTCAAACGTATCCGGACTGGTGTTTGGTTGGTCTTCGTAGATAAGGAGCGGTGGATGGGCCCATTTCGCGGTTGCGGCTCGCACCCGGTTCCAGTTCGTATGACCTCCCTTGGGAAAAATAAAGATCACAGGACGTTCGTCATACGTTAGATATGCCTGACGTCCGGGTGCATTCGGCGCAAGATAGGTTTCGTTGAACTTGTTGAAGGCCGCAAAAGCATCGTCGGTTGCCTCGGCCTCTTCTGCTTCCGTTTCGTCATACATCATCGAAACGCTGAAGTTCTTTTCGGCGGCGATGGTCTGGATCAGAGCATAGCTGCGATCGATAAAAGGTTCTCGATCGCCATACCAGTCCACGACGAACCCCGAGATGCCCAGCGCTTTAGCCTGGTCAATTTGTTTGCGTATCCTAACCGGATCTTGTGAGGAATAGCCGACGGATATGTGCCTGGGGTGACCAAACCAAGGTTCGTAGACAGCTAGAATTCGCGGCGAGGTTCCGGCTGCCAACCCACTATGCCGTAGTTCTTGGTGTAAGCCAGGATGGGTGCATCCCCATTGCAGCAGGACAAACACTAATGCCCAGCTATTTCGGTAGTGAGTCATCATTGGATTGAAGTTAGAGGCGGCGGAAGCACTTTGGGTTGTCGGGACGAAAGCGAATTAAGTTCAGAGAAGACGGTTCACAGGCAGCCTTAAGTCTAGTCCCCGCATCAGAAGGGCGGGGGATAGTCTTGTCTTCTGAGTTTTCGCGATAGTATCCAGCACCCGCCGCGATGCTCATTTTTTCCTATCAATTCTTAGCCTTTTAGTTTGCCGGAGTCCCAAAACGTGGTGGATGGTCCGAACCCGGATTCGAGAACTCTCCGCGCCCGCGTACTGTCGGGAAGTTTCATATTGCTCTCGGGTTCGGGGCTGGCAACCGCAATTAATCTCATCTACAACATTGCCGTTGCGCGATTCCTTGGTCCGAGTGCTTTTGGTCACGCTACGGCTGTTTACACACTTCTCATCCTGATCTCGGCCATTACGCTCTCGTTCCAGATCGTTTGCGTAAAGTTGGTTGCGCAACAGGCGTCTCCGGAAGGAAAGAGTGCGGCCTATCGAGGATTCCACCGAAGCGCCTGGGCATGCGGCATCATTGTCGCGCTGGTCTTGCTGTTGTTCCAGAAAGCACTTGCGGATTATCTCCACTTGCCCAGTCCGATCCTCGTTGTCCTGCTCGCAATTGGGGCAGCTTTTTACGTTCCCCTGGGATGTCGGAGAGGCTACATTCAGGGCGCATACGGCTTCCAGCGTTTGGCAATCAACCTTGTCCTGGAAGGACTAGTGCGACTCGGTCTATCTCTGCTGTTCATCACGCTTGGCTTCGCCGTGCCGGGTGTGATCGCGGCCAATGCCGCCGCCATCGCCGTTGCCTACGTTGCCGCTGCGCCAAAACTCACGGCCCCAGTGCCCAGCGAACTGCACCTTCCCGATGCATTTCGCGAGGCATTGCAGGCAATCGTCTTCTTCGCCGGTCAAGTGCTCATCAACAATTGTGACATTGTCCTGGTGAAGCATTTCTTTCCTCCGAACGTGGCAGGACTGTATGCTGCGGTGGCTTTGGTTGGTCGTGTAATTTTTGCTTTCTCTTCAGCGGTCGTAAATAGCATGTTCCCGCTTGTCGCAGGCACTGGTAATCGAGAGCGTAAAGACCACAGGATTCTCGCAACTTCACTACTCTTGGTTTTAGCAATCGGTTTCGCGTTGGCGCTCGGCCTGCGATTGGCACCGGCGGGCGTTTGGACGGCATTTCTCGGCCCCCAGTTTGAAATTGCTGGCAAACACGGTCTTCCCTTTCTACTCGCGTTGTACGCCATCACGACCGTCATCTATTCGCTCAGCGTTGTCATCATCGCCTATGAGATGTCTTACAAGATCGCCAACACCAGTTGGGTACAGTTGGCCTTCAGTGGCATTGTCGTTGTCGGGATTTGCCGATTCCACTCGTCGCTGCAACAAGTGATTTGGGTGCAACTGGCGCTGATGGTTGTTTTGCTTGTCGTTGTAGCAGCACCATTCGTGGTCAACGCGATCCGCGGTGCGAAGACTATGCCGGGAGCGGGCTCGCGCTCGATCCGGGTGATTCGGAGGGTCTCGGAAGACGAGGTCATTGCGGGTTTTCTGAAGAGTGATTTCGACAACCCTGCATTCGCAGAATTCCAAGACGTTCTACAAACACTCGTGATCACCCCGGACTTCAACAATGCCGCTGAGAACGCAAAGCGACGAGCCCTTTTGTTTATTCGACACGCTTCATTGTGGAGAGAGCTGCCCAAAGGAACCGAGTGGTGTGAGGTGGAGATTCGGGAAGAAGACCTCTCTCAGATTCGAGTTTTTCCTCGGGCTCAATGGCGAAAAATCGCGCGCGGCGATTTTGCCGTGACGGTAGTGGCCGAACGCATGCCCACGTTTCGCAGCAGGAATGCCGTCGGTGACGCGTTCCGTTCGAAGATTGCCGCAACCTGTGATTGGCTTGGCCAGAATCCCAATCCAGGCGCCGTGCTTCTCATCGGTCAGAGCGAAAGTGAACCTGTAACGATCCTGGACGGAAACCACCGCATGTTGGCGGCCATGCTCACATCACCTGGGACGATTCAGAGGTTTCGCTTCCTGTGCGGATTCTCGCCGAGAATGACGGAGTGCTGTTGGTACACAACCAATGTGGCGACCCTTTTCCGGTATGGAACAAACATGCTTACGCATCTTGTCCATAATCCCGAGGCCGAATTCGTGCGTCTTCTGCAGAGCCCCGAATGAACGAAGCGAGCTTCTTTGTCTCTAGCAAAGCTTTTCCCTCCCTATAGGCAAGACTGGATAGACCCCGTGCCCATGGACTACCTACATTGTCTATTGGGGTAGAAGCGTTCTGCGTCGCCGCACCTCAGGCGCGAAAAGAGGGAAGGCTTTGGATCTTGCCTTCGCGAATATGACAAGCGGAAGAGTCGTAACGGTAAAACAACTGCCCGAAAGACTGAGTACTAAACAGGCTTATCTATTCTTTCGCGAAGTGGAATCCTGCTTCACACTGGACCGGCCTCGTATCGTGTTCGACTGTTCCAAAGTAGTAGAACTCGACAGTGTCTGGATTCGATTGCTCTTAGATTGTCTCGAAGAAGCTATGATGCGCAATGGCGACGTCAAACTCGCGTCGATCCCTCCGGAAGCAGCGGATGTACTAAGGATCACAAATGTAAACCATCTCTTCGAGGCGTTCGAGAACACCGCCGATGCTGTGAAGAGCTTCGGCCCGTTCTCTGTGAACCCAGTCCAGCAGCCTCCTGTGCCAGAAGATCTAGCTTCCGTGGTCCAAAGGGCTGCGTAAATGGGCTTGAAGGCTGCCCAGTCTGCCCAGGCGTTTGCCGGTGTCGTTTTCGGAGGTGACGATGAGAATCCAAGTTAGCTGGCTGAGACCACAGATTCGTGGCTGCCAAGTGCTGTTCATGGCTGCTTCATTCTTGGCCGCAAGTGCATGGCCACAGGAAGTAGCGCCCCCCGGCCAGGAGGCGTACCCGCCCGTTCAGTCCCAAAATTCAGATCACGGTGCCAAGCCAGAAAACACTAACGCTTCGCAGACCGAGAAGCTTCCCAACAGTCCGGGATCAGTGCGTTTCCAATCGGTCGATGACGACCGCACGGTCACTCGGCTAGAGCCCTCCCCCAAACCGCAGTCAGATGATGACCCACCGCGCCCGGTGGGTACGGCCGCGGCACCGACGTTAATAACAACCGGTGTTGCCGCTTCAAGACCTTCCGGGGCAGCCATCGCGCCGAGACGCCAGAGGCGAGCGCGTTCCTTTCTGATCAAAGTCGGTGCCATCGTGGGTGCTGGTGTTGCGGTTGGAACGGTGGTGGCACTGTCCAGCGGTAGTCCTAGCCGCCCACCGGGCAGCCACTAGTCAAGGGATGAAAGGGTGCCAGAAAGAAGACTTGGAGCATATTCGACCAACTGCGAAGTACCGGCGGCCCAAATCCGTGAGTTTCTCGGGCATCGACGGCGCGGGCAAGAGCACTCAGATTGAAGCGCTTCATGCCCGACTGCAACTGGCTCACGTGCGTGTCTTGCGGGTTACGTTCTGGAATGACGTCGCGAAGCTGACAAGGATCCGGGAAGTGAGTGGCCACACTCTGTTCAAGGGAGACAAAGGCGTAGGGACCCCGTCTGCTCCGGTGAACCGGCGAGATAAAAATGTCCAGTCCTGGTCAATGACCGCAGTGCGATTCTGTCTGTACTTTGTGGACGCTATCTCGCTCCGCATCTTCCTAGCAAGAGCGCTGAGAACCAACGTGGATCTAATAATCTTTGATCGATATCTATATGACGAACTTGCGAACCTACCGTTGAGCAATAAGATCGCGCGAGCTTATGTTCGCCTGCTGCTGACGTTTGTTCCCCGACCGGATGTCTGTTTCGTGTTGGATGCTGACCCAGTTCAGGCGCGTGCGCGGAAACCCGAATATCCGCTCGAGTTTCTCCGCACCAGCCGCGCATCTTATCTGGCTCTGAGCAAAATGGTGGGCGGGATGACGATTATTGGCTCGAAGCCAGTCCAGGACGTCGAGCGAGAAGTTGCGCAACAAGTACTGAAGCAACTGCCTGCCCAGTACAATCCACTATCGCATGCGCGTGCTATCGAAGGGCGGCGCGTTCCCGCTCAGCCTTCGACGGTATGACTCGTCACGCGGCCGCAGTGTTCCGGGATTCGAAAAGCAGGCGGCAGGCAGCGCACAACGATTACTGCCCCATCTGCGTCTTTCCTCACTGATACGCGAAGCTGAAGTTGTCCAAATAGGTGGTATTTGCCGATTGCTTGGAGTTTCCATCCATCTGGTAGTTGACTGTAATTCCCCACCAACTCTTGGGAGCAGATCCCGGCGGATAGTGCTGGTTGATGGTGCTCGTCACTCCGTTTAGCGTTATTGACTGAAACAGAAGGGAATTGTCGGATTCCCGCTGCCCCTGGATTGTCACGTGGTTCCAGGAATTGTTTATAGGATTGCAGGCAACGCCGGTGGGCACCCATCGAGCGTTTACGTTGTCCCAAATGTCCCATTCGTTTCCACCTACGACACGGCACTGCTGGCCCCAAATCAGAGCGAGTCCGTTAAAGTACATACTGATGTCAAATTCCAGGACCTGAGTTACCCCGAGGTTCGTCGGGTAGAAATAGGCGTCATAGGTGAAGTTGTGCAAGGTTGGAAGCAACTGGTGATTTGAATCAGGCAGGCCCTGCGTCGAACCCTGGCCGATCAAGGGAAGACTCCACAAGACGTCAGAATAGGGCGTAGTTCCCCCGATGTTGAACTGCGTCGACTTCCCGCTCAATGATGGCGATTTAGTTCCTTGTGTCATTGACCACGTAACGCCCGGACAAGGGCCCGTGCAGATGTCATATTTTGGGGCCAACTCGCCCCAACTATTCCATCCGCCGCTCGCCTGCAGACTTGAAAGGACATTTCCACCCTGCACCGTGATCCTGACGGGAGTGTACGCGGCGCCTCCACAGTAGTCCCACTCTTCCACTACTGTGTCGTAGGTCCCCGCACTCAGGTTTAGTTGAGTGTTCAAGCTCGATCCGCCCACGACGTAAATCAGCTTGTTGTTTACGTAAACTCCCGTGGAAGCTACTCCCTTTGAACAAGCGCTTGTCGTCGCGGTCGCAACGTAAGGCACCGGAGAACCCACTTGGCTGCCGCTCGCGGGCGACATCACCCATACGCCAGTTTGGTTGGTAACGGTGATTGCGACCTGTGTATAGGTCGCGCCGCCACAATAGTCCCACTCTTCCACGACGGTGTTGTGCTTGCCTGGGGTGATTACCAAATTCGTGTTCAGGCTTGTTCCGTTGACGACATAGACAAGTTGGTTGTCCACATAGACGCCAGTGGACGCTACGCCCTTCGAACAAGTATTTGTAGTCGACGACGCAACGTAAGGCACCGGCGAGCCAACTGTCGCGCCATTGCTTGGGCTGATGACGTTGACAGTGGCGAACGCAGATGTCGCCATGATCGATAGGACACAAATAGCGTGGATCGAGGTCTTCATTCCCTTGTTCTCCGGTTCCAAGGTTGGAGCGCGTACTTGCGGGATCGCAAGCTCTGAACTGCCTAACAACATGGACCGATCCCGACGCGAACGGGAGAAATGGTCCCTATAGTCCGGTCGTCTGAAATTGGCGATCCGGAGATTCAGCGATGTTGCCAAAAAGGTAATACAGCGTTTCGGGTAGGGTCAACCAATAATCGTCTTGTAGCCACTCGAAAGTGCATGGCCCCGCCTGACCATTGAGCGCGCACAGGTTCGACTTTCTTGATCCGCTGGGTTCCGGCTGACAGTTGGGATAGCAAAGAGATGAATCGTTGCTTAGTTTCGGAGGGAAAAGGGAAAGCGAGCTTTCTTGCGTAGCGTGCCTGAGCGACGCGCACCAATTTGTAATACGCTTCACGCCTGATGGCTGGCGCTCGCGGGGCCGCGTTTTGAGATCTATTTGTCGGGAGTGGAGTTGATAGTGACGCCCGTGGCCACGTAGCGAGTGCCGTCGAAGTTAGCGCTCACCGCCAAATCCGATCCTTCGTGGAGATCGCGGCTCACGGGGAAGCCGACAAAATCCAAAAATACTTCATACCGCTTATTGTCCTGGGGATTGACGAGCACCAAAAGTCCGGAGTGCAGGTCAAGAGAGACGACGTTTCCGACAAACACAAATGTAGCGCCTCGGGCCGCCAAGACAACGATTTGCTTAGCAATACCATGACCTTTGTTATCGGATTGAAATTTGACCGAGACCAGATCCCCAGCGGCCAGATCGCGGATGGCGGGTTCCGCGGAAGAAGAGCCTTCATCACCCCGGCGGACAACAACGGTGCCGGCAGGCACCCGCAGTCTGATGGGCTCGCCAGAGAGAACGTCGCGGACGGTCAATTCCCCATCGCCGGGACTGTACTTCAGCACCTGGCCCTCGCATTCCCCTTGCGGCGATTGGGACAGCATATGGATGCTGCGCGCAAACACTGCAGTTCCATCCAGAGATGTCTCGACCGAAACATGGTCACCGGCTCGCAGATCACGAAGCGGTGTTCGAAGCCCATCACGGTAGACTTGGGTACGTTGGTCAAAGAGAACCTTCATCGTCTTCCCGCCAAAAATATTCAGGATGAACTGGTCGCGGACGTGATCTACTCCACGAATCATCCCGCCTATGACAGTGCTTTTTCCCTTAGGCATGGGCGGAAGGTCCGACGGGTCAGCTCCGGCTTCCTTTTGCCTGAACGCAGGCCGCTCGCCCGGGTCTTGAGCGGACTTCGAGTCTACGGACGGTACTTGGGCAAGGGCGATGCTGGTGAGCGCGGCTACGAACATAAGACGATGCATTCAGATTTGTCCCCGACGGCCACGTGCGCTTCCCTCTAGCAAGTGGGTTACCGGCACGTCTTTGATGGTATGAAGCGATAAATAGTGGTCTCAGTCAGTTGTGACACGCAATTAATGTGGGTCTTTTGGCAACGCAAACTGGGTCGATGCATCCAACGGTCAATCTCAAGAGCAAAAGAACCTGAACCTCGAAACAGAATCGACGAAAGACAATAATGGTGTCCACCAGACGGCTTATCCCTCTCGTAATGATTGTCTTAACCATCGGCGCGGCGCGTCTGAGCGTCCAAGCCGCCGACCTTCGAGTTACGCTCCCCAAGCGGAGCGCGCTGACAACCGTACAGCGACTCAATCGTGAGGGCGTTGACGCCGTTCGGAAGCAACATTACGAAAAAGCCGAAACACTCTTTTACAAAGCCTACCTTTTCGATCCCGCTGACCCTTTTACTCTCTACAACCTCGGCTATGTCTCCGAGCTGCAGGGGCAGGTGGAGCGTGCGCAGAAGTTCTACGGACTGGCAACGGAGCAAGCTACCGATGCAGTCATCGACCGAAGCAGCGCGAAGCAACTATCTGGAAAATCAATGAAGGATGCATTCGGCGTGCTGAAAGACGTGCCCATGCAGGTCAACCGGATGAATGTAGAGGCGATCCGGCTTTTGTCGGAGGGCCGCGCTCCCGAGGCTGACCTTCTGCTGCAGCAGGCTCTGGCCTTGGATGCCGGGAATTTGTTCACCTTGAACAACATGGGCGTGGCCAAGGAGGCGCGGGGTGATTTCGACGATGCGTTGACGTACTATGTCGCGGCCGCGAATGCGCAATCTCCCGAGCCGGTCATAGTCACGATGAACCGTGCGTGGCGAGGCAAACCCGTAAGCAAAATGGCTGCCGATAGCGCGAAAAAACTACGAACGCGGATTCAGAATGCCACCAGCGACCAATCGCGTGCTGCTTTGCTCTCCATGCGTGGCGTTGCGGCGACGAATCGCAACGATTTGTCTGCCGCACAGCAAGACTTCCTTGAGGCTTATGCGCTCGATCCAGGCAGCGCATTTTCACTCAACAACCTTGGTTATCTGGCGGAAAGGGACGGAGACCTCGAGACGGCGCAGACCTACTACGCCGAGGCACGCAAGGCCAAGAACGCGAATCTCCGTGTTGGACTCGCGACTAGACAGTCCGTTGAAGGGATGCACCTCTTGGCAGTTGCCAGCGATAACGACCAGAAGGTGGATCACAAGATTTCTCAGGAAAACCAGGCAAGGCGGTTGGAGTCAGCTCCAATCGGATTGAAGCACCGCGACAATACGCCGGTAGTAGAGCCCGCACCATCAACAGAAGGGACTTCGCCCGTCGCTCTCCCACCTCCCTCTCAGCCACCAGTTGTGCAGCCACGCCGGTAGCATCTATGGAGTCTTGCCAAGCTATGACGACCGAGAAAATTCCTCCCTTCGGTTCCAATAAGTCTCTCGAAATTCTTTCCCGGCTTTTGCTGATGCGCCGCGTCGACGATCTCCCGACTCCTTCTGCTGTCGTTGAGCCAGATCCGGATATCGCTGCCCTTAGCCGGGAAGAATTCGAAGACATGTTGGCACTTGCCAACTCTCATCACGTGGTCATGCGTGGATTGGAGGTTCTTCGACAAATCGAGGGCAATTCAGAGGACGACAACCGTAAAGTGTGGGCTACAACGGCGCTCGCGGTCGAGCGAGCGCGGATCGAGAACATACTCCCGTTCTTGGAGGCGATTTGCCGCGCCTTCGAAGCGGAGGAATATGACATTACAGTTATCAAATCGCTGGATCACTGGCCCGATTTTGGAAGCGACGCAGACCTGTACACCAATACGGACTCGGCGCATGTAGTCCGCCTTATGACGCGGTGTTTCCAGGCACAAGTTGCGCCCCCTAGTTGGGGAGATCGCCTGGCGCACAAACGGAACTTCGTCATACCAGGACTCCCGGAAGCAGTTGAGATTCACATAGGTCGTATGGGCCAAACCGGAGAACAGGTTTCAATCGCCGCCTCATTGGCCCGGCGTGCCCGAGTCGCTCCGTTTGGCAACCACCTATTCCGAGTACCCGCTCCATCGGACCGCTTGATGATCTCCACTTTGCAGCGAATGTATCGACATTTCTATTTCCGACTCTGTGACATTGTCGACACCGTTAATCTGTCAGAGACAGGTACTATCGACTATGAGGATTTGCGCTTCGTAGCCAAAACAGCCGGCATCTGGAAAGGTGTGGCGACTTACCTGGTGATCGTGTCTGACTATGTGAAACAGTACCGAGGCGAAGAGCTCGATCTCCCCTCATTTGTGAGAGACTCTGCACGATTTGGTGGCGATAGTGTCTACTTCAACAGAGGCTTCTTGCGCGTTCCAATCATGCCTCAGTCCGCCAGCCTGTTCGCCTCGCAACTCAGTACCTTGCTGCGTAACCGAGAGCTCAGAAACACGGCACGACTCAGCTTATTGCCTTGCCTGGCTACAGCCGCCGCAGTGGGGCAAAAGATCACGGGAAGCGACAAAGGAATTTGGTAGCTCGGG
>Ga0302323_100003007_pt1 | contig 13710 bp, 14 predicted proteins | sample Fen_T0_3_FD_201950 | JGI IMG/M metagenome (GOLD analysis project Ga0302323, IMG submission 201950) | Peat permafrost microbial communities from Stordalen Mire near Abisko, Sweden - Fen_T0_3 | ecosystem: Environmental > Terrestrial > Soil > Wetlands > Permafrost | place: Sweden: Abisko... | reverse complement strand
CTGCTAGAATCGGCGGCACAAGAAACACGTTCGCGGCGGGAGGACGGATGGCGCAACGCAAGGCAGCACCGCTGGTCGGCGTCGTGATGGGCAGCGAAAGCGATTGGGACATCATGCGCCATGCCGTGGCGCAGCTCGACGCGTTCGGCGTGCCCAACGAGCCGCGCGTCGTGTCGGCCCATCGCATGCCCGACGACATGTTCGAATACGCCGAGGATGCGGCGCCCCGCGGCCTGCGCGTGATCATCGCCGGTGCGGGCGGCGCGGCGCACCTGCCGGGCATGATTGCGGCGAAAACGACGGTTCCGGTGCTCGGCGTTCCGGTTCCCTCCAAATACCTGCGCGGCGAGGATTCGCTGCTCTCGATCGTGCAGATGCCCAAGGGAATCCCCGTGGCCACCTTCGCGATCGGCGAAGCCGGCGCCGCCAATGCGGGCCTGTTCGCCGTGGCGATGCTCGCCGCGACCGATCCCGCGCTGGCCAAGAAGCTCGCGGCATTCCGCTTGAAGCAGACCAACGCGGCGCGCGCGATGCATGTGCCGCTCGACGGCGGCAAGCCCGCTGCCTGAGTCTCTGTCTGAGCTGCCAACTGAGCTGCAAACTGAGCTGCGCGCCTTGACGTCCCTTCCGCCCGGCGCATGGCTCGGCTTGCTGGGTGGCGGCCAGCTGGGCCGCATGTTCTGCATGGCGGCGCAAAGCCTGGGCTACAAGGTCGTCGTCCTCGATCCGGGCAGCGACAGTCCGGCCGGCTCCGTCGCGGACCGCCACATTCGCGCCGATTACCTCGATCCGCAGGGGCTGGCCGAGGTCGCCTCGCTCGCGGCCGCGGCCACGACCGAATTCGAGAATGTCCCCGCCGCCGCGCTGGAGTTCCTGGCCCGCACGGCGCGCGTGACGCCGGCCGCCGAAAGCGTGGCCATTGCGCAGGATCGGATCCGCGAAAAGACATTCCTCGCGAGTCACGGCTTCGCCGTTGCGCCGTTCGCCGTCCTGCGCTCGCTGGACGATGCGCGTGGTGTGGATCCCGGCCTGCTTCCCGGCATCGTCAAGAGCGCGCGCATGGGCTACGACGGTAAGGGCCAGGTCAGCGTGCGCACGCACGCAGAGGTCGAGGCCGCGTGGCATGCGATGAAGGGGGCGCCCTGCGTGCTGGAGCAGCGGGTGCGCCTCGCCAGCGAAGTGTCGGTGATCGTCGCGCGCAGCGAGCGCGGCGCGGCGGTGACCTGGCCCGTCGCCGAAAACTTGCATCGCGATGGCATCCTCGACGTGTCGATCGTGCCGGCGCGCGTGTCCGCCGACCTGGCCGCGCGCGCGCGCGACACCGCAATGCGCATCGCCACCGCGCTCGATTACCGCGGCGTACTGTGCGTCGAGATGTTCATCGCCGACGACGGCGCGTTGCTCGTCAACGAAGTCGCGCCGCGGCCGCACAATAGCGGGCACTACGGGATCGACGCCTGCGTCACGTCGCAATTCGAGCAACAGGCGCGCGTGCTGGCAGACCTGCCGCTCGGCTCGACGCGCCAGCACACGCCGGCGGTGATGGTTAACCTTTTGGGCGACATCTGGTTCGACGGACCCGGAGCGGCGCCGCGCGAGCCGGCGTGGCCCGATGTCCTTGCGGAGCCGCAGGCCAAGCTGCACCTTTACGGCAAGTCGGAGGCCCGCCGCGGGCGCAAGATGGGCCACGTGACCTGCCTCGGCGACACACTGGCCGATGCGCTGGCCGCCGCGCGACGCGTGAAGCGCACGCTCGACATTCCCGGCGCCGACGCGTTCTGACCGCGTCGCGCGGTCCACGCGTCAGGAGCGCTTGCGCGCCTTGCCCGCATCGCGCGTCGCGCCGACGGGCAGCGTGGCAGCGCGGGCGTATTCCGGATCGGTCCAGCGACACCCGGCGGCAGCAAAGTCGGCGGCCATCTGCGTCGCGTCCACGCCCCAGAACAATTCACCGCGCAACGCGAGCGTAGGCACGCCGAACACGCCGAGCGCAATGGCTTCGTCGGTGTAGCGGCGCAGCGTGTCCTTCACTTCGGGTTCCGCGATGCGCGCGTCGGCATCGGCAAGGCCCAGTTCCTGCGTCAGTTCGGCCCATTCGATCGGCAGGTCCGGCAGGCGTCCGTCGCGCCAGACGAAGCGGAAGATGCGATGAATCGCCGACGCCTGGCAGTCGCACGCGATCGCGAGCCGCAGGAGCGGCAGCGGATTGAACGGATGCTCGTGCGGGAGCTTCAGCGGAATGCCCAGCCGCTTCGCCTGCCAGAGCACGAACCGGTAGGTGAAGGCGCGCTTCGCCGGGATCTCGGCGGGACCCAACTGCCCGTGCGCACCCAGGATGCCCGCGAACAAGACAGTCTTGTAGCGGACGGTGATGCGCGGCGCGAGTGCCGCGAGCTGTTCGCTCTGCAGGTAGGCGAATGGCGAGACGAAATCGAAATACCAATCGGCAACATACTGGTCGGCAACATGCCGGTTGGTGCCGTGCCGGTTGGCGGCGTCCTGCTCAGCGTTGCCCATCGGTACCGGTCCGGGGCGCGCCCTCCGCGTCATCCCTTTGTGCACAAGCCGCGCGGCGGACCGGCAGCGCGGCCCATACGGCGCGCTTTTCACCGTCGTCCAGTACGCTCCACACCGCGACCTCGTCGAGCGTGCGGAAGCATCCGGCGCAAAAGCCCGTCACCTGGTCGATCGCGCAGATGCTGTTGCAAGGCGACGGGACAGGGCTCACGCCTTCCGGCGGCGGACTCGTCGGCGTCACGCGACGAGCGGCGACTTGGCGTTCAGCGCGCGCGCGACGCGCGACACCGGCTGCCGTTGCAGGAAATCGGAGATGTACTGCCCGGCGCGGCGCAGCCGCGTCATGTCCACGCCGGTCTCGATGCCCAGTCCCTGCAGCAGGTAGAGGACATCCTCGCTGGCGACGTTGCCGGTCGCGCCCTTGGCATAGGGACAGCCGCCCAACCCGGCCACCGAACAATCAAATGTCGCGACGCCAGCTTCGAGCGCCGCGTAGACGTTGGTCAACGCCTGCCCGTAGGTGTCGTGGAAATGCCCTGCGAGTGCGGCGACGGGTACGCGCTCCGCGCACATCCGCAGCAACGCCGCCGTCTCTCCCGCGGTGCCGGTGCCGATGGTGTCGCCGAGCGAAACCTCGTAGGCGCCCATCCGGTACAGCGCATCGGCGACGTCGGCCACGCGGCGCGGATCGACGCGACCCTCGTAGGGGCAGCCGAGCACACACGAGATGTAGCCGCGCACGCGCACCGCATTGTCCTTCGCCGCGGCGAAGATCGGACGCACGCGTTCCAGGCTCTCGGCGATGCTGCAATTGATGTTCTTCTGCGAAAACGATTCGGTCGCCGCGACAAAGACGGCGACCTCGTCGGCCCTTGCGGCCAGCGCGGCTTCGAAGCCCTTCATGTTCGGCGTCAGCACCGGATACCGCACGCCGGGCTTCCTGTGGATGCGCGCCATGACCTCCGCCGCGTCGGCCATCTGGGGTACCCACTTGGGCGAAACGAACGACGTGGCCTCGATGGCGGCAAACCCCGCGTCCGTCAGCAGGTCGACCAGCGCGACCTTGACGTCGACGGGCACCATCGCCTTTTCGTTCTGCAGGCCGTCGCGCGGGCCGACTTCGACCAGGCGGACCTTTCCCGGCAGCGCCATCAGTAGCCTCTCTCGAAGGCGACGATGCCGGAGACGGGCTCGCCGCGTTCCAAACGCATGATTTTATCCGCGATCTGCGCGATGGCGGCATCCGGCACCGTCAGTCCGGAAACGTGCGGCGTCACCACGATCTCCGGCCGGCGCCAGAACGGATGATCGGCGGGCAGCGGTTCCTCGCGAAAAACGTCGAGCGTGGCGCCCGCAATCTTGCCGCTGTCGAGCAACGCAATCAGGTCTTCCTCGACCAGCGCCGCGCCGCGGCCGATGTTGACGACGTGCGCGCCGTCGGCCAGCCGCGACAGCGTCCGCCGGTTGAGGATGCCGTCGGTGGCCCTTGTTGCCGGCAGCACGCACACCAGGAAGTCGAGATCATCGAGGAACGCGTCCAGCCCCGACTCGCCGGCGAAGACCGCGACGCCGTCTACCTTTTTCGCTGATCGCGCATGGCCGCGCACGACGAACCCTTGCGTCGTCAATGCGCGCGCCACCTGCACGCCGATCACGCCCAGGCCCATCACGCCCGCCTTCACCAAAGACGGCAATCGCGGATCGTGCTGCTCCCAGCGCGCCTCGCGCTGCTGGCGCGCATAGATGTCGAGATGCTGCACCACGCGCAGCGCGGCGGACAGCACGTAGCGGATCATCTGTTCCGCCATGCCGGCGTCCTCGAGACGGATGATCGGCACGTCGCGCGGGATGTTGGGCAGCGTCAGCAGGTGCCGGACACCGGCGCTCAGCGTGAAGATGGCCTTCGGCTGGCGCTGTTCGTCGAACAGCGTTTCGCACTTTCCATACGCGACCACGTAGTCGGCCACCGGCGCGGCGGGATCGACGGGCGAGCCCCACAGCCGTGGAATCACCTGCGCGCCAGGCAACGCCGCGCGCAGCAATTCGAGCCAGCAGGCTTCCGCGTCCTCGGGCAGGCTCAGTGAGACGTGCATGGGCTCTGCGTCACGCCGCTTATGCGTCTTCTAGGTCCACCAGGTCCGCGCCTTCGGCCACGCGGTCGCCGACGCCGTAGTTGACTGAAGCGACGACGCCGTCGGCGGGGGCCACGATCGTGTGCTCCATCTTCATCGCCTCGAGCACGATCAGTGGCGCGCCGCGCGCCACCTTGTCGCCGGCCTTGACCATCACCGCGACGATCGCGCCCGACATCGGTGCGGTCAGGTGCCCGCCGTGGACCTCGACTTCCCCAGCGTGCGCGAGCGGGTCGATGAAGGTCAGCCCGCGCCGCACGCCCGGCGCAAAGACATGGCGCTCGTCGCCGTCAGCGATGACAGTTGCGGTCGAGGCAACGCCCTCGGCCTCCAGCACCAGCCTGCCATCGCGTTCGGTGAAATGTACGTCGACGGTGCGGCCCGCCAATGCGATCCGCGCGTCGTGCTCGCCCAGGGGTTCGACACGAATGGTTTGACGCGCGTCGCCATCGGCGTACGTAAACGACAATCCGGGCGACGACGTACCCGTCCGCCATGCATCGATTTCGTGCCACGGGGAATGTACGTCTCCGGAAGCGCCGGCGGTATCGGCGGCATCTTCCCGCAGCGCGATGTACTCGGCGATGCCGGCGGCGAGCAACGCGGCTTCCGGCGCGACCGTCACGGCCGGAAACAGCGCGTCGCGGTTGGCGTCGATGAGCCCGGTGTCGAGGCGGGCGGTCGCGAACGCTTCGTGGGCGACGACGCGTTCCAGGAACGCGATGTTCGTCGCCACGCCGACCACTTCGCATTGCCCAAGCGCGGCGATCATCTCCGCACACGCGGCCGCACGGTCCTCACCCCATACGATCAGCTTGGCCAGCATCGGGTCGTAGTACGGCGACACTTCGTCGCCTTCACGTACACCGGTATCGACGCGGACCCGCGACGACTCGTCCGGCATCCGCCAGTGCGTGACCAGGCCGATCGACGGCAGGAAGCCGCGGTCCGGGTCCTCTGCGTAGAGCCGCGCCTCGAGTGCGTGACCGCAGATTGCGAGCTCGTCCTGCCGCTTCGGCAACGGTTCGCCGGACGCGACACGCAATTGCCACTCGACCAGGTCCAGGCCCGTGATCATCTCGGTGACCGGATGCTCGACCTGCAGCCGCGTGTTCATCTCCATGAAATAGAACGTGCCGTCCTGCTCGACGATGAACTCGACGGTGCCGGCCCCCACGTAACCGATCGCCTTGGCCGCAGCCACCGCCGCACCGCCCATCGCGCGCCGGCGCCTGTCGTCCATGCCGGGTGCGGGCGCTTCCTCGAGCACCTTCTGGTGCCGCCGCTGCACCGAGCAATCGCGCTCGAACAGATACACCGCATTGCCATGCGTGTCGGCGAACACCTGAATCTCGATATGCCGCGGCGCCTGCAGGTAGCGCTCGAGCAGCACGCGGTCGTCGCCGAACGAGGCCTTGCCTTCGCGCTGCGCGGAAGCGAGCGCGGCCGCGAATTCGTCGGCGCGCGTGACGATCTTCATGCCCTTGCCACCGCCACCCGCGGTGGCCTTGATCAACACGGGAAAGCCGATCTTGGCCGCCTCGCGCGCGAGCAGCTTCGGATCCTGGCCGTCGCCGTGATACCCGGGCACCAGCGGGACCTTCGCATTGCCCATGATGATCTTGGCCGCCGACTTCGAGCCCATCGCAGCGATGGCGCGCGGCGGCGGCCCGATGAACACGACACCGGCCGCCGCGCAGGCTTCGGCGAACGCCTCGTTCTCGGACAGGAAGCCGTAACCGGGATGGATGGCCTGCGCACCTGACTTCGCGGCCGCCTCGAGGATCGCCGCAACGTTGAGATAACTCTCGCGTGGCGCCGCGGGGCCAATTCGGTACGCCTCGTCGCACGCCGCCACGTGCATTGCGTCGGCGTCGGCGTCCGAATACACGGCGACCGTGCGGATGCCCATCCGGCGCGCGGTGCGGGCAACGCGGCAGGCGATCTCGCCGCGATTGGCAATGAGTATCTTGGTGAACATGGCTTCAGTCGCGCGCACTCACGGCGGGTTGCCGGCGTTCGGCTGGCTGAACCAGCCGGTCACGCGGGTCCCGATCCCGCGGAGCATTCGCCACACCTTCGGAATGAGCCAGATCGTCAGCGCGACGAGCACCGCGACGAACGCGAGCGCGACGACCGGATGCGCAAAGGCGAGCCACAGCAGCGTTCCCACCGCAAGTTCCTCGCCGAACGACGCCGTCCAGTTCGAGAACGGCTCGGGCGACGTGTTGATCAACGCGCGGCTGCCGGTCTTGGCGACGTGGCTGCCTGCCGCCAGCGTGCCGCCGACGATGGCGGCCGCCAGCATCGTTGCCGACGACGAATCGCCGAAGACGCCGGCCGCAAGCGCCGCGCCCGCGGGCACGCGGATGAACGTGTGCACGATGTCCCACAGCGAATCCACGCCGGGAACCTTGTCGGCGAAGAATTCGACGAAGCACATGAAGCCCGACGCGGCGAGCACGAACGGATGCATGAGCACGCGAAGGCCGCCCGGCATCTCCACCAGGCCCAGATAGCCCGCAGCGCCGACGATGAACAACACCGCGTACAGGCGCAGCCCGCTCGCCCAGCCCAGCGCGGCGGCGAGCGCAACAAGTTGCAGCGTGTCGAAGTGTTCGAGGACAGGCATCGGTCATTTCCTCGGGCGCAACGACTCCGGCACCCACTTGGGCGGCCGCTTGCCCAGGAACGCGGCCACGCCTTCCTTGCCTTCGGGCGACGAGCGGACCGCGGCGATGTGCTCGGCCGTTCCGGCAATCACGTCGGCGTCGATGGGCCGGTGCGCGACACCGCGGATCAGCGCCTTGCATTCGAGCTGCGCGGCGGGGCCGGCAACGAGCAGGTCGCCCAGCAGTTCGTTGATGCGGCCGTCCAGTTCGGGTCCGGGAACGATGTCGTGGACAAGCCCGATCCGGAATGCCTCCGCGGCGGCGAAGCGCTCGGCGGTGAGGAAATAGCGCCGCGCCTGCCGCGCGCCGATCGCCTCGATCACGTACGGTGAAATCGTGGCGGGGATCAGGCCCAGCTTCGCCTCGGAAAGCGAAAATATCGCATCGTGCGCGGCCACGGCGATGTCGCAGCAGGCGACCAGCCCCACGCCTCCGCCGAAAGCGGCGCCGCGCACGCACGCAACCGTCGGCTTCGACAGGCCGTTCAGCGTGCGCAGCATCAGCGCCAGCGCTTGCGCATCGGCCAAATTCTCCGCCGCGCCGTAGCCGGCCATCTTCTTCATCCAATTCAGATCGGCACCGGCGCAGAAGCTCTTGCCGTGGCCAGTCAGCACGACGGCGCGAACAGAAGCATCGGCATCGAGCGCCCGCAGCACCGCGGTCAGCTCCGCGATCAGCGTCTCGTTGAACGCGTTGTGCAGCTCGGGCCGGTTGAGCGCGACCAGGCCGACGTTATTGCGCACGTCCACATCGAGCGTCTCGAACGTGGGTGTCGAAGCTGTTTTCTTCCGGGGCATGGCTTCCGCTTTCGCTTTCGATTTCGCCTTGGGCTGCATCCGGCGAGTTACATTCTGAACACGCCGAACTTCGTGGGTTCGACGGGCTTGTTGAGCGACGCCGAGATGGCGAGCCCGAGCACGCGCCGTGTGTCGGCCGGGTCGATCACACCGTCGTCCCACAACCGCGCGCTGGCGAAGTACGGGTGCGCCTCGGCCGCGAGCTTGTCGCGCACCGGCGCCTTAAACGCCTCCTCCTCCTCGGCCGTCCAGGCCTTGCCGGCCTTCTCGATCTGCTCGCGCTTCACCGTCGCCAGCACACTGCTCGCCTGTTCCGGCCCCATCACGCAGATGCGCGCGTTGGGCCACATCCACAGGAACCGCGGATTGAACGCGCGGCCGCACATGCCGTAGTTGCCGGCGCCGTAGCTGCCGCCGATGATCAGCGTGAACTTCGGCACGTTCGCGCAGGACACCGCGGTCACCATCTTGGCGCCGTCCTTGGCAATGCCGCCGGCTTCGTACTTCTGTCCGACCATGAAGCCGGTGATGTTCTGCAGGAAGAGCAGCGGAATGCCGCGCTGCGCGCACAGTTCGATGAAGTGCGCGCCCTTCTGCGCCGATTCGGAATACAGCACGCCGTTGTTGGCGACGATGCCGACCGGATAACCCCAGATGCGCGCGAAGCCCGTGACGAGCGTTGTGCCGTAGCGCGCCTTGAACTCGTCGAACTCGCTGCCGTCGACGATGCGCGCGATCACCTCACGTACGTCGTAGGGCTTCTTGATGTCGGCCTGGATGACGCCGTAAATTTCCTCCGGCGGGTGCAGCGGCTCGACGGGCGGCCGCACGTCGAGCGACACGCGCTTGACGCGATTGAGGTTGCCGACGATGTTGCGCGCGATGGCTAGCGCGTGATGGTCGTTCTGCGCAAAGTGGTCGGCCACGCCCGACACGCGCGTGTGCACGTCGGCGCCGCCCAAGTCCTCCGCGCTGACGATCTCGCCGGTCGCGGCCTTTACCAGCGGCGGGCCGGCCAGGAAGATCGTCCCCTGCTCGCGCACGATGATCGACTCGTCCGACATCGCCGGCACATACGCACCTCCCGCCGTGCAGGAGCCCATCACCACCGCGACCTGCGGAATCCCCAGCGCCGACATCGTCGCCTGGTTGTAGAAGATGCGCCCGAAATGGTCGCGGTCGGGAAACACGTCGAACTGGTTGGGCAGGTTGGCGCCGCCGGAGTCGACCAGGTAAATGCAGGGCAGGTTGTTTTCCCGCGCGATGTCCTGCGCCCGCAGATGCTTCTTCACGGTGAGCGGGTAGTACGTGCCGCCCTTGACCGTGGCGTCGTTGCACACGATCACGCATTCCTGCCCGCTGACCCGCCCGATGCCGGTGATGATGCCGGCCGCCGCGATGTTGTCCTGGTACATCCCGTGGGCCGCGAGCTGCGAGAACTCGAGGAACGGGCTGCCGGCGTCGAGCAGCGCCCGCACGCGCTCGCGCGGCAGCAGCTTGCCGCGCGCCGTGTGCTTGGCGCTCGGCGCCGCGCCGCCGCCCTGTTCGATGACGGTGAGCTTTTCGCGCAGGTCGGCAACCAGCGCCGCCATCGCGTCGCGGTTCTGCGCGAAGACCGCGTCGCGCGTGTTCAGCCGGCTCTCGATCACGGGCATCGTCGGCTTCCGTCAGGTCGCGGCCGGCCGCGGATGGCCGGGCATCAGCTCGTAGGGCGGCTTGTAGCGGGGCTCCGCCGCGATCCGAGCAAGCCAGTCGCGGATGCGCGGAAAGCCGTTCCAGTCGACGCCGATTTCCTCGGGCCAGAAGAGATAGCCGCACAGCGAAAGGTCCGCGATCGTCAGGTGATCGCCGACGACGAAACGCCGCCCGGCGAGATGCGAATCGAGCACGCCCCAAGCCGTCTCGGCGCGCGTGCGCAGGAATTGCAGCACGGCCGGATCGGGAGCCTCGCTGAACGTCCGCATGAACCGCAGCGTCGCCGTGTAGCTCGTCAGCTTGTGGTTGTCGAAGAACATCCAGCGCAGGATCTCGCGCCGTTCGGTGTCGTCGTCGGGGCCGAACTGCCCCAGCGTTTCCGCCAGGTAGTCGAGAATGACGCCGGACTGGGAAAGCACCAGGCCGTCGTGGAGGAGGATCGGCACCTCGCCCATCAGGTTGATCGCGCGGTACTCGGGCGTGCGCGTCTCGCCGCCGAAATAGTCGACGAAGCGCGGCTCCCAGTCGGCGCCGGCCAGCGCCAGCGTCAACGCCGGCTTGTACGCGTTGCCGGACTGCGCGAAACAGTGCAGCACGTATTCGGCCATGCTTAGAATCCTCCGGTCGAAAGCCAGCGCTCGAGCTGGTCGAAGCGGTCCAATCCCCAGAACGGCTCGCCGTCGACGACCACGAACGGCGAACCGAACACGCCCGCGGCAATGGCTGCGTCCACCTCGCGTTTCAGCAAATCCTTCACTGCCGGGTCGTCGATGCAAGCGCGCGCCGCCGTGCGGTCGGCGCCGTTTCTTCCGGCAACATCGGCGGCCACGTCGGGATTGGAGATGTCGAGTCCGTCCTGGAAAAACGCCGCGTAGAGTGCCTGCGCCAGCCGCGTCGCCAGCGCCGGATCCCGCGCCTTCGCCCACAGCACGATGCGCGAAGGTGCCTGCGACGCGATCGGAAACACCGGCGGCATGTGGAACGGCACACCGTGGAAGCGCGCGCTGCGCTCGAAGTCGCGCCGCGAATAGTCACCCTTGATCGGAATCTGCGTCAGCGGCGCCATGCCGGTCTGCTTGAACACGACACCCAGCAGCATTGGCCTCCAATTGACCTCGCGGCCGTGTTTCGCCGCCAGCGCGTCGATCTTCTGCGCCGCCATGTAGCCGTAGGGCGACGAGAAGTCGAAGTAGAAATCGATGGACTGGCCCATGATCACCCGCAGATGGCGCGGCCGATGACCAGCCGCTGGATGTCGCTGGTGCCCTCGTAGATCTGGCACACGCGCACGTCGCGATAGATGCGCTCGACCGGAAAATCGGTGACGTAGCCGTAGCCGCCGTGGATCTGGATGGCATCCGAACAGACGCGTTCGGCCATCTCCGAGGCGAACAGCTTGGCCATCGACGCTTCCTTGAGGCAGGGCAATCCGGCATCGCGCATGGCCGCAGCATGCCAGATCAGCTGCCGCGCCGCCTCGATCTGCACCGCCATGTCGGCAAGCCGGAAATTCACGGCTTGGTGCTCAACGATCGGCTTGCCGAAGCTCACGCGCTCGCGTGCATAGGCGACCGCGGCCTCGAACGCCGCGCGCGCCATGCCCACCGCCTGCGCGGCGATGCCGATGCGACCCGCCTCGAGGTTCGACAGCGCGATGCGGTAGCCGGCCCCTTCCGCGCCCAGCAGGTTCGCCGCCGGCACCTCGCAATCCTCGAACACGATCTGCGCCGTGTCCGACGCGCGTTGGCCGAGCTTGTCCTCGACGCGGGCCACGACATAGCCGGGCGACTTCGCATCGACGATGAAGCCCGAGATGCCCTTCTTCCCCGCCGCCTTGTCCGTTACCGCGAACACGACGGCGATATCGGCGTTGGCGCCGCTCGTGATGAACTGCTTCACGCCGTTCAGCACGTACTTGTCACCACGGCGTTCGGCGCGCGTGGCGATGGCGCCGGCGTCGGAACCGACCTGCGGCTCGGTCAGGCAGAAGCAGCCCAGCCATTCGCCGCGCGCCAGCGGCGTCAGGTATTTCTCCTTCTGCGCGTCCGTGCCGTAGGCGTTGATCGGCCCGCAAACGACCGAGTTCTGCACGCTGACGATCGTCGACGTCGCGCCGTCGCCGGCGGCGATTTCCTCCAGCGCCACGGCGAGCGACACGTAATCCATGCCGGCGCCGTCCCAGCGGTCCGGGACGACCATCCCGAGTGCGCCCAGCTGCCCCAGCGCGCGCAGTTCTTCGCGCGGGAAATGGGACTCGCGGTCCCAGCGCGCCGCATTCGGCGCGAGTTCACCCTGCGCGAACGCGCGCATCGTGTTGCGGACGAGTTCCTGTTCTTCGGTCAGCAGCATGATCGATTTTGCGAATCGCCGCGCTTCATCGCCGCGAATCGAGCGCCAGCTTGACGGCGATGGCGCCGAAGACGCCGCCCAGCACCCAGCGCTGCACCGTGACCCAGGCCGGGCGCGTCGACAGCCACAGCGCGACGCGCGCGGCGGCCAGCACGAACAGGAGGTCGCCGGCAAAGGCGATCGCGATCTGGACGGCCGCCAGGATCAGCGACTGGACGAGCACGCTGCCGCGCGCCGGATCGACGAACTGCGGAAAGAGCGCCAGGTAGAACAACGCGACTTTCGGATTGAGGATGCTGGTGAGCACGCCGGTGCGGTACAGGACCCACGGCGCCACCGGCGGCAGGTCGCGCCGCGCGAAGAGGCCGCCGCTGCCGTGCGGGCGGATCGCGTCCCATGCGAGCCAGAGCAAATAGGCGGCGCCGACCCAGCGCACGACGTCGAACAGCACGGGGACCGCGACGAACACCGCGGTGAGGCCCAGCGCCGTGCTCACGGCATAGAACAGCAGTCCGCTGGTCGTGCCGGCGAGCGACACGACGCCCGCGGTGCGCCCCTGGCAAAGCGTGCGCGAGATGAGATACATGAGGTTCGGCCCCGGCGTCAGGGCGAGCATCACCGATGCGACGGCATACAGCGCCAGGCTGTCGAGCGGGATCATGCGTGCTCCCTTCCGAATCGTTGCATGGCGGCGCGTTCAGGCGAGCTCGATGCCGATCGCCGTCGCTTCGCCACCGCCGATGCACAACGCGGCGACGCCGCGCTTCTTGCCATGCTTGCGCAGCGCGCCCAGCAGCGTGACGATGATCCGCGCGCCCGACGCCCCCACCGGATGGCCGAGCGCCGTGGCGCCGCCGTGGACGTTCACCCGGTCGTGCGGCAGATTGTGTTCCTTCATCGCCGCCATCGTCACCACCGCGAACGCCTCGTTGATCTCGAAGAGGTCGACGTCGCTCGATGTCCAGCCCGTCTTCGCATAGAGCTTTGCGATGGCGCCGACGGGCGCGGTCGAGAACCACGCCGGTTCCTGCGCGTGCGTCGCGTGCGCGACGATCACCGCCAGCGGCTTCAATCCGCGCCGCTCGGCCTCGGAGCGCTTCATCAGCACCAGCGCGGCCGCGCCGTCGGAGATCGAGCTCGAATTGGCCGCGGTCACCGTGCCGTCCTTGCGAAACGCAGGCTTGAGGCCGGGGATCTTGTCCGGCGACGCCTTCGCCGGCTGTTCGTCTTTGTCGATCACGACGTCGCCCTTGCGGCCGGGAACGGCGACCGGCGCGATTTCCCACGCGAACGTGCCGTCGTTGTTGGCGGCGAGCGCGCGTGACAGCGACGTGAGCGCGAACTGGTCCTGCGCTTCGCGCGTGAACGTGTACTTCGCCGCGCAATCCTCGGCGAACGAACCCATCAGTCGTCCTTTTTCGAAGGCGTCCTCGAGGCCGTCGAGGAACATATGGTCGAACACCTGCTGGTGTCCCATGCGGTAGCCGGCGCGCGCCTTCGGCATCAGGTACGGCGCGTTGGTCATGCTTTCCATGCCTCCGGCAACGA
>Ga0302323_100003006_pt1 | contig 13712 bp, 12 predicted proteins | sample Fen_T0_3_FD_201950 | JGI IMG/M metagenome (GOLD analysis project Ga0302323, IMG submission 201950) | Peat permafrost microbial communities from Stordalen Mire near Abisko, Sweden - Fen_T0_3 | ecosystem: Environmental > Terrestrial > Soil > Wetlands > Permafrost | place: Sweden: Abisko... | reverse complement strand
AGAATCGAATCCTGTGAATATCAGCCGATGCGGTAACTGTAATATCTGCGTTGACATTTGTCCTGCAAAAGCTGCTAACGGAAAACTCTGGGATATAACTGTTGACAGAGAAGAATTCTTTGATCCCTGGAAATGCCGCAATCAATGTGCCGAATTCGGAAGGGTCAGACTTGGAATGGATGCCAGGATCTGTGGAATATGTGTTGCTGCCTGCCCGATTGGTAAGAAAAGAGCCGGATAGCTATGATTTTTTTTACAGGACTGGAAGATCTAATCTGCAAATGTTCCTGAGAATATGGTTTATCCCAAATAACGATTCGGAAAAAAAATTTAAATCTGAGGGTAAATATTCACCTTGTTCATTTGAAGCCCTGAAAGCAATTGCAGCAAGAAGCGAATTATAAATCAGGTCATATGGTAAATTAAGATTCATTGCTGCCTTAACAGGAGCAACTAACCTGTCTTCAGGACTAAGCTTTCGATATAAATCACATCCTACCCTGAAAATTGTATCTCCCAAAGCTTTATTGCTGAAACGGTGAATCAGGTCGTCGATATGATCTGTAAGTTGTGAAGTCGTAAACTCTTCGGGATAGAGGGCCATCAATATACTTGCCGATTGGAGCATGGTTCTCCTTGTAGTCTCCAGGATTTCAGGATCTTCCAGTACTTCATAGATATTGATTGCCTGAGGATATTTCCTGAATCCGAGGTAAGCCACTGTGGCATGCCCGAGGTTATGGATGAAAAGCTTCCTGTCAACCCATGCTTTGATATTCTCCTTAGGCGCCAGATTATGAACTTCGGGTATCGCATTCTTAAAACCCCTTTTTGCTACAATCAATGTATTGTAGGGCTCTGCAAACACCTGTAGAGGATCCTCTTCAAAATCTTTATGGGTCATTATAGGTACCATCTTACCAATACTGGTTTCCACCAATCCGACAAGCCGATCCTGAGGATAATCCTGAGGCAGAAATTTACTAAGCTCAATCAATAAATACTGATCGGAATTCCGCATATTCTCAGCGATAATAAAATCAAGCGGCCGCTCCCCGAACTGCTCTCTCCTTTTTATTAATGCCATCGCCACAATTGGTAAAGCTTCAGGTAGACCCTGTTGTCCGACAGACAAAGCTGCAATGGTTGCGCTTGCTAATTCACTGATCACCTTATCGAAATCGGTCAAACAGACTCCGCGTACATTATTTATGATCAAGACTTCGTCAGCAGAGTCACTTTTAATTACAACCTTGTATTGTTGCAAGCGACTAAGCTCATCGGTGAGTTTTTTATTAATATCAACAAATACTACTTCAAACCCTGAACGGCTGAATAATTGTCCGATAAAAGAACGACCTATCCTTCCTGCACCGAATATTACTATTTTATGGCCATCCATTAAATATCTGTCCTCTGTATTTGTCATAATATGGTTTAATTCTGGTAATATTTTCACCAGTCTTTTTTTCAAAATATGTTCCTCCCATATAAAAACAAGCAAATCCTCCGGAAACAATACCCCAGGAGCATGCCTCATTCATATCTGGTTTGCCAGCTTCACTAATTAACTGGTTAACAACTGATGCAATCACACCTCCGACAAAATTATCGCCACAACCTGTTGTATCCATTTTGGTATTTTAGTATCATAAAATTTCATGAACAGCAATTTCGATATTATTGGTAGTGCTTTCCCCAGGTTGTAAAAATGGCAGGGAGTTCTCTTCGCGCAGGATATTGCGCGATTTACAGAGTACATTGGAAGGTTCTATACCCAGAACGTACTCCCCATTGGCCATCATTTTCCAATGGTTTACATAAGGTAGCTGATGAACATTGAATTTTATACCGACTCCAATTCCTGCCTTCCTGTTATTCAGGGTAATAGTGGCTTCACCTTCTATGTTTCCTTTCATAGTGTGAAAGAAAACCTGCTCGCTGAAAGCCAACTGAGGCTTGATAAATTTCCGAAGTTCATTCAATCCAGATACCGCATCCTTATCGCGCGGTAATGTTTGGGCCGGGTTAATCATAAGTTCGGCATCCTCTGATAACAGAGGGTATCCAAAGTTCATGTGGTATAGTATTGTATATGGACTCGGGCCGTTTCCAAAATTGGTGACCGAATCCTTAATACGGATTACATTTTGACCGCAGACAGATGATATTTCACGCTCCATCCGCAGTTTCTTTCCAAAAAGATATCCCTCTTCTATGATCCCTTTCAATTTATAGTGGTAATCGTCGCCATCCCATCCTGAGAGATCTGAGAATTGCCTGGCAGGAATAGCGGAAAACCTGCCATGAAGACCCAGTTGTTCACCATTGTCTTCACATGGTGGACCAAGGTATGTCAACCCGCATGTTGTAAGCAATCCTGCTGCAAAGGTTCGCAACCATCCAACGCCTTCCGGTTCGAAATAAGATGGATGAGTCTCACCATTGCATGTAAGATATATGAGATTAATCCCTTTAAAACTTGCGAGAGAGATGTCCATACCACGGTCAGGTAGGATAGTAAATTGAAGGCCGCTGCCGGTTCTGATATCAGTCGCCCTCATGCCGCGCGCCCGACCTTCAGTGAGGGTATAATGCCTGCAATCGCCAAGTTGCGATAGGTTTCCTATGTATTTTAATGCTTCTGATTTGTCCATATCCCTGTTTTATTGTTTTGATTACTCACAGCTCAAATATTGATTATATATTCCAGAATGATTTCATAGCGGGATACATTTTTTTGTAAGTTATAAATCTTGAATCATAAATTCCGGCATATTCAAGGTTCGGCATGAATACTTCACTTTCGATCAGGTTTCTCCGGAGCAGTTTTTCTACTGCCAATTTTTCAATCGCACTGCAGGCAAGCATTGCCGCTCCATAACACCCTGCTTCTTCTACATTTCGCACGATAATCCTTTTGTTCAGCACATCTGCTTTCAGCCGGGTCCAGGTTTTATTACGCGCACCTCCCCCTGTTGCAATGAAGGTATCGATTTTCATACCACTTTTTTCCATAAGCTCTAAATTCAATTTCATTTCGAGTGCCACTCCTTCAAGCAGAGCCCGCGTAATTTCACCCTTGGTAGTTGTAAGTTGAAGACCTGTGATAGCTCCTTTCGCCTGTGTATCAAAATAAGGTGTCCCTGTGGGTGAAAAGTATGGAAGTACCAGAAGGTTGGTAGGAGATGACGGCATGGCATTGAGTAGCAGAGAATATGCGTTTTGTCCCGATCTGGCGGCTTCATCTTTTTCCGGTTGTCCAAATTCATCTCTCATCCATCGCAGAATATTGCCTCCGGTCAGGCTATAGGCAACACTGGTATACCTCCCTTTAATGGTGTAATCGTAACAGCAGAGGTTATTCTTTCGCAACTCGTTAGAAAAACTTGGCTTTTCAAGAATGGGACAGAAACATTCTACTGAACCGGTAGCATACATACACATTCCGGGTTCTATTACCCCGGCTCCCAAAGCCGCACATGTCTGGTCATGTCCTCCTGCAACAATTGTAACCGGATTTTGAAATCCTAATCTCCGACCATTTTGCAATGAAATGACTCCTGTAATTTCCCCGGGGGCTGAGGGAATAGCCAATTTACCTGCCGATAGTCCGACTTTTTCAAGTATTTCACAGTTCCATTCATGCTTTAACACATCAAAAAGCATTGTTCGTCCGGCCAATGACCAACTGATCTTTGGTCTAAGTCCAACCCTGTAATGAAAAAGATCCTCAAAACATAGAAATAAACTTGAATTCTTCCAAACATCCGGTTGATATTCCTTTATCCATAAAATTTTGAAAAGAGTAAACAAGGGGTGAGGCGTATGGCCGGTAATCCGGTAAATTTTCTCTGCCCCGAAGGAGTCAATCCAGTCAACTGCAATATCCCTGGCCCTGGAATCAGAGGAAACCATTGCATTTCCCAAAGACTTTCCGTCACTGCCTACAGGTGTAAATGCTTCTCCCTGACTGGAGATACACATCGATACAACGGGATCATTAGTTTTTGCATTTACTTCTGATATAACTTCAAAACATTTGGCTATCACCTCATCCGAATTAAGCTCTGCATAGCCGGTTTGTGGATGCAATACCTGATATTCCCTGAAGGAGGAGGCAAGCTCTGTACCGTTTGCATCAAATACAACCGATTTGCATCCGCCGGTTCCTATGTCCAACCCGAGATAACTCAATGGCTTTAATTTTAAATTTCAGTTATTTCATAGCCCAGATAGTGGGTCCATGCTTCCCGCAATGCAGTACTGACATTACCGGTTGTCACACTGACATGATGCCGATAGCCGTTGTAGCCAATCTTATAAAGCTTTTCCTGTAAACTATCAATTCTGACTACTCCGCCACAACCGAAAAAACCTTCCTGAATCGGATCTTTGGTGAATTCACCTTCTCCCATGTACAAAAAGAGCTTCCCGTCCTGAGTTTTTGAACTCGCAAATGTTATACGGTTAGGAGCAATACGTCCTGCATTGCAGCCAAAACCGCATCCTGACCCGAGTGATTTTGCAAACATTGGATGATCGATAACTTCACCTTTCGCTGTCATCAGGCTTTGTGGAACAGGACCGCAATGGAAGAGAATGCATTTATCCGGATCATCTCCGTAATTATTATTCCAGTCAAGACATGTGGCTGGTTTCCCCGATGCAAGATTAAGTGCATACATGGTAATAGCGTTACATATGTCCAGTTCGCAAGCTGCAGGGAATCCACGGTCGTTAATTTCGCTTAGAAGGACACATGGCGCTACGCCAAACTCCTTCTCCATCTCAAGCCAGCAACGCAGGGCAAGTGCATTAAGATCATATTCGGCTATTATTTCATCAAGAACAACGCCAAAACGTACCAGGCTTTCGAATGATTTAGCGGGAACTTTACTAAAGTTTGTATAATCCCGGAGCCTCTCTTCTTTATCTATGGCAGCCTGGCTCTTCATATCCAGTTTTCTCACCCTGCTGAAGACTTCCGATAAATCAAGAACCTCGGTAGTAATCCCATACTTCTGTAAAGCCAGTTCGTCATACCGGACTGTTTTGAAGGCGGTAGTTCTGGCACCTATCGCCCCGACTGTCATTCTCTTCATTCCTTTAACAATTTTGCAGACCTTATCAAAAGTGTCGATCTGCAATTCAAATTCTTTTGAAAACGGGTGAACAGTGTGAGGAGGGAAGACAGTATAAGGCAACTGATACTGATAAAAAACATCCATGATGGAGAATTTGCCGCAGAAAGCATCTCTGCGATGCTGGAAATCCATCTTGTCAAGTTCATCGGGATAGGCGAGTATATAGATGGGGACACCAGTATCCTGCAAGGCAGATACTGCGCCTGTTTCATCGCCAAAATTAGGCAGGCAAAGGATTACCCCTTCAAACTTTCCATGGTTATCCTCGAGAAATCTGGCATATTTGCGCCCTTCCTCAGGACTTTCAACTGCACCGAAACGGGTGAGATTGCTGTCCATCATCAGACATTCATACCCCAGTTTTTTTAATGTATCACCAACTTCCCTGCGAGCCCCGTCAATTAAAGACTCAGGGAAGAAACCACGGTTGCCAAAATAAAGTGCAAAAGTCGATTTTAATTTTTTCATGAAACCATATTTTATAATGGGCTAATATTTAAGATTAAGAAGTTATTATGAATTGCTAAGTTCATGAGAGATATTTGACCGAACCTGCTATTTCAATCTGGTTATTTATGATATCAAGCATTTCGATGTAAACTGCCTCCTGGGCGTTTTTAATTGAGTCATGCATAATTCTCTCATAGGGTTGTCTGATGGCGGTTGCAATATTTATCTTGGCAATGCCTGCTTTAAAGGACTGCATAAGGTATTCCTTTGCTATCCCGGTTCCTCCATGTAATACCATTGGTGTTCTTACAGCGTTGTTTATTTTTTTCAGATGATCAATATTTAACCTGGCTATTGGCTTCTTCTCTACTCTTGCCGCAGAAGAGATCGCACCATGAATGTTGCCAATGGCTACTGATAGCCAGTCTGCCTCAGTTTCCATGACAAATCTTGAAGCTTCTGCAGATGAGGTAAATCCTTTTCCGGAGGCAAAGAGTTCTTCATAAGGTGGCAAGGGACCGGATTCATGTCCCAATACCGCTCCAAGTTCAGCTTCAACCGGAATACCTGCTTTGTGTGCCAGCAAGACTATTTTGCGCGATTTTTCTATATTATCCTCTAAAGTAAGTCTTGATCCGTCGATCATTACCGAATCGTACCCGAGATTAATAGCCTCCGCGATAATTTGCTCATAATCTGTCAATTCCCCGTCCTCATCAATTACAGGCACATGATCAAGGTGCAAACGTGTAAATCTTAAATCTTTCAGCTTTTCATATTCATCCCTTATTGATTTCATGCTTCCTGATTCAAACTTGATCCATTCCAGCCTTGCAACCATGATCAGACCAAAGGTTGCTGTGTCATGAAGCGCTCTGATAACAGGTTCCATCATTGGCAAGTAAGGAATGTTAAAACCAGGTATGACTATTCCGCTTTGAAAGGCTTTATTCATTATAGTTTTGATGCCCATGGATGGGACAAGATTTTTCATATCGTTTTTTTTTAAATATTTGCATTCCCTCAATAATAATCTTTTATATAGCTAAATTAGATTATAAAAAACTGAATATGTAGTAATTGATTTGCCATATAATGAACTATATTTACATTCTGCTTTCAAAAAGCTTTGATTAATGACAATATTATGCAGATTTCTTATGAGAAACTGGTGGTAGACGAAAAGAGCATTTTCCATTACCAGGAATTTATTCAGTCGCGGTTTACCTCTCCTTTCCATCTGCATGATGAGTTTGAATTGATTATAATTCTGAAAAGCCATGGGAAACTCTATGTAGGAAATAATGTCACCAATTTCAGTGATGGTGATCTATTCTTGTTTGCTCCCGGACTCCCGCATTGTTTTTATAACAGCAGGGGATTTGAAAAGGGAAATGAAATGGCACATGCGGTGGTAGTGTTTTTTAAAAGAGATTTTCTTGGAAGTGATTTTTATAAGAAAACAGAAGTGTCGCAACTCAACAGATTAATAAGTGGATCGGAATTTGGAGTACAGGTACTTAATCCTTCAAAATCGATTTTAAACAGGATGATCAATCTGAAAGAGAAAAAAAACCTTGAAAGGCTGGGTGATTTTATATTAATACTCAATGAACTTGCAAGCAAAAAGCTTTTAAAGCTTTTAAGCACCGAGAATTTAATATGTGCCGCCAGTTTAAGACAGTCCAAAGTAATCAATGATGTTTACCGGTATGTGGCTGAAAACTTTCAAAAGGAGATCACTTTCAGCACTGCTGCATCTGTAGCCAATATGCAGAGAGCAGCATTTTGCAGATATTTCAAAAGAAAGACGAAGAAAAAGTTCACTGAGTTCGTAAATGAAACACGGGTCATGCATGCACGAAAACTACTGGCTGAGACTGATAAAACAGTAATTGAAGTGGCTTTTGAATGCGGGTATAAGAACACCTCCTACTTTAACCGCCAGTTCAGGATAAATTGCTCTGTCGCACCGTCAGAGTTCAGGGAGCAGGTAAAACAGAGATAAGCCTTCAATAGTTTTGAGCCTGATGGCAACTGTTTAGAGAAATACTCTTAATTTATATAACAAAATATTAAAGATAAGCTATGCATGGAATAAAAAAAGTAAGATGGGCCATTTTAGGTGCAGGCCAGATTGCAAATCAGTTTGCCAATGATTTTTATGCAGTAAATAATGCTGAACTTGTGGCAATATCGTCACGGGATAGTGAGAGGGCAAATGCGTTTGCAAAAAAACATAGCATTCCCTTTGTTTTTAATTATGACGAATTGTATAAAAGTGACCTGGTGGATGCTGTTTATGTAGCCACCACCCATAATTTTCATTATGAACATGCACTGGCATGCCTGCAACACGGAAAATCGGTGCTATGTGAGAAACCTATTACAATCAATGATGTTGAATTTAAAAAATTGGCCGCATTTGCAAATAATAGGCAGATATTCCTGATGGAAGCCTTGTGGACATATTTTTTACCTGCATTGCAGAGGGCAAATGCATGGGTAACTGAAGGAAGAATCGGATCAATTAATGTTATACAGGCTGATTTTAGTTTTTTTTCAGAATATAAACCGTTGGGAAGATTATTCAATCCACTACTGGCAGGTGGCGCACTGCTTGATGTAGGAATATACCCTATCGCTTTTACATTATTCTTTATGAATCGCAAACCTGATTACGTTAAGGTATCAGCCATTATTGGTGATACAGAAGTTGATGAATTTATAGGAATGCTTTTAAATTTTGGAAATGCTTCAGCACTCTTGTTCTCGTCTTTACGTTTTAATTCCCTTAATAAAGGAATTATAACCGGAGATAAAGGATCAATAGAAATTCCCGATTTTTATAAAGCGGTATCAGCTCAGTTATACGATGCAGACCATAAGTTAGTTGAATCATTCACAGACCATAGAACCACCATAGGTTATAATTATGAAATTCAGGAAGTTACCGATTGTATATTAAATGGCAGCCGGGAAAGTAAAATCGTAACTCATGCCAGAAGTAATGAACTTCAGGAGATAATGACAGACGTGAGAAGACAAATTAATTTGAAATACCCTATGGAATAATCCGGAATAGCCTCCTATGGTCCATTCGTAATGAATACAGAAGCTGAGATAAAACAGGCCTACTAGGATTATAATAACGGTAAATTTGGTTATCTTGAGGACTAATTTTAAATTATCTATACCACTATGGCACAATTCATTAAATCACCATCAATTGTTAAAGCTGCCGGGACCAGGGAAAAAATTATAAAGGAGTTTTTCGGCCATGTGAACAGCAAAACAGATGAAGTCAGTATAGCTCATATGAACAGCCCTGAGGGTTGGATCGAACCTGGTCAGCAACCAAAATTCAATGAATATACAGTTGTACTAAAAGGAAAACTAAAAATTACAACCAGGAATGAGGAATTCGAGGTATCTGAAGGTCAGGGAATGATGACCGAAAAAGACGAATGGGTTCAGTATAGTACTCCTTTTAAAGGCGGGGCTGAATATATTGCGGTATGTCTTCCGGCATTTTCACCTGAAATAGTCCATCGGGATGATCCGAATTATTATTGATTATAATATTTCAGAATGTATCCCGCAGATTGGGCTGATTGGCAAAAATTATAAATCAGATAGCTTTCAAAGATCATCAGGAGCAAGACCTGTTTTCTCTGTGGTAACTCTGTGTTTCCTCTGTGAAACTCTGTGTCAGTTCTTTTTCTCTTTTGTTTCACAGAGAGACACAGAGGAGGCACAGAGAGCCACAGAGCTGATTAATACATATCCTCTGACCTGATGCAAGTCATTATTCCAATCCCGGAAAACCAGTACATTTGGGGAAAAATCATATGGAAATAAAAAGTATATGTCCTACATGCACTGTTACAATGAGATTGGTCAAGAGTGAAGACCTTAACCATCACGGAACGCTCTTTGCCGGTAGAACAGCAGAGTGGTTTGTCGAATCAGGATTTATCGCAGTTGCTTCATTGTTAAACCCTCAGAATGTAGTATGCCTTAAGATTCACGGGATGTATTTCACAAAACCCGCAAAATCGGGTGATGTTCTGAGATTTTCATCAAAGGTTGTGTATGCAGGAAGGTCAAGCATAACATCGTATATTCATGTTGAAAATAATGGAGCCGATAAATCATTAGTCGATGGTTTTGTTACTTTTATTAACGTTGATGAAAGTACTAAACCATCTCCTCACTTTATAGAGATTAATCCGGAAACTGAAGAGGACAGAATCCTCTTTGAAACCGCTAAGAACCTGAGGACAAAATAACCCTTGTGTCAACCTTTGCGGCTAATTACAAGAATAATTCAGAATCTCTTCCTGTTCTTCCTGGCCTTGATTATAAGATAAACAACAAATATAACTCCTACTCCCAGCAAAATATGTCCGACATACGGGAATATCTGGTCCCTGACAGCATATAAATAATATCCTATAATAGCGAGAATTATATTCCATATCCCTGCACCAATAAAAGTGAACATCATAAAATCACGCAGACTCATTTTCGCTAATCCTGCAGGAATCGAAATCAGGTGACGGATTCCCGGGACCAGCCGGCCAATAAACGTGGATGTCTTCCCGTTCCTGATAAAATATTCTTCAGCATGCATAACTTTTTCTTTCGACAGAAGGCACATCCTTCCAAGTTTAGAGTCTGCAAATTTGTACACCAACGGTCGGCCAAGATAATATGCAAGAGTATAATTGATTAATGAACCGGAGAGAGCTCCTATTGTACCGGAGATAACTACAATAAAAACATTCAGCTCTCCTTGTCCTGCCTTGTAAGCAGCAAAAGGAATCACCACCTCTGACGGCAAAGGGAGAAAAGTGCTTTCAATTAACATCAGAAGGGCGATTGTGAAATAATTCAGATTGGCCATATACCAATCGAAAAGAGTATGAAAAAATGCCATAATTTATCTTCTGTAATTCAAAATAAAAACGTTCACCTAAATCTGATCAGCGGCAATATTAATCTTTTTAGATGTTTTTCCCAATGTTTTTGATGTTGGATATTTGTTCCTTAATTCCGAAGCCGGATCAGTCTACCATACTTTTAAAACTAAATTTCCTTTCCCCAGGTCAACAAAAGGACCTGCAACAGCATTTTCTCCGGACCTTGAATGACCAAAATAATCTTTATCGATATTCACCGGTGTACCATCAGGGTTCTCAAACAATACCCTGGGAACTTTTGCTTTCCCCAACTTCTCTGTGGTAATTATTTCCACTTTATTTCCGATGTATGAATTATCGAAGCCAAACTGAAGAAAGACATTTTCTCCAGTCTCAACCAGTTTAATCCCGGGGTTAAATCCTGATGATCCAATAGTATTTTTCTCTTTATCGCTGGGTTTAGCCCCCCAAAAATAAATATTTCCACTCATCCAGACTGGAAGTTTTGCATTATTATAGACTTCAGTTCCATGTTTCATTTTGTTGTTATTGTCTGATTTATCCCCGCTTCCAACAAATATATTATTATAAAACCTGTCATCCCCGCCTAAAATGGTAGTGAGTCCGGCAATATTAGTAGAATGTGCCAGAAAATATGGCGTAAACCGATTGGGCTCCGGCATCATAAAGACCGATCCTGTAATAAGATTGTGTATATAAGCCCCTCCCTCAGACATGGTTCGTAGAGAAGTAGGGGATAACATGATATTGTTATCAACAATAAATGGACCATGGTTCACCTCAAGGAAGAGATCTTCAAGATCATTATTATATAGCAGATTATCTGAGATACGCGTGCCTTGTGTCATCCAGTCAAACCATAAACCACGGCCACAATCATTAATCCGGTTTTTCCTTATTGTTGCGTCAATTGCTGCATGAAACTTTATACCTGCAATTTCGGCACCATCAAATTGCCGTTTTGTCCATATATTGTAAATATGATTATTCTCAATTAAACTGAAAACAGCGCCCATACTTCCACAGATACCTGTCTGTTCACAATTAAAAATAGTATTATTCCTTACAATGTGAGAACCGATATGATCTTTGTTCCAGCCATTTCTGAGGACCCTGAAAGTTACTTCGATATAATGTATGTTCCCGTCATTGTAAACATTGTGTTTATCTGCCGACCATACATTATGGCCGGTCCCCCGCTCCTTCCCTAATGTTATTCCTGAACATTTTGAGTCGCTTATTACATTGTTTTCTATAATCCATCCTTTATTCCAGTTGGTAGAGATCATTCCAATCTGTTCGGCTGTTGGTGCTGCCCATTGAGTTGCTGCCTGGCTTATATAGAATCCGCTGATTGTTATATAATTGATGCCAGGTTTATCGGGGTAGAAACATGTTCTTCTGGTGGTTATTTCGATAAGCTCTTTGTTGGGGTTGAATTTCTGAAAATTCGCCCAGATCGTTGTATTATTCTGATCGCTTTCACAATACCATGTATATGTTGATCCTTCAGGATCTAAAATTTTTGCATCCGGAATCGGATTAAATACCTTTTCTATTTTCTCTTTCTCGTAGAGTGATTTGCCATTCAGGAAAACCTCTCCGGTATGATGGATCCTTCCTTTCCTGTTAAACCAGTCACCAAAAACTGAGTCCCGGTATGGATTGTAATTACCAAACAGTGAATTGGGTATGACTACTTTCCAGACATTATCTTTTGCTTTTTCCCATCCTTTAATAATCTCTGATCCTTTAATCTCAGCTTTTTCTCCCGGTGCGGCCCTGTAAACAATTCTTTTTGAATCGGTCTCACCTCCTCGCAGAGGATTAACCCATTCACGATAAACACCGCCATGTACAGTAATTGTATCCCCCGGGAAGGCAATCTGACAAGCTGCCCCGATTGTTTTTAATGGTTTTAAATATGAACCGTCATTCGTATCACTTCCTTTTACAGAAACATGAAATTCCCTCGCAGAAAGAAGAGAGAAATTAAAGACTATCAAAATCACTAAACAAAGTCTGATCCGTTTCATTTTAATATTATTTGAAATGTAATTTATTGAAGATTAATCGGTTGAATTTCAAAAAATTCATACTCCGGAACAATACCAACTTTTAAGAAACGTCTTGAAATGACCGGATCTTTCTTCCCATCGGCAAGAAATTCTGCTAAAAGTATATATCCTCCCGCTTTCTCCGGTAATGATATCTCTGCAGGGAGAGATGAACGGTCAAAAGCTGAGAGAACAACAGGTATGATTTTTTTCGAGACAGTTTTTCCGTAACTGTTGAGAATACTCAGAGTGACCTTTCCAGTGACATTCTGTGATAAATCATTTATTTTTGCCAGGTTAAAAGATAGCTTTTCCCCCGGATTATGAGGAACTGACTGTTTGACATAACGCTCATCTGTTAAGTTAATGAATACTGCTGAAGGAGCAAATGCATCGGCAAACCAATTCAAAGCAGGAGCAGGTGTCAGATCTTTGATGTTGCCTGTAAACCAGTCGCCTGTGTAGCCATAATTATTTGCCAGATAACAGAATGCAAGAACGCCGGCGAGGCTTGGCTCACTTCGTAGCCATTCAGTTTCGAGCTGAAGAAGATATGCCTGAAATTCCCGGTTTTGTCTGGGAGTGGAATTAGGTCCCAGATAATAATCATAAGTATCAACAGTAAGTTTACTTGGGAGACCATTACGCCAGAGCCAAATCCATCCATATTCGTTTGCCAGCTGCGGGACGTGCGCTTCCCGGATCATTTTAAGTATTTCGGGTTTATAATCGAGACTACCGAGAGGATATGAGGTTTTTTCCGATCCTTTCTCTGAATAGACGATACGTGTCTGGTACGGATGAGGTTCATCCATTTCATCAGTTTTCATTAGCCCTTCCCTCATATATCCTGCATCCCAGATTCTCGTTGGATCAAGTTTTTTAAGTTCCGGAATAAGAGTATTTCCTATAAACATATCTGTATTTTCATTTATAGCATCCCATATTGCAATGCACGGATGACTTCCATCAGTCCAGACCCAGTCAGAATATTCTTTCCTGATTTCATCATCCCATCCATGGTTTTGCCAATAGAGCCATTCATTCTGAAAGAGCAATCCATTCTCATCAGCAATATCGTACCAGAAATCCGGCACAATTCCCACGCAAAT
>Ga0302323_100003005_pt1 | contig 13713 bp, 6 predicted proteins | sample Fen_T0_3_FD_201950 | JGI IMG/M metagenome (GOLD analysis project Ga0302323, IMG submission 201950) | Peat permafrost microbial communities from Stordalen Mire near Abisko, Sweden - Fen_T0_3 | ecosystem: Environmental > Terrestrial > Soil > Wetlands > Permafrost | place: Sweden: Abisko... | reverse complement strand
GTCCTAAAGTGGGCAGCGATCATCGTCCTAGTCGTCGGTCTTGCCAGTTGTCGGGGAAGCGTCTTTTCGTCGACGCCAGCTCAAGCCGCCGAAGCGAAAGGCGGACACCCACCGGAGGGTATGGTCGTCGTACCCGCGGGAAAATTCCCAATGGGCTGCGATAGCGACAAGGTCAAGAACTGCGATACGCATGAATCGCCCCTGCACGAAGTCGACCTGGACGCCTTCTACATCGATGTCTTCGAGGTCAGCGTCGGGGAATACGCGGGCTGCGTGAAAGCCGGCACCTGTACCGAGATCCGTGATCGCAACGAGAAGGTCTGCACCACCAGCTGGAGCGACCCCGGCCTGCCCCTCGACTGCGTTTCCCAGCTTCAGGCGAAGTGCTATTGTGAGTGGATGGGCAAGCGGCTGCCCACCGAAGCGGAGTGGGAGAAAGCCGCACGCGGTACCGATCGCCGACTTTATGCGTGGGGCAACTCGCCTGCGCCGTCGTGCGAAACCTCCGGCATCTGGAGTATCAGCACCCCCGCTTGCCGTTTTCCGACGCCCCGGCCGCGCGGCACCTACACCTTGGATCGAAGCCCCTACGGCGTGCGTGACATGACCGGCGGTGTCGCCGAGATGGTGACTGACAACTACGAAACGCACTACTATGAGGCTTCTCCCGCGAAGAACCCGACCGGCCCTGACAAGCTGAAGTTCGACATCGTCTTCCGCGGCGGTCGCTACAGCGATCCTTCTACCAGGAACTTCACCACCTATGGCCGTTTCTCCCAGCCGCCTAGGGCGGCTGTTGGTGGCATCGGCTTTCGGTGTGCCAAGTCCGCCAGTGACACCACGCCGGTGCGCGCGGTTGTTACCGAGGCCAAGTCCCCGGCCGCGGTCACGCCGGCAATCGCCAGCAAGCCCGGACTCAACGCCGAAACCTGCGGCGATGCCTGCTCGCTACTCACCCTGTACAGCTACGACGAGCTGGCCGCCAACGCCTGCAAGATTTGCAAGAAGCACGACAAGACGTTCTGCGAGATGGATTTCCCCTTTAGCGACGTGCCCTCGTGCGACGCTTACGACGAGCTTCGCAACTGCATCTTCGCGCGCTTCGGCTACGTCTTCGCGAAGCCCAAGTGGCAACAACAGTTCGGCAAGCTTCCCTGGTACAAGCCCGACCCTGCCTTCACCGAAGCCAAGCTGCCCCCTGTTGCCAAAGCCAACGTGCAGAAGCTCAAGGACCTGAAGGCGAAGCGACAGGGCTGCCAGTAGACAGAGCCCTCACCCAGCTGCGAATCATGACGTCGCGGACAATAATGAGCACGTGAAGAACCATAGAAGGGCGCTCGGATGAACCGCATGAAGTGGACAAAGGTGGTGGTCCTGGTCGCATTCCTGGACGGCGGGTGGGGGACAGGCCTCGCCCTTTCGTTCGCGCGTGCAGCGGAGAAAGATGTGGAAGCCGCCAAGCCGGACGACATGGTGTTGGTTCCGGCGGGTAAGTTCACCATGGGGAGCGACACCAAGAAGGACAGGGAATTCGCGCCCGCGCATGAGGTCGATCTGGATGTCTTCGCTATCGACACTTTGGAGGTGAGCATCGGCGACTACAAGGATTGCGTGCAGGCTGAAGCCTGCGCCGGCCTCGAGCACGCCTATAGTTGGGCGTGCACCACCCGCTACCTGGATCCACTCTTGCCCGTGGATTGCGTGCGCCGGGAGCAAGCGATTCAATTCTGCGCGTGGAAGGGGAAACGACTTCCTACCGAGGCGGAATGGGAAAAGGCGGCGCGCGGGACCGATGGCCGACGATACGTTTGGGGAAACACGCCCGAGCCATCCTGCGAAAACGTCGGGCTTCTGGGGGCCGAGCCTTGCAAATTCGCGACGCCGAGGCGCCCTGGAACCTTCACTTTGGATCGGAGTCCGTATGGCGCCCGCGACATGGCCGGTGGTGTCGCCGAGATCGTAGCGGACAACTACCGGTTCGACTACTACCGGACATCCCCCTCGAAGAACCCAGTTTGCACGACGCCCACCGCGGACACCGGGCCCACTGCGGGCTTGGGTCTTCTCTATCGCGGCGGAAGATACGACACGCGAAGGTCGGACGATTTCCTGGTCTATACCCGCCGCGGGCTTCCCGGCATGTTGGCCAGCGAAGGTGGCATCGGCTTCCGCTGCGCAAAATCCGCCGGCAATTCGGCGACCCTGCGCTCGCAAAACCCGTCGTCAATGGCCGCCGGGAAACCCTCCGCCTCCGCCGCGCCTCCCGCCATGTCCCAAGCCAAGCCCGTCCTCGATGCGGAGATGTGCGCCGACGCTTGTTCCCTTCTCACCAGGTACGCGTACGACTTTCTCATCGAGAATGCCTGTTCGATCTGCAAGAAATACGACAGGACGTATTGCGGGATGTCCTTTCCCGTCAACGACGTGCCCTCATGCGACGCCTACGACGAGCTTCGCAACTGCATCTACGCCCGCTTCGGTTACGTCTTCGCGAAACCTAAGTGGCAACAGCAGTTCGGCAAGCTTCCCTGGTACAAACCCGACCCTGCCTTCACCGAAGCGAAGCTGCCCCCGGTGGCCAGGGCCAACGTACAGAAGCTTAAAGACCTAAAGGCGAAGCGACAGGGCTGCCAATAGCCTAGACCCCGACGCTCCCGACACTCGCGCGCCGCCACCAGCCGTGATCCCCAGCACGGTTCCACCACCGGTCAATCCCAGGCCAACGCCAAAAACGATCACTAAGAGAGAAATTCTGATTGCAATAGCGACCAAAACCTAGCAAAAGAGACGCACCATGTCCAGGTTCTCTAGACTACTCATGGTGGCCTCTCTTATTTTCCTTCCCAGTTTCGTACAAGCACAGGAAACGAGACAGGACCCCCGTGTCGCGAATGCCAAGACCGCTTGTGCGGCAGGCGATGTGCAACTAGGCATCCGGCTATTGGCGGAATTGTACACCGCCTCCAACGACCCCATCTGGATCTTCAATCAGGGGCGTTGCTACCATCAGAATAGCCAGTTTTCGCAAGCCCAGGCGCGATTCAAGGAATTTCTGCGCAAGAGCAGCAATGGCCCGGCCGAGGACATCAAGGATGCCCAGAGCTACATCCGCGAGATTGAGGCCGAACTGCACAAGAACGATGTAAAGCCAGACGGAGCTTCAACGGGGGTAAGCGGCCCCACAATAATTACGAAGAACAATCCAGAAAGCGCACCCAATTCCCAAGAAGGGCGCGGCCTCCGCTACGCGGGCGTTGGAGGCTTTGTCTTGGGCGGGGTGGGGCTTGCCTCTGGGATTGTCTTCACCTTGCTAAAAAAGCAGGCGGAAACCGACATCGAGAATCAGACGAAGAATTCGACGACCCCGTATTCCGCGGTGAGCGGCAAGTTCTCGGATGGCAAGCTGTACGCGAACCTGCAGTGGGTTGGGTACGGCGTCGGTGCGGGCGCCGCGCTCGCAGGTGGCATTCTCTACTATATCGGCGCGACGAGAACGGCCACCCCACAGAGCACAACAGCCATTGCGCCACTCTTCGTGGCCCATGGTGTGGGTGCCACTTTGTTCCAGGCTTTCTAGGCGTCAGGTCAGCGGAGGACAAGTATGTCGAGGATCCAACGTCATTTCTTTGCATGCATCGTCACCTCGGCGATGATCGGTGCCTGCTCTTTTTCCCCCAATGTCCCCAATGGGCATCTCATCTGCCAGAGTCCCAGCGAATGCCCATCCGGCTACACATGCGAGAGCGTTCTGGGAGCAGATGTGGCCTTCAAGGTCTGCTGCAAGGACAAGGGTTGCGGCGCAAAAGTATCCACCAATCCGCCTGCCGACGGCAGCAGCGACTTGATGACCCCACGGGACGGACAGAACCTTGCGCCCGAAACCGAGTCAATTCCGGACGTTCCAGCGGATGTTCGCCACCCCGATTCAGCCGAAGACACCTTCAATGCTACTCCCCCTGATTCCATCCCCCCCGACTCCGCGACGCCCGATTCCGCGATTCCCGATTCCGCAACGCCCGATACCGCGATCCCCGATTCGACAAGCCCGGGGGACAGCTTCCTTCCTAAGGACACTCAGCCTGGCCCCGACGGTCCAACCCCTGATGTCTTCATCAAGAACGATTCCGCCGATGTTCTGCCAGGACCCGACACGCCGCCAGACACCCTTGTCCTTCCGGATCTACCGCCACCAGACCTGAAGACGCCGGACGCGCAGGGCACCTGCGGCAGTGACCAGGATTGTCCGACCACCTTGCCCATGTGCCTAAAGGGCATGTGTGCGCGATGTGCAACCAGCACCGATTGCACCGGCAACGCCCTCGGTGGCATGTGCGACACCTCGACTGGCCGTTGCGCGGCCTGCTTGGTCGATAGCGACTGCAAGGACGCGAGCAAGCCCCTGTGTGGCCAGGGCAAGTGCACCTCCTGCACCTATGCCACGACCCCCAACGGTTGCTGCGACGACACCAGTTGCACCACCGGCGGGAGTGGCACGACGGGCAAGTGCACCATCGCGACGCACGCCTGCAGTTACACCTGCGACAGCACCCACAAGGCCTGCGGTACGGCTTGCATTCCAGCAGCAGGCTGCTGCGTCAATGGGGACTGTAATGGCGGCGGTCCCAACACGACAGGCAAGTGCGACACCTCGTACAACTGCAGCTACACCTGCGATTCCACGCACAAGTCCTGCACCGCCGGTGGGGCCTGCATCCCGACCGGTGCCTGCTGTGTCAACGCGGATTGCGACCCGGGGCATCAGTGCAATGCCAGCAACGCTTGCGAGCCGCTTCCAGGATGCGTTGGCAATCCCCTACTCGACTGCGCCTGCAGTACCTCGGGAGCGCTGGCCTGCAATGGGGCCCACCAAGCGTTGAAGCTCAAGTGCGCCAGTGGTCAGTGGACAGACAATGGTACTTGCCAGACTGGCTTGAACTGCGAGCAGGTCAGCGGGCAGTGCTACGCAATCATCAGCCAATGCACCACAAAGAGCACCTATTGCAGCGACTCGAACACCCAGCAAACCTGCAAAGCGGACTGGACATCGACCGATTCCAAAACCTGCGACGGCGTCTGCAAGAGCGATGCCTGCCAAAATCCCTACTGTGGCGACTCGAAGGTCGAATCCGGGGAGACATGCGATGACGGGGGCACGCTCCCTTCCGACGGCTGCGAGTCCGATTGCACACTTTCGAAGGTGATCGCGCTTGCCGCTGGCTCTGGCCACACCTGCGCCCTTCTCGGCAGCGGTGACGTGCGCTGCTGGGGGGACAACACGAGCGGACAGTTGGGCCTTGCCAACGTCGATCTTCATTCCACGACACTGCCCTACCTCCTCGGACCGGTGAAATTTGGCGACCAGGCAACGGGCATTGCCGCCGGCCTGACTCACACTTGCGTCAAGCTGGCCGGCGGCGGTGTCCGCTGCTGGGGAGCAAACGACCAGGGTCAGCTCGGCCAAGGCGATGTCTCCGCTTATGTTGGCCCGGCTCCGCTCATCACCTTTTCCTCGCCAGTCCAAACCATTGCTGCCGGCGGCTCTGACACCTGCGTCGTACTACTAAATGGCGAAGTCCATTGCTGGGGTGGCAACTCCGGCGGAATGCTGGGCCTTGGCCAATCGGGTAGCCCGAGTCAGGGCACACCGGCAGTCAACCTTGGAGCAATAGCAGTCGGTGGCGTCGCAACCGCAGTCTCGGTTGGATCGAATTCGGCATGTGCGATCTTGCAAAGTGGCGGTGTCATTTGCTGGGGGGGTAGCAACGGCAACGGCCAGCTGGGACGTGGCGATACGATGGTCGTTGGCGACAATGAAACGCCAGCGGCGGCTCCTGCCCCGGCCTTTCCAATCGTGCCCTCAGGGATGAAGGCAACGATGATCGCCACGGGCGCCAGCCACACCTGCGTGCGCCTCGACAATGGTGGCCTAGAGTGCTGGGGGCCCAATACTTCCGCACAGCTCGGACTTGGAATCGCGGCTTCAATCAATCCGGCCATAGGGGACAACGAAGCGCCGGCGACGTCGGGCGTAACTCAATTGACGGGCGTGACTTCGGTGTTTACCGGGAATTCCAACTGCACTTGCGCCAAGCTGCTCACCGGGTCACTGCGCTGCTGGGGTCTCAACACCAAGGCGGAACTGGGCTATAATAATACCGCCAACAAAGGTGGCGACTCTGCGTCCATTCCCACCCTTCTGCCTGACGTCTCCTTTGGAAGTGGCATCACCGCCACCTCCGTCGCACTTGGAACGGCCCACACCTGCGCCTTGCTTAGCAATGGGCAAGTCAAGTGCTGGGGACGCAACAACCTTGGCCAACTTGGCGACGGCCAGCCACTCACTTCACCAGACTTCGTCGGTGGCGACGACACGCATACGCCGAACTTGCTTTCGCCTGTGCAGATATTCAACCCCTAGCCAATCAACAGAACATCGTGTGGCGTTTCAGCGTGGATCAGCGAGGTCAAGCAATGCGTAATTTCGCCACAGGACTGGTCTGGGCTCTAGTGTTTGTCTTTGGGGGCAGTGCTTGCAGCAACCAAAGAGCCTCGCAGTCCATTGCGGACGCGGCACCTGACCGTGCAGTAGGAACCGAGACAGGCCCGGAGGTCGTAGCCGGTGACCTGGTCCCAACGGGCGACATTGCCCAGGAAACAAGTCTTCCAGACTCCTCCAGCGACACCACCAGACTCGATGTTTTGGCCCCGGACACGAAGGACATCGTGGACGCAATTCCACCTTCAACTGTCGAATTGGGGCCCGAAACCGGCAAATTTGAATTTTCGGAAGCCGGCGATATTCACCCCGACACTGGGGATGTGAACGAAGTGCGCGCTGAAACCAGAGACGCAAGTACTAACGAGACCGGAGTTTGGGAAGTCCAGTCAATCTCGTGGGATGCACAAGGAATTGGGGACGGATTCGGGACCCAGGACCAAACCTGCGGGGCAAGAGGCGCCCTCTCCTGCGCTGGCCCGAACCAGCAACAGACGCTCATCTGTCGTGGCGGAGTGTGGCAGGCGTACGTTACCTGCGACGTTCATCAGCGATGCGATCAGACGAGTGGAACGTGCACCAGCATCGTGACGGGCTGCGAGGGGCATGACCCTGGCTACGGAACGTGCCAGGGCGGCAACATCGCCTCGATTTGCGGCCCTGACTTGGTAACTGCCATCCAAGTATCCTGCTCAGGCTTGTGTGTATCTGGGGCTTGCCAGCCACCTGTTTGCGGTGACGGAAAGATCGAGGGTGCCGAGGCTTGCGATGATGGCAACACGGCCGCAGGCGACGGTTGCGAACCCGACTGCACACGCACGCAGGTCGTACAGCTCGCCGCCGGTTGGACCCAAAGCTGCGCCCTCTTCAACACTGGCCAGATCCGGTGTTGGGGCGGGAATGACCACGGACAGCTTGGCATTGGGACGAACCAAGATCTCTCGGCAAGTTTGCCGTACGAACTTGGACCGCTCGCACTTGGCGGGCAGGCCGTGTTCGTGGCCGCTGGATTCCACCATGCCTGCGCTCTCATGAGCCACGGCTCCGTGCAGTGCTGGGGGCGAAACGATTCCGGCCAGCTTGGACTCGGCCATTCCAATGATATCGGCGACGACGAGCTCCCCTCGCCAAGCATTTCGACTGTTCCGCTTGGAATCTCCGCAAAACAGATTGCGGCCGGTGGCGACACGACCTGCGCCTTGCTCATCGATGATTCCCTACGCTGCTGGGGACGCAATGACTTTGGCCAGCTGGGGCTGGGACACTCCAACAGCATCGGCGACAACGAGCTGCCCACCGATGCCTTGGCCCGCGTCCAACTAGGCGGAACTCCCATTTCGGTGGCCGTCGCGGGCGACCACACCTGCGCCCTTCTTTCCACCAATGAGGTCCGCTGTTGGGGACACAATAGCCGGGGCGAACTGGGCATTGGCAGCACCGACAACATTGGTGACAACGAACTTCCTTCCTCCGCCAGAACCATCAGTTTCCCGGACGACGGAAAGCTGGTCGCACTTACGGCCGGTGGCTATCACACGTGTGTCCACGAGGAGAGCGTTACCTATGGCAGCATCAACCGGTGCTGGGGATATGACGGCGACGGCAGCCTGGGGGTCGGCTACATCGAGGACAAACCCCTGGCCCTTGGTAGCGGTTGGCCCTACGTTTACTGGGGGTTCCCAATAGATCAACTGAGCTGCGGGCTTGAGCACACCTGCGTGCTTCTCGACAGCCACAATCTACGCTGTTTTGGCCTTAACGAGATGGCTCAGCTTGGACTCCCAAGCATGGCGCCGCTTGGCACGGTGGCACCGCCCAATTCCGTTGCTCCCATCGACTTCGGAGCCGATAGCCAAGGGGCTACCGCCTACGCGACGTTGATCGCCACTGGGGCATACCATTCGTGCGCGCTCCTCAACACCGGTGAACTCCGGTGCTGGGGCATGAACGCGGACGGCCAGCTCGGGTTTGGCTACAAGTCGGCACCACCCACCACCTACGTCGGCGGTACGCCTGACACAACCCCGGGCAAGCTGCCAGCCGTAAAAGTCTTCCCATAAGACCACTATCAAACCTATCGAAAGGACACGACATGCGGAACTCAAGAACAATCAAATGGCTCTCTCTTCTCACAGGTCTTGGGCTCAATGCCTACGTGACCCCGGCAAACGCCGCTGTAGATGAGTATTCCATCATCCTGCTGGACAGAACCGGCAGCATGATTGAAAACACCAACATCAACATTCCTTCGCAAACCTTCTGGACGGACGCAATGGACTCAGCCGTTGGGGTCATCTCGCTCAAGGACTACGACCACACTATCAACCGTGCCTACGCTATTTGGGACTTCAGGAATGGCGCCTATACGTCTGGCGACACGACCCAGGTCAGCGCCAAACAGGTCTGGCCATTGGCCCAGGCTGACTGCTCAAGCTTCTGTCCCGCAGGATCCCCTGGCTGCGCAACATTCATCTCGCCGACAACAACCACTGGGTTGGTAAGCAACTACTGCGACTTTAGCCAGCCCAATGCGGGAAGCGATACGCCTTACACTGGGCTCGCGAACCTGCTCTTGAGCTACAAGACGGACCCAAACCGAATGCCCGACCCAACTGGCAATGGCACGACTCCGCTTGCGGATTCAGTGTGCCGGATACTGGACCAAATCAGGGAGACTTCGCCGACTGCCCAGCAGACCATCACACTCGAATCGGACGGCGGAGAGAACGACAGCAGCGCAACCGGTGTTTGCGGCAACTGGTCGGTCGCCTCTACCAATGCCAATTTCGTCGGAAACACGAATTTCGGGTGGAACAAGAATGTGCCCGACTGGGACATGAGCGCCGCCAAGCTTTCTGGCGCGCCGGACGCAGTTGACTCGACCATTTTCCCCGGCGGTGGCAGCTGGGAGGCGCGAATCGTACGGCGCGCCATCCGGATGAACATCCCCGCTGCGGCAGACGCAACGAAGACGGCCCTTGGCAACGAGTCCTCTGTCAGGAACCTCGCCTGGCGGGTCGATGCCCACTACAAGCTCTACACCAGCTCTTCGCTTAGCCCTCTCGCCGTCGCCGCCCCGGCCGCTACCACACTCTCGGCCCGCGGCGACAGTGTCAGCGGTGGTTTGGACACGCTCCGGCAGCATCCAGTCAACGCCATGGTTGCTGGCCTTGCCGCCCCTGGCACGGCGGCCGCTACCACCACGGTCACCCTCAGCATCACCCAGTCCGATCTTTCGCTCTTCAAGCAATTGGGTTCTACGAATTTCCCCACGAACGCCAAGGCCAAGGCACGTTCCTACTTCCAGGCCGTCGCCGTGGATCAGAACCAAGTCTACGGTACGTACCACAAGCTTGCTGGGGATGTGGACGACAGCAACTGCGTTGACAGGGCCGACTACAGCATCATGACCCAGAAGGACGTCTGGCGGCAGCGAGCCCTTCCCCCCAATCAAATCGGCATGCGCGCTGACCTTAACAAGGACGGTTGGACCAACGAAGCTGACCGCACCATTCTCTTGGCGAACTGGGGCAAAGGCTGCATCAACAACCCCGGTCCGAAGCCGGTCGTGAAGTAGCAAACAGACCCTGCTAGCGAAATAGATATCCATTCAAGGGGACCTTGGGCAGATTGATGCTCAGGTCCCCTTTCTGCTTTTGCAGACCAATCGCAAGAATCGAAGTGTTTTCCGGCCCCGTGATCGCATCCCGGCATGAAATGGACAATGGGCCAAGGGCTTCGAGAGAGCACTTGCAACCTTGCTGTCGGCCGCAACCGTTACGGCACCGCTGGCGAACACGGCTTGCCCCCGTGCGGATGCCGTCGCAGCCGAACTTAATCGCCTGGGCGCTTCCGCCGAGCTAGCGGCGTTAGGCTCGCCGGAAATCACGGTCGAAGGTGCGCGGATGCGCGTGGTTCTGCGGGGCCGGCACGGATCCGTCGTGGGCCGGAGTTTCGGTGTGTAGCTGCACGTGCTCTACATAACTTCCCAATATCGGCCATTTTTGCAGATGCGACGCGGTGACGGCAAAATGGCGCTTGTTCCGACCAGTCTCAGTCACCTTCCCCAGCCGCTTGAGGAGTCCAGGGAATACTGGCCCTAGGATTTCCTTCAGACTCTGGCGATCTCACAGCTAGCCTTCATGCGGCTCCTCGAATAGGGTGGCCGCTTCATAACTTTTCTAGTGAGGAGTCTAGGATCATGAATTCGCGGCGCGTGTCGGGTTTCGGCGAAGCTTGCGGTCGGGCGATGGGGCCGGCGCGATGATCATGCCCCTGTCAGCGCGCACTTGTGCGATGTGGGTTGCGCTGCTTGTCGCCGGTGGCTGCGGTCGGACGGCGCTCTTGCCGACGCTCAGTCTTCCAGCCGATGCCGGCCGTCGCGACGTGTTCCGATCCGCTGATCTCTCAACGGCGCCGGACACATCGGACGCCAGTCGGCTGATGGAGACCTCCGATGCCCGTGACACGAGCACGCGCGACACCCTACCTGATGTGCGAGATAGCGCAGCCGACACGCGCGATGCCGCGGCCGATGCGCGCGATGCCGCATCCGTTGCAACGGATGCGGGGCACGAGGCCGGGCCAACCGTAGTGCAACTTGTTTTAGACCAGGGCATCTCCTGCGCGCGCCTGTCCGACGGGACTGCGGTCTGCTGGGGCAACTCCGCAGATGGCCCGGCCATGCCAAGAGTGAGCCCGTGCGAAATGGGGCCTGTGGCTCTGGCGGGTCTGACCGGGATCGTCGACTTGGCAACGGACTCGGGACACTCTTGTGCTGCGTTTGCCGATGGCAGCGTGAAATGCTGGGGAACAAACTACTATGGAGAGCTCGGTGACGGTACACAGATCGGTCGCGACACGCCGGTCTCCGTTGTTGGTCTGGCCCATGCGGTGCAACTGGCCCTGGGTTTCTGGAGGTCGTGCGCCCGACTGGAGGATGGCACGGCCCGTTGTTGGGGCGAGGGTTTCGGCTTGACCCCGACTCCGATCCCGGGCCTAGCGGGCATTACGCAAATCATCGCCGGTGGCGCAGACGGCACCTGCGCCATTCTCGACACCGGCATTGCAACCTGTTGGCGTGGCCTCGAAACACCGATCGTCGTTGAGGGGCTGGCCGGCATTGTGCAATATGCAGCCGGCACCAGTTACAGCTGTGCGGCGCTCAGCGACGGCACGGTCTGGTGTTGGGGCGTGAACAGCGAGGGCGAGCTCGGCAATGGGACGCAAGTCTGGAGTGCTACTCCCGTGCAGGTGGCCGGCATCACTGGCGCCAAGCAGGTGGCGCTGGGCTATGGGCACTCGTGTGCTCGTCTGGGCGATGGAACAGTCTGGTGTTGGGGCTATGACTATGTCCGCGAGCTTGCCCGTTCCACCCAACACTTCAGCTTCATGCTGCAAGCAACGCAGATTCCCGGCCTCGCCGGTGCGCAAGAAATAGCTGCCGGAGCCAACCACACTTGCGCGCGTCTTGGCGATGGCTCGGTCTGGTGCTGGGGGCAGGATGTCGCTGGCGAGCTCGGAGACGGTCAATCGAGCATCGTCTGCCTGCCTCATAATCAGCCGGTAATCAAACAGGCGTCGTTTCTCTTTGCTGGCGGCGACACGTCTTGCGTGCTGGATGGAAACCTCGGGTTGGCTTGCTGGGGGCAGGTAACCCAGCCGCCTGATCGTCGATCATCGCCCGTCACCGTCGCCCTTTCTCAGACGCCCTCGCCGGGCGCCATAGCTGCTGGCGAAAATCATATCTGCCTTATCCGCGCAGACCGCACGGTGGCCTGTTGGGGCAATGATGTGGCTGGCCAGCTGGGGGACGGCTTGGATGTTCTCTACGTGGATGCTGAGCAACCCGTGACCGTGACCGGTCTCGACCAAGTATCAGCCCTCTCGCTCGGGCAAGGATTCTCGTGTGCGCTTCGACTGGACGGCACCGTGGTCTGCTGGGGATCCGACCAATACGGCCAGACCGGCGACAGCACCATGAGCTGGCCTATGCTGCCGAATACCATTCCCGGCCTCGCCAAGGCCACGGCGATCCAGGCTGGTGCTGGTCATGTGTGCGCAATTCTGGCTGACCGGACGGTATCCTGCTGGGGTGCCAATCACTCGGGTCAGCTTGGCCCCGGCGATGCCGCCGTGACCCGCGCCACGCCCGTGGCGGTGCCTGGGCTGTCGGGCGTCGTGGCCCTTGCCGCTGGATCAAGCCACACCTGCGCTCTCCTCGACAATCAACGCGTAGCCTGCTGGGGCTACGATCAACAGGGACAGCTGGGCGTGGCCACTCCGTCCGATGCCACCAGCATAGCGACGCCGACGCTAGTGCCCGGCGTGGACCATGTGGTCGCCATCGCAGCCGGGCAGGCACACACTTGTGCCCTCATCGCTGACGGCACCGTGAGTTGTTGGGGAGCAGGCCGTGCTGGCGAGTTGGGCGACGGCGTGGGTGCTGACCGGTCCAGTCCTGCGCAAGTCAGCGGCCTCACCAATGCGGTGCAAATCGCGCTCGGAGACAGTCATTCGTGCGCGAGGCTGGGCGACGGAAGGATCCGATGTTGGGGGCGAAACAACTCTGGACAGGTGGGTGCCGGTTTCATGCCCCTTCAACCCACCCCGGTTCGTGTCCAGGGCCTGCCCTAGGTCGCTTGGGTATATGGAGTTTCGCTGTGTAGATGGATGTGGTCTATGTCTGCGGTGACGGCGATGCTACCAAGGATTGGGCTGCGGCGACAAACCACAACAACGCGACGGCGAATCCATGTCCCATGGGCAAGACCTAGACTGCCGCGCTCGCGTCCCGGCGTGAAATCGACAATAGTGCCGGAACATGTTGGGAACACTCGCCACGTTGCTGTCGGCCGCAGTCGTTACAGCACCGCCCGCCACCGCGGCCTGCCCCCGTGCCGATGCCGTCGCGGCCGAGCTTGATCGCCTGGGCGCGACCGCCTCGCTTGCGGTGTTGGGCTCTCACGAGGTCACAGTCGAAGGCGCGCGGATGCGCGTGGTTCTACGGGGCCGGGACGGATCCATCCTTGGGTCACGCGAGGTCGCGGCGCCGGAGGCGTGTGACGAGCGAGCTTCCGTGGCCGCGGTTTTTGTTGCCGCCTGGGTGGGTGCTTGGTCCACGAACCCGATGCCGAACCTTCCATTGCGCGAGCCCTCGACCAAGGCAGCCATTCAAGCCCGCCGATCGCCAACGGTGGAAGTCGCGGGCTTGGCCT
>Ga0302323_100003004_pt1 | contig 13715 bp, 14 predicted proteins | sample Fen_T0_3_FD_201950 | JGI IMG/M metagenome (GOLD analysis project Ga0302323, IMG submission 201950) | Peat permafrost microbial communities from Stordalen Mire near Abisko, Sweden - Fen_T0_3 | ecosystem: Environmental > Terrestrial > Soil > Wetlands > Permafrost | place: Sweden: Abisko... | reverse complement strand
CCACGTGGCTGAGGTCTTCACCGGCCGGCCAGGCGCGTACGTCGCCATCCGCGACACGGTGGCGTCGTTCAAGGAAATCCTCGAAGGGAAGGTCGACGACCTGCCCGAGCAAGCGTTCTTCCTCGCGGGTACTCTGGACGACGTCCGCGCAAACGCGGCGAAGCTCGCTAAGTGACCGTAGGCGCGGCGCCGGATCGCACCCCAGGCTCCGCCCGCAAACACCTCGCTTCGCTCGCCAGACTTGCGGGCTACGCCTGGGGCGCACTCCGGCGCCTCGGCGAGGAGCGGCTTGTCGGGCACACGGACACGCCGAGGCTACGCCGGCTCGGGATTGGATAGGGAATAGCAATGCCACTCCATCTAGAGATCGTGACTCCTGAACGGCGGGCCTTTGAGGGCGACGTCGATGAGGTCATCGTGCCGGGCAGCGAAGGCGAGCTCGGCATCCTGCCTCACCATGCGCCGCTCATCTCGCTGCTTGGGCAGGGCGTGCTGCGGTACAAGCAGGGCGCAAAGTCGGAGGAGTTCGCGATCTTCGGCGGCTTCCTGCAAGTCCGGCCGGATCGCGTGGTCGTCATGGCCGAGACGGCGGACCTGGCATCCGAGATCGACGTGGAGCGTGCCGAAAGGGCCCGGCGTGAAGCCGAGCGGCAGCTAGAAGGGGAGGCTGGTGACGCGGATCTGGCCTCCGGTCGAGCGGCGCTTCAGCGAGCGCTGATCCGCCTGCGCGTTGCCGAGCGTGGCGCGCGGACACAGGGTCGTGGCGAGCACGAGGGCACGCGGCGCGCGCCGAGGCGTGACCGGACCGAGCCTCCGGGCGAGTAACGGATGGCCGACGCCCGACCGTTCCAGTGGGAGTACAAGCCGGACCCGGTCGCCCCTGAGATTCTCCGGATAGAGGGCGGCCGCCGGCTCGAAGGCTCGGTCAGGATCAGCGGCGCCAAGAACGCCGCGCTGAAGCTGATGGCCGCGGCCACGCTCACCGGCGAGCGCTGCCGGTTCGACAACGTCCCGGAGATCGAGGACGTACGCGTGCTGGCCGAGGTCCTTCGGGACATCGGCGTCACCGTGGATCACCCCGAGCCCAACGTCTACGAGATCGCCTCCGGCGATGTGGACTGGCTCTTCGTTCCGCTCGAAGCCGCCGCGAAGATGCGGGCGAGCTTCATCCTGCTCGGCCCGTTGCTCACCCGGTTCGGGCGAGTCATCATCAGCAACCCGGGCGGCGACCGGATCGGACGGCGGCCGGTCAATCTCCACGTCGACGCGATGCGCGCCCTCGGAGCCGAGATCGAATACCGGAACGGCTACTACTTCGCCAAGTCCCCCGGTCGGTTGCGTGGCGGCCCGGTCAACTTCCCGCAGATCACTGTCATGGGCACCGAGAACGCGATGCTTGCCGCGGTCCTCGCGGACGGCCATACGGTCATCGAGCCGGCCGCGCAGGAACCCGAAGTGGACGACCTCATCGAGTTCCTTCAGAAGATGGGCGCCGAGGTAGAGCGCACGGCACCCAACCGGATCGAGATAGAGGGCCGGCGTCGAGTGCGCGGCGCCAGTCATTCGGTTGTCTCCGACCGGATCGAAGCGGGCACGTTCATAGTCGCAGCCGCGGCCACGCGAGGACACCTCATCCTCGAGAATGCGCCCTGCGATCATCTGGGCGCGTTCATGGATCTCATGACGCTGATGGGCGTCGAAGTACGTGGCGGTGAGGGCCGGATCGAAGTGAATGCGAGCTCGATCGACCTGAAGGCCTGCGACATCCAGACCCAGCCATATCCGGGCCTGGCCACCGATCTGCAGCCTCCGACGTGCGTCTTGCTCACCCAGGCCGCCGGAACGAGCCACGTGCACGAGTTGGTTTTCGAAGACCGCCTAGAATGGCTGGGCGAATTGCGGCGAATGGGCGCCAATGTCGAGATCGTCGACCAGCACCACGCAATCATCAATGGACCCACGCAGCTACGCGGCGCCGATGTGGAGATCGGCGATTTGAGAGCGGGCGCCTCGCTAATTCTTGCCGCCCTGGCCGCAGACGGTGTGACCACTATCCGTGGCGCGCACCACGTTCACCGCGGCTATGAGAAGATCGACCGGAAGTTCCTGGAACTCGGGGCCAGGATCGAACGGCTTTCGGAAGGGACCTGACCATCGCATGAAGATCGGCATCGACCTGGGCACAGCCAACGTCATCGTCTACGTCAAGGGCCAGGGCATCGTCATGCAGGAGCCCTCGGTGGTTGCGGTTGACGACCAGAACCGCATCGTCGCGGTCGGCGAAGAGGCCCGCGAGATGATCGGGCGCACGCCGGGCAGCATCCAGGCGATCCGCCCAATGCGCGATGGCGTCATCGCGGACTACGTCATCACCGAAGCGCTCCTGGAGCACTTCATCCGCCGCGTACAGGAGGGCCGCCGTTTCGGCTTCGGCAAGCCGGAAGTGATGATCAGCGTCCCGGCGGGCGTGACCAGCGTCGAGAAGCGCGCGGTTCGCGACGCAGCCCTGAAGGCGGGCGCTGCCGAGGCGTATCTCATCGAAGAGCCCATGGCTGCCGCGATCGGCGCGAACGTGCCCATCAGCGGACCGTCCGGCGCGATGGTCATCGACATAGGCGGCGGCACCAGCGAAATCGCGGTGATTTCGCTCGGCTCGATCGTGGTGTCCACCAGCCTCCGCGTCGGTGGCAACAAGATCGACGAAGCCATCACCAACTATGTACGCAAGAAGTACAACCTCATGATCGGCGACCGCACGGCCGAAGAGGTGAAGATCCAGATCGGCACCGCCCTGCCGCTCGAACGCGAGCTCACGATGGACGTCCGCGGGCGCGACCTCATCGCCGGCCTGCCGCGCACGATCCCCATCTCCAGCTCCGAAGTCATGGAGGCGATGGAGCCGCCGCTGCAGCAGATAATCGGCGCCGTCCGCCTGGTCCTCGAGCAGACCCCTCCGGAGCTGTCCAGCGACATCATCGACAAGGGCATGGTCATGTCCGGCGGCGGCTCGCTGCTGCGCAACATCGACAAGCTGCTGACTCAGGTCACGGGCGTTCCGTGCCACGTCGCCGACAACGCGCTGCACTGCGTGGCTCTCGGGACCGGCATCGCCCTGGAGCATTTCGACTTCTTCAAGCGGTATCTGGGTCCGCAGGTCTGATGGCGTTGCCGGCCGTGGAATCCGGCGATGCCGCCAACCGGGCGTTCGTCGACCTCCACTGCCACTCCAGCGCGAGTTTCGATTCACTGGCCCGGCCCGAGTCGATACTCCGCGCCGCCGTGGCTCGCGGTCTCACCCATCTGGCCATCACGGATCACGACCGTATCGACGCGGCGCTCCGCGTCCGCGATACCGCTCCGGACGGACTGAAGGTCATCGTCGGCGAGGAGATCAAGACCTCGGACGGCGACCTCATCGCCGTGTTCATCGAACGGCTGATCGAGCCCGGGCTGTCGGCCGTGGAGACGATCGCTGCCGTGCGCGAGCAGGGCGGTCTGGTAGGCGTGCCCCATCCCTTCGACGGCATGCGCGGGTACGGACGCAAGAGCGGAGCGAACCTGGAGGACATCGCGGGCCTCTTGGACTGGGTGGAGGCCTACAACGCTCGCGTGGTGGGTGGTTCGGCCAACGAGAAGGCGGCGCTCTTTGCGCACCAGCACGGCCTGCCGGGCATCTGCGCGTCCGATTCGCATACAGTCATGGAAGTCGGAGTGTCCTACAACTTGCTCCGCGGCGATCCCGGCACATCGGCGGGGCTTCTTGCGTCCCTTGCAACGGTTGACATGCATCCCGGCCGCGCGAGCTTTTACGTGAGAGCGTGGACGCCGCTAGCGAAGCTGATCCAATCCAGACGCGGGAACGGCCGCCGCAGGCCCGCCGCCAGTGCAGGGGAGAACCGGTGACCGACCAGCCCGAACACAGCCACTTCCCGATAGGCGATCCCCTCAGCCAGGAAGCCGATGCCCTGATCCACCCCGAGGCCCCCATCGAGGTTCCGCCGGCCGAGCAGATGTCGCTCGTGCGGCGGCTCCGGCAGCCTCGGACGCTCCTTTCGATCGCCGTCCCGCTGGCCGTGATGATCATCGCCGCGGCGCTCAACTGGAAGCAGTTGCAGGACGTGCCCGGCGAGATCAGCCGCGCCGATCCCAAGTTGATCCTTCTGGCCTTCGCCGCGTACTACATCGGGTTTCCGATCCGAGGTTGGCGGTGGACGCGGCTGCTCAAGGGTGCGGGCTACAAGATCAGGGTCAAGGACGGGACCGAGATCATCTTCCTCTCCTGGCTGGTCAACTGCATCGTGCCGGCCAAGTTGGGCGACCTTTACCGCGCGTACCTCCTGAAGCTCAACAGCCCCGTCTCGGCGACGCGAACGCTGGGGACGGTCTTCATGGAGCGGATCCTGGACCTGATCGCCATCGCGGCCCTGGGCCTGCTGGCCGGTTACTGGCGCTTCCACAGCAGCCTGAACGATCTTCCGCAGAGCGTCCAGGTCATCTTCGCGTTCGGCGTCGTCGTCGTCGTTCTGCTGATCGTGGCTCTCGTGGTGATGCGCAACTTCGGCCGGCGGGTCATCGGCCTCCTGCCGCTGCCGCACCGCGTTGTCGACTTCTACGATCGATTCGAGGAAGGGGTCTTCGGATCGGTCGGCGTGAAGGGCCTGCCCGTGCTCGGCATGATGACCGTTCTCATTTGGATGACCGAGTCACTGCGCCTCTACTGCGTCGTCCTGGCACTTGGTTACGCGGACGTTGACCTGGGCCTGTCCGGGGCCATGTTCATCGCCCTGATCGGGTCCCTGTTGACGGCAATTCCGCTCACTCCGGGCGGCCTCGGGGTTGTCGACGGCGGCATGATCGGCGTTCTGACGGGCGTCTTCAAAACGAGCACGCCCCATGCATTTGCGATCGTGCTCATCGATCGCACGATCAGCGTCTTCTCGATCGTGGTGTTCGGTTCGATCGCGTACGTGATTTCTTCGAAGCCGCGCGGTGGCGGCATGCAGGTCGAGGAGATCAACCCTCCGGTCGCCAGCGCGGGGTAGGGTCCGAATCGGCGCCGGAATACGGGCCGGATCGCGCCCCGGCCTCCGCCGGCACACACCTCGCTGCGCTCGCCAGACGTCGCGGCTGCGGCCGGCCGGCTGCGCCCGGGACACACTCCGGCGCGTGCTCCGGCGCCTCCGTGCAGGAGGGGAGTAGCCGCCCGGCGGCGCGGAGGCGAACCTGAGGCCGCAACCGAAATTTGCGTAGATTCGCGTAGATATCGATACTCGAGTGACCTCGAACCGAAGTGAGGGCGATCTCGTGAGGGTGAGGTCAATCGGCTTCGTGGCGGCATGTGCCGCCGGGCTGCTGGCGACGGCCGCGCTCGCAGCCGGCTGTGTGACGTCGGGCGGCGTTACCGCACCGCCAGGGAACTCGTCGACCGGCTCGCCGGCGGCCTCAGCCTCCCCGGCGGCGTCCCCGGCCGCCACGCCGGACGCCTCGCCGAAACCGTCCGGCAACTGCGGTGAGGCCGATCTGGCGGCCGCGACCCAGAACCCCTATACGATCGCGAGCCTCGCTCGCAACGATCGCGGGTTCCTTGTGGGCGAAGTGAACGAGATGGGGCCGGCCGTTTTCGGTCTCGACGCGTCGAGTGACGTCACGGCTCATTGGAGGATCTTCACGCCGGTGGACGTGCGGGTGGAGCGAGTGCTCCGTGGCCGGACTGAGACGGGAACGGCGCAGCTCGTCTTCGAAGGAGGAGTGGTTGGGTGCCACAGCGAGAGGAACAACCTTGCGCCCGATCTCGAGACCGGCAAGCGATACGTCTTTGTCACGTCCGGGTACCTCGCTCAAGCCGGCATTGTGCCCGCGGATGAGCAGGACATCGACTTTGCATGGGAGATCGACGCCTCCGGCATAGTCCACACGTCCCTCGGGCCGCAGTCGCTTACCTCGCTGGCTCTGGTCCTGGCCGAGGCCGAACCCTCGCCCTCGAAACGCTGAACGAAGGCGGGCGCCGTGAATCCGCCCTCGTCCCGCAGGTGGGACCTTCGACTGCCCCAGAGTCCTCGGTCGGTAGTCGTTACACGTGAGTACAAAAGAGCCATTCACGCTTTGGGGGCGCGCTCCGATAGTTGAAGTATTGGGGCCATAGTGCACCCGTACCGGAAGCCAGGCTGGCAAATGACCGGACAGAACGGACGAGCCTTCAACGAATGGTTGAGGGCGCAGCTCAAAGCCAAGAAAATGTCGCAGCGTCAGCTGGCGCAGCAGTCCGGGGTCGATCACTCGACGATATCCCGGTTGATCCGCGGCGACCGCATGCCGTCCCTGGGGACGGCCACAAAGCTTGCCCGCGGACTCCGCGAAATCCGCGACGACGCCGAAGCGCCGCAGTACCTGGGCGCCGTCGCATCGGGTACAGCGAACCCGACCGCTCGTGTGGAGTACGCGCTGCGCGCAGACGAGGTTCTCTCCGAGCCGCAGGTGCGCCAGATCATGGAGTACTACCTGGCGGTGAGGATGCGACGCTTCGGGCGTGGCTACGCAGGTGTACGTCCCGAAGAGCGACCCATCGAACCGCGCCGGCTGATGGGCGACCGGCGGGATACGCCGCTGATGTCGGCCGCGATTGCGGGCGCCTCAGTACGCCAGGTTCCACACGCGATGGCGCCACGTCCGCGTTCGGGCCGCGACGCCGGCTGATCTCCGGCCCCGTCAGTCCGGGCCGGGTGTCAGCGCGCGATCCTCTATGAGGTCACCGAGCCGGGCCACGTTCACCGCGTCGTAGCCATCCTCCATGCGCGGCGTCTCCAGGTAGTAGGCGACGTGGGCAAGCGCAGGATGTCGAAGCAGGTGGGCAAGACCCTCGCGGCCGATCTCGCCGTCGCCCAGGTGAGTGTGGCGGTCGTGACGCGATCCAAGCGGCGACGTCGAATCGTTCAGGTGGATCATGGCGAGCCGCTCCAGGCCGATGAGCCTGTCGAATTCGTCGAGGACCTCGTCGACCACCTCGGGCCGGGAGATTTCATATCCGGCGCCCCACAGGTGCGCCGAGTCCAGGCAGATGCGGATCCGGCCGTCGAGTCCGCGGGATTCGGCCGACTCGAGAACCATCGCGAGCTCTTCCAGGGTGGATCCGATGGAGTTGCCGCCGCCGGACGAGTTCTCGAGAACCACGAACGCTGCCTGGGGGTCCTCCCGGAGCGACGGCAGCCCTTCCGTGACCTGCGCCAGACCGTCGACGACGCGGCGCACGCCGGTCTCCAGTCCCGAGCCGCGGTGGGATCCCACGTGCACGTTGACGAACCGCGCCCCGAACTCGGGCGCATGCTCCACTTCGTGCCTCATCATTTCCACCGATTTCGCGAAGAGCTCATCGTCGGGGCCGGCAAGGTTCACGAGATATGCGGCGTGAATTGCGACCGGCCCGAGCGAGAGTTCGATCAGCCGGCGTCGAAATGCCTCCGCCTCGGGCGGCGTCTCGGCCCTGCGTCGCCACGCAGTCGGGTTGTCGCTGAAGATCTGGATCGTTGTCGCACCGATGGCGTGCGCGCGTTCGGCCACCCGCACCAGGCCCATGCCCATCGGTAGGTGAGCTCCGGCCTTGCGGCCGTCGGGCAGGCAAACCCGCTCGATCGGCGCGATCGATTGGCCGCGCGCCGGGTCGGTTGTCCCGCCGTGAGCTGTTCGATCCGAAGTCAACTTGACGTCAGCCTCTCGCGGCGGTCCGATCAGATGGGCGTGTCAGCCGGCGCGATGGCCGTTGCGGTCGGGCGTGTAGCCGCCGCCGAGTACGGGTTCGATGAGCCCGTAGTCACCTGCGCACCGCTTGTATAGCACGCAGAGTCTCTCCGATTCCGCGTTCACGAAGATGAAGAAGTGGTGACCGAGTTCCTCCATTCGTTCGAGGGCGTCCTCCTCGAACATGGGCTCGATGTCGAACCGCTTCGTCTTGACGATCCGTTTTCGTGGCGTCTCGGCCTCGGCGAGGCTCTCCGGCTCGTCGCCTCGCTCGGCGCGCGCGCGCGCCGCTTCCGGCCGGACCTTGCTGCGCGGCTTCTCGCGGGCGTCAACCGCCTGGCGCTCGATTCGATCAATCACGGCGTCGAGGCCTGCCTGGTGCGTTGGCCCCGCGGCGTGGCTGCGGATGGTCTGTCCGCCGACGATGAGCGTGACCTCGACGATCTGGGAGTCGGCAGCGCTGCGATGCTGCTCGGCCGAGAGTTCCACGACGGCGTCCGTGCTGTCGTCCATCAGCCGCTCGAGCCGATGCATCTTCCGCTCGGCGTACTCCTTGACGTGCTCCGGGACGTCGATGTTCTTGCCCTTGACGATCGTCCTCACAGCTGACCTCCGAAACGCAACTCGCGTACCACCGGCTGGCGGAAGGCCAGCTCGGGTGCACGCACCAAGAGAAGAGCCGCTGGCACAGAGGCAGTATAGGAGTTGGTTCCGACGGTGGACTTCAACCGTCTTGCGTAGCGGCCGTGTTGGCCCGTCCTATCTCTCGCGTGCAACGGTTAGCCCCGATACCGCCATCGCCCCGGCGTCGTACAGGGCCCCGGCGCACTCGGCCAGGGTTGACCCGGTGGTGACGACGTCGTCCACAAGCACGACCCACGCCCCGGCCACCGACCCGCTCGACGGCGCCGCGCGCGCGGCAAAGGCCCCGGCCACGTTGCCCTTGCGGGCCTTCCGGCCGAGGTCGAATTGAGGCCTGGTGGCACGGGTTCGTTCCAGGGCTATCAGGCAGGGCATGCCGAGCTGCAGCGAGGCGGCGCGCGCCAGCAGGACGGCCTGGTCGTAACCGCGCTGCCTCGCGCGCTCGTGGTGGACGGGCACCGGCACGAGGACGTCGCCGCCCGCCGCTGCCGCTCGCCAACGAGCGGCCATCGCTTCGCCGAGCGGCTCCGCCAGACGCCGTTCACCGCCGTACTTCAACTTGTGCAACGCCGCGCGGACCGGCCCGGAGAATGGAGCGCACCACTCCAGCTGAGTCAGCGGCAGCGGCATCGAAGCGGGCAGACCGATCGGAACACCGGCCGGCAACTCCGTGCGCTCGCGGAGCGCGTGCCCGCAGGAGTGGCAGAGTGCCTCGCCATCCACGCCGCAGCCGGCACATGACGGCGGAAGCGCTACGTCCAGGAGGAACGCCGCCGCCGTTGGAATGGCCGCCAATCTCATGGCGTCAAGCTAGGGCGTGGCACTCAACGGGCGCTTACTCGTGGCTTATCGGGGCTTACCTGCCGGCGACGGCTCGCCCAACGCGCCGATCGGCGGTCAACGGAACCGCGGGACTAGCCGGCTGTCTCCAGCACGATCTCGTCGCCGACCTGAGTCCCCGTGGCCGCGATGGAGCCTGCAGGAAGCTCCAGGACCCCGTACGCGCCCAGTACGGGCCAGACGATGCCCCGCCACGGCGGCACGGCGCTGCGGGCCGCCACAACCCGCCTGGGGCCGCCGTTGCCCTCAGGGGGACGTGCGACGAAGACCACATCGATGGCGAATCTCATGAACAGCATGTGGATGCTGTTCTCGCCGGGCATCCACAGCCCGCAGCCGGTGGGCAGCGACCGGCGGCCCATCAGACCCATGAACCGGCTCCAGAAGGAGGAGCCGTCCTCGACTCGTTCCCCGAGTACGGTGGCGCGGCTGACATTCCGCGCGATCAGTCGCGCTCGGCTCACTTGCTGATCGAGCCTGAGCCGAGCGTGCTCATGATCCTGATCGCGGCCGGCCCTAGGATGACTATGAAGAGCGCCGGGAAGATGCAGCCGACGAGCGGGAAGAGCATCTTGATCGGGGCCTTCGCCGCCATTTCCTCTGCTCGCTGTCGACGCTCGATGCGCAGCTGTTCCGACTGGACCTGAAGCACCTTGGAGATCGAGACGCCCAGCTGTTCGGCCTGGATGATCGCGCCGATGAAGTTGGACAGGGGCGCGACGTTCGTCCGCGGGACCATGTCCCGTAGAGCGTCGCGGCGCGTCTTGCCGACTCGGACCTCGGCCAGTGCACGGCGGAACTCATCGGATAGCGGGCCGGGGAGCTTCTCGACCACCTTGGCCAGCGCCGCGTCGAAGCCGAGGCCCGCGCGGACGGAGATCGTGAGCAGGTCGAGAGCGTCCGGGATCGCCTTCAGGATGACCTTCTGGCGTGCCTTGATCTTGTTGCCGAGCCAGAATTCGGGCACCAGGTAGCCGATAGCGCCGCCGACCAGACCGAAGATGATGCCGTTCGTGAGCCCGCCGGAAATGAGGGTCATGAGCAGGAACGCGATCACGCCGATGGCGATTGCAGCGAGCAGTTTCACGCCCATCCAGTCGGTGAGCCGCAGATCGCCGGGGTTGCCGGCCATTGCGAGCCGCTTCTCGATGGTTTCCGCCGATGAGGCGTTGCCTAGTCTGCCGCCCATCCTGGAAAGCCTGCCGACGAGCGGGCGCAACGTGCGCTCGGCGAACGGAAGCTGCAGTTCGAGTTCCTCCAGGTTGCGCGCCTGGACATTGCCGAGCTGCGTGAGTCTTGCCTGGACGGGGTCGACGGGAGCGCCGGATGTGAGACCTACAACAAGGAGCAGGATGCCGAGCCCCACGAAGGCGCCCAGGACAAGTGCGGGGACCATCGGTCAGACCTCGATCTTTACGATGCGCTGGATCAGCGTGAAGCCAAGGAACATCAGGAAGAAGGCGAAAAACAGCACGACCACGCCGGCCGGAAGTCCCAGGAAGTCTGGCGGCTTCTGGAACATCGGTGCCATGAAGCCCGGCGAGATGATGTAGAGGAGGCCCATGAGGATGACCGGCATGGCCGCCACCACGTAACCCGAGAGGCGTCCCTGGGCCGTGAGCGTCCTGATCTCGCCCTTGATCCGGACGCGCTCGCGGATCGTGAACGCGATTGAATCGAGGATTTCGGCAAGGTTGCCGCCGACCTGGTGTTGGATGCTGATGGCCGTTGCCATGAGTTCCAGGTCGTCGGATTGGACGCGGCGGACCATGTTCTCGAGCGCGGCGTCGAAGGCCAGGCCCAGGTTGACCTCGCGGACGACTCGGCCGAACTCTACGGTGACCGGCGGCTGAGCTTCACGCACAACCATCTCGATCGCCTGGAGGAAGGAGGAGCCGGCCCGGAGCGCGTTGGCGATCAGGGTGATCGTGTCGGGGAGTTGTTTGTTGAACGCTCCGAGGCGAGACGACTTGCGCCTGCTCAGCCAGAGCCTCGGAAGCAACGCCCCGATCACGAGGGCGACGATGAGCGCGATAGGCGAAGTGAGCGCGGGAAAGATCAGGCCGGCCGTCAAGCAGAGCATCGGAACTGCCACGGCCACCGCGGCCCAGATTGCCATGAACTCGCCCGGTTTGAGCTTGAGGTCGGCGCGCGCGATGTCTCGGGCCAGGTTGGCGCCGAAGTCGCGCTGTTCGACCACTCGGTTGAGGCGAGCCAGCGCCACGGACTGGGCAAGGATGTCGCCAAGTCCCGGACTGGCCTGTGACGCAGGCGTGGCCGACGTAACGTCCGCTTTGCCCGCGGTGTACCGCTCGAGCCGCGCGCCGATGGCGCCGCCGCGTCCCGCACTGGACAGACCCAGGAACACAAGAAGAATTCCGAATCCGACCAGCAGTCCGATTAGTAGTGGCATGGTGTCGCCTCTCCCCGTTACGGCTTAGTAGGCGAAGCCGAACAGGCCGCGCGGCAGATGGATGCCCATGACCTCGAACTTCTCTACGAACTTGGGTCTGATACCGGTGGGTCGCAAACGGCCCTGGATCTTGCCGTCGACGATACCCGTCTGCTCGAACAGGAAGACGTCCTGCATGACGATTACGTCACCTTCCATGCCCTGGATCTCGGTGATGTATTCGATGCGACGCGTGCCGTCCTTCATGCGGGACTGATGGACGATCAGGTCCACCGCCGACGAGACCTGCTCACGGATGGCCCGCAGCGGCAGATCGACGCCGGCCATCAGGACCATCGTCTCGAGACGGGCGAGCATGTCGCGCGGGCTGTTGGCATGGCCGGTGGACATCGAGCCGTCGTGGCCCGTGTTCATTGCCTGGAGCATGTCGAGCGCTTCGCCGCCTCGGCACTCTCCCACGATGATGCGGTCGGGCCGCATTCGCAGGCAGTTGCGGACGAGTTCGCGGATCGGGACCGCGCCCTTGCCTTCGATGTTGGAGGGTCTCGACTCGAGCGTGACCACGTGCTCCTGACGGAGCTGGAGTTCCGCCGCGTCCTCAACCGTGACGATCCGCTCGTCGTTCGGGATGAACGAGGAGAGGACGTTCAGGGTCGTCGTCTTGCCCGAGCCGGTACCGCCGGAAACGAAGATGTTGAGCCGCGCTTCCACGCACGCTCGGAGGAAGTCGAACATCTCGGGTGTGGAGGTGCCGAAGCGGATCAGGTCGTCAACGGTGAACGGCGAGGCCGCGAACTTACGAATGGTGATGACGGGGCCGATCAGGGAGAGCGGTGGGATGATCGCGTTCACGCGCGAGCCGTCGGTGAGTCGAGCGTCGACCATAGGACTGGACTCGTCCACGCGCCGGCCGATCGGGGCGATGATCCGATCGATGATGCGCATGACGTGTTCGTCGTTCTGGAACACGACGTTCGTCAACTCCAGGCGGCCGTTCCGCTCGATATAGACCTGGCGTGGGCCGTTGACCATGATTTCGGTCACGGTCTCGTCGCGAAGGAGTGGCTCCAGCGGACCAAGGCCGATGATCTCGTCCGTGATCTGCTCGAGCATGCGGACGCGCTCGGCTCGAGTGAGGGCTAGGCCCTCCTCATCGATCACGCGGCCGAAGATCTCCTCGATCTGACGGCGGACCTCAACCTGGTTCGCGAGGTCGAGCTTGGGGTCGAGGTCCTGGATGACGCGAGACTGGATGCGGAACTTGACCTCCCGCAGCGATTCGCGCACAGGAGTCTGGCTCATCATCCTCTGGCTGGGCTGACCGGGCGTCAGGGTCTGAGAACCACCTGGGCCTCCAGGGCCGGCCGGGCCGGACCCACCTGGCCCCACGCCTGGTCTGGCACTTTCGATTCGCTTCAGAAGTGACATCGCCTACACCCCTAGCTCGCCCTGGAGCACTCGGCCAAGCCGAATGCTTGTGGCACTAGCGCCATGCGAAGAGGGACTTGCCCTTCTGGGGCACCTTTCGGCCGTCTTCTTCGCGTGACTCCTTGGTTCCGATTATTGCCGTCGCGAGTCGCAGGACGTCCTGGGAGACCTGACTCTCGCGGTTGCTTAGGACAAACGGCACGCCGCGGTTCAGCGCGTAGACGACCGCGCGGCCGTCGCTGACGATCGTGTGGTCGACCTTGCGGCCGATCGAATGTTCGACATCAGCCACTCTGATGCCGAGTGTTGTGTCCGCTCGATTTAGCACAAGCCGGATCTTGTGCGAATAGCCAAGCTGTTCGGCTACTTCGAGGAACAGCCGGATGTTCTTGATGCTCGTGATCTCGAGGGTGAGGACGGTCAGAACCACGTCGGCCAGATCGAGTATCCCCAGGATCGTATCGTTGAACCAGGCGCCGCAGTCAACGACGACAAGCTCGTTGCGCGTTCGAAGGATCTCGATGACGTGCTTGACACCGGACGGGGTGATCAGCTCGGCCATCTCGGGGGACGGCGGCGCGAGGAGCACCTTGATTCCCGAGGAGTGGCTCACCGTGTAGGAGTCGACCGAGTCCGGGTCGCCGCCCTGTTCGAGTTCGGG
>Ga0302323_100003003_pt1 | contig 13716 bp, 10 predicted proteins | sample Fen_T0_3_FD_201950 | JGI IMG/M metagenome (GOLD analysis project Ga0302323, IMG submission 201950) | Peat permafrost microbial communities from Stordalen Mire near Abisko, Sweden - Fen_T0_3 | ecosystem: Environmental > Terrestrial > Soil > Wetlands > Permafrost | place: Sweden: Abisko... | reverse complement strand
AACCCAGAGCAGCGGATGCGCGCGCTTACCGTCGGCTGGCATAGGCATGATGATCGGACAGGTCTATCAGAAGTTCGCGCCGGGCGCGTATTCCGTGCTGCGCGGCCATCGACTATGCTCGGTGGCGATGAGCAACCCAGACAAGGCCGCCGAACTTTTCAAATCGTGCAACTGCGCCCAGGCGGTGCTGGGCACGTTGGGACCTGCCGCCGGGCTGGAGCCGGACGCGTGCTTTCGCCTGGCCGCGGCCTTCGGCGGCGGCATGGCGCGCATGGGCCTGACCTGCGGGGCGGTGACCGGCGGCATGATGGTGCTGGGATTGCGCCACGGCGATCGTAGCATCCAGCAGCCCGGCCCGCGGTCGGCGTTCTACGCCAAGGTCCAGGACTTCAGCGCGCGCTTCACGCAAAAACATGGCTCCATTGTGTGCCGCGAGCTTCTTCACTGTGACCTTTCGACCCCGGAAGGGCAGAAGGTTTTCAACGAACAGGGCATGCACCAAGGGATCTGCACCGAGCTGGTCCGCAGCGCGGTGGAGATCCTCGACGCCATGACCTAGCCGCCCTTCTTTGATAGAAGGCATTCCATGACTGACAAGACGGTTGCTCTCATCACAGGAGCGAACAAGGGACTCGGGCTTGAGATCGCCCGCCAGCTCGGCAAACAAGGATTGGTCGTGGTGCTGGGCGCGCGCGACGAGGCCAAGGGCGCGGCGGCGGCAGCCGAGTTACGCAAGCAGGACATCAAGGCTCACGCGGTGAAACTGGATGTAACGAACAAAGACGACGTGGCGGCGCTACCCGCGTTCTTCACGGATAAGTTTGGCCGCCTCGACGTCCTGGTGAACAACGCCGGCATTTCCGAGCGACACTCCGACGACGTGGAATCCCTCCGCCGCGTCTTCGAAACCAACCTCTTCGGCGCGGTGGCGGTGACCTATGCGCTTTTGCCACTTCTTGCCGCCAGCCCCGCTGGCCGCATCGTCAACCATTCCAGCGTGCTCGGCTCGCTGACCACGGTGCAGAAGAAGCCCGATATGTTCGGCAACTTCGTGACTCCTTCCTACACGGCGTCCAAGGCGGCGCTCAACGGCTTCACCGTGGCGCTGGCGCACAGGACGCGTGGGACCGTCCTCAAGGTCAACTCCGCGCACCCTGGTTGGGTGCAGACCGACATGGGCGGCGCGAAAGCGCCCATGAACGTCGTGGACGGCGCCAAGACCGCGGTCAGGCTGGCGACGCTGCCTGCCGACGGGCCGACCGGCCAGTTCTTCCACCTGGGCGATCCGCTGCCCTGGTAGCGAACAGTCGGTGTCAGGAACCGCAGATCCAAGACAGCCCGCCGTTGTCTTGGCAGGTGTTGTTCGAACAGTTGCCCGATTTGCACATCGTCGAGGTTGTGCAGGGCCCGCCATTGGTCACCTGGGCCGAGCACTGTTTCGAGCTCGATTCACAGTAGTAGTCATCCACGCACTCTGCGCTACCACTGCCCGTGCAAACGCCACCGGCGGCGACGCGTGCCGCACACACGTTCTTGTTGTAGTCGCAGAACGCCGAACGCACGCAATCGGAGCTGAAGCTGCACGTCCCACCCACCGCGAGTAGGGCCGTACAGGTGCTCATGTTGCACGCCACTTCACCGGTGCTCGACCGCGCGCAGTCGCTATCGACGTCGCAGGTGTCGCCCACCTTCTTGTTGCCGCCGCTGCTTCCGTAGACCGAGTCACAGACCGACGGCGAGGACATGCTCGTGTTGGCGCAAAAGGTGCCGGCGTTGACCTCGGAATGAATCTCGGCCAGACAGGCATCACCGGTCTGGGAATTGTACGAACCGCCCATGGAGCCCAAGGCCATCCACTGATGGCAGGTTTTTCCATCGCCGGGCAGCGCGGCCTGTACGCAGCACTTAGCAACTTCGCCACAGAAGCTGTCGATGAAGTTCTCGGAGTCGCTCTTGCCGCAGCCAAGCGAGAGCGTGACAGCGAACCCAGCTAGAAGACAAAGCGAAGATTTCATGGTGCTTCCTTTCTCGGGTGATTATTTCTTCTTGGCCAGATCCCCAGCGCGTACCTTGACGACCTTCTCCGGGTCGATGAACTTCTTCACCGCTGCATTAACGTCGGCCGCGGTCAGCTTCTCGATCTTGCCGTTGAGATCGCTCCAGTAGGCCAGGGTGCGGCCGAGGAAGAGGCCCTGGTTCAGCTCGCCCAGCACGAAGTCGTCCTCGGCGATGCGGCCTTCCCAGACCTTGGCGTAGCTCTTCTTGGCGTCGGCCAATTCCTTGTCGCTCACGCCAGTTTTCACCATGGCTTCGATCTCGGCCAGCACCCCGGACATGGCCCTATCCATATTGGCGGGCGCGGCGATGGCGCCAGCGAAGAAGAAGGCGCTCTTGTCGATGGGGTGGGCGAGGATCTGCGAAAACGCGCCGTACGAAATGCCTTCCTTCTGGCGCAGGCGCAGGAACAAGCGCGAGGTTGGGCTGCCGCCCAGCATGTAGTTGAAAAGGTAAAGCGCGGGGTACGCCGGATCGTCGTCGCGCGCCTCCAACGCCTGGCCAGCGGCTACGAAGGCCATTTCTTTGTCCGGCGTGTTGATGGTTTCGTCGCCGGGCTTGTTGGCATGGAAAGGCAGTGGAATGCGCTGGTAGGGCTTGGGCGACTTCCACGTGGCGATGGCCTTGGCGATGTCGGCCTTCACCGCCGCCGGATCGAAATCGCCGACCACGGAAAGCTGGGCGGCGCTGGCGCCCCACAGGCGCTTGTGCAGCGACGCCAGGTCCGCGGCGGTAACTTTGCGAACGCGCTCGATGCCTTCCTTCACCGTGGGCGTGTAGCGAACGTCGTCGGGCGGGAAGGGCAGTAGGCGCTGCATCAGCGCCACGCTGGCGTTGGCGATGGGATCGGAAAGCTGTTCTTCCATCTTGGCCAGCATCTCGGCGCGCAGGGACTCGAAGTCCTTTTTGCCAAAAGCCGGTTCCCGTAGCATTTCGCCAAGCAGCGCGATCACCGCCGCCAGGTTCTCGCGCACCGTCTTGACATGCACCTGGGCGACGTTGACCGTACTCGGCGAGCCGTGACCATGGCCGAAGCTGACCTCGGCCTTGAGTAGGTCGAGCTTGTCCTTGAGCTGTTCGAAGGTGTGCTTGCGTGTTCCACGCAAAAGCATCTCGGGCAGCAGGGACGCCGCCTCGACCTTGCCCTTCAGGTCGGCTTCGCTGCCAAAGCGGACAGTCAGGGCCAATCGCACCTGGCCGCCCTTGGTCTTCTTGGGCAGGAGAGCCACCTTGAGGCCGCCCGGCAGCTCTTCCCGCGCCGTCCGCTTCTCGATGTTCTCGACTGTAGCCACGAAGGCTTCGCCAGCCTCGGATGCAGCGCTGCCCTTGTAGTTCTTGAGCATGGCCGCGACGTCAGGCACGGGCGGCAAGGGCGCTCGGTCGGCTTCTTTGGTCGGATGAAAGAGTCCCAGCGTGCGGTTGGTGGGCTTGAGGTAGGCCTTGGCCACGCGGGCGACGTCTTCCGCCGTGGTGGTCCTCACACGGTCACGCATCAGGTACAGCAGCCGCCAGTCGCCCATGGCCGCGAACTCGGACAGCACGACTCCGGTTTTGGCGGTCTCCGTCAGGATCAGGTCGAACTCGCGGAAGAAGCCGGCGCGCCAGCGGTCGATTTCCTCCTTGGTGATGGGCGATGAACCAAAGGCTTCCACGATGGCGGTCATGGTGTCGCGGATTTCCCTCGGCGAACCGTTCTTGCCCGCCTTGGCCGAAAATAGGATCACGCCAGGCTCTGCCATGGGATACGCGGTGCCGCTGACTTCGCTGGCGATGCCCTTTTCGACCAGGGCCTTGTACAGGCGCCCGCTCGGCTTGTTGGTCAGGATATCGACGATGGCGTCTTCGGCCAGTTTGTCGGGATCGGCGCCAGCCACGCCGTGGTAGGCCAGTTCGACGATGGCCACGTCGCCACTGCGGCGAACCGTGACCTGGCGCTCGCCGTCCTGCACTGGCTCGACCGTCCAGCTTTGGGGCAGCTTGCGTGCCGGGCGCGGAATGGTGCCGAAGTACTTGGCCACCAGATCCAGGGCGCGTTTTTCGTCAAACTTGCCGGCGACGATGAGGATGGCATTGTCGGGCTGGTAGAAGCGCTTGTAGAAGCCGCGCAGGTTCTCGACGGGCACGCGCTCGATGTCGCTGCGAGAGCCGATGGTGGACTTGCCGTAGTTGTGCCACTGGTAGGCGGTGGCCAGCACCTTGTCTTCAAGGACGATGTCAGGCGAATTCTCGGTTTTCTCGAACTCGTTGCGCACCACCGAGAATTCCTTGGCCAAGTCCTCGGCCGCGATCTTGCTGTTCACCATGCGGTCGGCTTCCAGGGCCAGCGCGAAGTCCAGGTTCTCGGCGCTGGCGGGCAGCTCCTCGAAGTAGTTGGTGCGATCCCACCAGGTGGTGCCGTTGAAGTTGGCGCCGTGATCTTGCAGCAGTTTCCACACGTCGGCGCGGCTGGGCGTGCCCTTGAACAACATGTGTTCGAGCAAGTGCGCCATGCCGGTCTCGCCATAACCCTCCAGGCGCGAACCCACCAGGTAGGTAATGTTGACCAGGACGGTGGGCTTGCTCTGATCCGGGAAGATGAGGACGCGCAGCCCGTTGTCCATCCGGTATTCGGTGATGCCCTCGACGGCGGTCACCTTGGTCAGGCGGGCCGGCGCGGGCGCGGGCGCGCCATCGGCTGCCAGGGCCGGTGCCGCGGAAACCAGGAACGTAAGAAGGGCGAGGCCGGAAACTAGACGCATGGTTTTCTCCTGGCCGGGAAGATAACCCGGAGCGAGAAGGAGCGCCCGGAAAGCGAGCGGTTCCGCCCAGCCTTGCTGCAGCCGGGGCCTCGCGCACGAGCTGACGGTCGAGGATCACGGCAAGGGGATCCCGGAAGACAAGCGACATGAGCGGCTACAGGAGTTCTCTGCCGTTGCGCGTGGCTGTCGGCTCGCGGGATCGCCGACTCACGCTCAAAGCCAGCGAGCTTCCCACGAGAACAGGATCCCTGAGGTTCCACCGTTTTCGCCAGTATTGAACCAGCGCATGTAGCCGAGGCGGAGGAGCGATTGCAGCTCGGTCTTCTTCTCGTGCACGATGGGCAGAAGCGACGCCCGGCGGGGCGCACTGAACCGCAAGGCGAAGCCGACGGACAGGTGAGGCAGCACATGGGGCCTTGGCGCGCCTGGTGTGGTGGGGGCCTTGGCGCCAGACCAACTGGCCAAGAGCAACCCTCCCTCACCGTAGACGCCTGGCATCGAGTCTCCCGGAAACCAGGCGATCCTGATCGGTTCAACGCTAAACGTGAACGCTTCCGACAAATCCCCGGTCGAGAAGTTGCCTCCGATCCAGGATGCGCCGAAGACCCACGATCCACATTCGGCCAAGGCTCCCAATGAAGGAAAGGAGTAGGCGGCAAAGTTCATTCTGCCGTCGGCCGATCGCATGTCGCCGGCCAGGGTTGCCGCCCACCGGCAGCGCTCCAGCGAGCGCAGGCGCGGCCCCTCGCTTGCCGATACATCGACCACGGACAGCGCGATGGAAGGCTGGTTTTCGACGGGTAGCTGCAAGATGATCTTGCTCGCAGGCTCGCCTTGATAGTCGGGAAATCCTGCAAAGCGGACGACTATTCTCGTGCTCCCATGGGCCGGCAGGGCCATCTGCGTGCAGGGCTCGGGACCGGCGGACTTGTCTGTGACAACCTGTTCGCAGGCGCCAGTCAGAGTGTGTCCGGTCGCGCTTTCGTGCAGATCCAGCCGGGCCTGCCCGAGACCGAGGAACTGCGTCTGCTCGGTGTCATTGCGGATCGCTACCGCAACTTCGATCTTCGACGATTGGGAGCGCAGGCTGTTGCCAATCATCATCTCGGCGGTGGCCGAGATTTGGCCCACCGACACCGGGGTGGCGCCACGGCTGTGAGCAACCGGCTCGACCCGAACCGTGCGGAAATGGGGCCCACAGCCGAGGAGCGTGCAGCACGAGACCAGGAAAGCGTGCGTCCATCGGGCTTTCATGTATCGCCACGATAGTGCAGAGATCGCGGAGCGAAGTCCAGCCAGCCTGCGAAACCACCAACACGGGACAGATCTCGCTTCTGTGCCTCGAACGCGCGCGTTTGTGCGTGCGAGGGCGGATGGACATCCAGAACGACGCGGTGTCGTGGGCATGCCTTTCGCATCGTGGTCGAGTGGGCGCCTCAGCCCGTGAAAAAGCGCTCGGAAAGCAGCCTACCGGCACCCAGCATGGCCACCGCCAGGCCGGCGGCGGCCAGCAGCGCCCCCACCAGATCCATGGGTCGGCGCATGCCGGTCGCCAGCAGCACGCCCCAGACGCATCCGGCGAGACCCAGCACGATGAGGAAGAGCGCGAGGACCATGGACTTGCGCGAGGATTCTTGATGTAAAGTCACGTGATGTCCACATCCGAAGCATTCGCACTGATTCTGGCTGGCGGGGGCGGCACGCGCCTATGGCCGGCCTCGCGGCGCAGCCGGCCCAAGCAGCTTCTTGCCCTGGGCGGTGCAGAGTCCCTGCTGGCCGGCACGTTTGCCCGGGTCAGCCGGATTCTCGGTGCCGAGCACACGCTCATCGTCACCGCTGCGGATCAGGCCGAGGCCGTCCGCCGCGCTTTGCCCGATTTGCCGCCCGAGAACCTGGTGGTCGAGCCCGCCGCGCGCAACACCGGCCCCGCCGTGGGGCTGGGCGCGGTGACCGTGGCGCGCAGGGCTGGTGAAAACGCGCGCTTGGCCATTCTGCCGTCGGACGCCTTCATCGCCGACCAGCCGGAATTTGCGCGGGTCATGGCATGCGCCCTTGAACACGCGGGTGAAACCATCGTCACCATCGGCATCAAGCCCACGCGGCCTGAAACCGGCTACGGCTATCTCCAGCGCGGCGCCGAGGTGCGTGGTGGGGTCTTCCAGGTCGCCCGGTTCGTCGAGAAGCCCGACGCCGCGACAGCGGTGCGCTATCTGGCCGCTGGGGACTACTGGTGGAACTCCGGCATGTTCTTCTTCACCGCGGGCCGCCTTTTCGACGAGGCCAAGGTGCACATGCCCGATCTGGCGGCCATCCTGGGCGAGATTCGCGCCAGCGCCAATCCGGGAACCACCGCCGAGGCGCGCTATCCGGCGGCGCCCAAGATCTCCATCGACTACGGCATCATGGAAAAGGCCAGCGGCATCCGCGTGGTGCCGGGCAATTTCGGCTGGAACGACGTGGGCAGCTGGTCCGCGCTGTCGGATATCCGCGACAAAGACAAGGCTGGCAACGTGGTTTCCGGCGATGTAATCCTTAGCGCGGTTTCGGGCAGCGTGGTGGTGAGCGAACCGGGCGCACCGCTGGTGGGTGTCGTGGGCGTGGACGATCTTGTAATCGTCGCGACCAAGGATGCCGTGCTGGTGGTGCGGAAGGATCGCGCACAAGAGGTGCGGGCCGTGGTGGACGCGCTGGCAGCCAGCAAACGCAACGATCTTCTCTAGTCAGGTGACAAAGCAATGAATCCGAGAGTTTTTCGCGAGTACGACATCCGGGGCGACGGCGAGCGGGATTTTCCCAACGATTTCGTGGCCGATCTGGGCGACGCCATCGGCGAGCATCTCTACGAGGCCGGCGCCCGCCGTATCACCCTGGCGCGCGACTGCCGCCTGTCGTCGCCGCGCATTCACAAGATCATCCGCGCACGCCTGCTGGCTGCGGGCCTGAATGTACAGGACATCGGCGAGGTCCATACGCCCGGCCTGTATTATTCCGTATTTCACCTGGAGGCCGACGGCGGCGTGATGATCACCGCCAGCCACAATCCTGAAGACGACAATGGCTTCAAGATCATGCGCGGCAAGGGCACCATTTTCGGGGCCGAGATCCAGAAGCTGCGCGAGCGCATCGAACGGCGCAAGAGCGGCTACCAGCCCGCGCCCGTGGCGCCGGGAGTGGCCACCGATGTGGACATACTCACGCCCTACATCGCGCATATCGTGAACAACATCGCGCTTGGGCCGCGCCGGTTCAAGGTCGTGGTCGATGGTGGCAACGGCATGGGCGGCATCAGCTGCGTGCCCATCTTGCAAAAGCTTGGTTTCGACGTGGACGCCCTGTTCTGCGAGCCCGACGGCCGCTTTCCCAACCACCATCCCGATCCCACAGTGCCCGAGAACCTGACCGCGCTGGTCGCGCGCATCAAGGAAACCGGCGCGGAAATTGGCATCGCCCTTGACGGCGACGCCGATCGCATCGGCGTGGTGGATCCCGCGGGGCGCATCGTGTGGGGCGATCAATTGCTTATGCTGTTCGCACGCGAGATCCTGCGCGAGCGGCCGGGCGCCACCTTTGTCAGTGAAGTCAAATGCAGCCAGGTGATGTACGACGACATCACCGCGCGCGGCGGCCGCGCCATCATGTGGAAGGTCGGCCACTCGCTGATCAAGACCAAGATGAAGGAAGAAAAAGCCGTGCTGGCCGGCGAGATGTCGGGCCACATGTTCTTCGCCGATCGCTACTTTGGTTTCGACGACGGCGTCTACGCGGCGGCCAGGGTGGTCGAGCTGCTCAGTCGCAGTGACAAACCCCTGTTGGCCATCGTCGATGCATTGCCCACAGTGCACAACACGCCCGAGATCCGCGTGGAGTGCCCGGACGACTTCAAGTTCGAGGTTGTCAATCGTGCGCGCGCCCACTACCAGGCTCTCTATCCGGTTTCGGACATTGACGGTGCCCGCATCAGTTTTGTTGGCGGCTGGGGCTTGGTGCGCGCCTCTAACACCGGTCCTGTCTTGGTGCTTCGTTGCGAAGCGGAAAGCGCGATCCGTGTGACCGAAATCCGCGCCGACATCGAAGAAACGCTGGCCAAAATCAAAGCCGCGCTCGGGGCATAGCAGCCCTAAACGGCAAAGACTGAGCGACCCGTAGTCCCGCGAAGGCGGCTGGCGTTGAAGACAATCGTATTCTTCGGCGACAGAATAGAACTATTGTGCTAGCCCTTAGACACTTTGGTTGCCTTGGGCCTGGCGATGGATCGCTCGGTCCTGATTGAAGCTGAGCCGACTACGCTTCGTTCTCCGTTTCGTTCCTCAAACTTCAACAGGAGATGTGGCCATGAACACCTTGCGAGTTTGCGCGACTATTGGATTGGGACTGGCACTTGCCTTGGGGTCTGGCTGCAAGAGCGATTCGAACTCCACGAAGAAGGACGCGGGGCCTCCGGATACGCGTAGGGTGGATGCGCCTCGGACGACGTCCGGTCCCGACTCGGCCACGGCCAGCGGTCCTTGCATCTTCAACGGCACGACCTATCAGCCGGGCCAGAGCTTCACGATCGGTTGCAACACCTACACTTGCACGGGTGGCGACAATGTCACGAGCAAGCCAGCCGCGTGTTCGGACGCCGGACCGACCCCGGATGTGGCACGGGGCCCGGATCTGGCCACCGATCGGGATACCACCACGCCAAGCGACACGCGCCCTGGCGAAGCCGGCGCTCCTATTGACGGTGGCAGCAAGGACGTGCAGGCAGGCGAAGCTGGCCAGGTCAACAAGGACGTGGGTGGCAACAAGGACACCCTGGTGCCCGACGTGTTTGTTCCCCAAGACACCACGCAGCCAGAGCCCGACGCGCTTGTTTCTGAAGACACGGCATCGCCGTCGCCGGATTTGTCAGTTGTTGTGGCGGACACAGCGCCGCCGGTTGTCACCTGCATTTCCGAGAGCGGCCAGAAGTACTACGCAGGCGGAGGCGTATGCTTCCCGTGCGCGAGCAATCTGTGTGTCTGCGACGCCATCGGGGTCATCACCCAGGCTGCATCTTGTTCAGCAGTAGACGCTCTGTAGAGCTAACCGAGAGAACCGATTCGCCGAAGGCCTGCTGATCGCGAGGTTGGCAGACCCTTTCGTTACGCCAAGAAAGAAAGATCAGGCGCCAGTTCGTTTCTTCAATGGTCGCTGGGCCTGTTCCTTTTCCATGGGCGCTCGTCCAGAGCCATGTGATGATCCGGCGGTTTTGTAACCCCACCCCTGAGGTCGAGAAGCCGCCTTGAAGCACACGTCACCGCGACACGAGCTGTACCACGAGATTTTCGGTTCAATCCTCGATCGGACCGAGATGGCGCCCTATCTGTTGCTGCGCTCGGGCGGCTACCGGGTGGCGCTTAGGCAGGCCACGCGTATGCTGGGCAATCGCGGTTTCGACACCCAGGGCACGAACGGGCTGCGCCCCAGGGAAAAGGCGCGGGCGCAAACCTATGTCCGCCAGGTGCGGCGCTATTTTCTCGATTGGTTGCTGCCCTTCGTGAAGAAGCAACTGGCGGCGCTTGCCGCCCTCAAGTCTGGCAACCAAGTTCACTACCGCGCCTGCCAAAGGGCCATCGGGAAGTTGCAAGCCACCCTCGCGGATAGGGACTTCCACCGGCTCGTGGATCGCGATCCGCGCCACCTGTTCTTGCTGGCTTCGTCGCGCAAGTATCCCGACCTTTTTCATGGCTACCGCGGGCAGAACCTCCGCATACCAGACGCGTGGCAGCGGGTGGCGTGCGCCATGCTGAAGATGGGACACATCATCAAGTCCATCGACGAAGACAGCCAGGACATCCACGACTACGCCCAGCTTGGTATTTTTTGGGAAAGCCAGGCGCGTGGCCTGGATGACCTCTTCTGCTTCAACTGGGAGAGCCCTGACATTCTGCCCGAGGACGCAGCGGCCAGGCGCGCGTTCGTCAAGGTGTCGTCCTTCTTTCACAAATTGATGGAATCGATGACCTTCGATCGGGCCAAGTCCTGCCTGATCTTCAACAGCGGTGATGGCGTCGAGGTCGATATCGTGGACGTGAAGGCGCGGCTCAAGAGCCCCGAGAGCATGTTCACCAAGCTAGGCAAGAGCGTCGAAGGCGAGGCGCACGACATTCGCGATATTTTGGCCATTACGTTTCTGCTCAAAAGCCGCGAGGACACCCTGACCTTGTTTCACGCCCTGCAAAAGCGCGGCGTGATCCTGCAAGAGAACACGGTCTCGCACTCGATCACCCAGACCCTCTTCGACAGTCCGGCCGACATGATCGAAGCCGTGCGCCGCCTGTCCACGGCTCTGGCGCGCAGCGAAGGCAGGGAAAAGCGCGCGCCGCTGAAACAACTGCGGGTTGAGGCGCGGGAGTTCTTCAATGCCCTCAACGTCAATGCGCGACAGAACGCGGACTCGGCGCATGGGCACCGTAAGTTCCAGTGCAAGATCAACTACTCGCTCCCTATCCATCGGGACAGAGCGACCAATCAAATTCTTGTGCCGGGCACAGCGGACTACGCCGCCAGGGACGCGCGCCAGGTGAAGACCCAGCAGCACACGCTGGGCGTCGAGTTGCGCATCTCGGATCGGCAAAGCTGGTACGCCTCCGAACTGAAGGGCGATTCCCATCACGACGCGTACCGCTTCCGCCAGCTTCTCGCCTTGATGAATCGCTTGTTCCGCCCCAGCTTCGATTTCCCGCGCGAAGCGGACGCGCAGCTGCGCAAAGATCAGGGCTGCGTATTCGGGTAAGGAACTAGGGTGCTTCCGCGATCGTCACGGTGATGGTCATGGCAGTCGTCACGTTGATGTAGAAGAAGTAGAACCCGGAATAAGAGGTCGCCACCGACACGGCCGGGATGTCGTAGCCGGTGAAGGGAAGGCTGCCGCCCACGCCCCAGATGCTGCCCGAGAGCTGCCCGTTGCTCGAGCGCTCGGCGCGCGGGCCAACCGCGATCTTGACGCTCGGCTGCGAGGGGCCGGTGGCTGCGAAGGTGTAGCCGTGACCGGCCGTGATGGGGAAACGGTAGAAGTAGCTGTTGTCCCCGTCGGGCGCGGTGAGCGCAACTACGGTGCTGCCCAGCGCGACGAGCGTGCCACCGTCGGCGACCTGGAAGGAACCGCTGGCGCCACCGCCGCTGACCGCCGCGGCGATGTAGTACCTTTGCGCGGCCGCGGCCGTGAACGAAAGGTTGCCGTCGGCGTTGGTGACGAACTGGTAGTTCGACGGCGAAACCGAGGGGGAGGTGCTGACGTAGCCACGCGTGATGCCGGACAACCCGGAAACGGCGTAGACCTGACCGGCCACGGCGTCGAAGTAGAAGATCTTCCAGGTACCGTCGGCGAGGCTGAACTGACCGGCCATGCCGGCGTTGACCAGTGCGGCTGTGGCCGGTCCGGGCACGAAGCCAGCGTCCGCTATCTCGGCGGGCCCGGCGTCCACATCGGAAGGTGCATCGGCTTGGCCGACAGCGTCCGCAGCACCAGTGCCAGCATCCAGCCTTGAGGGCGAAGTATCGATGGTGCCGCCGCCAGCTTCCGATGCAGCTCCATCCCATCCATCCCATCCATCCCATCCATCCAATGCTAGCTTGCTTCCGTCAATCCCTTCCGCCGGACCGTCGATTCCCACCGCCACGCTGTCAACCGCCGTGTCCTTCGCGGTGGCGGCGTCCGCGCCAATAGTCGCGCTGTCACTGGTCACGAGGATGTCGCTCGCCGATAGTCCATCCGGAGCCGCGGCCCTGGTGTCCGCGGGCACGGCCAGAGAGTCGGGAGAGACCGCGCTGTCAGGTAGCTTGTCCGATGACGAGCCGCAGCCAGCGGCCGCGGAGACCAGCGCGAAGGTGACCAGAAATCGACCATGTCTCTGTTGCAGACGCATGCAGCCTCCATGAAATAATCAGCGGAATCGTCATCATATCCCTGCATTGCGGTCCTTGAAAGTAGGCAACGGGTGGCAACGCGTGCGTCCTGCTTGGATCGAGGCCACAATTCAAGAGCAGGCGCGTGCCCTTGCTGACCCGCCGGCATCTAAACCATAGGTAACAAAAACCATGCCTTCATCGACTCTCTTCGAACCCTTCACACTGGGGAAACTGGCGCTCAAGAATCGTATCGTCATGGCCCCCATGACGCGATGTCGAGCGGTGGAGTCGAGCACTGCCAACCAGCTCATGGCCGAGTACTACGCTCAGCGCGCGACGGCTGGACTCATCATCACGGAAGGCACATCGCCGTCGCCCAATGGCACTGGCTACGCGCGCATTCCGGGCCTGTGGGCCAAGCACCAGGTGGTGGGTTGGAAGAAAGTCACCGACGCCGTGCACGCCAAAAATTGGCGAATTTTCGTGCAGCTTATGCACACCGGGCGCGTGGGCCATTCGCTCAACTTGCCCGCGGGTGCGCAAATTCTGGCGCCCAGCGCCGTGGCGGCCGAGGGCACCATGTTCACGGACGCGCAGGGCATGCAGCCCCATCCCGTGCCGCACGCCATGAGCGAGGCCGAGGTGTGGGCCGCGGTGGACGAGTACAAGCTGGCTGCCCAGAACGCCATGGCCGCTGGATTCGACGGCGTGGAATTGCACGCGGCCAACGGCTACCTGCTGGAACAGTTCTTGAGCCCGCACAGCAACCAGCGTGAGGACTCCTGGGGTGGCTCCGTCGATAAACGGATCGGCTTCGTGGTCGAAGTGGCCAAGCAAGTGACCGCGGCCATCGGAGGCGCGCGGGTCGGTATTCGACTTTCGCCCTACGGAGCTGCTGGTGGCATGAAGCCCTACCCCGAGATCGACGAAACCTACCTGGCCCTGGCCGGTCGTCTGGCGCCCTACGGCCTTCAGTATATCCACCTCGTGGACCATTCCAGCATGGGTGCGCCCAAGGTGCCTGACAAGCTCAAGCAGAACTTGCGGC
>Ga0302323_100003002_pt1 | contig 13722 bp, 9 predicted proteins | sample Fen_T0_3_FD_201950 | JGI IMG/M metagenome (GOLD analysis project Ga0302323, IMG submission 201950) | Peat permafrost microbial communities from Stordalen Mire near Abisko, Sweden - Fen_T0_3 | ecosystem: Environmental > Terrestrial > Soil > Wetlands > Permafrost | place: Sweden: Abisko... | reverse complement strand
CCCCGCCTAATTTCGTGGATGCCCAGGCCTGTGAAGGAACTTCATCCCGTTATCCTCTTAACTCGGCAAATGTTGCCCGGCAAAGACTCGGCAACTGTTGCCCATCCAGCCAACCGCCCATAAAACCAATCGTCACATCTCTTCGATAACGTAACCTCGTTTGGGCCCAATGTGATTACCAGTGTGCCCTCCACGACCTGGTCGTTGCTAATGTCATCACCGACCTGTGCGGATAAAGACATCGAGCCGCAGTACCTCCTCGCTGCGCTAAAACCCTGAATCAAAGACTACGCCGGAGGCTACGACCGTACGATGAATACCCGAATTGCGTCACTTGCGCTGCTGCTTTTTGTTGCGGTTGGTTCTGTGAAAGAGACCATGGGCGCCGGACTGACTCCGCCAACCTTTTCATCAGGAACCCAAATCAACGCTGGCGGTGCCACGATTTACCGAGCATTGGTCGGCGACGTCAACGGTGACAAATTGCCGGACGTGATCACGATCGTGCAAAACGCGCAGTCTCCCACAGGGTCCTACCTTACCGTTCGACTGGGTTCCGGCAGCGGAGCTGTCGGTTCATTGATTCAAACCCCGGTTAACTTTGGCGCGAACCAGTTTGTCCTGGTCGGCGATGTGAATGGCGATGGGAAAGCCGATGTTCTCCTGGTCTATGCCGACAACGTGGACGTTTTTCTATCGAACGGCGATGGCAGCTTTGCCTCCCCTCAAACCTACGGCACTGGGATCAATTCCCCGGTTGCCGCAACTCTTTTTGACCGTCAACATCGCAATATCCTCGACCTGATTGTTGTAGGCGGTACTTCTCAGGGTAATGGAAGCTCGGTTCTTGCGGGTCAGGGTGACGGGAGCTTTCCTTCAGAACAAGTAGCAATTTTCCCTGCAGCCGTGACGGGCGGAGTCTTCGCCGACGTGGACAATGACGGCAATTTGGATTTTGTCACCAACTCAGGTTTTTATCCCGGAAGTAGCAATGGTAGTTTCGGAAACGCGGTAACTTTCCAGGTCAGCGATGGCGAGAACGCGGGAGCAGTCACCCCAGACGCGGTTGCCGTAGCAGATGTGAATGGAGACGGCAAACTCGATGTCGTTACGGCCAACGGAAATTGGAATACGGTAAGCGTTTTTCTGAACCACGGCAATCGCCAACTGGTACAAAGTGGGTTGTCGCAATGGACAGGTAACAATCCTGTTGCGCTGACCATCGCTGACTTGAATTGGGACGGCAAGGCGGACCTGCTTGTGACCAACGCCGCCCAATCGGACTTGGATGTTCTGCTGGGGAAAGGCGATGGCACATTTCTAAGTCCGACCCCTGGTTTCGGAGTCGGTGGTTCCCCGACAACCAGAGCCGTATTGGCGGATTTCTACGGCGACGGCAACCTTGACGCACTGGTCGCAGACAACAGTGCCTCGGTCGTCTTGGCGCGTGGTTTCGGCGATGGCACATTTGGAACTGCATTCGACTCGAACATAGTCGTAGCTGCTGGCGCCAGCAATACAAATGGCGCGATCAGCATAGCGTCCGGCGACTTCAATAACGACGGTATCCCTGATTTCGTGGCCGGACAAAGCTCTTCTTCGCCCGGCACCGGAGTGATCGTGTTTCTTGGCCTGAGCAACGGTACTTTAGGCAAAGGTACGGTCTATGCCGCCAGCGACGCTCTTGGTTATGTTGCCGTCGGGGACATCAACGGAGATGGCAATGCCGATATCGTTGCCTCGAACTGGGCTACCGGAAAGGTCGAGGTGCTGATCGGCAACGGCGATGGAACTTTCCAGGCGCCGGTTTCAGTAACCCTTCCTGGCTTAAGTAACGGATTAGTTGTAGCGGATCTTAATGGAGACGGCTGGCAGGACGTCGCCGTTGCCGGCAAAAACTCAGCGGTCTACGTTTTGCTCAACAACGGCTCTGGTTCCCTCGCCTTTGCAGGAACCTACGCTCTCTCGGGTAACGGTTTCGAGCTGGCGACTGCAGACTTCAACAGTGACGGCAAGCCGGATCTGGCCGTGGCCATGACCAGCACCTCGCGCGTCGCGATTCTGATGGGGAACGGCGACGGTACTTTCGCCTCCGCGCCGGACTACGACACTACTCTGCCTTCTCCTTACGGAATCGCGGCCGGTGACGTGAACTTTGACGGCAATGCGGATCTCTTCGTCAGTTCCTCGAGTTCCTCACAGATCACCGTTGCGCTCGGAAACGGCGATGGCACTTTCACCTCGCCAGGTGTTTACCCCGCTTCGATCTCCTCGTCTTTGGTTGATGCAGCACCAGGAGAAGTTACACTAGCCGACATCAATCAAGATGGCACGATGGACGTCGTTTACGCCAATGCCGGCCATAGTTCAATTGGAATCCTGCTCGGAAACGGCTCAGGTGGTTTCCATAGCCCAATCGAGTTTCCAGTAGGTGGCGGAGCCCTTGCCCTCACCACGGCCGACATCAACAGCGATGGCTGGCCTGAAGTGGTCACAGCGGACTCGCACTTCAGCGGTGTCTCGACGCTGATCAACACGACCGGGGCGGCCACGGCAGACTTCACTCTGCATGCATCGAGCGCGAATTTGTCGGTCTCGACCGGCGGATCAGTCAGCACAAACCTAAGCCTGACTTCCGTGAACGGGATGACAGGATCGGTACAGTTCGCGTGCTCGAACTTACCGGCTGCACTGACCTGCTCGTTCAGCCCCAGCGTGCTGCACGTTCAGAAGAGCAACGCCGTCACGTCACAACTTACAATCACCGCGTCCCAGGTCGTCGGAGCCCTCCACAGTTCGGGGCAATCTCTCACGTTTGCGTTTGCGATTATTCCCGTGCTTGGTGGTATGTTCTTCTGGCGCGCCCCTCGGATGTCTCGCAGCCTGTTTTTGCTGCCGCTGCTCGCGTGCATCTTGGCATTCAGTGGGTGCCAGTCTCTGACGCCAGGACCAGGGGAGAGAACTAAAAAGACCTACACGATCACAGTGACCGCTACGGCGTGGAATGGGACTGCCCACTCCACTCAATTACAGGTGACTGTCCAGTAACAAAGCACCACTTCTCTCACCGGCCCGCGTGGAAGCACACGCGGGCCGCCTTTTCGCGGGGTCACTTCCGGTTCCTGCAGGCTTATCGCTTGGCGAGCGCACTCGCAATCGCCTTCTCGGCGAGAGGCGCCATGATCGCATATCCGGCGGGGTTGGGATGCACGCCGTCGTCGCCCAAATCCGCCCGGAGGCCGCCCTTTTGGTCGGACACCGCGGAGAAATAATCGAGGTAAGTCTCTCCAGAACGCGCCGCATAGTCCTTCAGCCAGTGATTGAGAGCCTGGATCTTCTCCACTGGTTGAATCTCCGGTCGCCATGGATACCGCGCTGCGGGAAGTACGGATGCGAAGACCACGCGGATCCCGTTTTTCTGCGCGAGCTCCGTCATGGAAACGAAGTTTTCCTCAATTCCTTCGAGCGTGATCGGGCCGGTGTTTTCGGCGATGTCGTTCGTGCCCGCAAGGATTATGACCACTTTTGGTTTTAGTGCAATTACATCCGAGCGGAACCGAAGCAGCATCTGCGGCGTCGTTTGTCCGCTAATGCCGCGGTTCACATACGGCTTGCCTGGAAACGAGTCGGACAGCTTCCACGCGTCCGTAATGGAATCGCCCATAAACACCACGCGGGATTCTGTCTTAGTCGGCGGAGCCAGTTGAGCGTTCGCGTCGCGGTAGCGGGCGAATTGCGGCCAGTCCTTCAGCCTGACTTGCGTTTCTTCCATCTCTTGTTTGAGAGTTTGGCAGGGATCTGGTGTTTGTTGCGCTGCGGCGGACGTGGAGAGGAGTGCGAGTACGAAGGCAAACAGGGCCGGTTTCATAGCTCCCAATATTACGCGAGACTACTTCTGTGAGAGCAGGGAATTCAGCTTCGCCATCACCTGAAAAGCGTCGGCAATATAAACAACGTCCGCCTTTCCGCGCGCCCATCCACAATTCGGATCCAGATTGATAGCCCGTCGCTCGTTGATGAAACGCCATCCCACAACGTGCGGTTCCTCGCCGTGGCAACACGTGGACAGTCCCTTCGGATGGCGCGGCGTCGCACCCGTTTGCCCCACCTGATTCAAGTGGGTCATGAAGCGAAGAACAGCCTGGTTTTCTCCCGACTGGTCCACCAGCGATTTGCTTCCGCCAAGAGATGCGGATGATGCGCGCAAGAAGTCGAGTATCGCTGACTCGGCTTCGGGAAGATGGGCTTTTCCGTCAGCTTGCTTCTTGCACCATCCAGCTCCAGCCACGAAAAGGAGTTTCGCATCGGGCCGAATGGTTTGGGCATCGCTGTTGGGAACGCGGATGGCGGAAAACGTCGTGCGTTTCGCTTCGGCCGCCAGGGTTACGTCGAGCATCTGAATTTCCGCTGTGCCAAAAACTCCAGTCCAAGCGACATGACATCCTGAATCCACAAGCAGGATCCACGGACGAGCATCGCGTTGAATCGTTCCTTCAAGCCGTTGCCGATAAAACCATCGCTTGGCCGTGAGAACACCGTCCACCAATTCGATTGCATTGACGTGCGTGTCCACCTGCCCACGGATGCGTCGCGCAACTCCCGGCACAACACGCGCAAATCGCGAAGTTCCCGGCGCAATCACGACATCGGCCGCGGCAGCTTTGCAGATTGCTTCCACGGCAGCGGCGTCGCTGCTGTAACGCGGATTCGCAAAATCCGGCCCCGCAACTCCAAGAACCTTAGCTCCGGCACTGGCCACGCTATTTGCGGCAGCCTGAATGTTCTCGCCAACCAAGCCGATCGTCAGTGTTCCGCCAAGTTGTTTGGCCGCATCGATCGCCGCGCCGAGTACTTCGTATGCCACCTTGGGAAGCGTGCTCCCGGATTCATCAACATGCGCTAAGAACAAAATGTTTTTGGACATGCCTTCCTCAAGCTCCGATTGCCGAAATCCATTTGAGTGGAACGATCATGACTGTTCCAGCGCGCTAGTCTTTCGAGATCCATTCGCATAACTCCGCTGCGATTTCTTCGACAGGACGATCTTTCACGATCCGCGTCTGACGCTGTTGCTTCGGAGGTGTCACGCTCAAATATCGGATCGCTCCGGGCGGCAACGGAGCGACCTTCGCCTTCTGCAGCGCCGGCATAACCGTCCGCATATTCGCCATCCCCAGCTGCGGATTATTCCTCGGCTCCGGCAAGTTCCCGGTCGCCCATCCCAGCAGCGCCGGAGGCCCTTGGCACACCGACACCATGTGCCGCCCGCCTTCAATTCGCTCCAGAATTTCGAGAGAGCCATCGGGCTGAACCGTAAGTTGATCCACGCCTTGGAATTGATCAACAATCCCCAATTCCTCGCCAACCAACTGCATCGTCACGCCCGCTCCACGCGATGCCGACTCCCAGCCTCCGAAAACGAGCAGCCGCGAGCGGTCGAGACCTGCGATGGATTGAATTGCGCCTGCCAGCATCTCGGCCACCGCGTGCGCATCGGCAAAACCGCTGGCCGGCGCGTCAATCGGAACCAGCTCAAAGCTCGCCTTCTGCGCTACGTTCATCATGACCTGCTGCAACTTCGCTTTCGGCGCGGCGCTCACCAGCCAGACCTTGCTCCCAGTCGCATGAGCGGCCAGATTGGCGGCCTCATAAAGCGCGTGCGATGCCCATGGATCCAGCACGGCTGGCAGCATCATTTCGTTTTTCAATCCGGGCCCGGTCGCAGTCGTGATGGGCTCGAGAGTTTGCAGCGGATCAGGTACGACTCCCGCGCAAACGACAATGTGATACGCGTTACTCATGCAATCTCCTAAGACTTTTCTAGAATGTTGTGTCTGCGGAGCAACGATTAATTCAGCGCCGAATGTAACCCGCCCGCGCCCGCACGAAATTCGATGTTTCCTTTTTCTCCGTCGGCGCTGGTGCGGCAATTCCACAGACACGCGCCGCAGTAAACGCATTTCTCGCGATCGAATGCCGGTACGCCATTCTCCCCTCGTGTGATTGCCTGCCCGGAGCACATCTCGACGCACAATTTTGGTTCGCAACTCTGGCAATGCTCCGGATGCAGAAAGACCACATGATTGGCATAGCCCGGCGGAGCCTGTACGCATCCGCCCATCAGCAGCGCGTCCTGGTGCGAGATCAGCAACTGCCCGTCGAATGGAATTTCCGGCCAGCCACAACGCTCCATGATGCGGTCATGCAGCGCGCTGCCTTTCGCGGCGCATTCCTCTTTTAATGTCTTGAGTTCCCCCGCAGAAATCCGCGAACCATAAACACTCTCCAACTCGGAAGTGCTCTCCGGGATTGGTCTCTTCCGCCCAGCAACCGAAATCGCCCCGCGAGTAATTCCAGCGGCCGCCATCCCAATCAACCCAGTGACCACGCCTTTTTCAAAACCGTTGCGTGAATCTGCCGCAATCTTGGACTCTGCATCAACCCAGCTCTCACGGCGCCGCCGAACATAACTCCGATCGAGATTTTCCCGCGTAAAGGGCTTCCCCTGTTGAAGCAGTTCCACGACAGCCTGGGCGAGTTGGACACCCGTAGTCCATGCTTCATCCACGCCGGAACCAGCAAGGACGTTCGTGCTGCCCGACCCCTCGCCGATGCGCGCGTATCCGTTGCCGGCAAGTATCGGTTCGCCATGGCGTCCGGATTCCTGCAGCGACTTCGCTCCCCAAGCCTTCAACCTTCCGCCCTGCAGATGCCGCCACAGATAAGGATGAAGCATGAAATGCTGTAAATAACGGTATCCCGTGCGCACCGGGCTTCGCATCCACGAAGGAACAAAGATGCCAACCGACGCCAGCCGATCCGGGTGTACATAAAGGAAACCGAAAATCTCCGGCTCCGGAAATCCAATCGTGTGCAGGACGGTCCCGCGCTTCAGTTCGCAGTCTTCGCGAAGTTCGACCACCATCTTCATCCCCAGCGCCCACTCGCGCTGTTGATTCCCGTCGGGCATACCAAAGTGTGAATCGAGTTGTCGTCCCACTGCGCCCACCGGGCCATCCGCCACCACCGTGAGCGCCGCGCGAACATCCATCCCCGGCATGAATCCGTCGCCTGGCGCGCCGTCGAGCGCAACGCCTTGATCCGCGAGCCGGATGCCGCTCACACCGTTGCCTTCAATCAGCGGTTCGCTCACCGGCATTCCCGGCCAAAGCTGAACCAATCCGCTGCTCGTGACCTGCTCACTCACCCATTGATTGAACTGTCCAAGCGAGAGCACCATCCCATCGTGCTTCTGCATGAACTCAGGAGTGTATGGGAGTTCCACCGCATCGTCACTCGATCCGATAAGCTTGCCCAACAACCGCACCTTCCAGTCCGCAAGGCGCATGGCTAGGGAACGCCGGCTTGCGCCGATGGGATCGAGCAGGTAAGAAAGCTTCTCTTCCGCAACCGGAACCGCCATCGGTATCTGCGAGAGATCCAAATTCGGAAAGCTCTCGCGAATTCCGCGCCCGCGCGTCACCGCGCCCGAAACGCCAAACCCAACGCCGTCGGCGCGTTCGTAGCAGATCACCTGGAGCGGCATACCCGGTGACGCAGCGCTCTCGAAGCGCGGCGTCCCGTCTTCGTTCAGAAGTTGGCGGGAGAGTGTAGTCAGGAATCCGCCCATCGCCGGGCCGAAGCCGACTCCGGCAATATCCACCGCCATCTGTTGCCGTTCGACCACTGGCGCTTGCTCAGTTGCCGACGTGCTCATGCGGGATAGTCCAGCGCTTCCGGAATCATGATCTTCGAAATCGACTCGGCAGCGCGATCCTTCGCCAGTCGCGATCCGGTCAGGCATGAGTCCAGCTTCGAATGCATCGTCAGAAAAGGCTGCGCTCCGCCGCACTTCACACACGGGCCCGCCTTCTTCGGATGACTGCCGTCAATCTTGATCACGTCTAGTGCATATCCGCCGATGCCCGGAATCACGCCTTCGATTGCGTCGAGTTCATCTTCATGCCAGCACCCGCGTGTGCCCTCTTCATCCCACGCCGGATGCCGGTTGTACCCAAATACAAGCTCCGCGCAGACGCGACCCACTTCACCGCTGGCGCGCGACGCCTGTACGTGGCATAGGTCGGTCAGGAAATTCACAAGCCCAGGTAAACCCTCCGCGAGAGAAGAATCTTCAGCGCCTTTCTCTCGTAGTCGGAGCACGTCCAGAATCTGGCAGCGCGCCGCCGCCAGCCAGCAAAGCGCGTCGGCCAGCGGGAACGTCACACCCTGTCGTGCGCTTTGATACAGCTTGCCGCCATCGGCGTCTTTCGTATGTTGAAGATGATTGAGCGTCCAATGCCACATGGCCATCGCGGTTGCCAGCGCGCATGCTCCGGTCCCGGGATGCTCGGCCGCGATGCCGCGCATTTCGCGAATCCATCCCCGGAACTGCGCCAGGAATACAGGATTCGTCATCGTCACCGAAAGCTGTCGCCGTTGCACGGCTTCCGGACCTTCATACGTCGCTTCGAGCTGCGCATCCATCCACTTGTTGCCGAGGAACCCCGGACAATCCTCGGTGATGCCGTAACCGCCCATCAGGCTGACAGCCTCGCGCATCATTTGCGCGCCCCATCCTGTGTTCCAGAGCTTGGCGGCCGGACAGAGAACGTCCGCCAGGGAATCAAGCGCCACAAACCGTAACATCAGATCGGAATCCAACGCCGCCTTCCGCGAATCCCCAGCAGGCAACTGCATCAGACCAACCGCTCGCTCCGCCGCCTCTCGCAGTACCTTCATCTTGGCCTTGCCGCCCATCACGCCGCGCTCGGCGTACAGCTTGTCCATTTCCTTTTCGAGCGGATCGAGTTCGTCGAAGGCCCGCGCCGCGGCAAATCCCAGTGAAGCGCTGGCTTCCCCCGTTGCCCAGATGTCAACCAGTCGATGGAGCGTGTCTTCCCGCGCTTGCAGGCCAAGTTCGTATCGCACCGATCCCGGCGTCGCTGTTTCCGCGCCGCGGAATCTTCCACGCTGGTATCGGATGACCGGTTCCACTGCGGACAATAACTTCGCCGCCGTCATCACACCCACCGTCACCCGCGTCCGGCGGAACACGGCTTCGATGACTTCGCTGTGCGTATAGCGCGGGACAATCACACCATCTTTCACGTCATAGCCGCCAACGATGCGGCTCGCGGGCACTCGCAGATTGAAAATCGGATCGCCCGTCGAAGAGAGTTGGTGAACCATCTTCCGCGTCGGAGTGCCGCGGTCGTAAGTCCCCGGGTCGCCCTCTTCGAGAATGACAATGCAGCTGCCCTTGATGCGCTCGTCGCCAGAGTCCACCGCCGCCGTAACGAAATTGGCGAACCCGATATTGGTGATGAAGCGGCCGCGCTTTTCCACTTGCAGGATTGGCTCTTCGCTCGGCTTCCATTCCACAATGCGCAGCTTTCCATTGAGCATGCCCGTGTCCACGCCAACATAGGGAATTGGCTCAGTCAGGCAGAATGCACCGCGCCACGGTTTGCGATCTTCGCCGGGCTGGGGCGGCGCGGCCAACTGCATGTAATGCCGCTGTTGTTCGGGAGTACCACGCTCGTGAATTGGAGCCAGCGCCAGGCAACCGGCCAGACTCGCCGTTGCCGCGCCGCCATCCACCCAAGCGAGTTCAAACGCCACCAGTGCGAGAGCCAGGTTCTTGGGACCAGAAAACAATCCGCCGTCCTCCGGATCCATGAACACAGCCGTAATGCCGGCGCCATCAAAGGCATCGAGGAGCACAGCTTTTTCCGGAGTCCAGTCATGGGAATTGCGGCCGCCGCTGGCCACTAGCCGAGCCACCGGTCCACGGGCGACGCCACGCGTAGACTGCACCAGCAATTGCAAGTCATAACGATCGGCGAATCCCCACTGCACCTGCCGCGCCGCATCCGAAGGCAAAGTACGCAATGTTTCGGGCTGTACCGGGGTCGCTGTCGCCATACGTTTCTCCTGGTTTTCACGGAAAGATTCGTATGCGATTTTGCCGCTACATGAACATGGGGTCTGTGATGGAGATCACGACGACCTATGATGCCGCTACGTGATCCACTCGGCCGGTCTGCAGCCGAGGTCAGCCCGAGCAGGTTGCAGCCCTCGGTGTCCTTGGAGCGTTGCCTGCGAGGCGTGCGCAATCACCGTGAAGAGCCTCTTGACACCGCGCGATAAAATAGAAGTAGCAGTCAAATCTGCAATTCGCTCTTTGACAACTAAAAAACCGGTGCAACGGAAAGGCCGTTCAACCAGAAAGCCCTGGGCACAACAAAGCCCTGGGCACAACAAAGCCCTGGGCACAACAAAGCCCTGGGCACAACAAAGCCCTGGGCACAACAAAGCCCTGGGTACAACAAAGCCCTGGGCACAACAAAGCCCTGGGCACAACAAAGCCCTGGGCACAACAAAGCCCTGGCACAACCATGAAGAGGTTGGGTAAGGGAAAAACCTGGGAACCAGGAAAAGCTGGTGCAACCAGAAAAACTGGCATAGCTAGGAACAGTTGGTGCAAGTGAAAATGCTGACGCAACGCAAAGGCCGTCGCAGCCGCGAAGCGGCGGAAGAATGCAGCCCACGGCGCAAGCCGTGGGAACGAGCCAGTCCATGCCAGCTAAGCCCCGGAGGGGCGAAAGAAACGGAACTATCTAAGTCGTTTGTGCGAAATACTTTACAAATATCCAATTTGTAATCAATACTTTGCGTGCTTGAACCCCGAAATCACCCCATTTTCCCATTTTCCCCACCTAACTCCCATGCGCTCAAGACTTTGCCCATAAGTCTTTCCCGGTCAAGACTTTGAGAGGAATTTTTCGCTAAGTCAATGATTCCAATAGACCAGGGGGAGGGGGTATCTCACGCTGCAGGAATGCCCCAACCACTACGAAGGGAAGCACTAACATTAAGGAGCGCTCGCGGGTCCGATTTACCTGACGCCTGATGGCTGAAAGCTGACGGCTACTCCAGCGTGACCGCCTTCACCAGATTCCGCGGACGGTCCACATCGAGTCCGCGCTTGGCAGCAACGTAGTAGGCGAAGATCTGCAGCGGCACGATCTCAAGAATCGGGGAAAGCAGTTCCGGAGCTTGCGGAATAAAGATGGTTTCGTTCGCGAGTTGGCTGACGGCCGTGTCCCCCTCGGTGGCGAGAGCGATCACGGTTCCGCCCTGCTTCTTGAAGCCTTCCATGTTGCTGACATTCTTTTCGTAGCGCAGCACGGAACTCGGATCGTTGCGATCGCAAGTCGCGATCATCACGAGCGGCAGCCGATAGTCAATCAGAGCGTTCGGCCCGTGCTTGGCTTCGCCGGTGGGATAGCCCTCGGCGTGGATGTAAGAGACTTCTTTCAGCTTCAGCGCGCCGTCCATCGCGATCGGATAGTGGATGGCTCGTCCGAGAAACATGAAGTCATCGACGCGATAGTAACGCTCGGCCAGTTGCTCGACCTTATCGACTGCGGAAAGAATCGCCTCGACTTTTTTTGGCAGCGCCAGTAGCTCTGAAATGTAGTGCTGGGCAAGGGTTTTCGAGACTGTCTGTTTTACTTCGCCGAGATAAAGCGAAAACAGAAACAGACACGCCATTTGTGCCGTGAACGCCTTCGTCGAAGCAATGCTGATTTCCGGACCAGCGTCGGTGTAGATGAAACCATCCGCTTCGCGATCAATCGTCGAGCCAGCAACGTTCGAAATTGCCATCGTGCGCGAACCTTTCTGTCGCGCCTCGCGCTGCGAAGCCGTTGTGTCCGCGGTTTCGCCTGACTGAGTAATAAAGATGCTCAGTTCTCCCGGACCAATCATCGGATTGCGATATTCGAACTCGCTCGCATAGTCGACATCCACAGGAATGCCTGCGAGTTCCTGCATCATGAATTGACCCGCCATTCCCGCATGACGACTGGTTCCGGAAGCAACAATGTGAATGCGCTTCAGTGCACGCAATTCTTCCGGTGAAATCCGAATCGCCTCCAGTCGCACCGAACCGTCATCAAGTGACACCCGATGTTCAATGGTTCGCCGCAGCGCATCAGGCTGCTCAAAGATCTCGCGAATCAGATGATGCGGAAACTTACGCTGTTCAGTCATCGCTCTCCTGAATAAAAAAGGAAACGTTGTTAAGAATTCCTCTGTGACCTCTGTGACCTCTGTGTCTCTGTGGTGAAATGGCTTTGCTATACGCAGAATCAGATCCCGACTAAGCGAAACACTCGACACCACCAATGAAAGTCCGCTGGACTTCACCCTGCGCGTTGAGCACGATGAAATCTGCATCGGCTCCGACCGCAAGAACGCCCTTGTTCTTAAACCCTGCAACGCGCGCCGGATTTCGGCTGGCAGCGGCAACAGCCTGGGACAAATCCCATTCCGCAAAGCGCGCCAGATTGCGTACCGCAAGATCCATCGTTAGAACGCTGCCAGCGAGCTTTCCCCCCGACATGCACTTGCCGTCCTTTACCTCAACCTGCATCGAGCCCAAGTGATAGGAACCATCAGGCATTCCAGTAGCAGCAGTCGCATCCGTGATCAGCACGGTTTGCTCCGGACCTTTCGCCGTGGCGAACAGCTTCACAACGGCAGGATTAAGATGAATACCATCCGCAATGATGTCCGCCGAAATCCGCGCATCCGTCAAGACAGCACCCGCGATTCCAGGACTGCGATGATCGAGCGGACGCATCGCGTTGAACGTATGTGTAGCGTGTCGCGCTCCGGCGAAAACACCCGCTTCGGCGGTTGCGAAATCGGCATCCGAATGTCCCAAGCTGACACAGACTCCGCGAGCAGCAGCCGTGCCAATTAACTCCTGAGCGCCGTCCAGTTCCGGAGCAATTGTCAGCATCCGAATATGTCCGCGCGAAGCCTGCCAAAAGCGCTCGAAGGTGTCGAGCTTTGCTGGCAGCAGCAGCTCCAGAGAATGAACGCCGCGCCGCGCATGGCTGATGAAAGGTCCTTCAAGATGAATTCCCAAGGGAACTGCTCGACCTCTGCGTTCCGCCTTATGATTAGCGGCAACCTCAATGGCATCGGCAAGACGTTCAAGCGCCCGCAAGATATTATCGAGCGGAGCAGTAACGGTAGTTGGAAAGTAGCTGGTAACGCCATGCTGAGCAAGCAACCGCTCAACCGCCGGCAAAGCGTCAGAAGACGCGTCCATCACGTCGTATCCAGCGCTCCCGTGAATATGGAGATCGAAGTACCCAGGCGCGAGCGCAGCGTCTCCAAGATTAGTGAGCGTCGCTGACACCGGAACTTGTCGATCGGACCGCGTGGCAATCTCGACGATACGCCCCTGCTCTACCAGCAACAGCGGATTCTCCAAAGTCTCCCCGGATGTAAGCAGCCGAGTTGCGGTAAAAGCCAGCATAGAATCGATTTAATACAGGGGAAAACGCACCCTGCGAGGACGATTGTACCAGTCTTCTGCCACCCAGTGATGGAAGGGTTAGTTGGCCTTGACGCGCAGCGGGATGAGCATTGCGAGTGCGAAGCGCGGATACAATTCGCCGGAGAAAAGAGCGCCTCAAACGAAGGGAACGAAAGCGCGTTCGCATGAAATGTTATACTGAACAAGTTCAACGCGCCCCAATCATCCAGATTGTGGGCCATTGCATTAGTCGGGGAGTGGCTCAGCCTGGTAGAGCACCTGGTTCGGGACCAGGGGGTCGGAGGTTCAAATCCTCTCTCCCCGACCAATCTTTCTCTCGCTCTCTCAGTTGTTTACGCGGCTTTTTTCACTTCGGTTTTAAC
>Ga0302323_100003001_pt1 | contig 13722 bp, 12 predicted proteins | sample Fen_T0_3_FD_201950 | JGI IMG/M metagenome (GOLD analysis project Ga0302323, IMG submission 201950) | Peat permafrost microbial communities from Stordalen Mire near Abisko, Sweden - Fen_T0_3 | ecosystem: Environmental > Terrestrial > Soil > Wetlands > Permafrost | place: Sweden: Abisko... | reverse complement strand
TTGGTCGATGTTATGTCACCTTTCAGCTTTTGCTGGTTTCTTTTTCCCGTTCGGAGGTGTAATCGGACCTCTGATTTGCTGGCTGACAAGAAGAGACGAATCTTCCTGGGTAAACATAAACGGAAAGGCAGCTCTTAACTTCCAGTTATCAATGCTGCTTTACATTGTTCTCGCTGTTCCTTTATGTTTCATCATAATAGGGATTCCTATAATTATGGTACTTGGAACTCTGAAGGTTGTATGTACAATTATTGCCAGTGTTAAGGCACCTAAGGGAGAACTTTTCAGATATCCGCTGTCGATTCCGTTTATACAATAAGAGTTTACTTCCTGACCACCTAGCTTAATTTATATTTCCCGCAGATTACGCTGATCAGCGCAGATCAGATTTTATCTATCCGCGAAAACCTGCGAGATCAGCGGGGAAAATGAAAAATGTAATTTCTGATTTCCGGAAATATATAGTAATTTTCTTTTTTATTTAAATTATGTGTCATGGCAACTAAAAAAGATAAGGTTCCAACTAAAGCTAAAGCTGTCGGAAAGGACGATTTATATCATGATGTAAAACAGGAAATGAAAAAAAAACTCAGTCCGGGGGAATATGAGGAGTTGCTAATGACTCTTGAGATTGAGCTGGTAAAACTTCAGGAATGGGTAAAAGCCAACAAGTTAAAAGTGGTTGTTGTATTTGAAGGCAGGGATGCAGCAGGGAAAGGTGGAGTGATTAAAACTATTGCCGGTTGCCTGAATCCGAGGATATGCAGGATTGTTGCTCTTGGCATACCCACAGAAAAGGAGAAGTCGCAATGGTACTTCCAAAGATATGCATCCGAGCTGCCGGCCGGAGGTGAAATTGTTCTTTTTGACAGGAGCTGGTATAACAGGGCAGGAGTTGAACAGGTAATGGGTTATTGTACCAATGATGAATACGAGGAATTTCTGAGATCATGTCCGGAATTTGAAAAGATGTTGATCAGGTCTGGCACAATCCTTATTAAATACTGGTTCTCTGTTAGTGACCAGGAACAGGAAAAACGATTTCAGGATAGAATAAAAGACCCTTCAAAACGATGGAAAATCAGTCCGATGGATATCGAATCGCGTGATAAATGGGTAGAGTATTCTATGGCTAAGGATAAAATGTTCTCATATACCGATACCAAACAATCACCATGGTATGTTGTCCGCGCTGACGATAAAAAGCGAGCAAGGCTCAACTGTATCAGCCACCTTCTTTCTCTGATTCCTTACGAGGATCTTACCCCAAAACCATTGAAGCTGCCCCCACTTAAACATGATGTGGCATATGTAAGACCTCCAGTTACTGAGCAGACATTTGTGCCTGAAAAGTATTAGAGGCAAAGGACTCCTGCATAATCTATCCGATATATAGATATTCTCTGTGGCTCTCTGTGAATCCTCTGTGATCCTCTGTGTAACAATGTATTAAAGAACTTACACAGAGTTACACAGAGAAGACACAGAGTTTCACAGAGAAAATGCATACTTTCCGTCCATTACGTTTCTTCTCTTTATGAGTTTTGTGGTTAATGGATTTCGGAACTTCGTTCCTCAACTTTCTCCTTTCCACTTTCTCCTTTCTCCTTTTATCTTTATACTTTTGTCTTTTATCTTCAAACTATGTCTTCAAAACCAACAATACCCAAAGGAACAAGAGATTTCTCTACAGAAGAGATGCTGAAACGCGAATATATATTCGATAAAATTAAACAGGTTTTCAGACTCTATGGCTATCAACCAATTGAAACTCCTGCCTTGGAAAATCTCACTACACTTCTTGGAAAGTATGGGGATGAGGGTGATAAACTTTTATTCAGAATCTTAAATTCCGGCGATTTTCTGTCATCCCTTTCCGACGATGATCTGTCCGGCCGGGAGTATGGAAAACTATCTTCCAGAATCTGCGAAAAGGGACTAAGATACGATCTTACTGTTCCATTCGCACGTTATGTGGTGCAGCATCGTGACGAAATTGTTTTCCCATTCAAAAGATATCAGATTCAACCCGTATGGAGAGCTGACAGGCCACAGAAAGGCAGATACCGTGAGTTTTTTCAATGCGATGTTGACGTAATAGGAAGTGATTCATTATTAAATGAGTATGAGCTAATAAGAATAATTGATGATATATTTAATAAACTGGGAATTTCTGTAATTATTAAGATAAATAATAGGAAGATACTTGCTGGTATCGTGGAATATATTGGGGAAACCGCCAGGATTACTGATATAACAACAGCAATTGATAAGATCGACAAAATTGGTATTGATGCAGTTAACTCAGAACTAAAAGAAAAAGGAGTTTCTTCTTCCGCGATAAATAACTTACAGCCTATTTTGACTCTTAAAGGATATAATGGAACAAAACTTAATGTTCTAGAAAAAAGCATAGGGACTTCTACAATTGGGAAACAAGGGATCGATGAATTAAGAATACTTTTTAAATATTTGAAGAATTCGAAACTGACTTCAAAGGTGGAGGTGGATCTGACTTTAGCACGTGGGCTAAATTATTATACAGGAGCTATTATTGAAGTTAAGGCGAAGGATGTCGAAATTGGAAGTATTTGCGGAGGAGGACGTTATGATAATCTTACGGGTGTTTTTGGAATGGAAGGGGTATCAGGTGTTGGGATTTCCTTTGGAGCAGACAGGATATACGATGTTCTGAATCAGCTAAATCTTTTTAATGACATAAGTGTATCTTCAACTGAGGTATTGGTTGTGAATTTTGGTGAGAATGAAACATCATATGCTCTTAAAATTCTTAATCTGTTACGCAGCCTTAATGTTCGAACTGAGTTTTACCCAGATGCCGTAAAACTTAAAAAACAGATCTCTTATGCCGATGCAAAAAAGATACCTTATATTATTATTGCCGGTGAAGATGAGATTAATAAAAATATTCTGACTTTTAAGATAATGTCTACAGGAGAACAGAAAAATATGCCTTTTATTGAACTAAGTAAGTTTGTTAAAGAGGAGCTTAGGTCTTCAAAATGAATACAAGACAAAAGATAAAAGTAAAAAGACAAAAGGACAACAGTTTAAAAAGAATAAGACGCATTTAAGATTACTTTTATCTTGTGTCTTTTATCTTTATATCAATTTTTTTATAATTTAAAAAGTATATTAATGTATTTTAAGATATCACCGGCAGAACTGGAACTTGAAACGATCAGGAAAATCTTTGATAAGAATGCCAGACTCTCTCTTTCGGCAGATTCTGTAGATCTTATAACTATTTGCAGGAACTACCTCGACAGGAAACTTGAAAACGTTACATCGCCTATTTATGGGATCACAACAGGTTTTGGATCGCTTCATAAAAAAACAATCAGCAGGGATCAACTCAATAAGCTCCAGGAAAACCTGGTTAAATCACATGCCTGTGGTACCGGACCTGAAGTAAGAGAGGATATAGTCAGACTTATGTTGCTTCTGAAGATTCACGCTCTTAGTCTTGGAAAATCTGGAGTACAGGTTGCCACAATTCAACGGTTGATTGATTTTTTCAACGAGGGAATAAGCCCGGTTGTTTATGAGCAGGGATCCCTGGGTGCATCAGGAGATCTTGCTCCTCTGGCACACCTGGTGCTTCCTCTAATTGGGATGGGAGAGGTTATGTACAAGGGACAGAAAACAGAAGCATCTATTGTCCTTAAAAAATTTGGCTGGTCTCCCGTGGAATTGCAATCAAAGGAAGGTCTTGCTCTTCTGAATGGGACACAGTTCATGAGTTCTTATGGGGTATATGTCATCGCAATGGCTGAAAGGTTATCTTCATTTGCAGATATAACTTCTGCTATTTCACTTGAAGCCTACGACGGTCGTCTCGATCCTTTTTTCGAGTGCGTACATAATATCAGACCGCATAAAGGACAGGTTACTACTGCAAAAGCTTTCAGAAAAATGTTGGAGGGAAGTCAGCTTATATCACACAAAAAAGCACATGTTCAGGATCCATACTCATTCCGTTGTATTCCCCAGGTACATGGAGCAAGCAAAGATGCAATAAGCTTTGCAAGATCAGTCATTCTTACAGAGATCAATTCTGTTACTGATAATCCGACTATATTTCCCGACGAAGATCTTATTGTATCAGGAGGAAATTTCCATGGTCAGCCACTGGCGCTCATTTTCGACTACCTCGCAATAGCTCTTGCTGAGCTGGGAAGTATATCAGAAAGGAGGGTCTACAGATTAATAGCCGGACAAAGAGATCTTCCGGAATTCCTGGTAGCAAATCCTGGTTTGAATAGTGGTTTTATGATTCCACAATACACTGCCGCATCGATAGTCAGTCAGAATAAACAGCTTTGTACACCCTCTTCGGTAGACTCCATACCTTCTTCAAATGAACAGGAAGATCATGTGAGTATGGGAGCCAACGGGGCTACGAAATTGTTACGTGTTGCGGAAAACCTTGAAAGAATAATAGCTATTGAACTATTTACGGCCGTTCAGGCTTTGGAATTCAGGCGACCACTCAGATCATCGGCAGTATTGGAAAATGTTGTAAAATCGTTTCGGGAAGTAGTACCTTTTATCAATGATGATAAGGTCATGTACCCTGAAATTGAAAAATCAATTAACTTCCTGAGAAACTTTAACCTCGAACAATTCACCAGTCTCTAACCACCGGCTTAAAAATTACGTCCTGGTCTTAGTTGCCTCTGCTGTTGTTTAACATCCCGCAGTTCATTAAGAAGCTGAATTTTGTACTGATTTTCTGCCTGGTAATACAAGATTACTTTTACCGGAGGAAGAACCTCCTTGAGTTTCTTGTGAAGTGCTACTGCAAGATCTGACTCCTGAACAAGGCAATCAACATATTTATCACCCATTTCTTCCAGCTGTTTATCGCTTAGTGTACTTTCGTTCAGATTAAAGTTCCTGTTGAGTTTCAGTTTTTCAAGTTGTATCTGATTCCTCTGACTCTGGTAGTCATTATAAACAGGCCAGAATCTTTCTGCTTCCTTTGAAGTTAAATTCAATTTCTTTGTGAAGAAACCGATTTTATAATCATTCAGTTTTTCCAGATTTGTATTCTGAGCAGATAACTTAATAACAGGAACTGCTAAGAGTATAAATAAAAAGATAACTATTCTTTTCATGGCTTCGAACTTATAGTTGTTCATAAATATCATTTATATCTACGTTATTAAGCAGAAGATAATCAATTATATCTTTCTTGCTGACATCAGTTCCTTCTTCTGAAAGAACAATCGATGAAGCATTCTCTTCAAGTAATGAGAGGTCAATATCATTTATAATGGAATCAGGGTTTATCTCATGGAGTACCTGAGAAACTTCGAAATTTCTTTTATCAGGAGTCAAAAGCTTTATTGCTGCAAAGCTGATAAGAATAAAGCCTCCGACTGAAGCTGCAATAAGAATACTTGTCCTGAATCTGTTATAAAAATTGACTTTTCTTACTTCCTGCTCATAACCCGATGTGGCAGAAATTATTTTTCTGTTTACCTGTTCAAAGTAGCTTTCAGGTACCTTAAAAGGATTTTTATCCGGTATGTCATTAAATTTCTTCATCATTTATTTAGATGTTTAAAAATCAGTAAGGTTTAATCATTGACTATAATATTTCCAATTTTCTTTACTGCATGGTGGTAAGATGCTTTTAGTGCGCCTTCCGAAGTCTTCAATACTCTGCTCATCTCCTCATAAGTCATTTCATCAAAGTATTTAAGGTTAAATACAATGCGCTGTTTCTCAGGAAGTTTCAGTATTGCATTTTGGAGCTTCAATTGTGCCTCATCGCCATCAAACCAGGTACTTCCTTCCAGAGAACTGGCAAAATAGCTATCTAAATCATCGAATGAGACTGCAGCATTTCTTTTTCTTTTATTAATTATTGCCAGTGCTTCATTGGTTGCAATCGTATAAAGCCAGGTATACAGCGAACTTTCACTTCTGAAATTCCCAATGCTTTTCCACACATTGATGAAAGTGTTCTGAAGCGCATCATCAGCATCTTCGTGTAGTATAACGAGCCTTCGGATATGCCAGTAAAGCTTCTGACTGTATTTCTCAACTAAGATACGGAAACCTGTATTCAGATCTGTTTTAAGTAATTCAGAAATGTTATCGTCGGGCCGAATGCTATTCAATTTCAATTGTGATTTTCTTCTTAGATGGAAAGAACGTTAAAAGGTTTAAAGATAAAATAATTCTTTCTAAAGGCTTTTATAACGATACATCATCAATTTGGAGTTTCTGGAAAAGTAAATTTTAACCACAAAGTTCACAAAGGTTTGCACAAAGATCACAAAGGGGTAAACAATTGGGCTTTTACTTTATGTTCTTTGTGTCTGCTTTGTGTTCTCTGTGGTTAATGGATTTCTTTTTCCAACTACTCAACCTTAACCTCAACCTTAGTCTTTTTAAATCCCCATAATTATGATAAATTTGCTGCAAATCAATTAATCCGGATCATAGATGGCACTTCAATGTGGAATAATAGGGATTACCAACGTTGGTAAAACAACGATTTTTAACTGCATCTCCAACACCAAAGGAGAAACTAATGCCTTCGCATTCAGTGCTACAAAATCAAATATGGGAGTCGTGCAGGTTCCCGACCCCAGGCTGTATGAGCTTGAAAAACATCAGGTTACTGACAGAATTGTTCATACTACAGTAGAGATCGTCGATATTCCGGGTTTAGCCAGAGGTTCAAATAAAGGTGAAGGAGTAGGTAATAAATTCCTGGGCGATATAAGAAACACCGATGCATTGATACATGTTCTGAGATGTTTCGATAATGAAGCCCTTCCACATATCGACGGTTCGGTTGATCCGGTTCGCGACCTTGAAACAATCGACCTGGAGTTGCAGGTTAAAGATCTTGAATCGGTCGAAAAAAAGATAGAACGACTTGGACGTGCTGCTAAGGCTGGTGATAAAGATGCGAAACATGGCGCTGAGATACTTAATCTGTACCGTGAACATTTTGAAGAATTTAAAAATGCAAGGACACTTGTAGTAAAGGAAGTAGACAAAAAATATGTTGATGATCTCTTTCTACTGACTATGAAGCCTGTAATATATGTATGTAATGTTGATGAGAAATCTGCTATTTCAGACAATAAGTACGTAGAAAAAGTTAAGGATTACCTAAAGGACAAAGACGTTGAAATTTTGGTGATAGCCGGTGAAATTGAAGCTGAAATAGCTGAACTCGAAAGTACTGAGGACCGTATGGCTTTTCTCAAAGATGCCGGACTGACTGAACCCGGTGTGGATAAGCTGGTGAGAGCTGCTTACAAAATGTTGAATTTACAGACTTTCTTTACAGTTGGAGAAATGGAAATAAGGGCATGGACTATAAAAACCGGAATGACAGCTCCACAGGCAGCTGGTGTCATTCATAGCGATCTCGAGAGAGGGTTTATCAGAGCTGAGGTTATGAAGTATCATGACTTTATTTCACTCGGCTCGGAGCATGCCTGCAAAGAAGCTGGGAAATTTTATATAGAAGGCAAGAACTATATTGTTGATGACGGCGATATACTGCATATAAGGTTTAACGTATAAAGTCCTTATGGCAAAGCGATTCCTGATATTGATATTTATTTCTTTTTTCCCGGCACTGAGGTGCCATTCACAGGTAATAACCTCTGATGACAAACTCCGTCAGATTATCGCTCAGGACGGACAGGTTGAGGTTATGCTACCATATATCGATTATAAATCTGTTGAAATACTTTCAACTAATGTTTCCATCTTATCTGTAAAAGATAATATGATACACATCAGTCTTTCACCGCTTACCGTTGACTGGTTTATCCTTCAAAAGTATGATTACAAGTTAGTAGAGAGGGTTACTTTCAAAGGCATTATCTCAGCCGCGAATGTAAATCAGGCGATGGATTGGGATATCTATCCTACGTATTCTCAATACGATTCCATCATGCAAAGTTTTTCAAAACTCTACCCTTCATTGTGCCGTCTCGATACAATTGGGACTAGTATAAATGGCAAGCTTGTACTGGCTCTGAAAATATCTGTTAATGCAGCTGTCGATGAAGATAAACCTGAGGTTTTTTATACATCAACCATGCATGGAGACGAAACAGGAGGCTTTATACTGATGCTTCATCTGGCCGATTATCTTCTTAAAAATTACAATGTTAATGAAAGAGTGACAAGCCTGGTGGATAATCTTGAGATATGGATAAACCCTCTGGCAAATCCGGATGGAACTTACGGTACAGGAAATACAATCACTTCCCCAACACGTTATAATGCAAATGGTTATGATCTTAACCGAAATTTTCCCGATCCTTTCACACCAAATACCTTGAAGCAAAAGGAGACACTTGACATGATAAAATTTATGAGGAAGCATAAATTTGTTCTTTCTGCAAATTTTCATTCAGGATCGGAGGTGGTTAATTACCCCTGGGACAGGTGGATTTCAAAATTGCATGCAGATGATTCATGGTTCAATTCCATAAGCCGGGCTTATGCTGATACCGCCCATCTGTATGCAGGACCGGAATATATGAATTTCCTCGATAATGGTGTTACCCGTGGTGCTCTCTGGTATATAGTTTATGGCGGGAGACAGGACTTTATGACCTGGGAACTGCATGGGAGGGAAGTGACTATTGAGCTTGATAATCAGTTTGTTACTCCGGCTCCACAGTTGACGCTTCTCTGGCAGAATAACTGGCATTCGTTGATAGGTTATCTCGAAAATGCTCTATATGGTATTCACGGATTAGTTCGGGATGTTAACTCTCATGAACCGGTACCGGCAAAAGTTTACATTACCGGTCATGACAAAGACAGTTCGGAGGTTTATTCGGATACTCTTACCGGCAGTTTTGAAAGATTCCTTTATTCCGGTTCATGGAACCTGACTTTCTCAGCCACTGGCTACAGGGACACAACTATTAATAATGTTAAAGTTGTTTCAGGACAAAAGACTGATTTAATCGTTGACATGTCACCTGGTGTCAGTAGTATTGAAAAAACAAAATCGGGAACACTCATACTACTTTATCCCAACCCCGCGAGAGATTATATTAATGCACTGCTTCCTGATATAATAGACGGTAATATAAATATCAGAATTATCAATACAATAGGTAAACTCATTTCAGAATATCCTTATGAAGCTGTTCAGGGAGTTCCACTTTTAATTGACATAAAATCGTTCCCCGCCGGAAAATATATTGTTGTTTTCATAAACCCGGTCACCGGTACTTCTTTCTATGGAAGATTAGTCATTATTAAATAATCCCCTTCATTTGCTTCTGTTATTAAATCGACTATTTTTGCACCTTGCTTTAATATCATGGAAGCTTGTTTTATTCAATCCCTGAAGTTTTGCATCAGGTGTATTAAGAGTCAGGAGTAAATTATGAAAAGATATACAACAATAATTTTTTTGATTTTGGGTTTTGTAAAATTGTCTGGTCAGGGAGCATATCTTCCACCTGATAAGCCAAGACTTGTGATTGGGATAGTTGTAGAGGAGCTGAAATACGATCAGCTTGAAAAGTTCCGTGACAGGTTAGGTGAAAATGGGATAAAGAAACTAATTAATGAAGGGACATATTTTAAAAATGCTTCATTTGACTATATGCTCACTCAATCTGCTCCGGGTCATGCTACTATCGCCACGGGTGCAGAACCCTCATTTCATGGAATAACTTCAGATGACTGGTATATCCCTCTTAAGAATGAACTTATTAATTGCACAAAAGATATCAATGTCAATTCAGTAGGCGGAAGTTTTGAGTCGGGGTTACACTCACCTTCAAACCTGCTGGTATCAACATTTTCCGATGAACTAAAGATGGCAACAAGTAAAAAAGCCAAAGTATTTGGAGTTGGTTTAAGAGAGAGTTCCGCAATATTCTCAGCAGGACATGCAGCAGATGCAGCTTATTGGTTCGATAATATTACAGGAACCTGGATGTCAAGTACATATTATTTAAATTCTCTTCCAACCTGGGTCAACGACTTTAATGCCATGAAGTTTTCAGATTCATTCCTGAATTCAACATGGAATCTTTTAAGGTCCGCAAAAGATTATGTTGATTGTCTTCCTGATTCAAACAGTTTTGAAACCGGGTTCAATAATGTTAACTATTTCCCTTATGATCTTAAAAAGTTAAGATCAAAGAACGATTATTCATTGTTGAGAGAAACTCCATTCGGCAATTCTCTGACCGCCAATTTTGCAATCAGGCTGATACAAAATGAACGCTTGGGCAAACATGATGTAACTGATTATCTTTCAATCTGTTTTTCAGCAACAGACTATATTGGTCACAGGTTCGGACCATCATCCGTGGAGATGGGTGATGCTATTTTACGGCTTGATGATGATATTAAGAATCTTCTCACCTTCTTAAATGATAGTATCGGTAAAAAGAATGTTCTTATCTATTTTACTGCGGCTCATGGAATATCGGAGATTCCGGCTGTTCTGGAAAAGAACCGGATCCCTTCCGGATATTTTCAGCAGAATCAGGCTTTACAGTTGCTGAGAAGTTACCTTAATGCAGTTTACGGTGAGGGTAATTGGGTAAAAGGATATTCGGAGAGACAGGTTTTCCTTAACAGGACTCTGATTGAAGATGCACGGCTATCACTTGACGATGTACAAAAGAAGGTTGCAAGGTTTCTTGTTCAGTTTACGGGTGTGGAGGCAGCATATCCTTATTCGGCTTTTGAAGCGAACGACTTTGGAAATGGTAATCTTAAAAGGATTATAAATAATTTCAGCCCTCAGAGATCAGGCGATGTAATTGTTATTCTTAATCCGGGCTGGGTAGATAAACAAAGTGATTATGTGACGAATCATAATTCACCTTATGAATATGATTGTCATGTTCCATTGATTTGGTATGGATGGTCAGTTAACAAGGCCACAGTGACCAGACAGGTGAATATGACTGATATAGCCGCCACATTATCCACTTTGTGTAAAGTGCCGTATCCGAATGCATGTACTGGTGAGCCAATGTTTGAGTTGTTTCGATAAAGTACTCACCCCCCGTCCCCCTCTCTAATTCTTAGAGAAGGGGCGTAACGCACAGTATATCATGTAATTTCCCCCTCTTTACGAAGTAGAGAGGGGGAACACAAGGGGGTGAGTACATTAGTTTCAGATCTTACGGAACTTGTTTCTTATCCTGCAAGCCTCAAAAAGCAACTCCGGGTTTTTCTCGCAACCATTACCCAGAATAATAAGATCAGCGCCGGCTTCAAAAATATCTTCAACCTCATCTTTGCTTTTTATCCCGCCGCCAACAGCTAACGGAATTGAGATGTTTTGTCTGACTGCTTTGACAAGATCAATAGGAACATGGTTTGTTGCACCACTCCCTGCCTCCAGATATATCATTTGCAGACCAAGCATTTCTCCGGCCAGGGCAGTAGCAACTGCTATTTCTGGTTTATTGCATGGGATTGCTTCTGTCTGACTTATATATTCCACAGATGTCTTTTTCCCGCAACTGATCAGTATATATCCGACTGAAACAAGCTTCTCCCTTACACCTTTCAGATGAGGTGCCGCAATTATATGATTACCGATGAGTAGTTCGGCATTACGACCCGAAATAAGAGAAAGTAACAGGATCACATCTGCGTTAAGGGTAAGCTGAAGAAGGTTTCCAGGGAAAAGAACAACGGGAATCGAACATAATCTTCTGATTTCGATGATCAGATTGTCTATACTGGTAAATGTAAGACTGCCCCCTGCAAATATATAATCGGCTTTGCTCTCAACTGCTGTTTTAAGGATGTTCTTGAGCAGATCTGCTTTCGCCTTGTCTGGGTCAAGTAGCAAAGCAATACTTTTTTTGCCAGGGAAATTATTTGGTTTCATAATTTTTTTTTGTCCATACAATTGCATAATTATCGTATTTTGAATAGAATAGCTCAAATGATTCATTTATCTTACTTGTATGAACATGTCCGGTGATCTCTCCAGATTCGCCGACAATAAAAGGATCTATTGTAATATTGTTTCTTATGCTGATTCCCTCTTTGTCGCAGATTTTATAAAGAGCCTCTTTTGCGCACCAGTGAATATATAAGTGATATTTGCGTTCTTCAAGTTCTTTTGTGACTTTTTCCTTCCTGTTTATGAATTTAAATGCAAAGGCTGCAATGTTTGTACTCATAAACTCAAGGTCTATTCCAACCTTCTCGTTTGTGCTGAGAAGGATCGCAGTAAGTTTATGTGAGTGGGAAATGCTGATAAACCTTGAGCCATCACTGAGAAATGGTTTGTTATTCTTATTATAAACAATTTTGGGCTCTTTTCCGATCAACTCGGATAGTAACGCCCTGACACTTAGAAATTCAAGTTTGCGGGAGTTGCTGCTGAATCCTTTATATTTCTTTTTTTCATCATTGTCAAGTAAAACAAGGTCTAAAAGAGTATTCAGATCTTCTTCAATTTTCCATACCCCCAGGATGGAGAACTCATTCAGATAATGTTTTGTAATACAACCCATTGGAACCTATTAGGTGTTATTTTTTCCACTTCAGAGTTTCTATCAAATGCTTGATATCCTCTCTGAAAAAATCAATTACGGGAGCCAGTGAATCAGCATTTGGCTCAGAAGCAAAATATAGCGATCCTCTCAGGTAATGACTTAGACTGTCAGTGACATAAAACTCGACTGCCGACGCAGTATTCCCTTTTAAATCATATAAAATACCATATACTTTATTTTCACTATTGCTGAAGACCTGTTCTTTTATTGCGTCTGCCTTTGCAACATGGTATTTCACATTAAGATCATAACTCTGATCAAGCAGACTGTCTAAATCATTTTTAACATCCTTATATGTAAGGTATATTTTGGCTTTGTAAGATGGGAATTCGATATTAAACCAACCCGGATCTGACCCGCGTTCACCCTGAAAAATAAGATGTCCATATGCGGGATATTCAAACGACAACGGAATATTGAAGTTCTTTCCATACTGTCCCTTGAATTCAATATATTTCCTTTCAGGGAGATCAATTCTGAAATGACCCCTTGGCTTTGGTACAGCAACATGCCTGCAACCATAAGAAGCACTTAAGAAGATAAAAAGTGTTAAGATTCTAGTTCTTCTTAATGTCAACATCATTTCTGTTTATTTCAACGCGAATCTCCTTTATTCTTCTTCTGTCAGCAGATTGAATCCTGAAAACAAAATTCCCGTATTTTATAATCTCGTCTTTCTGTGGAATCTCACCAGTAAGCTCAAGGATTAGTCCGGCAAGTGTTTCAGACTCACCTCTGACCTCCTCTAACAGATCCTCTTCGATACCAAGCACCTTGCAGAAATCATTCAGCAGGATCTTGGCTTCAAATATATAAGTCTTTTCATCAATTTTTCGAAACAATAATTGATCTTCATCACTTTCATCGGTTATTTCTCCGACAATTTCTTCGAGGATATCTTCAAGTGTTACTATCCCCGAGGTGCCTCCATATTCATCAATAACCACTGCCATATGTATCTTCTTGGTCTGAAACTCCTTTAGAAGATCATTTATTTTTTTTGTTTCGGGAACGAAATAAGGTGGTCGGAGTAACGCCTGCCATTTAAAGCTTCCAGGATTATTTGTGTAGGGAAGAACATCTTTCGCGTACAGAATTCCCTTTACAACATCGAATGAACCTGAATAAACCGGAATTCTCGAAAATCCCGAAC
>Ga0302323_100002997_pt1 | contig 13729 bp, 11 predicted proteins | sample Fen_T0_3_FD_201950 | JGI IMG/M metagenome (GOLD analysis project Ga0302323, IMG submission 201950) | Peat permafrost microbial communities from Stordalen Mire near Abisko, Sweden - Fen_T0_3 | ecosystem: Environmental > Terrestrial > Soil > Wetlands > Permafrost | place: Sweden: Abisko... | reverse complement strand
CGTGTGACCGCGGTGATCGGTCCGTCCGGCTGTGGCAAGTCCACGCACATCCGTACGTACAACCGGATCTTCAACCTGTACCGTGATCAGAAGGCCGCCGGGGAGATCATGATGGACGGCGACAACATCCTGTCGTCCCAGACCGACCTCCTCGAGTTGCGCCGCAAGATCGGGATGATCTTCCAGAAGCCCAGCCCGTTCCCGATGACCGTGTTCGACAACGTCGCCTACGGCCTCCGCCAGCACTACAAGATGAACCGCGCGGAGCTCACTGATCGCGTCGAGCACGCGCTCAAGCGCTCGGCCATCTGGGACGAGGTCAAGGACAAGCTGCACCAGCCAGGCAACGCGCTGAGCGGTGGCCAGCAGCAGCGCCTGTGCATCGCCAGGGCGATCGCGCCGGAGCCTGAGGTCCTGCTGATGGACGAGCCCTGCTCGGCCATCGACCCGGTGGCGACGGCGAAGATCGAGGACCTTGTGCTCGAGCTCAAGAGCCGCTACACGATCGTCCTGGTCACGCACAACATGCAGCAGGCCGCGCGCGTGAGCGACTACACGGCCTTCTTCTTCCAAGGGCGCATCGTGGAGTTCGGGCCGACCACGCAGATCTTCTCGAACCCCGCGCAGAAGCAGACGGAGGAATACATCACCGGCCGGTTCGGCTGAGCCGGGGTGTGACGATGCGCCATCTGCTACGAGAGACGGACCGGCTGAAGCGCAAGATCCTGGCGCTCGGCGCGCTGGTCGAGGAGAGCCTGCGCCTTGCGTTCCAGGCCATCGAGCAGCGCGATGCCGCCAAGGCCCGCAGGGTGATCGCCACCGACATGCTGATCGACCAGAACGAGGTCGAGATCGAGGAGGAGTGCCTCAAGATCCTGGCGCTGTACCAGCCCGTCGCCGGCGACCTGCGCTTCGTCGCCGCCGTCATCAAGATCAACAGCGAGCTGGAGCGCATCGGCGACCTCGCCGAGAACATCGCCAAGCGGGCGCTCGACCTGCTCGACGAATACCCGGTGCCGGCTCCTGGGACGGTGGCCGTGCTCGCCGACCGCACCGGTACGATCCTCGAGCACGCGCTCGACGCGCTCGTGCGCCAGGACGCGGTCGTGGCGCGCGACGTCATGGTGGCCGACCGCGAGATCGACGCCCTGTACCGGCAGCTCCTGGAGGAGCTCAAGACCATCCTCCGCGGCGACCCCGAGCACCTCGACGCCATCGTGCTCCTGTTCAGTGTGGCCCGGTATCTCGAGCGGCTCGCTGACCATGCCACCAACATCGCCGAGGACGTGCTCTACATGGTCGAGGGAGAGATCCAGCGCCACGGTCACGAGGCGGTCGCACCGGGAACGGCCGAGGAGCTGCTGCAACTGCGCGACCTCGGCTTCAGGGATGAGTCGTGCTGACGGCCTGACGAGCGAGTGAGCGAGCTTGCCTTCGCGACGACGGTCCTGCCCCGACTCGTGGAAGGCGAAGTGGCGGCCCGGGCCTCCCTACCAGCCCGGGCCGCCGCGCGTACGGAGCTACTTGACGCGGACCGTCGTGACCGGCGACTTCGCCGTGCCGCTGGAGAAGTAGTACTTGGTGGCGCTGATCGGACTGACCGGCTCCGCGTACTGGGAGTAGTGCGCCGTGTACCCGCCGGGGAGACTCTCGGTCTTGCGCGTCGTCGCGACGGCGCGGCTGCGCCAGCGGCCGTCGTAGTAGAAGTGCAGCGTGACCTCGGTGCCCGCCGCCAGCGCTGGGTAGATCCGACCGCTCAGCGTGATGCTGCCGCCCGAGGCGATGCTGGCGCCGTCACGGGCGGCCGGGCTGATGCCCATGCTCGTGAAGACGACCCAGGTACTGTTGAGCCCGAGCTTGATGCGCAGGGACCCGCCGTCGATGTACTTGGTCCCGCCGCTCCCGATGATCGCCGCCTTGACGATGCGCGGCGACGTGCCGTGCTTGACCGTGTAGACGGCGCGGACGGTCCCGGCTGCGCCCAGCGGTCCGCCGACCTGTGCCGGCGAGCGGCGCATCGGCCCCCAGTCGTGGAGCGAGGCGTAGGAGTCGTAGGGGTCGTCGACGCCCTTGAGGTACGGGTAGTTGCCGCCCCAGACGTACTTGACGTCCTCGGTCTGGCCGCCGGAGCAGGAGAAGTACGTGGCGACGATGGGCTTGCCGTTGTACATGGGGCAGACGCCGGCGGTGCCGCGCACGGCGGCGTCGGTGTGAGCGTCCTCGATGCCGACGCCTACGTACGCCTGGTCGCGGACGTCGCAGTAGACGTCCCAGGACTTGCTCGGCTGGCGGCTGCCGAGCGCGAAGGCGCGCGCGGCGCAGGCTTGCGTCTTGAGCGCTTCGATGGGCCAGCTCGGCGAGACCTCGTGCGGGACGACGCCGCGCAGGTAGCTCTCCAGCGGCACGTCGTTGATCATCATGAGGCCGCCGCTGTGCACGACTCTGACCGTGCCGCGGTAGGCGCCGTTGTCCCCGAGGTCGGTCGTGGTGATGAGGCTGAGCGCCCCGGCGGACGGCGCGAAGGTCGGGGCGCCGATGAACGTCTTGCGCAGCGAGCCGGCGACGACGCGGTAGCCGCTGCTGGTCCAGGTGGTGGTCGCCACCGTGTTGGCGGGGATCGTCGAGGCGGCGCCGGTGCCCTGGACCGTGTACTCGTGCGGGCAGGTGAGTTTGACTGCGCTCAGGCCGCTGCGCAGGTTCACGCGGACGGTGCTGTCGGCGACGGTCGAGAAGGAGATGCCGGTGTAGTAGTGCTTGAGGATGTCCTTGTACGCCCAGCCGTGCTTGGCGTAGCCGTAGGCTCCCCACTGCGACATGCCCACGCCGTGACCCCAGCCGTGCCCGTTGATGGTGAACGTGTACTGGGTGGAGAGGGCGGAGGCCGGCGCGGCGGACGTGAGCAGGAAGAGGAGGGCGAGGGCGCCGGCGAACGCCAGCTTGCTCCGGCGCCCGGACGCGCGGGACGCGGATGCTCCGCGGCGGTCTGTGGATGTGGGGTGCGGGGTCTGCATGGGCTCCCGAGGCACTGGTGCCTCCTCGCTCGAGGATACCGTGCCCCGCTCGCGCGGGGCAAACGGGGCGTGGTCGTCTGGACTGCTTCTGGCATCGGCCCCGTTCTCCTTTCCTTGAGCGGGGCCGCAGGCTCGGAGCCGCTCGTCGCGGCGACGGGACTGTGCGGAGCGGCGCGCGCCGCCGTTTGCCGCGTGCTACCCTCTACGGCCACGACAGGGGAAAGGCGCGGCCGGTGGCGAACTGCTTGCCGGACCCGCAAAGGCAGGCCCCGGCGCGCTCAAGCCGCCGGCCCTGACGCCGATAGCACTACAGACATGAGTCTACGCCGTCTCTTCCATATCCTCATCGTCACGGCGCTCAGCGCGGCGGCCGCGTTCGCCCTCGCCGCGCCCGCCGCACTCGCCAAGTCCTACAGCGACGTGCCGTCGAGCCACTGGGCGTACTCGTACATCTCGTCGGTGACCAACCGCATCGTCGACGGCCACCGGCTCCTCGACGACTACGACACGCAGTTTCGGCCGGAGCGCGCCATCACGCGAGAGCTCCTGGCGCGCTCCGTCGTCCTCGCCTCCGGGCACTACGGCCAGAACATCACCCCGGTGACGATCAACGACGTCCCCCAGGGCTACCGCTACTACTCCGTGATCCAGATGGCGGTCCACCTCGGCTACATGTCCGTGGACAAGGATGGCGACTTCCGTCCCACGGAGAAGGTCGCCGACGTCACCGCCGAGACCGTGATGGTCCGCTGGCTCAGGGATCGCTACTCGTCTTCTGACTGGTCGCTGCTGAGCACACTGGTGCCCGCCCGCTGGCAGCCCAACCCGGGCTGGACCACGACCGCGCCGTCGTACCTGCCGGTGATGGTCGCCTCCCGGCAGCTCGAGCTCCGCTACAACCACCCCACCGAAGCCGACGGGCACGAGGTCCTCCCTGGCGAGCCCATAGACCGCGCCGAGGTGGCGTACATGTTCTATCGCGCCTTCCAGCTGGGGAGCGACTGGCAGCTCTACGGCCTCGCCGGCTTCAAGAACATCACGCTGCCGCCTCTCAGCGACAGGCAGAAGCAGATCGTCAACTTCACGCTCAAGTTCATCGGCTACCCCTACATCTGGGCGGGCGAGTACCCGACGCCCGACTCGCCCTACGGCCACCAGGCGTCGGGCGGCTTCGACTGCTCCGGCTTCGTCTTCTACGTGATGAAGATGCACTTCGGCTACGACAGCATCACGGTGAACCAGCGCGGAGCCCACGACATGGCGGCCGTGGCAAAGCCGCGCATCACCCGCGACAAGCTCAAGTGCGGCGACTTGATCTTCTTCGGGCCTAAGGGTCCCGCCTCGAGCGTCAACTCCATCTACCACGCGGCGCTCTACCTGGGCCACGGCTGGTTCATCCAGTCGACGGGGTCCACCGACGGCGTCTCCCTGGCTTCGCTGAACAACTCGAGCTACTGGAAGGCCGCGTTCGCCTGGGGCCGCCGGGTGCTCAAGCCGGCCGAGCTCGTCGTGCCCACACCGTCGCCGTCGGCGTCCGCGGCGCCGGCAGCGGCGCCGTCGCCGGAGGCGCCTGCGGCGTCGCCGAGCGCTGTGTCGCCCTCGCCCGCAGCGACGCCGCCGTCCGCTTCGCCCCAGCCCTGATCGAGGAGACTGTCTGACATGCTGAGCCACCCGGTGGTACACCCGCGTCCTCTGTCGCTGCTCTGGGCGATCGTGCTGGTCGTCTGTCTGGCCGCGCTGCTCGCCGCTCCGGCGCTTGCCGTCGCGCCGACGACCCTGACGGCGGCCGCGAATCCCCAGGTCATCGTCTACCCGGCTCGTGCGGTCGTGAGCGGCACCATCTCCGTACCGGGCGCCGACCTCTCGCTGCTCGCGCGGCCGGCCGGCGCCGCCGACTACTCACCGGCCGCCGCCGGCAAGGCCGGCGCCGCCGGCGCCTTCAGCTTCAGGGTGAGACCCTCGGTCTCGACCGACTATCGTGTCGTCTTCGCGGCCACATCCACGCAGGAGGCCGCACAGGCGGACGCGAGCCTGCACGTGCGGCCGCTCGTCACCGCGTCGTTCCCCGGCAGCCTGTGGCTCGGCGGCTCTGTGACGCTGCGTGGCGCCGTCGCGCCGGCGCATCCCGGCGGTACGGTCGTACTCGACCGCCACGTGGGCGGCGCGTGGCAGCAGTTCGCGACCACCACGCTCGATGGCGCGTCCACGTTTGCGTACCACTGGACCCCGGACACGTTCGGGTTCTACCGCCTGCGCGCCCGCATGGACGCGGACGCCGACCACGACACAGGCGTCTCGGTGTCCGAGCGCGTCATCGTGAACCGGCCGAACGCCCACGACGTGCCGCTCCGGTTCGCGCACTACATCGTGATCGTCCGGCACGAGTACCGCCTGTACTACTACGAGCACGGCGCGCTCGTGCGCCGCTTCGACGTGGCGCTCGGCCGCCCCGGCCTCCGCACGCCGCTCGGCTACTACCACGTCTACGGCAAGCGCATCCCGGGCGGCGGCGCCCTCGGCGCGTGCGTGATGTACTACCGGCCGCAGGGAGCCATCGCCATCCACGGCACCAATGAGCCGTGGTTGCTCAGCCGGCCGATCCCGCGCGACTTCTCCCACGGTTGCGCGCGCATGTACAACAGCCAGGCGCTGTGGCTGTACGCGCGCGTGCCCGTGGGCACACACGTGCACAACCTGCGCTAGCGTCGCGCGGCGAGGCGTGAAGGCCGGCGCCGTCCGCGCGCCGGTCCTCGTGCGCCTCTAACCGTCTGCTCACGGGTCACCATTCCCGCACTCATCCCGGGCGGTCAGCCTGTCTCCGGACGCGTCGGCCCCAGGGAAAGGTGACTCACGGCAGCTCGCAACTCGACCTCTGACCGCGCCCCCGGCTTTTCGCGGCGCCGGTGGCGCTGGACGGCGCGCGCCGCCGCGATCCTGTTGGGCGCGCTGCTGCTGGCCGTCGTCTCCGGCGGCTCGATCCGCGCGCTCGCGGGTCCCTCGCCGAGCCCGCCGGCAGCCGATGTCACCCTGACGCCCGAGCCCACGCCATCCGGCTCGGCCGACGCGACGGACCCGTTTGACGTCTCGGGTTCGCCCTCAACTTCACCGTCGCCATCGTCGTCGCCGGCCACGGTGACGCTGCGCGTCGGCTGGCTCGGCGGCCCCGACGCGGTCGATCCCGTCCGGGGCCAGTCCCCGGAGGAGCGCGTGATCGTGCACCTCACCCACGACCTCCTGACCGGCTTCCGCGCCGACGACCTCGGCTCCCGCCCGGAACTGGCGGAGAGCTGGACCCACAGCGACGATGGACTCACATGGACCTTCAAGCTCCGGCCCAGCGCGACCTGGCAGGACGGTGAGCCGGTCACGGCCCAGGATGTCGTCTTCACGTACGACTGGGTGATGGACAATGAGGTTTCTCCGTATGCGGCCTTGACGACCGGCATCCAGTCGGTGGAGGCGACCGACGACCAGACGGTGGTCTTCACCTGCAGCGAGCCCAAGGCCGGCATGGATGCACTCTGGATCCCGATCCTTCCCGAGCATCTCTGGTCGGGGGTGGACCCGAGTGACGAGGAGGCGGTGGCGGCCGTCCCCGACGTCGGGGACGGCCCCTTCCGCCTGGTGTCGGTCGCTCCCGGGAGGTCCGTCGTGCTGCGCGCGAACGAGGGGTACTGGGGCGGGAGGCCGGCGGTGGACGAGGTCGTCTTCGTGGCCTATCGGAATCCCGGCACGATGGCCGACGACCTCCAGAGCGGCGTGCTCGACGCGGCCGTGGGTCTCGAGGGCGGCCGGTTCCGGCGGCTGCGCCGCGACGACCGCCTCCAGGCGATCGCGGCTCCCGGCCGCAGCTTCGTCGACCTCGGCTTCGTGTGCGCGCCGACGGCGACGGACGCGGACCCCGTGCTGCGCGACCAGGCGTTCCGCGAGGCGCTGAACTGGGCGATCGACCGCAGGACCATCGTCGCCCGCCTCTACGACGGCTTCGCCGCCACCGGCAGCACGATCGTCGCCCCCGGTGTCCGCCGTGACCCCGACTATCATCGCGACCCGGCGCCGGACGATCGCTACGGCTACGACCTCAAAAGGGCCGCACAGCTGTTGCAGGACGCCGGATACGTCAAGATGGCCGGCCGGCTCACCGGCCCCGACAGCGAGCCCGTCTCGCTCCGGCTGTTCGCCTCCGACTCGCCGCCGGAGGGCGAGGCGATCGCGCGGATCGTCGCCAAAGGGCTTCGCGCTCTCGGCATCACCGTCACCAGCGCGTCCTTGCCCGCCGACTCGCTGCGCGCGCGCCTGGCGGTGACGCTGGACGGCCTGCCCAAACCCGACGCCGATCTCTTCATCTCGGACTGGATCGGCGACAGCGATCCGTCCTTCATCCTGTCCGTACTCACCTCCGGGCAGGTCGGCGCGTGGAACGACACCGGCTGGACGAGCGACGAGTACGACTCGCTGTTCGCGCAGCAGGCCGCGACGCTCGACGTGACGGAGCGTGCGTCGCTGGTCGATCAGTTGCAGCAGCTCGCCTACGACGCCAGCCCCTACGCGGTGATCGCCTATCCCCAGACGCTGGAGGCGGAGAGGACCGATCGCTGGCAGGGGTGGGTGCAGGCGCCGGCCGGTACGGGATCGGCGCTTATCACGGCGGACAACATCGACACGTACCTGTACGTGCGGCCGAAGCCGGCCGCGGAGCCGGCGCCGGCGGCCGTGCCCTGGTGGGTCTGGCCGGCGCTGGTCGGCGCCTGCCTCGCCGGTGCGACTCTCGTATGGGCAGCCTCGAAGGCGGTGAGCTGGTGGAGGGCGCGGCAGGCTGCCGCCGAAGCGGCGCGGCGGCCTGCGGTGCGTCGCGTCAGGCGGCCGGCAGCTCAGACCCGGCCGGAGGGCGACGCCGGCGCGTAGCCGTGACTGGCTCTGGCCCACGCACGGCGCGTGTCGTACACTCCCGGCCAGCACGCACCTACCTTGGGGGCCTTCCGTGAACGCACGTCCGAAGCTCGTCGCCGTCTTCCTGCTGCTGTTCGTCGTCGCGCTTGCCGCCTGCCTGCCGGCCGTGGCGCGCGCCATCGAGCAGCCGCAACTCACCCTGACCGCCGCGCCGGCGACCCTGGCGCTGGGCGCCAGTACGACCCTGACGGCGCGGGGCGCTCCGGCCGGCGCGACGCTCACGCTGAGCCGCAAGCGCGGCGGCGAGACGGACTTCACGGTCGTGGACACGACCACGGCCGGCGCGGACGGCACGGCCTCCTGGACGCGGACACCGCCGGAGTCGACGACCTTCCGCGTCGATCTTGCCGCCGGGGACACGTGGGCGCCGGCGTCCGCGGAGGCGTCCGTGGGCGTGCGCCCGAAGGTCCAGCTGGTGGCCGCCGCGCCCAAGCCCCTCCACGAGAACCAGCGCGTCCGCTACACGGTGACCGTGCGGCCGGCGCAGCCCGGCGCCACGGTGCAGCTGAGCCGATGGAGCTCCGGCGCGTGGGCCACGCTTCAGGACCTCACGCTCGGCGCCGACTCCACCGCCACCGCGGCGATCCTTGCCGGCAAGCCGGGCCGGCTCGCCGTGCGCGCCGACATCGCCGCCGGCGCCGACCACCTCGCCGGCCACAGCGCGCCCTGGAAGGTCGCCGTGTTCGACCACCGCAACCCCTACGGCGTGCCGACCAGGTACCCGCACCTCATCCTGGTCGACCTGAGCCAGTACAAGCTCTACTACCACGAATACGGCAACGTGGTCAGGGTGTTCAAGTGCGTGCTCGGCCGGCCGTCACTGCCGACGCCGCACGGCCACTTCAAGATCTACGCCAAGGACCCGCACATGGGCGGCCCCTACGGCCCATATCGCATGCGCTACCTCGGGTTGTACGCGATCCACGGCACCGACGAGCCGTGGTTGCTGGACAGGTATCCGCGCAACTACTCGCACGGGTGCACGCGTCTGGCGAACGCCAACATCACGTGGCTCTACTCGAGGGTGCCCGTGGGCACGCCCGTGTGGAACGTGCCGTGAGCTGACGCCGGGTGCCGGCGCGATCGGGTGAGCCCGCGCTCCGCGCACACCTTGCCCCTCACACGAGACTGGGGCTTGCTACCTTCAAAGGTATCAGGCCCCAGTCATCGCGCGGGGTAGATGTCCGCCCGCCGCGGACTCACCGAGCGGCTGTTGCGGCGGCGGTCAGCGGGACGTTGTCGAAGGGCGAGGACTTGGCCTCCCGCCCGCGGCGCTCGATCAGGCCAGGTCGCCGTACTGGCGGGCGTAGTACGCGCGCCACTCGCCGGACTTGATGGGCCGCCACCACGCCGGGTTGCCCGCGTACCACTCCACCGTGCGCGCCAGCCCGGCCTCGAACGGCACCTCCGGGCGCCAGCCGAGGGCCTTGAGCTTGGAGCAGTCGATCGCGTAGCGGCGGTCGTGGCCCGGCCGGTCGGTGACGAAGCGGATGAGCTCCGTGCCCTTGCCGAGCAGTTCGAGGATCTGGTGGGTGATGGTGAGGTTCTGCACCTCGTTGCCGCCGCCGATGTTGTAGACCTGCCCCGGCACGCCTTCGCGCAGCACCAGGTCGATGCCGGCGCAGTTGTCGTCCACGTACAGCCAGTCGCGCACGTTGAGGCCGTCGCCGTACACCGGCAGTTGCAGGTCGTCGATCGCGTTGGTGATGAACAAAGGGACGATCTTCTCCGGGTACTGCCAGCCGCCGTAGTTGTTGGAGCTACGCGTGATGAGCACCGGTGTGCCGAAGGTGCGGTGGTAGGCGAGCACGAGGAGGTCCGCTCCGGCCTTGCTCGCCGAATACGGGCTCGACGGATCGAGGTCGGACTCCTCGGTGAAGGCGCCGGTCTCGATGCTGCCGTAGACCTCGTCGGTACTGATCTGCAGATAGCGCGGGATTGCGAGCCGGCGCACGGCCTCGAGCAGGGTGTGCGTGCCGAGGACGTCGGTGCTGATGAAGTCCTGCGGGCCGCTGATGGAGCGGTCGACGTGCGTCTCGGCGGCGAAGTTGACCACGGCGTCGGCGCCGTGGAGCGTCTCGCCGACGAGGACGGCGTCGCAGATGTCCCCGTGCACGAAGGTGTAGCGGGGGTCCTCCGCGACGTCGCGCAGGTTCTCGAGGTTGCCGGCGTACGTGAGCTTGTCGAGGTTCACGATCTCGACGTCGTCGTGCCGCGTGAGCATGTAGCGCACGAAGTTGGAACCGATGAAGCCGGCGCCGCCGGTGACGACGAGTCTCACGTTGTGCCCTCCTGGATCAGTGGTCCACGCACTAGCCGAGCGGGATGAGGCGGTCCACGGCCTCCGCGACGCCCTCCGCCCAGTGGGGCAGGCGCGGGATGGGCCGCTCCGTGTCGAGCGCGGAGAAGGCCGGCCGGCGTGCCGGCCGGCCCGCCTCCGCCGTCGTGATCGGCTCGACCTCTACGTCGAGGCCCGCAAGGTCGACGATCTCGCCGGCCAGCTCGCACCACGAGCAGTAGCCGCTGCCGGCGAGGTGGTACAGGCCGGGGCTGATACCGCGCTGCAGCGCCTCGGAGGCGGCGGCCGCGAGGTGGCCCGCATAAGTCGGCGAGCCGACCTGGTCGTCCACGACCCGGAGCGGCTCACCAGTTCCGGCGCGCTCCCTGGCCGCGACGAGGATCGTCTTCACGAAGTTGTGGCCGTTCTCGCTGAACAGCCAGGCCGTCCTGAAGACGATGCCGTGCACCCAGCCGAGCACCTCACGCTCGCCGGCGAGTTTGGTGCGCCCGTAGACGTTGAGCGGCCGCGGGCGGTCGCTCTCCACGTACGCGGCCCCCTTGGCGCCGTCGAACACGTAGTCGGTGCTGAAGTAGACGACGGACGTGTGCGTGCCGCGCACCGCCTGGACGACGTTGCGCGTGCCGAGCACGTTGACGGCCTCGGCCGTCTCCGGGTCGGCCTCCGCGCCGTCCACGTTGGTGTACGCGGCGCAGTGCAGCACGCAGTCCGGGGCGAACGCGTGGATGGCCGCGCGCACCGCCTTCGCATCGCGGATGTCGAGCGCCTCCTCGCGGCTGAGGAAGACGTCGCCCTCGAGGATGCGGGAGAACGCCGTGGCCAGCTGGCCACCGACTCCTGTGACGAACCAGCGCGGCATGCAGCTTCGCCGGCCGCGCTCAGCGCAGCTTGACGCCCCAGTCGTACGGGATCGCGTCGCTGTCGTGCGGCAGCTCTCGCTGGTCGGGGTCGTCGTACTTGTACACCTCGGTCGGCGCGTTGACGATGAACGCCTCCTCGGGGCTGATGCACTTCCAGCCGTGCCAGAGGCCCGGCGGCACCCGGATCAGCAGCGGCCGGTGCTCGCCGAGGAAGAACTCATCGACCTGGCCGGCCGTGGACGACGGCTCGAACCCGGGCGCGGCCGCGTCGCCCGCGGCCCCGCGGCCGTCGAACAGCACGAGCTTGATCATGCCTTTGACGCAGACGATGTTGTCGTACTGGGCGTCGTGCAGGTGCCACCCTTTGACGACGCCCGGGAAGGTCGTGGTCATGTAGAACTGGCCGAAGCGGACGAAGAGGTCGTCGTCGCAGCGCAGGCACTCCATGAGGCGGCCGCGCTCGTCGGGGACCACCTTGAGCTGTTTTGTCATGACGCCGTCGATCATCTGCTTCCTCCTCCCCGAGCCCGCCGGGGCCGTGCTTACAGGATGCCGATCTGGCAGCTGTCGCCGACCAGGAAGCGGTAGGCGACCGGGCGTGCGTCGCTGTGCGCGATCACGCAGTCGCGGCCGATGAGGCTGTCGGCCATGCGTGAGCCCAGGTGCGAGATGCGGCTGTTCTCGAGCACGATCGAGTGCTCGAGCTCGGCGTGGTCGACGACCACACCGTCGCTGATGGACGTGTACGGGCCGACGAAAGTGTCGCTGAGCCGGCAGCCGGCCCCGATGACGACCGGGCCGCGCACGGTGCAGCGCTCCAGGCGGCTGCCGGGGCCGATGCGCACCGGGCCTTCGAGCGTGGTCTCCTGCAGCTCGCCCTGCACGTCGCCGGCGATGGTGCTGAGCACGAGGCGGTTGGCCTCGAGCATGTCCTCGAGCTTGCCCGTGTCCTTCCACCAGCCGGTCACGACGTGCGGCTCGACGTGCAGGCCGCGGTCGACCATGTGCTGGATGGCGTCGGTGATCTCGAGCTCTCCGCGGGCGCTGGGCGCGATAGCCTTGACGCTGTCGAAGACGGCTGACGTGAAGAGGTAGACGCCCACAAGGGCGAGGTCGCTGCGCGGCTCGGCCGGCTTTTCCACAAGCCGCGCCACGTGCCCGCCGCCGTCGAGCTCGGCGATGCCGTAACTTTGTGGGTCGCCGACCTTCTGCAGCAGGATGAGCGCGTCCGGGCTGCTCGCCTCGAACGAGCGGACGAACGGCTCGATGCCCTCTTTGAGCAGGTTGTCGCCGAGGTACATCACGAACGGCTCGTCGCCGAGGAACGCCTCGCTGATGAGCACCGCGTGCGCGAGGCCGAGCGGCGACTCCTGGGGCAGGTACGTGACGGCGAGGCCGAAGGCGCTGCCGTCGCCGACCGCGGCCTCGATCTCGGCTGCCGTGTCGCCGACGACGATGCCGACCTCGGTGATCCCCGCCGCGCGCATGGCCTCCAGGCCGTAGAAGAGCACGGGCTTGTTGGCCACCGGCACGAGCTGCTTGGCGGCGGTGTGGGTGATCGGACGGAGGCGCGTTCCCGCTCCCCCGCTGAGGATGAGGCCCTTCATGGACGTGCCCCCCTGCGCCCGCAGGTCAGATGATCTCGTCGCCGGCGAGCTCGTCGTCCGTCTCGGTCGAGAGCAGGTCGAGGACGTTGTGGTCGTCGACCGCCTTGCCGACGAACACGACGTTGGGGCCTGTCCAAAGAGTGACGCGGGCCCCGACCGGCAGCCGGTACGGGTCGCCGTTCAGGATGATGTTCGTGAGCGTCGAGCGCTCGATGTCGCGCGTGACCTCGGCGCGGTCGATGTGGAACGGCTCCGCGTCGTCCAGTTGCAGCCGAGGTTCTCTGCTTTCGTCGATGATCACGGCGCGGAGTATAGCACCAGGGTCTGGTAGCGGCTGCGTATCCGTGCTCTAGTAGGTGGTGGACGGGGTCGACCTTGGGGGGCGCCCCGGTGGAGGAAGGAGTCCGCATGTTTGCCACATCGCGCCGAGGACGGCGCCGCCTTGCGCTCGCCGCCGTCGTGACGCTCCTGGCCGTCGGGCTGCTCTGGGGGCTCGGCAGCGCGCTGGCCGCGAGCCCCTCCGCATCTCCCGGCGGCAAGACCATCCTGCGCATGGGCTGGACGGTGGATCCCGACAGCCTGAACCCCTTCATCGGGTTCCTCTCTTCGTCCTACGAGGTGTGGTCGCTGAACTACGACATCCTCGTGGGCATGCGCTCCACCGACCTGAGCCGCCCGCAGGGTCTGGGCCAGGCCACCGGGCTCGCCTACAAGTGGTCGCACACCCCCGACGGCCTCGTGTGGACGTTCAAGGTCCGCGACGGCGTGAAGTGGCAGGACGGCGTGGCCTTCACCGCCGCCGACGTGGCGTTCACCTACAACTACATCATCAAGGGGAACATGGGGAACTTCACGAGCTACACGCAGTTCATCGACCGCGTGACGGCGCCGGACCCCACCACGGTCAAGATCTACTGCAGCAAGCCCAAGGCCAACATGCTCGCGCTCTGGATCCCCATCCTCCCCGAGCACATCTGGAGCAAGATCTCGTACAAGGCGGCG
>Ga0302323_100002996_pt1 | contig 13732 bp, 14 predicted proteins | sample Fen_T0_3_FD_201950 | JGI IMG/M metagenome (GOLD analysis project Ga0302323, IMG submission 201950) | Peat permafrost microbial communities from Stordalen Mire near Abisko, Sweden - Fen_T0_3 | ecosystem: Environmental > Terrestrial > Soil > Wetlands > Permafrost | place: Sweden: Abisko... | reverse complement strand
GCAGCCGGCCGACATGCAGGTGCGCAGGCAGATTTTCTTGCGCGAGGCGCGCTGTTTTTCCGCGAGGGCATTGAGATCATCCAGTTGCATGGCGGGTCAAATCCATTGGTTAAGGTGGGCAATCGTATCCTCGGGCGTTTGTTTGGGCGCGACCTGGCTATCGTAAACCACCGCCGGAGCTATGCCGCAGGCGCCGATGCAGCGCGCCGTCAAGAGAGAGAGCTTATTATCAGGCGTGGTTTCCCCTGGCTTGATGTGCGTCCGCGCCTCGATGGCATCCAGGATTCGCTGCGCGCCCTTCACGTAGCAGGCGGTGCCGAGGCAAACCACACACGTGTGCTCGCCCTGCGGCTTGAGCGTGAAGAGATGGTAGAAAGTCGCGACGCCATATACCCGGCTCGGCGGCAGCTTCAATTGCGCCGCGACATAACGCATGACATTATCCTCGAGGTAACCGAAAAGTTCCTGGGCCTTATGCAGGACCTCGATCAGGGCATCCTGGCGGTACTGGAATTTCTTGATATGCGCTTCGAGAATCTTGAAGCGCTTGTCCTTCGTCGCGTCCGGGCCGGGGCGAACGGCGGCACGAGAGGGTTCAGAGGTAGTCGTGAGGGCCATTTTCGTTCTACGTTGAGGTTGGGCGAATGCGCTCCCTACCCAATCGCTTGAGCGCTATCGCGGACAAAAGGCCTAGCCTGACTGCGAGGTTGGCGCAGTTTGATCGATGCGGTATATGGCTCGGTGCGTGGGACCGGGCCACCGCTGTAGTGGCCGGTTTCATCGAAGTATTCCCACTATGCGCGCCTACGCTGGTTTTGGCTCGTCACGCTTTGGCGGAAGCGATGCGTATCTTGTCCAGCCGAGGGAAACCCGGAAAATACCCGAGCGCAGTCAAGGTACTCGCCTGAATATCCCGCAGGCTTTCACCGACGAATTGATCGCGCCCTGTGCCCGCCTGCCGGTTCGTCGCTCACACCAATTAATACCTGAGTGCGCTGTCCGTTTGAAGACACAGGGTCTTGCCTCCGGTCGACGCCGACCCCATTCTATTCCAATGTTTTTGACCGGCTCATCCCTCTCGGGCGACCTCGCACGCCTCGCGCTTCGCCTCTTCCCAATCGCGTGAAGATCGACGCGCACCAGCATTTTTGGCGATACACGCCGGAGGAATACGGCTGGATCGACGAAGCCATGCAGGCGATCCGGGCGAATTTTCTCCCGGAAAATCTGCTGCCCGTCCTGAGCGCCAATGGCATCGATGGCACCGTGGTCGTCCAGGCTCGGCAGGTGCTGGAGGAGACCCGCTGGCTGCTTCAGCTGGCGGGTCAGTATGAACAGATCAAGGGTGTGGTCGGTTGGGTTCCCCTGAGTCACCCGGATGTGGCCGACCTGCTGGGTGAGTTTAGCCAGGACCCGCACTTCAAGGGCGTGCGTCACGTGGTACAGGCCGAGACCGATCCCGCCTTTCTCGACGGACCGGGATTCAACGCGGGTCTGCGGGCCGCGACCAAACTGGGACTGAGCTATGATCTGCTGATCGTCGCTGGCCAATTGCCGGCCGCAATCAAGTTGGTTGATCGCCATCCGCAACAATTGTTCGTGCTCGACCACCTGGCGAAACCGGAAATTCACGGCGCGCCTCCGGCCATGTGGTGCCAAAATCTCAGGCAACTCGCGCTGCGCCCCAACGTGACGTGCAAACTCTCCGGTCTGGTCACCGAGGTTCCCGGCTGGAAATGGACGCCCGAGTTGCTGCGCCCTTACGTGGAGGTGGTATTGGAAGCATTCGGGCCGCGCCGGCTCATGTTTGGGTCCGATTGGCCGGTTTGCCTTGTGGCCAGCACCTACGCGCAATGGATGGAGTTTGTCCGCCGGGGCACGGAAAGTCTCTCCCTCGACGAGCGCGACCGGCTGTTCGGCGGCACGGCGGCAGAAACCTACCGGCTCAAAGCCTGATCGTGAGGCCCGCCCAAGCCAGCGTCAGCGATGCCAAGGTCCGTCGTCCCATTCGGACGCCGCGGCTTGCGCCGAAGCCAACTTCTTGAAATTTCTCTCCTCCCACCCGATCCTGACGAATTACTCATGCACTACCGCGCACTCGGCCTGACCGGCCTTAACGTTCCCGTCCTGAGCCTGGGCGGTTCGTCATTAGGTGGCGCATTTCGCGCCACGGACGATCGTGAGGCGATTCGCACGGTCCACGTCGCCCTTGATCTTGGCATGAACTTTATCGACGTCTCGCCGTATTATGGCGCGACCAAGGCGGAGACGGTCCTGGGCCAGGCCCTGAAGGGAATCGGGCGTGAGCGCTACCTCCTCGCCACCAAGGTGGGGCAGTACGGAACGGGACAATTCGATTTTTCCGCAGCGCGAGTGCGGACCTCCCTGGATGAAAGCTGCGCCCGGCTCGGCGTCGACTACATCGATTTGCTGCAGTGCCACGACATCGAGTTCGCCGACCTTGACCAGATCGTGAACGAGACGCTGCCTGCGCTGGTAGAGCTGCGGAAGGCCGGGCGCATCGGTCACATCGGGATCACCGGCCTTCCGCTAAAAATATTCCCGAGCATCATCGATCGGGTCGGTCCGGGGGTGGTAGAAACGATCCTCTCCTTCTGCCGATACGAACTGAACGACACGGCCCTGGCCTCGATTATTCCGTACCTGTCCGGGAAAGGTGTCGGGATCATCAACGCGTCCCCGACGGGCATGGGGCTATTGACCGAGCGAGGCGTGCCTTCCTGGCACCCCGCCCCGCCCACCCTGATCGCTGGTGCGCGGCGGGCGGTCGACTACTGTCGGTCGGTCGGCGCCGACATCGTGAAACTAGCCGTTCAATTCTGCGTCGCCCATCCCGGCATCGCCACCACGCTGGTGGGTAGCGCCAACCCGGAGAACATCCGCAAGAATGTCGCCTACGCCGAGGCCCCCATTGACTTCGAGCTGATGGCCAAGGTTCTTGAACTCCTAAAGCCAATCCAAAACCACAACTTCACCCGAGGGCGTCCGGAAAACCGCGATCCGATCGTTGCCTGATTTCAATGAGCCTCGTTGCCTGCGGCATTCTCACTCGTCCCAGTCGGAAAAATTGAATGAATCGTTAGCGCCTTGGCTCCCAACAATCTCCCCATGCTCCAGATTACACTCGATCGACCCGGCCAATTTTCCTCCCGTGACATCCCCGAACCCGTCGCGGCCGCGGGCGAGGCGATAGTCCGTGTCCACCGAATCGGAGTGTGTGGCACCGACCTCCATGCCTTTGCCGGCAAGCAGCCGTTTTTTTCCTACCCGCGCGTCCTCGGTCATGAATTGGGCGTCGAGGTAATTGAGCCTGGGTCGGATTCCTGCGGCCTTAGGACCGGAGACCGCTGTTCGGTCGAACCGTACCTCAACTGTGGGCGCTGCATCGCCTGTCGGCGCGGAAAACCGAACTGTTGCACCGACCTCAAGGTGATGGGCGTTCACATCGACGGCGGCATGCAAACCCTGCTCGCGGTGCCCGCGCATAAGCTGCACCCGTCCGACCGACTCGACTATGAACAACTCGCGCTGGTGGAGACGCTCGGAATCGGCGCGCACGCCGTGGAACGGGCCGAGGCCAATTCCAATGATTACATCCTGGTGGTCGGGGCCGGTCCGATCGGCTTGAGCACCATTCAGTTTGCCCTCGTCACCGGCGCCACCGTGGCAGTCATGGATCTCAGCGAGTCGCGCCTCGCGTTCTGCCGCAACCAACTTGGAATTCGGCATACGGTGCTCGCGGGCCCGAACGCCGCGGCGGATTTGAAACAAATCGGCGGCGGCGACCTACCGACCATTGTGATCGATGCCACCGGAAATGCCCGATCGATGGCCGGAACCTTTGAATCGACCGCGCACGGCGGGCGGATCGTCTTCGTTGGATTTTTCCAAGGCGACCTCACTTTCAACAGCCCCAACTTTCATCGGCGCGAACTCACGGTCTGCGGAAGCCGGAATGCGCTCCCGGCCACGTTCCGCGCGATCATCGCTCAGATCGAGGCGGGGCGAATCGACACCCGGCCATGGATCACGCACCGATTCAAACTTGCCGAAACTCCCGAGGTCTTTCCTCGCGACATTGCCGGGAATGCCGCGGTGCTGAAAGCGATGATCGAGGTGTGACAACCAATCTGGCACGAAAGGGATGACCGCCCGGCGAGGGAGGCGTCGGCGCGGATTGACCTCCAAGCCAATCGCGGCAAGATCAGGGCATGCCCGACTTTCGCGTCTATTGTCAGCCAACCGACCGAGAGGCCAGCGAGATTCGCCTCAGCCCCGACGAGAGCCATCACCTGGCCGCCGTCAACCGCTGCGGACGCGGCGATCCCGTCATTGCCTTTGATGGCCAGGGGCACGAATGGATCACCGAGTGCATCGAGCCCAACAAGAATGCCACGGTGCTGCACGTGAAGGAACGCCGGCTGGCAAAGCCCAGGCCGCATGCAATCACCCTGGCCCAGGCAGTGCCGAAGGGCTCGACCATGGACGAAATCGTTCGTCAGGCCACGGAGGTCGGAGCCGCGCGGGTGGTTCCCTTGCTCAGCGAACGAACGCAGGTTCACCTCGACGGCGAGCGCGCGGAGAAGAAGATCGAAAAATGGCGCGTCGTCGCGATCGAAGCGGCGAAGCAATGCGGCAATCCCTGGCTGCCTGAAATCTCATCCTTGCAAAGCCTGCCCGAGTTTCTTGCCACGACCTCCGGCTACGACCTGAAACTCGTCGCCAGCCTGCACGCGGGCACCCTATCGTTGAAAACGGCGCTCAGCCACTATGGTCAAAAACACGGCGGTGCGTCGCCGAAAAGGATTCTTTGGTTGGTCGGACCCGAAGGCGATTTTTCGCCGGCGGAGATGACGGCGGCGATTACGGCCGGCTTTCAACCAATCACTCTCGGTCCGCTCGTCCTGCGCAGTGACACGGCTGCCATTTTCGCGTTGAGCATCTTGTGCCACGAACTGCCGCCGGCGTGAGCACCCGGTGGCGCCGCGGCACCCGCCCGCGAACTTACTTTTTAGCCGCCAGGTATTTCGTCACATCGTCGCCTGAAACCCGGCCGCCCGGGCCCGTCGCCTCGATATCCACGATCGCCAGGTGATCGAGGCCGGCTTCTTGGACGAGTTTGATCGCGCGGGGCGTCCAAATCAAATGGCGGGCCACCGGTGAGGGAGCCGCGGCGACCACCGGTTTCAGCCCGGTGGCTTCAAGGTGCCGCATGGCCGGGTCACTCGTCTCCATACGAAATAACAGCTGCCCGGAAACCCGCACATCGCCCGCCTGGCCGTGGACCTCCAAGACGCGGCCGTCAACCGGCGATTCAAAATCAAAGGCGGACTTGTCGCTCTCCAATTCCGCCAATTTCTGACCTTTGACCACGCTGGCGCCAGGCGCGACGGCCAGACTGATGATGGTAAGGTCGCTCACCGTAGCACCCATGGCGGGCATCGGAATCTCGATGGTGTAGGAAGACATGAAGGGATGGAGTGGCTAAGACGATGAGCACCGTAAGGCGGCGGTCAATTCGGGACCGATCTCGGCGAATTGGGCCATCGTGGACCGGGCTTCCTCGATCCCGCGGCCGGCAGGTCCTACTCCCGGACCGCTTTCCACACCGCAAGGCACGACGCGATCAGGGCCGGCATTTCGGCGGTGGGAATCTGATTGGGACCATCAGAAATCGCCTGGTCCGGATCGGGGTGAGTTTCGATAAAAAGGCCGTCGGCTCCGGCCGCGAGGGCGGCGCGGGCGAGGGGCGGCACGAATTCCCGCCGGCCGCCGGTCTTGCCCCCGGCGGCACCGGGCTGCTGCACGCTGTGGGTCGCGTCGAAAATCGTTGGCGCGCCCAGCGCCTTCATTTGCGCGAAGGAACGCATATCCACGACCAAGTTTTGGTAACCGAAAGTCGTGCCGCGCTCGGTCTGCCAGATTTCCTTGGCGTGGCCTTGGCGCAACTTGCTGACGACGAACTCCATTTCCTGCGGCGAGAGAAACTGGCCCTTCTTGACATTGACGACTCGGCCGGTGGCGGCCGCGGCCAGGAGGAGATCCGTTTGGCGGCAAAGAAACGCGGGAATCTGCAGCACATCGCACACTTGGGCGACAACGGAAGCCTGCTGACGTTCGTGAAAATCGGTCACGACCGGAAAGCCATAGTCCTTCTTGACGAGTGCGAGCAGCGCAAGGCCCTCGTCCATGCCCGGGCCGCGGTCACCGCTAAGGGAGGTGCGGTTGGCTTTGTCGAACGAGCCCTTGAAGACGATGTTGAGTTCCGGGTGCTGCCGAGCGAGCCGAGTCAGCATCTCCGCCGCCGCGCGACAGACTTTCTCGTTTTCGAGTGAGCACGGACCGGCGAGCAACAGTAACTTGGAAGGGTCGAAAAGCATGGACGGAAAAAGTCAGGCGCGGATTACGCTGGCGGCACGGCCCTCTGGACACACGGAACACACCGAATTACTTCCGGAGAATTTGTGCGGGCCATAAGCGTGTCGGTGTGTCGCTTCAATGATCTGGAGTTGTACCGTGGGCGATACGCGGCGGCCAAAATTCTACCGTTTCTTCTGGTTCTTAATCGCGGCGGCGATGAAGGCCGCAAAGAGCGGATGGGCCCGGTTGGGCTTCGACTGGAATTCCGGGTGGCATTGAACGCCGACAAACCACGGGTGATTCTTCAGTTCGACGACCTCCACGAGACCCCGTTTTGGATTCCAGCCACTGATCACCATGCCCGCTTTCTCCAGGCGCGGAACGTACTCGTTGTTCGCCTCGAACCGGTGGCGGTGACGCTCGGTGACGATTTCCTTGCCGTAGGCTTTGCGGGCCAACGTGCCTGCCTTCAATTTGCAATCATAGGCGCCGAGGCGCATCGTTCCGCCCTTCAGCACGACGTGCCGCTGTTCGTCCATCAAGGCGATCACCGGGTCGGGCGTGTTGACGTCGAACTCGACCGAATTCGCCTTTTTCAGCCGCAATACATTCCGGGCAAATTCAATCACGGCCACCTGCATGCCGAGGCAGAGCCCGAAATAGGGAATCTTCTTCTCACGGGCGTAACCCGCGGCGGCGATTTTTCCCTCGATGCCGCGGTCACCGAAACCGCCAGGAACCAAGATCCCGTCCAAACCGCGCAATTGGGCCAGGCTCGCCCGGTCCCCAAGATTTTCGGCATCGATTCGGATGACCTCGACCCTGGCATGATTCGCAATTCCGGCATGACTGAGCGACTCGTAAACTGACTTATAGGCGTCTTGCAGCTCAATGTACTTCCCCACCACCCCAATCTTGACCTGGTGCTTGGGTGACTTGATCCGACGGACGACCTCGGCCCAGATGTTCTTCGGATTCTTGGCCAGTTTCAGGTCGAGTTGCTGAATTACCAACTGGTCGAGGCCTTCTTTCTGCAGCATCAACGGCAGTTCGTAAATAGAGTGTTCGACGTCAAGTTCCTCGATCACGGCCTTGGTTGGCACATTGCAGAACATGCTGAGTTTTTCCCGCATCTCCTGCGTCATCGGATGATCGCAGCGGCAGGCCAGGATGTGCGGTTGGATACCGATCTCGCGCAATTTGGCCACGCTCTGTTGCGTCGGCTTCGTCTTCAGTTCGCCGGCGGCCTTCAGGTACGGAATCAGGGTAACATGGATGAAAACGCAATCGCGCGGTCCCACCTCCAGGGCGAACTGGCGCATGGCCTCGAGGAATGGCAGGCCCTCGATATCGCCGGTGGTGCCGCCGATTTCGGTGATGAGGACATCGACCCCCTTGCCGCCGCCGTAAATGCGTTTCTTGATTTCGTTCGTGACGTGCGGAATCACCTGCACCGTCTTGCCGAGGTAATCTCCCCGGCGTTCCTTGGCGATGACGGCCTCATAAATCTGGCCGGAAGAAAGACTGTTGTGGCGGGAAAGTTTGCCGCTGGTGAAGCGTTCGTAATGTCCGAGGTCGAGGTCGGTTTCCGCCCCGTCGTCGAGAACGTAGACCTCACCGTGCTGAAAGGGGCTCATCGTGCCCGGATCGACGTTGAGGTAGGGATCGAATTTCTGAATGCGGACTTTGAGTCCGCGCATCTCCAGCAATGCGCCGAGGGCTCCCGCCGTGAGGCCCTTGCCCAAGGATGACACCACACCGCCCGTGACAAAAATATACTTCACGGCTACTGGTAAAAACTGGCGCGTAACCATACACAAGAAAAAGGTGGTTGTCCGACCATTTCCGCTCTGAAGCGGCGCGAAAATAGTTTGCCGAGTACCGGTGCCGGCTCATGGTATTGGTGTGCAGTCGAAACCCTCCCTTCTGGCCTGGATCACCTGTGATGCCGTCCATATCGATCCTTCGTCGGGCAAACACACCCTCTTGGGCGTGTTTTCCAATATCAAGGCCCGGAGTTTTCCCGTCGTGCATCCATATATGGTGTGGTTTCTCACCTTGACCGACGTCCAGCCCGGCAAGCATGTGATCAAGATGTCCCTCGGATTGAATCCGATCAATCCGACGGTGCTCTTGAATCGTGAATTCGAGTCGCAGAGCCCGCTCCACCGCATCAACCTGATCAACGAGCTGCGGAACCTGCAGTTCCACCAGGCGGGTGACTATTCGATCCTTATCGAAGTGGACGACGATCCGATTCTGGCGACGAATCTCACCGTAAGCTGAGCCGTTTTACTCTATCTCATGACGCAACCAACGTTTGAACTCATTGGCATCGGCAATCCCATCATGGACCTGCTGGCGCATATTCCCGAATCTTTTCTCAAGTCCCATGTCGCCGGGGAAAAGGGCGGCATGGTCCTGGTCGACGATCAAGATATCGCCTCATTGGTCGCCAAGCTCGAGACCCAACTGGCTGTCACACCCGGTGGCTCCGCCGCCAATGCCATTCTTGGGGCCACGCGCCTGGGGTTACGGACGACGTACTTGGGAAAAATCGGGCGGGACATCACCGCCGAGGATTATCTGAAGAATTTCGTCGCCGCCGGGGGGGATGCCTCACGGTTCAAGCGCGCGACGCTGCCGAACGGACGCTGCCTGTCCCTGGTGACGCCCGATGGCCAACGCACGATGCGCACTCATCTGGGCGCTGCGATGACCCTGAGCCCGGACGAGATCACGGTGGAGGATTTTCGCGGTACCCGCCATGCGCATATTGAAGGCTACCTGCTATTCAATCCCGCGCTGGCCGACAAAGTCGCGCGCACGGCGCGGGCTGCCGGTTGCACCATCAGCTTGGAGTTGGCGTCTTTTGAGGTCGTAAATGTCGCGCGCGATTGGATTCTCGCCCAGCTCAAAGAAGGGGTTCATGTCGTGTTCGCAAATGAGGACGAAATCCGCGCTCTCTTTGAGTCGGACGCCCCCTACGAGGCTCAAGCCCGTCGCCTGGCTGATTTCGGCGGAATTGGTGCCGTCAAGATTGGCAAAGACGGAGCCTGGGTCGCTCAGGGAAAAGAGCTCCATCGGATCCAACCGGTGAAGGTGCCGAAAGTGGTCGACACCACCGGGGCGGGCGACGCCTGGGCGGGCGGATTTCTTTTCGGCTATCTGCGAGGCTACACGTCGCCGGCGGCAGGCGCACTCGGTTCTGCACTGGGGGCCGAGTGTGTCCAACATCTCGGACCCTCGATCCCGGACATGCACTGGCCCCGGTTGCGGAAACTCGCCACCGATCTCGCCTAGGAGGCACAAGGCCGGAGCACGGCGGACTGGATTGGGGCAACAGGGCACGAAAGGTTTTTGAAACTTATTCCACCTTGCCGGTCCCACTCATTCACCCCCAGGAAGCCGCGCGCGTTTTTCCGATCGCTCGCCGCGGCCCTGGCCCGGACGGGCTCCGGAACGGAAACCAAACCACTTCGGCTGTCCGAATATGGCAGGAAATAAATAGCGGAAAAATTGAGGCCGAATAGCGCCCCGCCCCGGAAGGTCGCGCCGGACGATCCAAATTCAATGGAGCCAGACTCCAACGTACTCGTCCTACCGAAATTAACCGCCTTTCGAGTGTGATTAGTGCAATCGAGCAGCTCGATCCAAAGGACGCATCGAGGCTCAAGCATGAGTTAACCCGCCCGGCCTATAGTCTGCCTTCTACAAATCCTTGATCCGACGAAGGCCAGTAGAATAGTGTCGGTTTTTCAGCACTGATACTCATAAGTCGTGTCCATTATCACATGAAGAAGTTTGCTGGAATATCCATGCTTCTGACCCTTGGAGCCACGTTGCCGGTGTTTGGTCAATTAAGCCCACCACCATCGCCCGAAGCCGTCAAGCTGGCCACGGAACCGACCCCGCCTGGAAAGCTTTCGGCCGGGGTGGCGCAGGAGGTCTCGGGTGCTTTGCCAAAATATTCTCCGTCCGCCGCTGAAAAGCCAACTGAGCCCGAAAAGGACAAACCCGCCGCGTTGGAGGGAACGACCGATCCAGAAGTTCTGCACCTCAAGAAAGTCACCGTGACGCCCAAAAAGCGCCCACGTCTCACCGACAACGTGATGATGACGACCAAAGGGTTCAATGAAAAGCTGGCCAAGGAAAAACTGAGTTCGCTCGATCGCAATGTGCTCAACAAATTCACCCTACCCTCGTGGTTTGGGGGAGTCGCTGCCGCCGAGCGCGCGCGGGACGAATACGACCGCGACCAGAGGGCGCAAATGGCCAGCGATGTGGCCGGCCTCGCGAAGGTCGTCGAGGTCTCAGACCCTGAGCAAGCCAAGGCTCTCCGTGAAGCGGCGGCGCGACCCTGAACCGGCCTCGGTCCGAAGGGGCTAGACCGGGGCCTTGAGCAAAGTGCGCGCCAGCTGTTCCCACTCTTCGTCCAGCTTTGCCGACGGTGTGGTCCGGCCGGCCATCCGGTACCAATAGGACGCATTCGGCAGATCGCCCTCTTTCCGGTGAAGATAGGCATGAACCCAGGCGTCAGCCTCGGCCGAACTTTCCTGAACCCAGCGATGCGCCTCGTCCCAGCGGCCTTGATGATCGCACCAGAGTGCCTTCAAAGCCGGACTTAATTGCGCCGGAGGAGGTCCGGCGACGCGTGAAGATTCAACAAAATCGGCAAATGACAATTGCCCGGCCATGATTCTTTGATTCCGTAGAAATTCGGAACCTTACGCGACTTTAATTTCCATGGCCCAAACCGAAGTAACCATCCTGCGCGAATTGTTGGCGGCGGAATCGGGATATGTTTCCGGTACCCGCCTGGCCAAAACGCTCGGGCTTTCGCGGGTGGCCGTGTGGATGCAGTTGCAGAAATTGACGAAACAGGGCTTCACCTTTGCCGCGGTTCGAAGCCGCGGATATAAGCTGGAGAGTTCACCCGTTCAACTGCACCGCGCGTTGGTCGAGGCGTATCTCACGGCTCGTGCTCGCCCCCCGCAGGTCATCTGCCTCGACACGGTCGACAGCACAAACAGCGAGGCCGAGCGCCAACTCGCTAACAATTGTGCGGCACCCCTGGTCATTTTGGCCGGAGCGCAGACGCACGGCCGGGGAAGGCGGGGGCGGGCCTGGCACAGTCCGGCGACCGGCAACCTGTATTCGACTTTCGTCTTTCGCCCGGAGCTCGAGCCTGGTCGCATGCAGGATTTCACCCTTTGGATGGGCCTGAACATCTGCGAGCTCGTCAGCAATTTCTGCAAGATCAAGCCCGCGCTAAAATGGCCCAACGATCTTTTCGTCAATGGCCGAAAAGCCGGTGGCATGCTGACCGAAGCGCGCATTGACGCCGACCAAATCCGTGACCTGGTTTTTGGTCTCGGGCTAAACCTAAACAGCCGGACCGAAGACCTGCCCCGCGAGGTTCAACGCACGGCGATTTCGCTCGCTGAGGCCACCGGCGGACCGGTCGACCTCAATCGCTTCGCCGCGGCGTTGATCGGCCGGGTCGTGACCGCCTACACGCAGTTCGTCGAGGGGTCCTACCGGGAGAAATTCGAGGAATTGTGGTTGAGGTACGACCTGCTGCGAGGCCACCCGGTGGCCGTGATCCACGGCTCGCGAACCATCAAGGGCGTGGCAACGGGCATCGACAGGGAAGGTTCGCTCATGGTGCGCCTTGAGTCCGGGCGCACTGAACGTTTTCGCGCCGGCGAGGTCACAATGGAAAAGGATGCGAGTGGCTAGGCCGATTAGGAAGCTTGCCCGCGGCACGGTTTCCCCGTGTAACTACCGGTGCATTCGCATCCCCGACTGAATGGCCGAAATTCCCGACATCACCATCGAGGTAACCAACCTCAGAAAAAGCTATGGACCGCTCAGCGCGGTCAACGATATCAGCTTCAAGGTGAGGCGCGGGGAAATCATCGGACTTCTTGGTCCCAACGGGGCCGGGAAGAGCACCACGATGCGGATCCTGACCGGTTACCTCCCGGCCACGTCGGGTTCGGTTCGGATCTGCGGGCTGCCGGTAGCGAGCCAGCCGGAGGAGACGAAGCGTTTCGTGGGGTACATGCCGGAAAATAACCCGCTGCCCGAGGACATGAGAGTCTCGGAATATCTTTGGTTCCGTGGACGCCTCAAGGAAATGCCCCGGGCCAAATTGCGCTCGAGGATCGACGAAGTGCTTGAACTCTGCGACCTGAAACGCAACCGCCACCGAATCATTGGCCGGCTCTCGAAAGGCAATAAGCAGCGCGTCGGCATCGCCGAGGCCATTCTTTCGGAACCAGCAGTAATCATCATGGACGAGCCGACCATTGGGCTTGATCCGCATCAAATAATCATCGTTCGTGACCTCATCGCCAGCCTCCGCGGGCGGATGAGCGTAATAATCTCGAGCCACATCCTGCCCGAGATTGAGGCGACCTGCGACCGGGTGCTGATCATCAACAGCGGCCGTATTGTGGCCGAAGGCTCGCCGACGGAATTGCGGCACGAGATATTCGGTCACACCAGTTACCGTATGGAATTTGCTGGAGACGCCACCGCCTTGGCTGGGCACCTGGCGGCAATCGAGGCGACCTTAAAACCAGTATCGATCGGCGAGCCCGACCCGGACGGATTCCAAGTCGCCACGTTGATGACCAACTCGGCCCCTGACCTCGGCGAGGCGCTCTTGACGGGTTTGCCGACCAACGGTTATCGCATCCGCTCCCTGGGCCGGACCCAGCCGTCGCTGGAAGATGTTTTCCTGGCGGCCACCCGCCGCAGCTGGGACGCGCGCCTGCCGGACAAGAAGCCCCTCCAGGGCGACAACCGCGCTCCCTTGCCCAAAGCCTGATTCATCGCCATGCGCCACTACTTCACCATTCTATCGCAGGAAATACGGGCCCTGTTGTTCAGTCCGATCACGTACGTCACGGCTGTCCTGTTCCTGTTGGTGATGGGTGGAATCTTCACCGTTATCCTCGACGATTATAGTAAGCAGGCGCAGGAAGTGTCGCCCGCAGTCAATTTCTTCGCCTCGTTCTGGATTCCCGTCTTTTTCATGGTGCCGCTGCTGACCATGAAGACCTTTGCGGAGGAGCGCCGGATGGGAACGCTGGAAACCCTGCTCACGTCTCCGGTCAGTACGGGTGAGGTCGTCCTTGGCAAATTCTCCGCAGCCTACCTCTTCTACCTCTTGCTCTGGGGCGCCACCGCCAGCTTCCACTACATTCTTCACGTCTACGCCAAGGATATCCGATTTCTCGATTCGGGCCCGTTGTTGGGCGGGTATCTCTTTGTCGCGGTCAGCGGACTCCTGTTTGTCTCAATCGGCGTTCTCGCGAGCGCCCTTACGCGCAGTTACGAG
>Ga0302323_100002995_pt1 | contig 13734 bp, 10 predicted proteins | sample Fen_T0_3_FD_201950 | JGI IMG/M metagenome (GOLD analysis project Ga0302323, IMG submission 201950) | Peat permafrost microbial communities from Stordalen Mire near Abisko, Sweden - Fen_T0_3 | ecosystem: Environmental > Terrestrial > Soil > Wetlands > Permafrost | place: Sweden: Abisko... | reverse complement strand
ATCAATTATCACATCACGTATATGCCTGATATTGTGATTGATGGTTTAAATTATATTCTGGAATACAATGCAAAATAAGCTAATAATTGCCATTTTCATCTCTCTGTTCTCTTTCGCCTACACGGCTTCCGGTCAGAAACTTATTGATTCCCCTTATTCAAGATTCAATCTGGGGACGTTGCAACCTGAAGGAGCGTTCAGAAGTATTGGAATGGGTAGTGTAGGAACAGCTTTGAGAGATAACAGTTCGGTATATATTACAAATCCGGCATCCTATAGCAGCTTCGATACGCTTTCATTTATTTTTGATTTCGGTATTGATTATGGCAGAAATTTCATCTCATCAGGTGATACAAAATTTTCATCAGATGATATAAACTTCCATCATCTTATAATAGGGTTTCCCTTATCGAAACATTGGGGTTTAGCTGCGGGTGTCATACCAGTAAGCTCAGGTTATTATAAAATAACTCAAACAGTTACTTCAACTGATCCGACATACGATCCCAATATCGGGGAATACACTACAAATCATGAAGGCAGCGGAGGAATCTCCAAAATTTTCGTTGGATCGGGTATTCAGATTGGTAAACATTTTTCTGTCGGAGCCAATCTGAGTATTCTATCAGGACTGATACAAAGAAACAATTCCTTTGTATTTTCTGATTCTTATAATGTCTTTAATAATATTAGTACTGAAAAACTTCAATTGGTAGGGATGAGTGCGGATTACGGCGTTCAGTATGCAACCACTTTAAAAAATAAATACTTTCTAAATATTGGTGCATCTCTTAGTTCAGGTAATAATTACAGTTCAAAATATAGTCAGCTGTCACTGAAGTATACAGCGTACGGTGTGAATGATACAGTTACATATGCAGCTGACAATTCAACGAAAACCTTTATACCTTCCACTCTTCGGCTAGGTGTTTCATTCGGGAAGAAAAATAAATTTACCACCGGAGTAGATTACGTAACTACAAAGTGGTCAAAGTCAAAGATTCCCGGTTCAACAGGATATGCTGCTGATACCCGGGAATTTCGTTTCGGTGCTGAATTAATCCCGGACAAGTATTCAAATTTTAGCTATCTGGATAGAATAGAGTATCGTATAGGTGGTCATATCGGTGATAACTATTTAATCATTAACGGAGAACAACTTAGAGAATATGGAGCGAGCATCGGATTTGGTTTGCCGTTACGCACCTTGCAGGGAAATCCCTTCTCAAAGGTGAATGTATATGTTGATTATTCACGGAAAACCGGGTCCCTGGCAAATGATCTGCACAATGAAGGTTATATAACAGTGGGTTTCAGTCTGAATCTGTATGATTTCTGGTTTCTTAAACGGAAGTTTGAGTAGTAGTTTTGCAGGTTAAAATTATTAATCTGATAATTTAGAAATTCACTTGCCCTTTATGAAGAGTCCGTCATCAAAGTTCAGAATCTTTCAGGCAAGTATATCGCTTATTGTTCTAAGCATGATGATTCTGTCGTGTGAAAACAAAATTCCTGTTATACAAAGGGCTGATATCCTGTCACTTCCCACACTTACTGGTAAGATCGTCACAACTATTCTTACTGATTCAGGACGGGTGCAACTTATAATGTCGACGCCCATTTTGGAGCAATACGATAAAGCAACACCTCCATACACTGAATTCAGGTCCGGAATAAAGGTGGTCTTTTTCAATAGCAAGAATGACTCTGTACGGGTAACATCAAAATATGCAAAGTGTACCAATAATAATCTGTGGGAGCTTCACGACAGTGTTGTTGTGATTAATGAAATCAACGAAAAGCTTGAAACTGAAGTGTTATTCTGGAATCAGGAGAAAGATCTTATATATACTGACCGGTTTGTGAAAATGACCAGTGAAGACGAGTTAATACAGGGAATTGGTTTCCAATCGGATTCTCATCTTACCAAAAGAAGGATCTTTAAGGAGACCGGCATAATAAATATTAAAGATGAGAAATAGTTCACTTCTTGTACTGGAGATTATCTGGATTGCAGTTGGTGTTCTATGTATAACTGCGGGAATCAGGTTCGCTATAACAAGTGGTAGCAGCAAAATCCCTATCTTTGCACTTATGGCTCTGATCTGCTTCGTCTTTGCCTGGATAAGACATAAACAGAGGAAAAAGAGCTAATTTTGATTTATGAATGTAATCCTGATAATACTTCTTGCTATAATTTTGTCCGCTTTTTTTTCCGGTATGGAAATTGCATTTGTAGCATCCAACAGGCTCCGGATTGAACTTGACAGGAAACAGAGAGTATTCGGATCAAGAATAATCAAACTTTTTACAGATAACCCCGGCCAGTATATTGCGACAATGCTTATCGGCAATAATTTTTCACTTGTTATTTATGGTTTGGTATTTTCAAAAATCCTTGGAGTTCTGCTTACTCCTGTTCTGGGTTCCGATCTGTTGGTCCTTATAATAAATACGTTGCTCTCCACTGCAGTCATCCTGCTGGTGGCTGAGTTTCTTCCTAAAACAATTTTCATTATTTCTCCGAATTTTTTTCTTAAATTTTTAAGTATTCCCACCCTGTTTTTCTTTTTCCTGTTTTACCCTATAAGCAAATTTACTCTGGCAGCATCAAACCTCTTCATAAGGATTTTTTTCAAGATAAATCCGGGAGAAAAGAAGCAGGAGAATCTGGTTTTCAGTAAGGTTGATCTCGATCATTTTGTTAATCTGAGTAATCAGAGCAAGGAGGAATCGGAGCCTGAACATAGGGATATCAGGATTTTCCAGAATGCTCTCGATTTTTCTAATGTAAAACTCAGGGAGTGTATGGTTCCGAGGACTGAAATTGAAGCGGTTGAAGTGAGAAGTTCGATGGAACAACTGAAAGAGAAATTCGTCGAAACAAGGCTTTCCAGGATTCTGATTTTTCAGGAGACAATTGACAATATTATCGGATATTTTGAATTAAAAGATATTTTCAGAAACACTTCTGATATAAAGTCAATGATAAGGAAACTGGCAATAGTTCCTGAAACGATGCCGGCTAACAAGCTCCTTAAGTTATTCGTGGAGGAAAAGAAGAATATTGCGCTTGTGGTTGATGAGTTCGGAGGAACATCAGGAATGGTAACTATAGAGGATGTTCTTGAAGAGATCGTCGGGGATATCGAGGATGAACATGATACAACCGATCTAACTGAAAAGATTGTAGGACATAACGAGTATATTCTATCGGGACGTTTCGAGATTGATTACCTTAACGAAAAATATCATTTACACCTTCCGGAAGAAGATGATTATGAAACACTTGCCGGTATGATACTTTTTTACCATGGAAGTATACCCGGGAATAATGATGTAATACGAATCGGCAATTTCGTAATCAAAGTGTTAAAGGCTTCAACCACCAGACTTGAGCTTGTTAGTCTGAAAATAGACTGATCTCCAAATCTATCTGACCAGCCCGTTACAGAAATTCCCGAGTTTAATCAGATCCTCGCGCACTTTAAAATCGATCCTGGAACTTCTTATAAATTCTTTAATTTCATTCTCCTTTCCAGGAAATATCTTAAGAAACTGCCTTTCATTTGTAAACTTGGACATCTCTCCATTTCTTTTTATCCAGTAAACTATTGCGGGAGCAACTATCACATTATCAGGTAAATCAAAATTTCTTACCTGGTTACCGGCCTGAACCATCACAGCTGAATTACTTCCGTTGGTTTGAGAAGTAAGGCCATAAGCTGTATTGGTGCCAGCAGAAGTATACCGGCTTTTATGCTGAATATAGAGAGAAGCAGAACCATTTACTATGATTTCATAAAAAGCTTTTCCGACATACACGAACTTGAGGTTTTGAATTAATATTGTATCAACGTCCTCCGGTTTATCCAGTACCAGATATATACCATTCTGTTTGAAGACCATCTCTTCATCAACTGTATTGTAATTAAGTAATGCAGAATTTGTCTGCCCCGATTTCATTATAATTATGCCCTTTGTAAAAGCGGGAAAAAGGAGTTGTGGGAATTGTTTGGAAGAATCAGTCTGCGCAGATAATCCAGTTGAAATACTAAAGGACAATAAAGTCACGAATGCCATGATAAGATTTCTTTGTTTTTCTATCTGTCTCATATTGCTATTTATTTATGTCGATAACCATCACTTTCAAAATTACTCATTTTATAAATAAAAAAGAGGCTGACTCAATGAGACAGCCTCTAATTAATTTATTTTACCAAATTATCTTGGTCCCTTATATGTCCATGTTTCATCAAAGGAAGTACGGATATTCGGAGGTGTCGGTACCAAACTCGGCTGGATCATCCAATATTTAAATTGAATAATCTTTGTAGCAGCATCATATTTGTTCACACCTGATGGATCTATAACCGGCATTCTTGTATTTGAAGGAGGATTCCCCCAAACGTTAGTAACACTGACAATATTACCAGTTGCAGGATCAAATGTAATCTCCAGACCAAATGCTCCATAAACACTATAAGAACCACCACTTGTAATAGGGTGATAATAATCGTAGTATCCCGGATCTACAAGGAGGCATTTCACGCTGTTCTCTCCGGAAGTTTCAAGATTATAAGTAAATGGATACCAACCTGTAAGTCCTGAGTTCAAAATATCAACCATAGGTGAATTTGCAGTAACTACATAAACACCATCATACTTGTTTTTAATCAGAACCTGCGCAACGATAGTATCATTTGTGGCAGCACTCTTAATTCCTGTTCCTGAAACACTTGTCATTTTATAGGCGAATGCATATTGCTGGGTAAAATCGAAGATAGAGGCATTCGGAATGTTAACCGCTACTGATTTTGAAAATTCACCGGCCGCAAAAGTAAGAGTAATCACTCCGGCGGTTGGAGCAGGAGTAGTAGTACCCAATGAGGCTGGAAGTGGGATGAGCGATGTACCATTAATTTCATTATACTTTTTAAGAATAGTAGTGTCTACATCATACTCCAAAGTAACCGTAGTTTCAGAATTTAAAGCCGTACTACTGTTTGCATCCCTTCTTACTTCAAAGAGGACACCTGTTTGCGGTGTAGCAGCAGCGTCAAAAGGAATCATATTATAACCATCCGGGAATAGTTTCACGATTGTCTGTCCTGCAGAACCCATCGACTCAGTCTTCGGATTACAGGATACCGCAAGAATCGCTAAGAGCAGGACGCTTATTACGATATTTAATTTATGAAATGTTTTCATATTTTAATTTTTAAAAATTTAAAGTTTCAGTAAATACTACTGATCCCACCATATTTTGGAATCCATTTTATCGCCATTTGCTCCAAGTGCAGTAACAGCTGTAGCAACACCTTTTGCCGTAAGGCTATAATCAGAAGGTCCGTACATATATCTGCGTGGTATTACCGGAGGAGTGTTGGTAGCATCAATTGCAGGGGTAAGTGTCGGAAAGTTAGTTCTTCTCCAGGTACTCCACCCCTGTAATCCGTCGGGATAATAAGCCAGGTATTCCTGAGTGGCAATCTGCTGAAGGTTTGTACCTGCAGCACCAAGAGCAACGCCTGTTGTAGCAAAAAATGAGGCAGCAGGTGGAGTCAACCCCCAAAGCTCATAATCAGCGTTAATACCTGCAGTGTACAAGTCTGATGTATTTTCTGTAGTCCAGCCTCGGTCGGCAGCTTCAGCACGTGCTAATAGAACGCTGGCAGCATGTACTATAAAAATCGGACTCGTCTCTGTGCGGAATGAAGGAGCCAACACATAGCAAAAATCAGGATTTGCTCCGCACCATGCATCAATACCTACCCAGCCGGGATATGCGGAACGTGCTCTTCCATAGGGTACTCCTTTGGTTGAGGCAGCGCCGGCAGAGGTCGCACCAAAAACGGCCTGACGGGCGTCTGTTCCAAGTGTATTGAGAAGAGTTGTCATTGTTTCACTTTCACCATAGTCATGACGTCCATCGTACAATGCCATAAATGGATTCCTGAAGTTCCCTCCAGGATAAGTAAGCTGGAAATTATCTGCATTAGTAGAAATTGATCCTGCTGCATCGGTCAGCGCGGCATTAAACTGTGTTGCAGCGTAATCCCCTGCATTAGGATATCTTTTTGAAAGTCTGAGAGCCATAAGCATCCTCAAAGAATTTGCGAATTTCTGCCATTGTGCTACATCACCACTGTATACGATGTCACCTTTGACGGCTGCCCCGGATGTAAACTGTGCGACTGATTCGGTCAGCTCTTTAAGCAAGTCTTCATAGATAGATTGCTGAGAATCGTAAGCTACATCGGGAACACCCTTAAGTGCTTCTGTGTAAGGAATATCACCCCATCTGTCTGTTAATGTCCAGAAGATATAGGCTTTAAGAATTCTGGCAATTGCAATCTGATTGGCGTTGGCGCCATTCAGGGCCGCAGTAGGTGCTGTAGTCGGATCAGTATTATTAATAATAATATTCTGAAGATCGTACAGATATGTTGCATAGACAGCCTGCGGGCTTATAGTATTTGCCGAATAACATGAAACATCGGGATATTGAGTTTCTGAATAATACTGGGCATATAATGCCGGAGTAATAATAGCTCCGTAGCCTCCAATCCCTGTTAACACATTGGTTAATAAAGCCGATGTTATTGGCTTACTTGTCGCAGACGGGTCAACATTTGTGCTTCCAAAGTCTTTCAGTTTATTGCAACCCGTAATAATTAGAACTACCGCAAGGGCGAAAGTTGCTATTTTATAAGTTGATTTTTTCATCTTTTTAAAATTTTTAAGTTTCAAATGGCAACCCTAGAAGTTGATCTTGATGTTTGTTCCAAAAGAACGAATTCCGGGGAACTGGCCTGTTTCTCCACCTGCACGTGATATCTCCGAAGGATCAAAATCTCTGGATTTGGCATAGATAAGCCATGGGTTCTGAGCTATGAAGGAAATTGTCAAACCCTGGATATATTTACCCAGTCCGCCCATTTTTTCAATCGGTAAACTATAACCGATACTTAATTCGCGAAGTTTGATAAATGTCAGGTCATGAACGAAGTCGTCATAGTACTCGTTGTCGTACGTACCGTGCCAGTAAGTCTGAGCATCTACATACATATCTACAGGTTGAAGGGTTGTAGCATCCAAACCCTTTACATGTACTCCACCACCATCGGCAACCGGATCGCGTGAAGGAATACCTTTATCATTTAACCCTGAGGTTTTTGCGGTAAGGCCTGAATAGGTACCCCACATATCTGACAGGGAGAAGAATTTACCACCAAACTGGTAGTCAATGTTCGCTACAAAAATAAAGTTCTTAAATATTTTGAATGAGTTCTGAAGTCCACCGGTGACTTTCGGCAGAACATTTCCAAAATAATGATTGGCATCTGTAACATATGAACCATTGGCATTTATTAAAGGCAAACCTGTAGTTTTATCTCTGGCAATACCTGCTCCATAGATTTCGCCCCAGGGTCTCCCTGCAGCTTGTATCATGGAAGGAGTTCCCTGTCTGGCAGAACCATCAGCGTTTGCCCACTGTGCCTGAACAATAAATTTGTCGACACCCGGCGCAATTGTAACAACATTCTCTTTAATCAGGTAAGCAAGTGATGCATTAGCTTCCCAGGAAATGTTAGGTTTATTTACAGGTTTAAGATTAAGAGCGAAGTCAATTCCGTTTTTAACGATTTTACCTGTATTGGTATAGTCTGAGGTGAAACCACTATAATTAGCTATTGAAATAGCATATGGAATATTATTTTCCGTACCATCCCAATAAGTAACAGTAAGTCCTAACTTGTTTTTGAGGAACCTTAATTCCATACCGAGTTCTTTCTGGGTTTTAACAGCGCCTTTGATCTTCGGATCTACTATCTGATCGGGAGTTGTCATAACAAAGTTACTATTCCACTGGTATGCTCCCACAGTATAAGCAAATCCAGGGTATGCATATACCGCTATAGTTGTCGGAATCTCACCCCAAGAAGCACGTATCTTTCCGTAATTGAGCCAGTCGAGCTTTGCAAGATCGCTGAATACGAATGAAGCACCGAATGATTTTGATAAGATTGAATTAGCACTTGGAGGAAGTACAGAGTACCAGTCGTTACGTAAAGTGAATTCACCGAAAATGAAATCCCTGTATCCTAAGTTACCAAATACAAATGCGGCATTATACTTTTCCAGTTGTCTTGTATTGGTTATAAGAGGCTGGCTTGCGGAATTAGAAACCGAATAAAGGTTTTTTATACTAAAACCGTTAACAGTTTGAGCGCTGTTAAGTTTATATGTAGCATTGAAGAAATCAGTACCTGCATTGGCAGTTATTTTGAAATCATTAATTGTTTTATTTACTGATACTAACGATTCAAAATTTTCGCGGTTCGAATATGTGGTTCCGGTATAGTAAAAACCCTTATCGGCAGGTTCATTACCTGTTGTCTGAGTACCGCTGTCATTCAGATCGGTACTGTACATTTGCTCTGACCATGTGTTATTCTGCTGACGACGGTAGGTAACTTTTGCCGAAAGCCAGTCAAGTATTTTGTAATTAAGAGAAATATCACCAAACAGCCTGTCGGATCTTGTAGGAACTTTAACCAGATCGAAATATTTATAAAAATTATACCAGTAGTTGGCTGCATAAAATGGCTTGGTATTATCCGGATTATAAGCAGTAGGATCACTATGGTTCCAGCTTGCCCAGATTCCATCGGCTGTCCTGAGGTCTTTTAATTCTCTCATAAGGCCCATATCGAGATCTCTGTGAAACCACTGGTCAAATGAACCGGTTGACTGGTTTGAATAATTATCATCAAACTGACCCTCTGTTAATGTACTGAAGAAATTTACATTGGCAGCAACGGTCAGTTTTTTGCCTATATCATAACTGGTCTTTACTGAGAATGTTGTTTTCTTCAATGAAGTTTCAGGAATCAAACCCTGTACATTAATATTCCCAATAACGGCACGAATATTAAAGCCTTCGGTCACCTTTGAAAAAGCTGCGCTATTATTAAAGGTGTAACCTGTATTGAAAAAATCTCTGGCATTATTAGGTTGTGGAACTAATTTGGCTGTGGTTCCGGTATATTTTGTGCCAGGATACCATGAGTACCAGGGAATATATTCCTGACCTACCATTCTTGGACCCCAGCTGGAGTCATCGGAATAGTTAGGATAATATTTCCCGTCAAGTGGTTTCCACTCTACAGGATCAGTTGATTTCCATGTATATTTTGTCAAATTGTATGAATTACCTCCTGCGTAATCATTCTGATACTTTGGTAAAATATAAACCGATGATGCAAGAAAACCGGTATTTACTTCTACGTTCACATTCTTACCGGCGATAGCTTTTGCTTTTTTGGTAGTAATAATAATAGCACCGTTAGCACCCTGAGACCCAAGAATTGCAGCTGCACTTGGACCAGAGAGAACAGTAACATCTTCAATGTCGTCCATATTTAGGTCATTGGAGTTTGGAAGGATAGTCCCATCAACAACATATAGAACTCCTGTACCTGTACTGAAACCGCCGTCACCACGTAACCTTATGTTACCTGTACGACCCAGAGCAGCAGCAGACTGGCCCTGGAACTGGATACCAGCAACCTTACCGGCAAGTGCATTGTTAACGTTCGTCTCACGAATTTCGCTAAGTTTATCACCAGATACAACCTGGTTTAAAGCTGCAGAACTCTTTGGGGCTCTCTTGATTCCGTATCCACTGGTTACAATTACTTCCTGTAAACCAAGAATATCTGACTCCATAACAACATCAATTACTTTACGGCCGCCAATTACAATCTCCTGTTTTTTCATCCCGATATAGGAGAAAATAAGAGTGGTTGCATTCTGTGGCGCTGTAAGTGAAAATTTCCCATTCACATCTGTCAGGGTACCTACAGTTGTACCTTTAACAGTAATTGTTACACCCGGAATTGCACCTTCCCCTTGAACTGAAGAGGTAACCGTACCTGTAATGACTATTGTTTGTGCTAATAAAGTGTAGCCACTTATAAACACAAACAAAACAATCAGCAGAAATAGTTTCTTCATACGATATTAGTTTTAGGTTTTAATTTAACAGCCAAATATAGGAGTTCTATATTTAATCTCCAAAATAAACATTTTTATTTTAAGATAATCTGAAAAGACAAATAATAAAGACTAAAATAACCTATACTATTTTGCCGCTTAACGTGAAGAGATCGCCAGAAATGCAACTCTGGAATATATAAATCGTATGAATTATTTGTTTGGTTTTCTACTCATTATTAAAGCCGAAAATCTCTAAATAATTTCCAATTATTAGGATTATGACAATTTTAAGACTTTTATCATGTCAGTTAATTAATTTGAAATTTAGAACAATTTCTGTTAAGGTTATTCAGTAAACCTGAACATTTGTGATCAGAGAAGCCTTTATTTTAAGATAATAATTGTAGTTATAAAGGTGTAATAGTCTTGTTTATATTTTATTAAACAATTAGAATATTTCAGGTTTTAATATTAGATATAGAGTCTGTCTCAAAAGGGAGAATTCACCCCCATCCCCCCAAGAGGGGCTTTATAATTATCAGTAAATAAAAAAGTCGACTTCGGGGCATTTAGGTGTAAAAAAAAGAGGGCTTTTAACACCCTCTTATAATAATTTTTTAATTATTTACTTATGGATTTTTTGTCATTGTGAAACCAAAGTTTCCGAAGTCGCCTTCATCAACTGAGATATCAAAAGTCATGGCAAACGACCCGTCACATGAATTATAAGTACCACTTCCTGAATATGCAATATTGTGATAACCAAATGCATCTGTAGCGAGAACTGTTTTGTCAGCTTTAACTGCATAAGTTACAGGATCTATGTGCATAACAAGCGGACCTTTGTCTTCAATTAGATTATCGAGTGTCTCCAATCCTGCTACAAATATTGTATAGGGATTATTTGGATCATCCGTAAAGGTTACATTACCTGAAGTATTCCAGCTTGCGGAGACCGAATGATAACTGCCAACCGTTAAATTTTTATCAAATGCACAGGCCACGCTGATGAATAAAACAGTATTTGAACGGTATGCTACTCCGTTTACTGTTGTTACCAGTTCAAGAGTAAATACATCACCATTACTAATACTATCTCTTATAAGTCCCAGTTTTTGAAGAACATCACCACATACAAGTTTGACTGTTGAAGGAAAGGTTGTGATCGCGGCTACCTGAATTCTTTCGGAATTAGCATTATATGAAGCCTCAATTACAGCACCGTCTGCCTGTGTGCCGGCAGGCAGGTCAACCACAAACTGGACATATGAATTAACCAGGTCCTTTGAATCAAATATGCCAGGTGCAACATTGGAAATTGCAGGAACCACTCCGACATTTCTTGTACCTGCAGGATCTTTAAGTTTGCTACATCCAAAAATAATTAGAATGAATGTTGCAATTACTCCTAATGTTTTTATCTTTTTCATTTTAAATGTTTAAAGAGTTAAACTATGTATAAAATGGATATCAGCGGGTTCCACCTGCCCACCAAACATTTTCCGAATAAACGTACGTACCGTCGCCATAAGCATCGCTGACGTTTTTATTTGTAGTTACATCAGCAGCACCATAGGAATAACGTAAGGGAAAGAGGGTTGCATTTTTGGGATTTTCAAGAACGATAAAATCTTCTCCCATAGCTTTCAACCTCCTGTAATCGTTATAAGCCTCAACAGCTTCCTCTTCGTAAAAGCTCAGATATTTCTGATTCATTATCTCAGATAATGGATTCGCACTAAATTTTAATCTTACATTGTTATTCATATAATTAACAGCTGAAGCAGTTGACAATCCTATGTTCACCTTGTGAAATGCTGCTGTGATGCCTAATCTCAACGAACTATCGGCATTCTGGAAATCATTTAACCTGGCGTATGCTTCCGCTTTCAGGAACTCAATTTCGTGATAACTTAAGAGGTAAGTAGGCGCAGTCTTACTGCTGATTGCAGAGATCGAATACTTGCCCTGTACCTGGTTAGGACTTCCGTTAGGAGCAAAAACAATGTCGGTGCTTCCCGAAGATGGATGTGGTTTAAAAAACACAGTATCTCTGGGATCATTCCTTGCAACCAGTTTATCATGCAGACTCTGACTTGCTCCTAAATAATCACGGTCAGTGAATATAAGATAAAATGGACTTTGTGCTGAAGTTCCATTATAGTCGAACTGAGCCTGTTCTGAACTTGAGACGAACGATTGATTTGCAAATGTAATAACATCAGGATAATCAGGAGTTTTAAGTGATAAACGCATGGTATAACGTGCTTTTAATCCATACGCAAACTTTATCCACAATGCGCTATTCCCTCCGTAGATAAGATCCTGTGCTCCAAGAGAAGCGTAGACTGATGTCTTGTTAAGATTAGCAATACCATCATCAAGAAATTTAAAAATCACAGTGTATATATCTTGCTGTTTATCCAGCACCGGAGTAAATATTATACCTGGCTGAAGCGCCTGACTCCATGGAACATCACCCATCAGATCGGTGAGAGTTGCCAGATTAAGTGCTGAAAGTACCTGGGCAATTCCAAGAGTATGATAATTGCCTGCTTCTGAACCACCATCAGAACATTTTCCGATTATTACTTTAAGATTGTACAGGGTTTGGTACATAGATGCCCAGGAATTATTATAGGTGGTTGAACTTGTAGGTTCTCCGCTCCTGATCTCGGCATTGTAAAATTGATTGTAAACTCCAACATTATGTTCAATATAAACCGATGCATAAAACGCCAGATCGCTGCCAATTACTGAGAATGCTGTACTGGTCATTGCATCAGTAATTACCAATTTTGACTGCACGTCTGTGGGATCGTTCACATCTTTATTGATATTATCCATGATTTTCTCAGAGCACGACCAGAGACTCAAAGCCAAGATTACTGCAAAAAGTATATAAACTGATTTTCTCATTGTGTTTGAAATTAAAAAGTTAAATCCAGACTAAAACCATAACTAGTTGTCTGAGGTAAGGAAAATCTTTCAAACGATCCTCCGATGTTTGTATTTCCCTGACTTGATTCAGGATCAAAGTTTGGCAGGGCTGTCCAAAGAAGAATGTTACGGGCAAAGACAGAAACTCCCACATCAACTGATTGAAATAATTTCTTTGAAGGTTTATATTTAAGAGAAAGTTCACGAAGTTTTACAAATGAATTATCATAAATATAATACTCATCAATATTGGACAGCACGTTAGTATACAAATCCTGCAATGCCCTTGGATCAGAAGGTCCGCCCCTGACAATATCATTAGGGCTTCCATCAGGTTTAACTCCGTCGTATATAAATGTCGACGTGCGATCTGCAGTCCGTGTCGACATACCGTACAGGTCGAGCAATCCATTGCTGCCAGAGTACATTTTTCCACCTTTTTTCCATTCAACAACGGCACTCAATGACCAGTTTTTATATATAAAAGTATTAGTTCCGCCAAGTATAAAATCAGGAGATACTTTCCCGATTACGGCGGGGTCGCCTATTTTTGGCATTCCATAGTTAAATGCTCCGGGGCTATCCTCAACAACAATTTTATGAGAGACCGGGTCGCGGACAAATGAAACACCATAGATTACAGGATACGTTGTACCAATACCAGCACGAACCTGCGGAGTGACATAACCTCCCAGAAAAATGCTTTCAACACCGGGAGCAAGGACATCAACCGTATTATCGACCTTAGAGAAGTTAACATTAATATCCCATTTGAAGTCTTTTTGCATT
>Ga0302323_100002994_pt1 | contig 13735 bp, 25 predicted proteins | sample Fen_T0_3_FD_201950 | JGI IMG/M metagenome (GOLD analysis project Ga0302323, IMG submission 201950) | Peat permafrost microbial communities from Stordalen Mire near Abisko, Sweden - Fen_T0_3 | ecosystem: Environmental > Terrestrial > Soil > Wetlands > Permafrost | place: Sweden: Abisko... | reverse complement strand
CTCGGGGCATGGATACATCCTGTCACGTCAGGCTCTCTTCACGACACGGGAGGCCGCTAAGGACTTCCTCGGCAAGACGCGGGGTCTCATAGAGGAGGTAGTCCCGACTCTCCAACCTCACGAAGGATGGGGCTAGATGAAGCTCCTAGCCCTACTCCTGACGTTCTTGTCCGCCTGCTCTCTCGACACAGCCGGCCTCACCTCGACCCCGGTTGCTCCCAGCCTTCGTGGCTCTGTAGACTCCGGCATCAACCCCGTTGACGTTTCCGGGTCGGGTGGTGGCCCCGACACCGGATTCACTCCGGTAGCCGATGCGCACGCCGCTGAGGCCGACGTAAGCACATCAGACGCATCCGGTAGTGAGCTGAATCCCGGCGCAGATGCCGGGAGTAGCCTACCGGATACGTCGCTACCTCCGGAGTGTCCTATCGACGGACTCCGCTCCCTTAACTGGTGTGACCGTTACACGCAACTCTGTCACTACCCAAGCGGTCCCATGGTCGGATGTACCGCCGAGGGCCGTCTCTGTGTCGTGGTGTGCCCATGAAAGGCATGTGCGACTTTCGCCCGGGTAAGGCGAGAAGCCAGACGGACCTATGCGATTACCATCGGGACGGAGGCGATCTACAGGGCAAGTGTCCCGAGATGTGTGACTTTCCTTCGTGCACCAACCATGCTCCGGTCGCCATTCAGTACGGCTCCGAAGACAAAATGTTCTGCTCATTCTGCGCCCAAGCGGGTCTAGCCATCATGCTTCTATCAGCCCAATAACCAGGAGACACCATGCCCCAGCCACTTCGCGAAGAAAACGTCAACATCAACCTCATCGACCCTCCGGAATTCAACTCCCGCATCGGCTACCAGGCTGGCGTCAGCACGGCAGTCGATGACTGGATATCAAGCCTCCCCAAGGAAGAGCTTGCCAGCCTGAAAGAGCTTGCGCGCTCCATGCAGCCCAACGGCTCTCCCAAGCAACTGCAAGCCATCGGCGTGGAAGATGCTGGCAACGGCCGCTATCTCCTGGTTTTCGGCTCGCGTCGCCTGCGCGCGGCCAAGCTGAATGGGTGGGAGACCATCCGCGCCACGGTGTCCCCTCCGACGTCTGATGTGGAGCGCATCCTCTCCAATGCTAAGGAGAACCTCGACCGCGAAGACCTGACTACCTTCGAGCAAGCTCGCCTCTGTGCTGCGCTCCGGGTCAAGGGAATGAAGCTCAAGGAGTGCGCGTCGGAGCTTGGCTTCAGTGTGCCCAAGGTCTCCAACTATGCGATTTGTTACGACAAATTGCCCCTTGACATCAAGAAAGCCTGGCAGGCGCAGCACCCGGCCGCGTCGGTCGAGGCTTTGCGGGAGATCGCAACCCTCGGGGAGATCGACAAGGAGACGCTGGCCTGCACTCCCGACTCCGTCGCGCTCATGGAGCAGGCTTGGCAGGAACGGATCGACCTTCAATCCCAGGCCGACGCCATCATCCTGCGAGTCGAGGTTGAGGAAGGGGAGGACGAGGAGGACGAGGAAGAGGAGGACGCCGACGGCGCGGTCAAGAAGGTCAAGAAGGCCGACTTCAAGGTGTCGCGAGCGCTGCACAAGCATGTGATCGACGCGCTCCGCGCCAAGCGCACGTTGCCGGGGGCTTCCCTCGCTGCCCAGGTGGCTGACTTCATGGTCGGCAAGGTGGACAAGGTCAAGGGTCTCACCTCCCGCAAGGAGTTTGACGAGGCTCTCAAGCCTGCCAAGAAAGAGTAGGTCGAAACGGGCGCTGGCGTGTTCACGGGCTAAGACCCCGACACGCAAGTCCGTCGGGTCGTAACGCGGCCCCTGATGAGACCCGCAATCAACCAAGGAGACATTCACAATGGCCGAAAAGAATCTGACAACCAAGGATGACAATGCAATCGCCGGGACCATGGCACCGTCGGACTTCAACGCTTTCATCGGCGATGGTTTCGCCAGCGTCGAAACGGTGGTCTTCGGCGATGGCAAGCTCAACAAAGTCCCGCAGTACGCTGGGCGACTTGACGGACCGGCCGACCCGGTCGCCGTCGGTGAGGAGACCGTCAATCCTCTCAACGGTGTCGTGAGCCGCAACACCATGCCCTGTTGGGTCTTCAAGCCGGCTGGCAAGCTCGGCAACGGCTCAATCGGGATTATCGAGAACGTGACTCACATCGTCCCGTGCAACTACATGGTCGACGCCGCGTGCAAGCGCATCTGGGAGAAGTGTCAGCGTGAGAATCTGTCGGCGCTTGTGGGGATCATCTTCCGTGGGTCGGAGGCAATCAAGGGCGGGTCGCGGCGTCTCAACCGCTACCAGGTCTTCGAGAAATACACCGCGCTCCCGAAGAAGGCGGCGTAACCAACATGGCGCAACGGATCAAAGTCCCGTCAACGTACAGTTCTGCGATTGCGCAACTGTCGCGTCTAGTTGCGCAAACCTCAGTTGACGGGCGCTGCAATGATGCCCAACGCTCGCAAATCAGGCGTTTGGCGGGCGAGTTGACAAACGAGCTGATAAAGGCGCACAATGCTCCCTTGCAAGGTGGGCGCATAGCGATAGCGAAGTAGAGAGAAGCGCGCCCGGCGAGGAAGTTAGTTGATCAGATCCGGTTACCTCGTCGGGCGCAGCGACCTAGCAAAGAAAGACCCTCTCTAGCGGCAAACTAGGAGGGTCAGAAAGTCAGTGTTCGTGTGGCAACCACAACACCAACCAACCCAGGAAGTATGCACTCTCTGTGGTCTCCATGCAAGCCGGCACAGGCCGCGCAAAGCGAGACCCGAGTATCAGCGGCGCTACAATGAGCGTCACCCCCGCCCTAACGCCAGCGCCCGCATCATTGGTATTGACGGTGAAGGTCAGGGTAGACGACCACACAACTACTTTTACCTTGCGGGTGCCGACGAGCTGGGCAACAGATGGCGCCTCTCACCACGCGAAGGTGACGGAAGACTTCACACAGGCGATTGCCTTGACTGGCTTCTCGATCTGCCCACCCGAAGCCTCATCGTCGGCTTTGCCTTCAACTATGACCTTACCAAAATCCTCGGGGACTTAGACGATGCGACTCTCTTTCTCCTCTTTCACGAGAAACGAAGAGCCCGAATTATGGACGGCAGAGTGGTCTATCGGCCAGTTCTGTGGAGCGGTTACAGTCTCAACTATATCAATCGGCGGTTCACCGTTTCTCGTGACAATCGCCGAGCTACGGTGTGGGACATCTGGCGTTTTTTCCAAGGCAAGTTTACTACTGCTCTCATCGATTGGCAGGTGGCTGACAAAGAGAAGCTGGTCCGAATGTCCGAGATGAAAGAGCTTCGCTCGACCTTCGACAAGCTCTCCGTCCCGGAGATACAGGAGTATTGCGATGAGGAGTGCACGTACCTTGCTGCGTTGGCCCGCAGGCTCATTGATGCGCACGACAAAGCTGGCCTCACTCTCAAGACCTACTTTGGTGCGGGTTCCACCGCTTCCGTCTTCCTCGACAAACTTGGGATACACGAGAAGCGGGGTGAGATACCGGACGGAATGCGCGAACCTGTCGCATGCGCCTTTTTTGGAGGTAGGTTTGAGAATAGCTGTGTCGGTCCCATCGCCGGGCCGGTATGGAACTATGACATCGCCAGTGCGTACCCGTACCAGGCGACTTTTCTGCCATGCCTGCAACACGGGGTTTGGCGGCTTAGCCGGTCGGATAGAGACCTGGAGTTGGCTAAACTAGCGTGCGTGCGTTGGTCAATTATCAGCCCAATAACCGGTGCCGCCTGGGGTCCATTACCAACGCGCGCAATGAACGGCACAATCGCCTTTCCGCTAGCCGCGCCCGAAGGTGGTTGGTGCTGGAAAGAGGAGTTTCTAGCCGCGCGCAAACTGCAACCCAACATCGATTTCCGGGAGGCATGGGTCTATGAGAACGACTGCAAATGCGAGTTACCCTTTGCGAGCGTCCCGACCTACTACCGCGAACGGCTCTTGCTTGGAAAGGACGCTAAGGGAATTGTGCTCAAGCTTGGGCTCAACTCCGGCACTTACGGCAAGCTTGCTCAATCTACTGGCATCAATCCTCCTTATCAATCGTGGGTCTGGGCTGGCAACGTCACTTCCGGATGCCGCGCGCAACTACTTGAGGCAATCGGTCTGGCAACGGATAGGTGGGATGTGCTTATGTTTGCGACCGACGGGGTTTGGTCGCGCGTCCCGCTTGCTTTCTCAAAGCCGCGTGAGACTGGAACTGCTGACACAGCTAAGCCGCTTGGTTGCTGGGAAGAGAAACAGTTCCCGCGTGGTGTCTTTTGTGTACGGCCGGGAATCTACTTTCCGCTAGACCCGACGGAGGAAGCTCTCAAAGAAGTCCGCGCCCGGGGGTTAGGCAAAAAGACCCTCTACGAGCAATGGCCCCGAGTCGTCGAAGCGTGGGAGCAGGGTAAGCAGGTAATCGAGCTTGGCGGCATCTCCCGATTCATCGGCGCCAAGTCATCTCTCACCCGTGGTGTCAAGTCGGGGATCACGCGGAGTCCCGATTACGGCGAGTGGATTGATCACAAGGTCAACGTGAGCTTTGACCCGCGCCCCAAACGTTGTGAGCAAATTGGGCAACGGCTCGTTCCATGGCAGTCGTGGATTCACGAGTCGGTGCCCTACAAACACGCCTTGCTATCACCCGAGGCTGTCCTCATGGCGTTAGCAGAGCAAATAGCAGAGGAGCAACCTGATGCCGATTGGACAAGCTATGAGTAAGGCTGAAACGCAGGGCATGAGTACAGCAGAGTACCGCCAATCGCCTGACGACTTGCACGTCAAATCGCGGTGTAGCAATTGCGGCGACACAGCGCCGTGCGCAAGTTGGAACCTCGATAGGAGCTTGTTTGTCAAGCTCTGCAACAGATGCTTGGCCAATGCGCTGACACTCTTGCAGAGATACGCCGTTGGCACGTAAGCCCCGCAACTACGCCGCAGAGTACGCGCGGCGGATCGCCCGCGCCAAGCAAAAAGGATATAGCAAATCGGTTGCGCGCGGTCATGCGCGCAAGGGCGAGGCTGGAATCAAGACAGCCCAGTTTCTCGGCATCAAGCCGGGCGCCGACCTAGACAAGATCATAGCGGCCGACGCGCGCAAGGTCTTCGGGCGCAAGCCCAAACGTGAGTCGGGAGAGGCGCCCGTCCAGTATGAGGAGAAGCTCCGGGAGATGCAGAGACAGCGCGGCCGATTCGAATGGACGGATGAAGCCGCGTTCATTGCCGCCATGAACAATTTGGGATTAACAGAACGCGATGCTTACACACACTGGTTTTCGCCATAGGAGGTTTTCACATGGGATATGGATGTCAGAAGGATTTCCACTTGAACGACTTTCACACTGTCAACGCGCAACGCGCACGGGATGACTTCAAGCCGGAACACAGCTTGCTAGCTCTAGTGGCATGCGTACAAGAAGAGGTGGGAGAGCTTGCCGCTGCTGTCTTGGGAGTGACAGGGGAGAAGGCGCGCAAGGCTCATTTGACCAACGCTAATGTGTTGGATGCCGTTGCCGATGCAATGACATACCTGTCGCTGGTAGCGTCAAAGGTTGGCTGTACAGACCTTGAGGCGTTGTTGCAAGACACGTTTAACATGGTCAGTGACCGTTGCGGGTCTAAGCTTAAGGTCGGTTGACATTATCAGCCCAATAATGTTAACCTCCTTCCGTCATGTTTCGCAACCCATGGCCCTACATTCTCGGCATCATTGCCGCCGTTGCGTATGCGCTTTGGGCACTCGCGCGAGACGACGGAGAGGGGGCAAGCGTGGCTGACAAACTAGGCGATGGGGTCCGAGACATCTTGTCGAGCGTCGTAAAGGGATCGAGGGTTACTCATGCACCGTACAGCAAAACTACTGGCGTTGTTCCTGGTTCTCCCGACTCTCTGGCTTCTGACGCTGGGATTGACGTTGAGGTGTATAGCCTCGCGAGAGTCATTGCCTCAGAAGAGGGTCTGTCGTCCGCTGCGACTCAAGCCGCCGTTGGTTGGTCTGTACGAAACGAGGCTGACCGGCGAGGCGCCTCCATCACAGCACTTTTGACTCATGCCAAACTCGCGTCGCACTCGGGGTCCTACGGCACACAGCGCAATATCGAGGTGGGCACGGTGGGATATAACGGGTCCGATCGGTACGCCTCCACGGCTAATGATCCTTACGCGGGCCATGTTCAAGTCGCGTCGGGAATATTTGACGGCTCTATTCCAGATTTCACCGGTGGTGCCAACCAATTCGACCGACCGGCCGGGGAAACAGACCCTCTTGCCGTTGCGGTCAACCGCATCAACTCGGGGTCGACTGAGGTAGACCTGTCGGGCACGGGGGTAGACGAGGGGATTCGCTTCTGGACGAAGATGTGACTTTCTGGCAAATGCAACTCAGGGTCAGTAGGGCACTAGCAAAGGAGACGCACATGGATAGGGTCGAATTCAAACACAGTATCAACACCGCGATGTCCTCACTGCCGCCCGCGTTGGTGAAAGACGTTGCGGCACTTGCTCGCAAAATCATTGTCGAGCATCGCGCGGCAATCGAGAAAGTCTTACCGGAGCTTGCGGCGACGCTCATGCCGGTCATTCAGGCCGCGATGATGGAGAAGGCCATGGGCATTCTCGACGGCAAGGCTCTGGAGACCGACGTCATGGAGGTGTTGGGGCGGTACGGGATTCACGAGTTGCCGGTCGACAAGGCGGTCTAGTCATGCACATGACGCTGCACAGAGCTGGCAAGCGTAACTTGCGCTTGTGGTTTTACCGTTGGGGGTTCTCTCTCTGGTTTTTTCGATGGGTCTTCAGCGTCGGACACGACACGCGTCCTAGTGTTGTGGGAATGACAGGGCTCTAGTGCGCACTCCCGACAAGCCCGGCACCTTTCGCGTGGTGTCTTCGCGCAAAGGGGGATACATGCTGTCGGGCGTACGCTTCGACGGCTCGAGGGTCAAGATTCGCGACCCATCGCGTATTCCGCTCGAACGGATGGCGCGCAGTATTTTTGGCTCAGGTGGGGGGTCTCCAGTTATCAGCCCAATAGCATCACCGACGGTATCCCCTTCGGCGGTCCCTACGGTTGACGATTGGGGACTTCCCATCAGGGTCAACGCCAGCAACGTCGACAGCCTCAACGCCTCTCTTGGCGTCAAGCCGGTCGAGCCTTCGCTGCCGCCTCCCGACGTGGAAGAGGAGAATGAGCGCAAGCTCAAGCGGGCGAAGAACGCTAAGTCCCTGATGGAGCTTGCCGGCGTTGCGTGGGCGAGTGGCTCTGTTTGGGCCGGTCGTCGTGTCTGCGAGAAAACGGGTCGTCAACCGGTGTCACCGTCGACGGAGCAGGTGCGAGACTTGCGCGACGTGACCCGGGAGACATTTTCAGAATGGTTCGGAGATCATGAGGTGGCGCCATGGCAAATGATGCTTCTACTGTCGTTCGGGATTCCGCTGTCGATGTTTCTGCAATCCCCGAAGCGCAAACTAACCGAAGAGGAGAGAGCGAAAGCCAGTCTGAAGTCGGTTCCATGATTACCGCGTTCGAGCGGATGCTGGACAGACGTTCGCCACGCGGTCCCGACACTGAGCTGTTGAGACTGTCTCCTATCGAGACTGAGATCATTTCTCTCCGCGAGGAGAACCGGCAACTGACGACCTACGTCTACGTCATGGGCGGCATCTTGCTGCTCATTTTTCTTGTGGCGCGCCGATGAATTGCCGTCGGGTCAAGTGTGTCGCTGACTTCGGCAGGCATGGCGAGCATTGCGGCTCCATAGCACCTGAGGGTTCGCGTGCGTGGGGGAGCCCATGTGTTAGGCCGTTAGGTCATAGTCGTGGCACTGACAAGGTTCACATCTATGGCACGCCACAACGTAAAGCTAGACTGTGAGCTTCAATCTCAATGCCGCCGATAAGGCTATTGTCGAGCGCATCATTGCTCCGGCTGCTCCGCAAGAGAAGCGCGGGCAAATCATCAATGAAGGGTACCGGTTCATCGCCCTTGGGGAGACCGGGTCCGGTAAGACTTCGCTCATGCGAGTTGTGGTCTACTACACCTTGGAGAAAGGTTACGCCAAGTTTGTTTTCATCCACGACACCAAGGGGATTTTCCCGGAGTACCCGCGCTCAATACAGGTTGCTTCCGTCCCTGACTTTCGCGGGTTTAACTCTGGAGATCTGCCTGTGGTCTCGTTTCGTGGCGACCCACGTCTCGACGTGGTTTGCGAGGCGGAAGAAGTGGCGGCGTATTCGAAGCTCACAGCGCAACGGGGGGTAATGGACGGTGGAACCTGGAAACCCAATCCGCACATCCTGGTCATCGAGGAGCTTGCAGCGGCATCGTCGGCGGGTCGTAAGCAGGTTCAAGCTCCGTCGGTTCTGTGGGCAGCAGAGCAGGGGCGCAAGGTGTCCGTGTCGTTGGTGGGCACAACCCAATCACCACGCAAAACACCACTTGATCTTTTGGGGCAATCGACGTCGATCGCTTTTTTCCGACTCACGGGCGCGGATGCTAACTACCTCGGCGAACGCCTTGATCTGGACTCGGCTCTGATTGACGCCATCCGGGGCCCCAATTCAGAGGGTTTGCCAAACCGCAAGTTCGCCTTATACGTAAAAGGCGAGCCGTGGGACGGTCAAATATATGAGCTTGACAAGCGTACGGCACTTATGTTCGAATGATTGCTGCCGTGATTTCAACCATTTGCAAGGGAGATTTCCATGAGTGTTGTCGCTGACGTCAAAGCGGGGGCGCTTGACGTCCCGCGCACCATCCGCCACAAGCCAATCGTCGCGCTGGTGGTCGGGTTTCTGGTCCTCTTCCTCGTCCTCTTGGTCGAGGCTTACAAGCCGGGCCTGGTGACGGGTCCCATCAAGAAGCTCCTCAACGCCATCGGGGTCAAAGCAGCCTGAGTTGATTCGAGGTGTGGGGTCGCACCTCTTATCAGCCCAATAAAGGGAACCAACATGCGCAACTCAAATCAAATCGACCTTCGCACTTCGGCCGGTGTCCGAAACGTGACCGTGACCCCCGGCAACTCCGTGCAGTACACCTTTGATGCGCAGCAATCGCGCGTTGGAGCCAATGGCGATAAGCCGGGCCTCTACAACAACGTCCGGGCCATCGTCATCCAGTGCGCGATGACCATCGTTCGCTCTGCTGGTGGCACGACTCCGATCTACGCCGATCAGTTTCCGCGTGTGGTCAAGTCGATCGGCCTCACGACGCCGATGCACGGGACGATGTACGATCCTTCCTACGTCAACGGCATGATCGCGAAACACATCATTGAGTACTTCGGCGATGGGTTCATGCGTCCCGCGCCGAACCGCCAGCCCATCCCCGGTGTGGACGGTACGTACACACGCAACGTGGAGATCGAACTTCCCTTCTCGCAGGGATGGAACGACAACCCCGATCATTTCAATTGGTGGCTGGGGTGGCTCAATGAGTCCATCCTGGAGATGTTCGTGGAGGACGCCGCGCAGCCCTTCGGTATAGCGGGCATCACCATCACCAACGTGGTGTTCTCGTCGTTCCTGTCGATGGTGCCGAATGGCGAGTTGATCATTCCGCCGTTCATGGCTACGCGGCGGTATCAGATACCCGCCGCTGCTGGCTCCAACGGGCCGAAGCTGACCAACGTCGGTGACATCGGTTCTCTTCAGGGCTTCGACGACGGCGCGAGACTGGCCGCGATGCTGTTCTCTCACCAGACGGGCGGTTTCACCGGGTCGGGGACCGCCGATCAGGTCACGGCAATCGCGATGCCCTGGCGTGACCAGGCTCAAAGCCTCAACCCGGCCGGGTTCTTCTACCGGTTCCTCAAGAGTGGTCGCCAGCTCAACATGGGCTTTGACCCTGCCATCGTCGCCGCGTTCGACAACTCCCCGCCCTACAACATGATGGGGTTTCCGGGCACCGGCGCCCTCAATGACGTGTCGGCGCGCTACACCCCGTTGGTGTGGGCTGACAAGCGGGCGCAAATCAGCTACCTCCAGAAGGTCAAGGGCAACTATCCGCTGGACGGCATGACCTTCGGCGCCACGCAATCCAACAACTTCAACGTCTACACGCGGGAGTTGAAGCAGGTCAGCAGCGCGAAGGCTTCCGAGATGATCTCGGCGGCAAACATCGATCCGGCGTCCGTCGTCATGGTCCCGAAGCTCGCGAAAAAGAACGTCAAGCCGGTAAACCCGAGCAAGGTGTTCTGTTTCCCGCGTCAGGTCCTGGTCAAGCCCCGAAAGGCGGCGTAGGCCGTGCTGCTTGTCGTCGGTGCCCTGGTGGCACTGGTTTACGTCTTGGCCAAAAATGCGCCGGGCCCGACGACAACCAGTCCGCCAACTGACAACTCGATCGCGCTCGCGGGAACCAGCGGTGTCCCCTCCCCGGCAGACTTCGGGGGTAACCCGCTGGTCAACTCGTCAAACCAGACACGACTCGACACCACGTTTACCAACGTCGATAGCAGCTGGAAATCGGTGTCGAGTCAGACTTCAGAGCAATCGCTTGACAACCTCAAGCGTGCCAGCGACAGCGACACAAACTACCTGACCAACGCTGACACGGGGCACGGGATTCCCTCGTCACAGCCCGACGGGGTTTCAACCATCATGCCTCACCACGCGGCCGGATTCTGGTCTGACCCCACCAAAGCCTGACCATGGCTCTCTTCAACGTCTTCTCAGACCCTGTGCTCAGAGCGCGTCAAGACCAGCTTGACGCGCAATGGAGCAGTCTGAACGCCCTACAGAACCAGTGTGGGGACGTGCCTGATACCGCGTGGGTAGAGTTTGTGAACGATCTCCGCAAGTGGCGGACGTTCTATGAGTCGGAGTCGGATTGGTCTGCTGACTCCAACAACGCAACCAACAGTTGGCAGGCGAAGGCTCAAGAGTGGGCCAATCGCTTGAGCACCTACGGTTGTGCCGGAGGGTTGGGAAGCGTCGGCGGCATCACCATACAGACGGACGTGGGGGACCTGGGCATTCCAGGTGTCAAGGATGCGCCAGCCAATGAGTCGTCATGGCTCGGAAAGGCGGGGGACCTTGCCAAGAGCGCTGTTACCGGTGTCTACGACGACGTGACGGGCGCAATCTCCTGGACCAGCTACGCGATTATTGGCCTGATAATCCTGGTAGTGCTGGCGCTTGGGTACGTCCTCACGCACGCCAAGATCAAGACTGCCGAGGGGAGTCTAGGATGAGCCTGCAACCGGCAACCCGTCAAGGTGGAACCAAGTCCTGGCAGAAAGGATCGCTTAAGCGTCGCTTGCCAGCTATCCGTTTTGCCAACCTCGTGCCAGGAGCCAGCGGAGACACCACCGTCACGTCGACGATGAAACTTACTGGGTTGAGCGGTGCGCTCAATGTGCAGATTGCGGCGGGTTTCGTAACAGGAGACGGAAACCTTATCAAGCCTGTTCTCATCATGCCTGCCGGTGTGACGATGCAGCTTACCCCCGTCAACAATTTTGGCGACGCAGGCCGTATGATGTTGCGCCCGGTGTTCCAGGACCCTGCGTTGCCGGTCAACAGCAACAACCCGTTACCGATGGACTTGCCGTTCGGCTGGGAATTCTCTACCGAGTGTGACGAGGTTTGGATCGACTTGGTCATCAACCGCAATTGGACAAACTTTCCCCTCGCTTCGCCGCCGCTGGTAGGTACGGCCGTTGTCGAGGTGACGATCGAGTATCAGGGTCAATGGCAGGATGTTGAAGCGATCGAATTCATGATTGGCCAAGTCAACTTGACTGATTGCACTCCTGTCATTATCGCAACAGCGGGGGGCACATGAGGGATGGCATGATAGCTCTGTTGGTGCTGGGAGTCGGTGGACTCTTTGTGTACTACATTTACCGGAACCAGCAAGAGGTGGCTCTCACGCAGGTAACCGACCGCTCCTACGGCCAGTGTGGCGCGAGCTATGCGGGAGTCGGCGCCAGCATCCCGTGCGAGCTGATCGGGCAGGGTGCGAAGGCTGCTTACTCATGGGTCAAGGATGAGTCCAAGCCGGTCGTGAAGGAAATCAAGACGGCAACCAAAGACTTCGGTGTGCTTGACGTGGCTCAAGCTCCAATCGGCGTAACCCACGCTCTCTACAACGAGACTCTCGGGAGGTTGTTCTAATGAAGCTCTGGCATCTCGCGGCTATCCTCCTGGTGTTGGGCATCGGGTATGTGCTCATCTCGCGTCCCATGGTGCCCAGCGTGTCAGCGAACCAACAGAACAGCGTGAGTAACTCACTTTGGAGCGGAGTCTTCACGGGCCTGGTGGCTGGCGGCAAGTCGCTGTTTAGCGACAAGGCGAGTCCGCCAAGCGCCGTCGACTCTGCGGCGGTCTACAAACCAGGCGAGTCATTCGACGATTACGCAAATGGACTCTTTGGCCCAGGTACCGCCGACAGCCCAACGTTAACTTAGTAGGAGTCCCTATGACCAAAGGCACCAAAACATTCTTCATGGTCTTCGGCGCGGTGGTCGCGGGCATTGTGATCTATGCCTACCTGACGAAAAAGACGATCCCGCAGATTCTTGCGGGCATCCCCGTCGTCGGGAATCAGCTCATCGGACCGGGCGGGACGGCTCTTTTCTACGGTCCTGAGATGGACCCCGCGACGGGCGCTTACCTCCCGCCAGGGGCGCAGCCTGGAACCGTGGCGTTCTCTACGCAACCTCCTGGTGTCTCATGATCTTCGGATTCGTGGCGCTGCTCATCGCTGGCCTGGCATTCTGGTTCTACCGGACTGGTGGGACCATGACGTCAACGGCGCCGAGTGCCGTTGACGCCAAGATTGCGGACGACAGCGCAATGACGGGCGCCAAGACCGTCACCTACGGCGGGACAATCTTTGTGACCGAACCGTCTCAGAAGATGATCGATGCAGCCAAGGGAGGCGCCACGGCGTATACCCTGGACAGTCCAGCGAGCGCGCAGCGGCGTGCGGATGCCCTCAACCGGGCAGCGGCGCTTGAGGCGCTCAAACTCCAGTCCCACCTCACGCAGCAGGTGGGAAACAACGTGCCGAGTCCCGAAGGAAATATCAGCAACTATCAGCCTGGCGTCTCTACCAACGTCGGGGACAACACGGCAATCAAGCCTTCGGCGCAGTATTGGGACTCGCGGACTCAGACGTGGGTCGACGTTAGCGACAGACTGGCGCCCGTTGTAGGGCCGATGCAAATCGCGTAAGGAGGGACACATGTTCATCTTTCTCTTTCTCATCGTCGGGGTCATCGCGGGCATGTGGGGCTATCAGAAGCTCTTCAAGCCCTGTGGCTGCGCCTAGGATTATTGGGCTGATAACATGAGCACTCTAATCCTCGGCGGTATCATCGGGCTGCTGATTGGCCTGGCCTGGTGCTACTGGAATCAGATTCAGGCGGCGTACCGCAACCGGGACGCACTTGGGGCACTTGGAAACCTTCAACAGGACTTCGGGGACCTGAGGACGGCGTTGAAGCTGTAGTCATGGACAACGGCGGGTCAATCATGATGGGCCATCCGACGCTGGGACCGGGCGGCAACAGCTTTGGTAACGGAGGGGGTAGTTCCCCCTTTGGTCCTGCTGTGTTGCCAAACAGTAATCAGTTAGTGACAGATTGGTTTGTAGCTCCAGTCACCGGAAGTAATGCTAACACCGGATTGACAGCCGGTTCACCTCTCAGGTCAATCGCTGAGTTTCGACGGCGTGTATGGGGAGCCCGGTATGGATCGCCCGGCATTCCGACGATAGTTACG
>Ga0302323_100002993_pt1 | contig 13736 bp, 8 predicted proteins | sample Fen_T0_3_FD_201950 | JGI IMG/M metagenome (GOLD analysis project Ga0302323, IMG submission 201950) | Peat permafrost microbial communities from Stordalen Mire near Abisko, Sweden - Fen_T0_3 | ecosystem: Environmental > Terrestrial > Soil > Wetlands > Permafrost | place: Sweden: Abisko... | reverse complement strand
ATAGGTCCTCTGCCCGGCAACCGGGTCCATTACTGTTGATAGAAGGGCGTCTCCGCTATATCCATACTTGAACACGTTGCCAGCACTATCGGTGACCGAGGTAACTCGATACTTGTCATCGTATGCAAACTTCAGAAAGTGCCCAACATCGTCATCGACCTCGAGCAGTAATCCGCCAACTTGACCGACGCCACCGCTATAGACCATGCTGACGCTTCGACCCGACCGCGTCGTGATGTTCCAGAGCTCGCCTGTTGCGGCGTAGGTCTCAATGGAGTCTTCTGTCGTATATATCCAGCCGGTTTGATTACCCTGCGCATCGCGCATTGGCAGCAGCGTGTCGCTCCGGCCATCCTCATTCAGCACGGAAGTGCCGTCGGCACGAAAATGCTTGCTCGTGCCGTCCGGGCGCAGGGCCGATGCCATCAGGTAGGGCAACGATTCGACGACTATCTTTCTGTCGTAGGTGTGTCGCCAGAAATCACCAAAACCCGGCATTAAGTTCCAATCCAGGTTCAGCGCCGTGGCCGCGGCGAAGGCTACGGTCTGCGGATTGGCGGCATTGACGGGGCGGTAGTACGCTGAACTTGAGTAGTGGCGAGTAAATTCCAATGGCGATGCATCGGTTGGCCCAATATCTGTTTCGGTAAGATTCTGGTCGCCGTTCACAATACCCATTGGGTCAGGTGTTGTTTCACACGGGCATTTCGGAACCTGAATGCAATAATCAGGTAACCCGGAGGTTCCTCCGACTGGGTTGTATCCAACAGGGCAAACGGCTGACTTGCTACGCGTTGGTTGTAAACCCCCATAGTCGTACGGAATGCCCTCTGAGATACCGACCACCTCTTGCCCGTATTTGTAGGTGACCGTCCCTCCGCAGAAGAACCCGTTCGCACTGCCCGAAGCCATCCAACTCGGCCCGCTCTGTCCGTGCATGCAATCAATCAAAGCCTGCAGGACACCCTCCTGCTTGATTGGCACACCGGAAATTCCGAGGCCGACATAACACGCGTTCTCTTTTGCCACTGCAACAATCAGCAGTGAACTACTGCAGAGGCCATACGTGTAACCGCTGACCAGCGGCGCCGTGCATTTGGCAATGCCATCTTGCGAGGTCCCGATGCAATCGGTAGGTGCCGCATGGGATACCGCAGGTGAGCAAGCCATGACGACCAAAAGTGCTGCGGCACGCAATAAATTCTCGACCCAAGCAACTGGTGCGATTAATTTCCAAAATGCGGGAATGTAATCAATCAGCATCACGCGCATGCGTGCCTGCAATGACTTGCAATTTGCATTCACTGGCATCCTCCCGGGCCTTGTTCTTGGATGGCGGGCCGCTGCAAGTTGGCGTCACAGCTCTCCGGACGAGCGCAAATCACCCGTCCAGCACATATTTTTCCCGCACTGTTGCGCTAGCGTATCACTAGGGGCCACTCCCCCAAATGGGGTTGCTAAGGTTTACCGTATGCAAACGTAAGCAACGTGCGCAGCCTGGTTCAGGCATTCGAGGGCGCACCGGGAAACGGCCAAGGACGAGACGTATACCTGGTTCCCGCAATCCGCGGTCACGAACCCGTCGTTGATGCGTGCCGCTTGTCGTCTTCTGCATGCAGGTAGATGGCTGTTGTCTCGAGCGAAGCATGCCGCAGATTCTTCTGGATGAATCGGAGGTCCGGCGTGCGAGCCGGGACTGGAAAGAGGCGATGAACCAGTTCGCCGTCCTCTACGCCGAGCGCTTCACCAAGCCGACGCCGTAACATGAGCATCGGCCTGTCGGACTTCATCGCGATGCCGGCCGGCCGCAACGCGCCTCACACACAGAAATCCTGACGCCCCCGCGCTCCTCGGCAAGGGCTACCACTTATCCGAACGCATCAGAGGATCCCAGTGATCTTTGCCTCGCTGGTAGATCGTGATGGCCGGGTAGCGTAGCTCACCAGTTTCGGCGAAGCGCAAATTGCCATTCACCGGGGCGTTGGTGTCCAGCGCCCGCAGCATCTCGCGCATTGCCTTCGGGTCGACCGACTGCGTGTGCTTCACGACGTCGACCAGAATGTAGACCGCGTCGTAGCCGTAATGAGCGGCCCATATCGGCTGCGCGTTGTAGGCAGCGTGGAACTTCTGCAAGAACGCCTTGCCTGTATCGGTATCGATCGGATCCACGACGCTCGAAGTCACGTAGACGGACTTCACGCCATCCGCCGAATGCAGGAGCTTGTCGGTCTTGGCGGAACCCGGGATGATGACCGGCAAGTTCGCGAGCCCTGCGTCCTCAAGCTGCTTGAACAGCGGCATCAGTTGCTGGTCTCGCAAGACCGCGACCAGCACCGCCGGTGATGCTGACTTGAGCTTGGCGACCAAGGGGGCAAAGTCGGTCACCTTGTTGCCGACTGATTCGTTGATCAAGAGGCTGGCGCCCTGCTTCTTGAGCATGGCTGTCACGTCCTTGCCGATCGGAATGCCAAAGCTGCTGTCTTCGTAGAGGAGCCCCACGCTCTTCGCCTTGATCGATTCTCCCAGGTAGCCGACGATGGCCTGGGCCTGAAGCGTGTCGTTGGCCACCAGCCGGAACGTATTGCCGTCGCCCAACTTCATCAGGTTGGTCGCCGACGAGGTGAACAGCTGTGGCAGATCGCCCTGCTTGTAGATCGGGATGGTGCCTTCCGTGACGTCCGAGCTCAGATCACCGACAACGGCAACCACTTTCGCATTCATCAGGTCCTGGGCAACGTTCTTGGCGACTTCCTGGTCCGCCTTGTCGTCGACGGGCACGATCTCGATCGTCACCGGCTTGCCAGCAATCTTGACGCCGCCGGCGTTCAATTCCTTGGCGGCGAGCTGCATGCCTTGCAGAAGATCCGTTCCGCGTGCTGCGGACGACCCCGACAGCGGCGTGGCGAGTCCGATCTTCAGAGTCGACGGAACGCCGTCTCCGCAACCGGAAATAAGGCCTTGCGTTGCAAAGGCAAGCGCCGCCAACAGACGAAAGGATCTAAATGAATGCATCGGAATGTCTCGGTAATTTTATGGACGCAACTGGCCGCGCACGGCCAAGCCGCTTGTCGAAGAGCGGATCCGTCGATCCAACCGGATCGCAGCCAACAGGCCAGCCGACCGCTCGCTTCGTCAGCCATTCTCTCGATGCATCGCGATCGGAAGGTGCGGGGGCAACACATGTTTCAAACAATCGCCCCACATTGCCAAAACTTACGCATCTAGAGCCGCTGTACCGTGCCGTTCGCGTCCTCAAACGATCGTCAAGCTGACCGGCGGAAGCCCCCGCATCTCGCCGACGACCGTCCCGGGCGACGACGCAAAGTGCATTCCGGTGTACGAGCCGGTGGTGATGACGATGTCGCCACCGATGGCGATACCCCGTGCAGTACAGTGGTTGACAACCCAGGCCAGCAGGCGTCGCGGATCTCCAGCCGGGTTGGTCGGCGGAATTTTGACGATATCGGCGCCATTGAACTCGAAAGTCAACGACGGCGTGGCGAACGGGAAGTCTTCCGAATAGGCAACCGCTTCTCCGCACGCGAGAGCCCCGTGATTTTGCAGATCCGCCAACTGGCACAGCTTGTCGACATCCGGCCATCGCGCGAAGCGGCTGGACACGATCTCGATCGTCGCCAGCATCGTTGCCACGCTCGCGAGCACGACCTCGTGCGCATAGGGCTCGGCGGAGGGCTCGAACACGCGCCCAAAGCGAAAGGCGATCTCCAGCTCGAGTCCGAGCACGGGGTAGTCTTCGCACCGCACGACGGCGCCCGCCCTCAAGATTCCATCGCCGGGCAGCGGCGCCCCCAGGATGGGCGCGGTTGGCGACTTGGCACCCACCTTCCAACCGCCGATCGCCTTGTCTCGCAATGCCAACGTCCGCTGCTGTACGGCAAACGCCGCCGAGGCGTCGGTAGGCACGAACTCCGGGCCCAGGGCGACCAGCGGCGAGCCTGTCTGCTGCGCCGTCGCGAGCAAGCGGGCCAGCTCGCCACCTGGATCACGCGTCGCGGCAGTCACAAGCGTTGAACGGCAGCTTCGGCCAGCAGGGGCATGGCCTCCACCGGCGGTTTGCCGTCAAGCCCGAACTTGCTTTCAGGTCGCATGCGGAACGCCAGGAAGACGCCCGCGGCCATCAGCACCATGCTGCCGATGAAGGGCAGCTCCCAGTTGCCGAAACGATCGATCAACATGCCCGAGACGACCGGCGAGAGGATTGCCGCCAATGCCGAGCCGGTGTTCATCATGCCGCTGGCCGTACCCGAGAATTCGGGCGCGATGTCCATTGGAATGGCCCACATCGGACCGATCGTCATCTCGGCGAAGAAGAAGCCCGCGGACAGGCAGGCCAGGGACACGTAGAGGTCGTGCGTGAACATCAGCGGAATCAACGAGAGCAGCGTGAGGCCCATGCAGACCGCCACCATCCAGCTGCGCGCCTTGTGCAGGCTACCGCTGCTGACCAGGAGCCGGTCGGTCACCAAGCCACCGAGCGTGTCGCCGACCACCCCGGCGAAGAACACGCTTGCGGCAAAGATCGCGGACTTCTTCAGGTCGAGGTTGTAGCTGTGCAAAAAGTATTGCGGGATCCAGCTGAGGAAGAGCCACAGCGTCCAGCCGTAGCAGAAGTAGACGATCGTGACCGGTGCCATGCGCTTGAACAACGGGCCCCACGGAACCCCGGCCGTCTTCGCCTTCGGTTGCGGCAGCGCCGCCAACTCGTCCGGCGTGATGCGGGGGTGCTGGTTCGGGTGTTCCGTGAAGCTCAGCGCCCAGAGAGCGACCCACGCGAAGCTGATGGCCGCGCAGACATAGAAGGAGGTGCGCCAACCTTGGGTGGCCATCACGGCCACGATGACCGGCGGGGCCACGGCATTGCCGATGCGCGATGCGGCATGCGTGATCCCCTGCGCGAAGCCGCGCTTCTCCTTGGCGACCCAGTGAGACATTGCTGCGGTCGCGGCCGGGAAGGTGGCGCCCTCGCCGAGGCCCAGGAGCAGCCGTGCGACAACCATGGCGACCAGGCCGCCAGCCAACCCGGTCAGCGCGGTGGCGGCGGCCCACAAGATGCCGCAGGCGATCAGGGTGCGTTTCGATCCAAAGCGATCGCTGACCCACCCGCCAATGATCTGGAACACCAGGTACGGGTAGGCGAAGGCCGAGAACACCAGGCCAATCTCCGTCTTGCTGAGCTTGAATTCGGGTCCGAAGCCCGCCGCGGCGGTGCTGACATTGACCCGGTCCAGGTATGTGATGAAGTACATCAAGCACAACAGGGTCAGTACGACGTTGCTCGCTCTAAACATCTTCATGCTCTGGTCTCCGAAAGGTGAGGCCACGGCCCTCAGGACGCGTTTTTCAGCGCCGCCGGCGCGGGATGCCTTGAAAAGTGATCCATTGCGGCCTGCACGCCGCTGCCCGCGAGCGCGACACCGGCGAGCTTCAAGCCCATCTCGACACCCGCGAGCGTTGCCAGCAAAGTCAGGTCATTGCTGTCGCCCAGGTGGCCGATGCGGAACATACGGCCCTTGAGCTTGCCCAGCCCGGTGCCGAGCGAGAGATCGAAGCGCTCGTGGATCAGGCGGCGCAAGGCGTCCGCATCCACGCCCGCTGGCGTGATGACGCCGGTCAGCACGGGCGAGAAGGCGGCCGGGTCGACGCACTGGATCGGCAGCCCCCAGGCCTGGACGGCGGCACGCACGCCCGCGCCCCAGCGTTGATGGCGCGCAAAGACCTGGGGCAGCCCTTCCGACTCGATCATCGCGAGCGCTTCGTGCAAGCCATAGAGCAGATTCGTGTTGGGCGTATAGGGCCAGTAGCCGTCTTTGTTCATCTCGACGATCTCGTCCCAGGCCCAGAAGGCGCGCGGCAGGCGGGCCGATTTCATCGCCTCCAGCGCCCGTGGCGAGATCGCATTGAAGCTGATGCCGGGCGGCAGCATCAGCCCCTTCTGCGATCCGCTGACCGTCACGTCGACGCCCCATTCGTCGTGGCGGTAGTCGGCGCTCGCGAGGCCGGAGATGGTGTCGACCATCAACAGCGCCGGATGCCCCGCCGCGTCGATGGCCTGGCGCACCGCGCGGATGTCGGAGGTCACGCCGGTGGAGGTCTCGTTGTGCACCACGCACACGGCCTTGATCCGGCGCGCGCCGTCGGCGCGCAGACGGGCCTCGATCATGTCGGCCTGCACGGCATGGCGCCAACCCGGGGCGTGCGGCAGGTGATCGTCGGTGCCCTCATAGGTCAGGAACTCGGTCGACAAGCCCAGGCGCGCCGCCATCTTGGCCCAGAGCGACGCGAAGTGCCCCGTCTCGTACATCAACACGTGATCGCCCGGGCTGAGCGTGTTCACCAGCGCCGCCTCCCACGCGCCGGTGCCGGAGGCCGGATAGATCACCACCGGGTGACGCGTCTGGAAGACGCCCTGGATGCCGGTCAGTACCTTCTTTCCGAGCGCACCGAACTCGGGGCCCCGATGGTCGATGGTGGGCAGGCTCATCGCCCGCAGGATGCGATCGGGCACCGGGCTGGGGCCAGGAATCTGCAGGAAGTGCCTGCCGGTGGGATGGAAGTCGAGGTTCAACATTCGCGATTCCTTTCTGCGAGATAGTTTTGCATGCAAAAGACAAATTCACCTACGGGTTTACATCCGTATGTGGACCCTCTTCCCGAGTAGTCGCGGATGCGAGATGATCATTCTGAAAATTGCATTCAAAATATGAGGGTGAAGTGACATGGCTGAAATCATCGAGATCGCGCGGGTCGCATTACATGACCAAGTGCTGGCGCGCTTGCGGACGCTGCTGATCGAGGGCCACATCGCCCCCGGCGCTAAGCTCAACGAACGCGAGTTGTGCGCGCTGCTGCGGGTGTCGCGAACACCGTTGCGCGAAGCGATCAAGCTGCTCGCTTCCGAGGGCATGGTGGACCTGCTGCCCAATCGCGGCGCGGTCGCCGTCAAGCTGACCGAAGCCGACATCCTGAACACTTTCGAGGTGCTGGCCGGGCTCGAGGCGATGGCGGGCGAGTTGGCCGCCCAGCGCATGAGCGAAGAGGAACGGGTCGAGGTACGCGCGATGCATTTCGAGATGCTCGCGAGCTTCACTCGGCGCCACTTGTCCAACTACTACCGCCTCAACGCACTGATCCACGCGGCGATCAACCGCGCCGCCAGGAACCCGGTGCTGACCAGCACCTACCAGACCATCAACGCCCGCGTGCAATCGCTGCGCTTTCGCACCAATCAGGACGAAGCCAAGTGGAGCCGCGCGATGCAGGAACACGAGGCGATGATCCAAGCCCTGCAGGCACGCGACGGCGCGGCGATGCGCCAGGTGATGGTCACGCACCTCATGAACAAGCGCGACACCATCATCGACCTGATGCGCGCCGCCGAATCCCTTCCATTGAGCGCCAGCTCCTGATACCGCCATGCCCAACGAGACCCCCGGGAGTTCACGGCCCGCCGGCACCGTGCCGCCGCCCAACGATGTCAGCGTGGCGCTGATGCGCCGGCTGCGCTCCGAGACCGAAGGCGAAGTGCTGTTCGACGCGGGATCGCGCGGCCGCTATGCCACGGATGCATCCATCTATCAGATCACGCCAGTCGGCGTGCTCGTGCCCGGCTGCGAGCGCGACATCGCCCTCGCCATCGACATCGCGCGCGACCTGAAGGTGCCGGTCTTGCCTCGCGGCGCTGGCACCAGCCAGTGCGGCCAGACCACCGGCGCGGCCCTGGTGATCGACACCTCCAAGCATTTTCGAAAGGTGCTCGACGTCGATGTGGCGCAGCGCACGGCGAAGGTCGAACCCGGGCTGGTACTCGATCACCTGAATGCCCAACTGAAGCCGCATGGCCTGTGGTTTCCGGTGGACGTCTCCACCAGCGCACAGGCCACGCTCGGCGGCATGGCCGGCAACAATTCCTGCGGCTCGCGCTCGATTGCCTACGGCAACATGGTGCACAACGTGATCGGCGCGAGCGCCTGGTTGTCCGACGGCGACTGTGTCGACTTCGGGCCGGTCGCCACGCTGGGCGCGCGTGCGCGCGCCATCGCCGACCATGTGCGCGCCCTCGCCGTGCAGCAGCGAGCGGAAATCGCCGAGCGCTGGCCCAAGGTGCTGCGCCGCGTGGGTGGCTACAACCTCGACATATTCGACAACCAGAGCGAACGGCCCTATGTCGACGACGGCAGCGTGAACCTCGCACACCTGCTGGTCGGCTCCGAAGGCACCCTCGCGTTCACGCGCAGCCTGAGCCTTCGGCTCGCGGAACTGCCGCGCGCCAAGGTGCTCGGCGTCGTCAATTTCCCGACCTTTCGCGCCGCGATGGCGGCCGCCCAGCACATCGTGAAGCTCGGCCCGACGGCGGTGGAACTGGTCGATCGCACGATGATCGAGCTGAGCCTGGCGAACCCGGCGTTCCGGCCGACGATCGCAAAGGCCCTGATCGGCCAGCCGGCGGCGATCCTGCTGGTCGAGTTCGCGGGCACGGACAAGGCCGCGTTGCTGGCGAAGCTGATGGCGCTGGTCGAACTCATGGGCGACCTGGGGCTGCCCGGCTCCGTGGTCGAGATTCCCGACGACGGCCCGCAGAAGAACCTGTGGGAGGTTCGCAAGGCCGGCCTCAACATCATGATGAGCCTGAAGGGCGACGGCAAGCCGGTGAGCTTCATCGAAGACTGTGCCGTGCCGCTCGAGAGCCTGGCCGATTACACCGACGCGCTGACGGAGGTGTTCGCGAAGCACGGCAGCCGGGGCACCTGGTACGCCCACGCGTCCGTGGGAACGCTGCATGTGCGGCCGATCCTCGACATGCGCAACGGCGGTGCCGCAAAGATGCGTGCGATCGCCGAGGAAGCCTCGGCGCTGGTGCGCAAGTACAAGGGCGCCTTCAGCGGCGAACATGGCGATGGCCTGTGCCGCGGCGAGTGGATCGAGTGGCAGTTCGGCCCGCGCATCGTCGAGGCCTTCCGATCGATCAAGCAAAAGCTCGATCCGATCGGCCTTTTCAATCCCGGCAAGATCATCGACCCGCCGAAGATGGACGACGGCAACCTCTTCCGCTTCGCGCCGGCCACCGCGAACAAGCCCTACAGGCGCATCGCATTGACTCCGGTGCTGGACTGGTCGGACTGGAACGTGCAGGCCGACCCTGTGACCCAGGTCATTACGGCACCCGGCACGGGCGGCGACTCGACCGGCGGCTTCGCCAAGGCCGCCGAGATGTGCAACAACAACGGACACTGCCGCAAGTTCGACGCCGGCACCATGTGCCCGAGCTACCGCGTCACGCGCGACGAGCAGCACCTGACGCGCGGTCGTGCCAACACCTTACGGCTGGCCGTCTCGGGCCAGCTCGGCCCCGACGCCTTCACCAGCGCGGCGATGCACGAGACGATGGCCCTGTGCGTCGGATGCAAAGGGTGCAAGCGCGACTGTCCCACCGGCGTCGACATGGCGCGCATGAAGGTCGAATTCCTCGCGCACTACAAGGCTCGGCACGGCCACACCCTCCAGGACCACCTCATCGCGCGCCTGCCCGCGTATGCACGCGCGCTCAGCCGCGTGGCCTGGCTGCCGAACCTGCGCGACGCCGTGCCGGGTGCCGCCTGGCTGAGCGAGAAGCTGCTGGGAGTCTCGGCCCGTCGCACCCTTCCGACCTGGCGCGCGGATACCTTCTGGCGCTCGCCTCGCGCGGACCTCTTCGCCACGTTCGAACAGACGCTCGCCGCCGCCGCCGAACACGGCAAGGCGGCCGTGCTGTTCGTCGACACGTTCAACGGCACGTTCGAGAGCGAGAACGCGTGGGCTGCCGCCCGGCTGCTTCGGGCTGCGGGCTACGCGGTGCACACCGTCACGAAGGACGGCGGTCATCACTGCTGTGGCCGCACGTACCTGGCCACGGGCATGGTCGCCGAGGCCCGAGCCCGTGCCGGCGCCCTGATCGATGCGTTGCTTCCGTTGGCGCAGGCCGGCGTCGCGATCGTCGGCCTCGAGCCATCTTGCCTTCTGACGCTGCGCGACGAGGCGCTTGTGATGGGCCTGGGCGACAAGGCCAGAGCCGTGTCTCGGAAGGCCATGATGTTCGAGGAGTTCATCGCCGCCGAAGCGCGGGCCGGACGCTTCGCGCTTAGACTGAAGGCGGCCGACCGGCCCATCCTGGTTCACGGCCATTGCCACCAGAAGGCGTTCGGCGTCGTGAACCCCATCCTCGATGTCCTGTCGCTGATCCCCGGGGCCAGGCCCGAATTGATCGAGAGTTCGTGCTGCGGCATGGCGGGCAGCTTCGGGTTCGAGGCCGAACACTACGACGTGTCGATGAAGATGGCCGAAGCCACCCTGCTGCCCGCCGTGCGCCAGCGGCCCGACGCGATCATCGTCGCGGACGGCACGAGTTGCCGGCACCAGATCGCGGACGGCACCCGACGCCGCGCGGTGCACGCGGCACGACTTCTGGATTCGTTGCTCGACGCATGAGCTGGGCGCGGATCACCGATGTGCCGCACCGAAGCGCCCCGCGAGGCGTTTGCAAAACCACCTCGGTCGATCCAGGTTGGCGCGTTCGTGATCGGGTGCCGCCTCTGACATCTTCGCAAATATCGCGCAGCATCTGAGAGAAGGTCCCGGCCGACTTGGACTTCGTCGTGTCGGCTGGGCCTGACAGGTCGGCCCGATCGGGCATCGCAGGCGCCGATCAGACCTCGAGGCGGAAGCGGCGCAGGGTCTCGGATAACTGCTGCACTTGGATCTTCAGGCTCTCCGCGGCAGCTGCGGATTCCTCCACCAGCGCAGCGTTCTGCTGCGTGACCTGATCCAGGTGGCCAACTGCGGTGTGCACCTGGCCGATGCCCTGGCTCTGCTCAGTGGCCGAATGGGTGATCTCGTTGATGACGGACGACACGCGCTCGGCGGCCTCCACGACCTCGTTCATCGTGCTGCCGGCGTCGGCGACCAGGCGGGTTCCGGTCTCCACCTTGTCGACCGACGCACCGATCAGCGCCTTGATTTCCTTGGCGGCCGCAGCGCTGCGTTGTGCCAGCGATCGCACCTCTGACGCCACCACGGCGAAGCCGCGGCCCTGTTCCCCGGCACGGGCGGCCTCGACGGCCGCGTTCAGCGCGAGGATGTTGGTCTGGAACGCGATGCCGTCGATCACGCCGATGATGTCGGCGATCTGGCGCGACGAGCTGTTGATCTCCTCCATGGTCGAGACCACACGGGCCACCACGCCGCCGCCGCGGATCGCCACGTTGGCGGCCGTGGCGGCCAGTTCGCTGGCGGTGCGCGCGCTGAGCGTCGATTGCTGCACGGTGGCGTTCATCTGTTCGATCGAGGCGGCAGTCTGCTGGAGGCTCGATGCCGCCTCTTCGGTGCGCGAGGACAGGTCCATGTTGCCGTCGGCGATCTCGGTCGATGCAACCCCGATGCTGTCGGTGGAGGCTCGAACGTCGGCGACCAGGCCGCGCAAAGACTGCTGCATGGAGTCGAGCGCCTTTAGCAGGCGACCGGTCTCGTCGCGGTCGTGCGCCTCGATCTGCTCCGTCAGGTCGAACGCGGCGATGCGGTGGGCGGCGTCCTCTGCGCGCTGGATCGGGCGCGTGATGCTGCGCACCAGCCAGATCGACAGCAGACCACCCAGCAACAGCGACGCGGCACCGAAGCCGAGCAAGGCGATGCGGGCGTGAAGGTTCTGGCGCTGCACCTCGGCTCCGGCACGGTCGATCTCGTTTCGCTGCAGCATGGACAGCTTCTGCAGCGCGGCCTGGTATTTGACGGATGCGGGCAGGTATTGCTCGTCCAGCAGTTTGCGCGAACCGGCGGCGTCACCTGTCGCCTTCAATTTCGACACGTTGTCGCGCGCCACGGCATATTCCTTGCGCACGCGGACAACCTCGGCGAAGACAGCCTTTTCTTCGTCGCCGGTGACCAGCTTCTCGATCCTGGCCTGCAGTTCGCTGGACGACTTGGTCGTCTCGGCGGCGTCGGCGGCGAAGAACTCGGCCAGCGACGGATCGGAGCTGACGGCGATGGCCGTGGTGCGGCGCACTACGGCGGCGACGTTGCGGTACCAGTCGGACACCATGCGTTCGGTGACGACGTTCTGTTCGATGATCTCGCGCGTGTTGGCGCTCGATTCACCCAGGGCCCAGGCGCCGTAACCGGAACCGATCAAAGCCAGGCACAGCGCGGCCCCGAAGACGACGAAGAGACGGCGACCCAGCGAGGGGCCGCGGGAAGAAGGCATTGACATGGACGAAGCCTCGATTGACCCCACGAAGGGCGGCGATGCTTGCATATCGGGTGATCTGCACGGAAACGGTAGTACTTTCTAGACGCCTGCTCGACCTCATAGTAACTACTCGTGTTTTGTCGACACTCCATGAAGCCCCAGGCTGCGACCCCGAGCTGCCGTCGCTCGCGTCCATTCGCGTCGGCACGCCGCCGATCGCTGTGTCAGGCGACTCGATTTACTGCCCCGTTGACGACACGAGGAATTGACCGCTTCGAGCAGGGTCGGCCCGCGGTCGTCGCAGACGGGCTACGCCTGACTGACTCACTGAATTTCGCGCTCGACTACTTCGTCCTCCGGGCTCATCGATGAGCGGCGACCAGCCTCACAATCGCATGCAATCCGGCGTCGCGGCCCAACTCGAAATTCAGCGAACCGCCATGGGCCTGGCAGATGGCATCCGCGATGGCAAGGCCCAGGCCCGTCCCGCCTGAGTTCCTGTTGCGCGACTGCTCGGCCCTCCAGAAGCGATCGCGCAAGCGCGGAAGGTCCGCCGCCGAGACGCCGCTGCCGCGGTCCGCCACCACGAGTTCGATGCAGTCGCCCAGGCTCGATGCGGAGATGTCGATGGCGCCACCGGCCGAGGCGTAGCGGGCAACGTTGTCGATGAGGATCGACAGCAGCTGTCCGATACGATCGCGATCGGCCTGCAAGACCAGGCCCGCGGGCACCTCGACGCGCGGCTGGATGCCCGCCTGGGCCAGCGTCGCCTCGACCCACGCCAAGCGCTCGACGATCAGTTCGTCCAAGGCGAACGACTCCAGCTCCAAAGGCAACTGGCCGGCGCGGGCCAGCGACAGCAGGTGGAGGTCGCCGACCAGCCGATTGATCTGTTCCAGTTGGCGGTGAACCATCTGCAGCTGGGACGGGTCGCGCGGGAAAACGTCATCGAGCATGCCCTGCAAACGTCCCATCGCCGCGTTCAGCGGTGTGCGCAGTTCGTGCGCCAGCATCGCGCTCGATTCGCGCAGCTCGCGTTCGTATTGCTCGAGCTTGGCCGTCATGTCGTTGAAGTCGATCGCCAGGTCGGCCAGCTCCAGAGGCGGGGTACCGCTCAATCGCGCGCGCACGCCGAAATCTCCTCCGGCCACCTGGCGGGCAGCTCTCGCGACCGTGCCGAACTGGCGTGACAGCGGGCGCGATGCGAGCACCCCGAAGAACACGACGAAGGGCAACTCGCAGGCCAGCAGCAAGCCGAGCATCAACCAGTCCGGATTGCTCAAGCCTGGCAGGAAGTTCTCGACCGCGTAGTGCTGCTCGATCAGTGCCCACAACCGCGCCTGGTTCTCGCGCGGGTGCTCACGCAGTCGCAGCATCTCCTGTCGCACCGCGGGCGGCAGGTCACGCTGGATCGCGAGATCTCGCAGTTGAAAATAGGCCCACATGCCGATGGCCGCGGCGAGCACCGCGACGATCGCCAGCGCGCTCATGCGCAGCCCCA
>Ga0302323_100002992_pt1 | contig 13745 bp, 7 predicted proteins | sample Fen_T0_3_FD_201950 | JGI IMG/M metagenome (GOLD analysis project Ga0302323, IMG submission 201950) | Peat permafrost microbial communities from Stordalen Mire near Abisko, Sweden - Fen_T0_3 | ecosystem: Environmental > Terrestrial > Soil > Wetlands > Permafrost | place: Sweden: Abisko... | reverse complement strand
GATAATGGAGGAGCCTGGATCGGGTTTCATTTTGCAGGATTTGCACTTACGCCTTCAGATATTCCCCAGAACTGGGACTGGTATCATAACCACTTTCTTGGTTCAGGAGAATATAAGGGAAACACATGGCGGCCGACAACAGCTATACTTCGTGTTGAGAACCATAACCACCCCTCCACAAAAAATCTTCCTGACACCTTCAAAGCATCTCCTAATGAATGGTATAGCTGGAAGAATGACATAAGTAAAAATTCTGATATTCAGATACTTATTTCAATAGATTCAACAAGTTTCCCTCTCGGGACAGGACCAAAACCATATGAGATCTGGCATAGCGGATATTATCCTGTCGTCTGGACTAACAAGAATTACAGAATGCTTTATATAAATATGGGGCATAACGATATCGACTACGAACATAAAACCAATAAAGAGCTTTCCTTTACTTTTAATAATCCTGTTCAGGATAAACTGGTAATTGATGCCCTCTTATGGTATGGTGAAAACAGTCGCGATAAGAAGTTGAAAGGTGAAAGTAAAAAGTAATAAGTAATAAGTATTCAGATAAACTTTCCTTCTGCCCGTTTGTTTATTGTGTAATTACTAACTGTAAAATTTAAACATATGAGTTATTACGACAAGGCAAAGGACATATATGATATGTCGGCACAGGGCAAAATGATGGAAGCGTTTGAAAAATACTATCACAAAGATGTTGAAATGGTAGAAGCTACTGGCGAGGTGCGAAAAGGTAAAGACGCAAACAGGAAATTCGAGATTGAATTCATGGGAATGATCAGGGAGATGCATGGAGGAGGGGTCACTGCTATTACTTCAAATGAAAAGGAAGCTACGACCATGGTTGAATCGTGGATGGATGTCACAATGAAAGACGGTAAAAGGAGTAAGATGGAAGAGGTTGCTGTTCAAAAATGGAAAGGCGATCAGATTATTCACGAGAGATTCTACTATAACACATAATATATAACTGCAGGTTTTTCAACCCAGATTTGATTTAAACAGACTGCCTCAGAAATGAGGCATTGTTTTCAAAAAAGGAAATGCAAAAAGCGTTATTAATTGCAGTATGTTAATACATTATAAATATTTAACATACTGTTTTTTTTTGAAATTCTAACGGACAATTTTAAAATTAAAAGCCCCGCTTTTAGTTGCTCCCATTACTTTCAGCCATATAGGGAGTAGTGACTCTGTTGCCCGGGCTCCACTTAAGTCACCAATGTCCATGATGTTTTCATCAAGCCATCCAAAATGTTTCAGTATCTCCTTAACTTTGCCCTTTGCATCAGGACTATTGCCCGATATGAAATTAATATGATCTCCATTACCGATAAGTTTTGGATTAACCATCAGTCCGCACCACATCGTATTCAAAGTTTTTACAACTAATGCATCTGGGAATGTTTTCTGAATCTCCTCGGCAAGAGAATTGGTATTATTTAAACCGGGCAATAAACTTGGAGGCATCCCATTACTGAAATCAAGGGGATTGGAAATATCAATTAGAATTTTCCCAGCAAGGTTTTTAGAACCTGCCAGAATAAGTGCTGTAACAGAATTACTACCATGTGTCGCATTTATTACGAGTTCTCCAAAAGTAGCTGCCTCGCTAAAAGAGCCCAGTCTGACGTTACTGTTTGATTTAAACCATTCACTAAAAGAAGGATTGCCATAATTGTCTTTCTCGGAACTAGCGAGTTTATCTGTCACATTCCTTGTTCCCAGCATCACATCATAACCCAATTCCATTAACCTGGCAGCCAGTGTCCTGCCAACATTGCCAGTTCCTATAATTGCAATTTTCATAATCAGATCGATTAATATTTAATAAAATCAGTTGAACATTAATAAAGAAGACCGAAGTCTGAAAAATGCTGTTCTGATAATTTCCTGCTTCAGTATTCCATCTTCCGACTATACTAACTATAAATCTGGCAATTTGTTCAGGATTTATTAAAAGTTCAATAACAATCGCTCTCAATTCTGATATTCTCATAATTTAAAGTAATGATTTTCTTGAATAATGCGAATAATCTCAGCCGACATAGTCAGGTACATCCACGGAGATGACGAAGGAAGGTTGGGGTGCAAATAAATATATTTTCTGACTGGCCTGACAATAATCCGGAAATCATATCTCTGCGGCATTACCCGGTAGGCAGAAAAAACAAATAAAGTATTACAATCAACTCCGCTTGTAGCATAATCTAAATTGAAAGTAACCCCGTCAAATTGCTTAAATTGATAGGTATAAAGCGATTTGGTAAGGTTTTCTTTTGAATATGGCTGAGCACTAAAATTTAAAAGCTTATCACCCCTGAACTCCAGACCTGTGCCGGTATCATCAGTCATTTATACCCATCTGTTATCGGTTCTCAGACCGTAATCCTGAGGGATAAGATACGGTTCATACATATTGTTAACTATAGAGTTATAAACTTCTGTTTTATACAAAGTGAATTCATCAGCAATAACAAGACAATAATGAAAGCCAATTTAATTTTCATCAAAATAAATTTTATTACTCAGGAAATATGCACAAAATTGACTTTTGATTGATTCCCGAAAACTATTAGAATTAAAATTTGTTTAATTTTGGAATTACCATCCCGATACAATAAAATGTATGGAAAGGCCTTATTAATTAACATTGTAAGATTTAATTAACTAAAACTGCAGAAAATGAATAAGTTCAAAACCTTACTCAGGATATTCGGAATAATATTTTTAGTATTAGTCAGCACAACCTGTACGATGGCTCCACAAGCCGATACACTTAAAATAAATTATGAGAAGTACACAATGCCGAACGGTCTGCAGGTAATTCTTCATACTGATCATTCCGATCCCATCATATCATATGCCATAATGTATCATGTTGGCTCAAGCAGGGAAATACCAGGCAAGACCGGTTTTGCCCACCTGTTTGAACATTTGCTTTTTGGCGGTTCTGAAAACGTCCCTTCCGGAACTTTTGATAAGGTCATTGAAGGCGTCGGGGGCAACAATAATGGTTTTACTGAACGGGATATAACCACTTATTTTGAAATGTTTCCAAAAAATGCACTGGGAAAAATATTGTGGCTTGAATCCGATAGAATGGGGTATTTTATTAATTCAGTTACAAAGCATTCCCTTGGTGTCCAGCAGAACGTAGTATCAAACGAAAAAAGACAGACTGAAGATAATACTCCTTACGGTTTTACCGATTATGTTGTTGATAAAAATCTTTATCCCTCTGATCATCCGTACAGCTGGGAAGTGATTGGAGAAATGGCTGATCTTAAACATGCTTCCCTCGAAGATGTAAAGGCATATTATGAACATTTCTACGGACCAAACAATGCCACGCTTGTACTCGCCGGGGATTTTAATGCAGATTCGGTAAAGCTTATGATCAATAAGTATTTTGGAGAAATAAAATCACATGGAGAGGTAGCAAAACGATCGGCAATGATACCAGTGCTGCAGAAAACAGTAAAATTATATCACGAGGACAACTTCGCAAATGTTCCGGAGATAACCATGGTATGGCCAGTGCCGCAACAATACCAGAAAGAGTCCTATGCTCTTGATTTTCTTGCAAAAATTCTGGCTGACGGCAAGAAGGCACCATTGTATAAGGTTCTTGTTAAGGAGAAAAAGCTTACCTCTAAAACTTCAGCCAGTAATAATTCAAGTGAGCTGGCAGGTGAATTTACCATTACAATCAGAGCAAATGAAGGAATAACTCTTAAAGCTATTGAGGATGGTATATTTGAAGCTTTTGACCGCTTTGAGAAGGATGGAATAACTGAGAATGATATCGAGAGAGTAAAGTCATCAAGCGAGAAAAGCTTTTATGAAGGAATCAGCAGTGTTTTTAATAAATCGATCCAGCTTGCTTTTTATAACACATATCTTAATGATCCTGGATATATTGAAAAAGATATAGAAAACATAAAAGCTGTGACTCTGAATGATGTGAAAATGGTTTATGATAAATACATTAAGAATAAGCCTCACATTGTAACCAGTTTCGTTCCAAAAGGGAAAACTGAGCTTATCGCTGAAGGTTCCGTTGCAGCAGGTGTTAAAGAGGAAAACATTAAGGAGGCCAGCCAGGTTGAAATAGCAGCAGCAGGTGATGATAAATTTGAGAAATCCTCTTCTTTAATTGACAGAACAGTTGAGCCCCCAGCCTCAGCAGCACCCGAGGTGAAGGTACCGGCAATATGGAAAGCCACTTTAGCTAACGGTATTCAGGTTTATGGAATTGAAAATAAGGAATTACCACTGGTTGAATTAAGTCTTACGATTGATGGTGGTGTCAATCAGGATAAAATCGAGCTTCCTGGTGTAGCATCGATGGTAGCCAGTGTACTTCCACAGGGAACAAAGAACAAAACACCCGAGGAACTGGAAGAACAAATAGAACTCCTTGGTTCAAATATCAATATGTATTCTGCTCCTGAAGAGATATCAGTAAGTCTCAGTTCCCTATCAAGAAACTTTGAAAAGACTGCAGCACTGCTAAAAGAGATGATTCTCGAACCACGCTGGGATACTGCTGAATTTGTTATGGCACAAACACGGACAAAAAACAGCATCATTCAGGCAGAAGCACAACCACGAAGCGTTGCAAGCCTTCAATATGGCAAATTGCTCTACGGTACTCAGAATATTCTTGGATTCAGCACACGAGGCACAAAAGAGTCCATTGGCAAAATCACTCTGAATGATTTACAAAATTATTACAGTAGTAATTTTTCACCTAATGTAACTAAAATACAGGTAGCTGGAAATGTATCGAAAGAACAAGTTCTTGCGGCCCTGAAACCCTTCGAAACTGAATGGAAAAGTAAAGAGGTCAAGTTCAATTCTTATCCTGTACCACCGAATCCGGAAAAATCCCAGATATATTTTGTTGACATTCCCGGATCACGGCAATCAGTTTTATACATCGGATATCTCGCTCTGGCAAGAAACGATCCTGATTATGTTAAGGCGGATTTTATCAATTACCGACTTGGTGGAGCATTCACGAGCATACTGAATCAGATCCTGCGTGAAGAAAAGGGATTTACCTATGGTGCTTCCAGTTACTTCAGGGAGATGAAGAACAAAGCGCCATTTACAGCCACAACCAGCGTCAGATCCAACGCTACCTTTGAATCTGTTAAAATAATAAAAGAGGAGATGGAGAAATACCGCAACGGGGTTGATGAAAAAGATCTGCAATTCATTAAAAATGCAATGATTCTATCAAATGCGCTTCGTTTCGAAACTAATGGTTCACTTGTCGGGATGCTGGCGACAATATCAAAATACGGACTGCCCGAAGATTACATCAAGAGAGAGGAAGACGTAATAAAGAATATGACAGTCGAAGAGCATAAGGCAATTACTGACAAGTACATAGTTCCGGATAAAATGTACTATGTAATCGTAGGAGATGCTGCTACCCAGTTGCCACCACTGGAAAAGATAGGATTCGGGAAGCCAATTCTGATAAAACCATAAGAACTATTAATCTGTGTGATCTGCGGCATAATGTTTCATTCCCCGCAGATCACTAAGAGTAGTGCAGAATCAGGATTCACATACTTTAAACTATTCATTGCATCTTAGCTATTTCCCTGTACTGTTAAGTGTAGCTACATAATACCCCGGATCAACTTTAATAACTGCATTCTCAGAATCAACTTTGATAGTTGTGAATCCTGTTTTAGGATTAATGAATAGTTCTTTTCCTGAAACCTGGATTTTTAAAGGCATATCAAATCCCGGTACACAGTTATTCCATCTGAATGTAAGCTTATCCCCTTTTACAAAGTATTCAAAAACCGGTACTCTGATATCACGGAGATACTGGTCAAAGAAATGTTTCAGATTTACTCCGGTCTTCTCACTCAGATATTCCTCTATCTGTGCGCCTTTTACAACCTTATGATAAAAATCCTTATTGAGACCTCGTAATATACCTCTCCATTTCTCATCGTCATTAATGATCTGACGTAGTGTATGCAGCATATTTCCTCCTTTATAATACATGTCACCGGAACCTTCAAAATTGACATTATAAATGCCAATTATCGACCTCACATTAAATATGTTAGCCCTCGTTCCAAGAACATATTCGGCCCCTGCCTCTTTCCCGAAATAATACTCAAGATAGAGACTCTCGGCATAGTTACCGAAACTCTCATGAACCCACATGTCGGCAATATCTTCATCGGTAATACTATTGGCGAACCACTCGTGTGCCGACTCATGAATGATGATAAAATCAAATTTTTCTCCCCAGCCGGTATTGCTCAGATCAGTTCCCCTGTAGCCATTTTTAAAGCCGTTCCCATATGTTACTGAACTTTGGTGCTCCATCCCTAGATAAGGTGCTTCAACGAGTTTGTACCCGTCTTCATAAAATGGGTAAGGACCAAACCAGTGTTCAAGAGCTGCCAGCATCATCGGCGCCTGTTTGAACTGGATTTTTGCTTTCTCAAGATCCTCTTTCAACACATAATAATCGCAATCAAGCGGACCCTTTTCACCTTTATAAATCTCCGAGAAGTGGGTATAATCAGCAATATTGATATTAACTCCGTAATTATTAATTGGATTTGAGACAAACCAGTTGTATGTGCGGGTTCTATTTTTTTGCTTAACGACACTCCTTAATCTTCCGTTCGAAATATCCATCAGGTTTCCGGGAACATTAACACTAATCAGCATACTATCAGGCTCATCGTACATATGGTCTTTACAGGGCCACCAAAGGCTTGCTCCATCACCCTGACATGCAGACGCAACAAACGGTAGTCCGCTATTGTCTTTAGCCCAGACTATTCCACCACTCCAGGGAGGTCTTGTTGATACTTTAGGCCTGCCGCCATAAGTTATTACAACCGAGTAGATCTTACCTGCTTCCTGATTATCGGCAAGTTCAATCCAATAAACGTTCCCTTCCCGATTGAAATTAAGATTCCTGTTATTCTGTACAGCCTTACTGATTATAAGTGGTTCCTGCAGATCGATCTGCATCACTGTTGCAGGTGTCATGACTCTGTAAGTGATTGTGTTGGTTCCGTTGATCGTACTGTCTGAAGGATTAACCACTATATCAAGATGATAGTATGTGAGATCCCACCATGCTCTTTCCGGAGTGATCGATCCGCGAAGAGTATCCTGTCGTGTAAATTTTTTATAGTCAGGGGGCTTAAACTGTGCATGCGAATTTGGAAGAGTAAATAAATTAATACTTAACACTAACAGAATAAACTGAATTCTATTCATTGCTACGGGTTTTAAATCAAGACAAAAGTTAAACGTCAAAAGGCAAAAGTAAAAAGATAATTTAACTTTTATCATTCTCCCCTTCTCCCATTCTCCCATTCTCACATTCTCCCTTCTCCCATTCACCCGTTCTCCCCTTCGGACTTTGGACTTTCAAATAATTTTCGTAAGTTTACTAACAGAGAAACTGCCCGATCAATCATTGTAATCACCTATAACTGAATGAAGAAGAGTACCTGCCTGCTGCTATATTATATTTTTCTTGCACAGAATCTTATGTATGGTCAGGCAGTAAATTTTACAACCTCAAATCTGCCGATCGTCATCATTACCACTAATCCCGGTGAGACTATTAAAGATGAGCCCAAGATTACCGCTGAAATGAAAATAATATACCATTCCGACGGGATAAGAAATTCTGTTACCGATCCGGGAAATGTATACACCGGGAAAATAGGTATAGAAATAAGGGGAGCTTATTCAGCATCCTATCCTCAAAAACCTTATGGAATAGAGACTCGCGATCTGGCAGGCAATAATCTAAATGTATCGATTCTGGGAATGCCACCGGAAAATGATTGGGTACTCATTGCAAATTATGGCGATAAGTCCTTTTTAAGACATGTACTTGCATATAATATCTTTCATAAAATGGGAAATTATGCACCTCGCATGAGATATTGTGAGCTTGTATTAAATAATAACTACCAGGGAATATATCTAATAGGTGAAAAAATAAAACAGGACAGCGGAAGGGTAAGCGTTGCAAAGCTCAAGCCAACTGATAATTCCGGAGATGATGTTACGGGAGGATATATAATAAAAAATGACTATTACTCAACGGGAGATTCCTGGAAAAGCAATTTCTCACCTTTAAACAAACCGGGTGCTGAGGTCTATTTTGTCTACCACGATCCCAATGCACAGGATATAACAGCTCAGCAGAAAACCTATATCAGTGGTTTTATAAATACCCTGGAGACAGTTCTTTATAATCCTTCTTTCAAAGCCCCGGTTTTCGGATATAAATCATACCTCGATATAAAGTCCTTTTCGGATTATTTTATCCTGGGTGAAGTGACCAGGAATGTCGACACCTACAAAAAAAGCAGGTATTATTATAAAAATAAAAACAGCAAAGACGGATTATTGCATTCGGGACCTGCTTGGGACTTTGACTGGGCCTGGAGAGACCTGTATGAAGACTGCATCCATTTTAATAAAACCGATGGGTCAGGATGGGCCTACAGGGTGAATGAATGTAACCCCTGGCCCGTTCCTCCTTCCTGGGAAGTAAGATTGTTACAGGACCCTGCATTTTCAGATCTTATACATAACCGCTATTTTGAGCTGCGAAAGACAGTACTCAGCAAGGAATATATTGAAAGTGTAATTGACTCGGTAGCCACTCTACTGAATGAAGCGCAATCACGCCATTATCAAAAGTGGCAGATATTGGGAACAAATCCAGGACCACCTGAATCATATTTTCAACCGACAACATACAGTGGAGAGGTCGTGAAGTTAAAAGAATGGATAAATCTCAGACTTTCATGGCTTGATGATAACATGATCGGCTCAGCTGTCGTGGTCGAAAAACCCCCCCCAGAATCAGCAAAATGCAGAGTGTTCCCCAATCCTGTCACAGATATCCTATTTATAGAATCAGATAAAGAAATCAAAAGCATAACTTTTTATAATATCACAGGTATTCCTGTAAAAGAATTCAGGGAGATCTGCGATTTTTCTGCAAATAACATGGTTGCAGGCCTGAAACCCGGAATTTATTTTATAATGATAACCTTCAGTGATGGAGAATTTGAAACTACACGGATAGTTAAACATTAAAAATTATTTCTCATAATACCTCAGGCATAAGACATTGTCACTTGATAAATTTTAATTAGATTAGAGAAAAATTCAAAAGCATCGATATGAAAAAGTCTCCAACATTAAGCGTTCTCATTTTTTTTATAACTATCATCATCAGTAGTGTTCTCCCGGCGCAGGAGACTTCACGATCACGTGAGCTGTTTAATTCAGGGTGGAAATTCATTAAATATTTTAATGCATCCAATGAAAAAGTTCTCGCTGATAAGGAACCTGAAAACCTGCAGCTCCCATCGGTCAATGATAATTCCTGGAGATCATTGGATCTGCCCCATGATTGGGCCATTGAGGGCCCCTTCAGCGATACACTCGAAAACAACACCGGGCTTTTACCCTGGAAAGGTATCGGATGGTACAGGAAGCATTTTACGATTGGGGACAATGACAATGGGAAACGTATCTATGTTGATATTGACGGGGCAATGGCTAATGCAAAAGTATGGCTGAACGGGAAATATGTCGGTGAATGGCCATATGGTTATACCTCATTCCGTCTCGATCTTACTCCTTATATCATTTCCGGAAAAGAGAATATTATAGCAGTGAGGCTCGACACCAAGAATTGGGATTCAAGATGGTATCCCGGAGCTGGACTTTACAGAAATGTATGGCTGGTAAAGACATCCCAGTTGCATATTTCAAATAACGGGGTGTTCTGCACCACCCCCGAAATCAAAAAAGAAAGAGGCATTCTGAGCGTACAGGCAGAGATTGAGAGTCATCTTAAGGAACCGGCACCGGTAACAGTAAAAGCACTTGTTTATAAATTAAATGATAAGTTTGAGCCACTTCCAACGCCAGTTGCTGAATCTGTGACTGTAACTGCAATGGTTCCTGAAATGAAAACACATGATTTCAGGTTTGATATCCCTGTAAAGGATCCTGTTTTGTGGGATATTTATACTCCGGAGCTTTACAGGGTTGCTGTAATCGTTATGCAGGGAACTAAAGTAGTGGACAGACTTGAAACAAATTTCGGTTTCAGAACACTTAATTTTACCGCTCGTGACGGCTTTCTGCTAAATGGTAAGAGAGTGGAAGTCAGGGGAGTCTGCAACCATCATGACCTTGGTGCTTTGGGAGCAGCGTTTAACACACGCGCCGCTCAGCGCCAACTGGAGATCCTTAAGGAAATGGGATGCAATGCCATAAGGACAAGCCATAACCCTCCCGCACCTGAACTTGTTGATCTTTGTGATAAAATGGGATTCCTAATCCAGGTTGAATTTTCAGACACCTGGAGAATAGGTAAGAAGAATATGGATTACAATAAGCTGTTTAATGCCTGGCATGTCGAGGACATGAAGGCAATGGTACGCCGTGACAGAAATCATCCGTCAGTATTTATGTGGAGTATTGGAAATGAAGTTCCTGATCAAAGGAATTTCTACCTTTCATCGGCACTTAATGCTATAGTAAAATCTGAAGACATCACCCGTCCGGTAACCTCCGGCTGCAATGATGCAGACTCAGGAACAGATGGTTTTCAGAAAACGCTCGATGTATTTGGCATAAATTACCATCTTGGCGACTATAAACGGTTCTATGATCTTAAAGACAATGCAAACCAGGGACTGATATCAACCGAATCTGCATCAACAATCAGCTCAAGAGGTGAGTACTTTTTCCCAATTGTTACCGGTGACCTTAATAATAACCTTCCGGGTAAAGGAATCTTCCAGATTACATCGTATGATGTGGCTTACCCCTCATGGGCATCCACCCCTGACCAGCAATGGACATTACTTGACAAGTTCCCCGGAGCAATGGGAGAATTTGTTTGGACCGGTTTTGACTATATTGGAGAACCGACACCTTATTCTGAAGACATGACCGGACTAAAGCCTGATCATTGGGGTTACAAAGAGACACTCAAAATGCTTGAGTTCGAGGGTGTGAAAGAAGTTCCTTCGCGCAGCAGTTATTTTGGGATAATGGACCTTGCAGGTTTTAAAAAGGACCGTTTTTACCTGTACCAGTCAAGGTGGAGAGCCGAACTGCCAATGGCACATATTCTTCCTCACTGGAACTGGCCTGAGAGAAAAGGACTACTCACTCCGGTACACGTTTACACTTCCGGTGATGAGGCTGAACTTTTCCTGAACGGAAAATCGCTTGGCAAAAAGAAAAAAGGTGAATTTGAATATCGTTTAAAGTGGGAAGATGTTGTTTATCAGCCTGGTGAACTTAAGGTAATTGCTTATAAAAATGGGGTTAAATGGGCTGAAGATGTAGTAAGAACAACTGACAAGGCATCACAATTATCTGTTGTAGCCGACAGGCCGGCAATACGTGCTGACGGTACAGACCTCATCTACATAACAGTAAGAATTGAAGATAAAAATAAGCTTTTAGTACCCAGAAGTAGTAACCAACTCATTTTCAGCATTGAGGGACCGGGGAGAATTGTTGCTACCGATAATGGTGACGCTACCAGTCATGAATCATTTCAGGCAAGCACAAAAAAGGCTTACAATGGCTTGTGCCTGATAATTGTTGCTGCAAATAAAGGCGCAACCGGAGTTTTTACAGTAAAGGCTGTAAGCAAAGGACTGAAGCCGGCAGCTGTGAAGGTTGAAATTACAAATTAGCAATTGCTATTTTGGGTAGAGACAGGTCAGAGACCTGTCTCTACATATTCCAGAGCAGCAAACTAAGCTATCCGTTTTGTATAAAACAACTTGTCGTCACCTTCCGCATAAAAGTTCTTAAGTTTTGCTTCAAGATCAAACTTATTACTGATATAAAATGCCCTTGTAGGTGCATAATGTTCAAGTCCTGATGTTTCGGCAATTAATATTTTGCATCCCATTGCTCTGGCCTGATTACAGGTTTCATCCAGTAATTTCCTGCCAACACCTTGTCCACGATAGTCGTTATGTGTCGCGATCCAGTAAAGATCAAAACTGGTTGCTGACATAGTTATAGGGCCATAGCAACTATACGCAGCAGTTACACCATCTACCTCAGCGAAAACGAAATAATACCCTGTTGATTCCCCGTGGCTTAACCTCTCGGCTACCAGCTCTGCAGCAATCTCAACTTCATGGTCGTAGAAAAATTTTGTTGATTCAACAATTTCCATTACTCGTTTTATATCGCTGGTTACAGGTGTAGTTCTGAATGTAATGTTCATATATTTAGTATTTAAAATGGCATAAATATAGTAAATGTAATTAATCTTATGAAGGCATATATGGGTTTAAAGGCTTGAAGGCTTAAAGGCTTAAAGGCTTAAAGGTGCAAAGATGCAAAGGCATATCAGTTGTAAGGTTTTAAAAGCTGTAATGCTGTAATGCAGAAATAGTAACAACTATTTTAACTGCACGGCTGCAAGACCTGATATCAGAATCCAATCTCTTTAAGAGTTGCCATGCGCGCTACAGTTTCAATAGCTATAGCTGCAAATGCAGCACCATAATCAAGATCAATATTTTCCAGGGTATCTTTTGTATCATGATAACCTGTCCTGTTTATATCATAGTTTTCCATGAATAAAACCACTGGCACACCGGTATCTGAAAATATCTGACCGTCTGTATTGAATATTGAGCTGTGTGGATTGTACTGGGTCCTCACTTCCCCTTTCAGAGCCAGATGTCTCGCCAATGCAGGTATTTCCTGAGCATCCTTAATCCGCTCGCCACGGCTGAGATTTATGCGTCCAGGATGCCTGTTCCATTTGCGGGTGAATTCATTCCAGACCATATTAGAAAGATGAGCCTGAAAAGCAAGGAACAATGATTCAGCGCTTTTGCCGGGAGATATCTGAAATACATCCTGATCATTGTCACGATTATGTCCAATCATATCCATAACATAAAGTCCGACAATTTCAGTTTCTGAAAGGTCGAGTGTATTATTATCATCAATTTTCAGGATTATATTCCTTTCAATAAGAGACTGGCTGAAATTGCGTGCTCCCATACAATCGGACGGGAATTCCTCTCCAGTAAGATGAATAAGCCACACATCGCGCTCAAGTTTCCCTTCTCTTGAAAGATTTAAAAATATCGATGCTGATTGCAAGAGAGTAGAACTAGCAGAATAATTGTCATCGGCACCTCTGGCTGCCAACCTTGCACCTGACCCTCCTCTCTCCTTTTCATAGACGTCCTCCATGTAGGCAGTATCATAGTGATCGCCAAAAACAACAGCCTGCTTCCTGTTTTTACCAGGGATTACCACAAGCAGGTTCCTCTCATGAGTCTTGCCTTCCTGGTTTGCAAGCCAACCGCCATACTGCTGAAAATCGAAGAGAGTATTCCACTTAAACGCAAGTTCACCAACGGTTGCCTTTCCTTCCATCTTTGATTCAGATATGATCTTTCTGTGCCTGCCTATTAAATAATCACCGAGTAGTTCAAGATCACGCTGTGCCTTGTTAACAAGTGATAGTGTGGTTGTATCAAGCATAATATCAGCATTATCCTTATAAATATATTCCCCCTGTGCCAAAAATTTGATATCGTTCCACCAATTTTCCTCAAATGTTCTGGATGATGTTTCATTGAATGTCAATGGTTCGGGAAGAACATGATCATATTGATTCTCAATGA
>Ga0302323_100002990_pt1 | contig 13751 bp, 10 predicted proteins | sample Fen_T0_3_FD_201950 | JGI IMG/M metagenome (GOLD analysis project Ga0302323, IMG submission 201950) | Peat permafrost microbial communities from Stordalen Mire near Abisko, Sweden - Fen_T0_3 | ecosystem: Environmental > Terrestrial > Soil > Wetlands > Permafrost | place: Sweden: Abisko... | reverse complement strand
CCAATCATTTAAACTAAAACGTAAAGTGGCATAACTGATCAAAAATGCACCAAATGTAAAGGCATCACTCATTAAAAAGTACCACATCATCACTTTACCATAGCTTGCATTAAACGGGCTTCTTCCCCCGTTCCACCATTTGGTATTAGTTGGCATTGCTGTTGTTGACATCTATATAACTTTTATTTTTCTATTTATTTAAGTTGTACTTTAAACTTTGTACCGGTTATCTTATCATGATCAAAAAAATCAAAAGATAAACCCAAAGTAAATCTACAAAATGCCAGTAGGCGCTTGTTACTTCTACCGGAACTGTAGTATAATTCCTGGTTGTATTACTGAATGCTTTAGTGAAAAGCACAAGCAATGCAATTATTCCTCCTATTACATGGGCTGCGTGCAATCCTACAATAACATACAAAAAAGAAAACGACACATTTTTTTGTAGCGTTACCCCAATATGCCACAGTTGCTTAAACCCTATTACCTGCAATACAATAAAAAGAACTCCCAAAACAATGGTTACCGTCATCAGGCTCCGGTATTGCTGCATGTTTCTTTCCCTGAAAGACCTGCCTGCCAAAAACAATGTGATACTGCTTAACACTATTGCTGCTGTGCTGTACCAAAATGCCAATGGCAATTCAAAAGTTATCCAATTGGATTGATTGCGTTTAACGATGTAGGCACTTGTTAGTCCTGCAAACATCATTAAAATACTTCCAATGCCTATCCACAAAGTAAACTTATGCGGATGTATTTTTTTTCGTTGTTCCATTACCACTGTACTCATTCAGAATATTTTTCCAACATTATATTTGATCAGTTAAAATCAATTTAGATGATATGCCCTGTTGGCAAACAATGCCAGCAATACAATCATTAAATAAAAATAAGAACTGAACATTACCCTTCGTGCACTTTTAGCATCCATTCTAATAAATAAAAGGATACTTACATATACCATCCAAAGATTACAAAACAGCAGGATCCACATACTCACCACACCAGTCATGCCTGTGTAATAAGGCAAAAACCCCACGGGTACCATCAACGCACTGTAAATAATACTTTGCACTGCTGTAAACCTTGTTGGTCCTTTGTCGGCAGGTAATAATTTAAACCCTGCCGTGGTATAATCCTTATGCGCCAGCCATGCAATTGCCCAAAAATGAGGGAACTGCCATAAAAACTGGATGCCGAATACGATCCATCCGCCAAGGCTAAAACTATCGGTTGCTGCAACCCATCCTATCAGGCAGGGTAAAGCTCCGGGTATGGCTCCTACCAAAACCGAAATGGAATTAATTTTCTTAAGCGGTGTGTAAATAAAGCCATATAAAAACAGGCTGAATAAACTCACCATCGCACTTTGAAAATTAAAAAAGTACCACATCATTGCAACGCCCAGTATACCGGCAAATGCTGCAAATGCTGTAGCCTCATTCTCACTCATCCTGCCACTTGCAACCGGCCTTTTTGCGGTACGCTTCATCAGTGCATCAGAATTTTTTTCCAATACCTGGTTAATTGCGTTGGCAGCACCTGTAATCAGCATTCCTGCAACAAAAAGTAAAAGAACTGATATTATTTTGTTCCGAACATAAACCTCTTCATTCGGAGCTATTAAAAAACTTACTACCGTACTAAACACCACCATAAAACTTAAAGTGAACTTGATCAACTGAAAGTAATCTTTCACTTTACTGGCCAAACCAAACGATGTTGATTTGTTGATGTTTTTATTTTCCTCCATTATACTTAGCGCTTCAAATTCCCTTACCCTCATTATCAATTATTCATTATTTAATTATCAATGGTGTGTTTCATCATCACCAACCGGCACATTCTGCGGAATGAATTCATGACCATCTTTTGCATAGTCATAAGCGCCGCGGTATACTTCCGGTATTTCGCCAGGCCAGTTACCGTGCCCAGGGTTAATTGGTGTTGTCCACTCTAATGTATTTGAACCCCAGGGATTTTGTGTAGTAACTTTTCGTCCTTTAAACATGCTGTAAAAGAAGTTGAATACAAATAATAACTGCACCGCAAACACTATCATTGCAACAAAGCTGATGAATTCATTAAGGCCGCCAAATTGTTTAAATGATTCCCAGCTGGAGTAGTCATAGTAACGACGCGGCATACCTGCCAAACCTTCGTAGTGCATTGGCCAGAAGATTAAGTAAGCGCCAACGATGGTAACCCAGAAATGGATATAAGCCATGGTATTGTTTAAATAACGGCCAAACATTTTAGGGAACCAATGATAAATTCCGGCAAACATGCCAAAGAATGACGCCACACCCATTACAATATGGAAGTGGGCAATTACAAAATAAGTATCATGCAAGTGAAGATCTAATGCAGAGTTACCTAAGAAGATACCTGTTAAACCACCACTGATAAATAAACTTACAAATCCTATTGCAAATAACATACCCGGCGTAAAGCGGATACTGCCTCTCCATAATGTGGTTAACCAGTTAAATACTTTGATGGCTGATGGTACAGCGATGAGCAAAGTCAATAATACAAACACCGATCCAAGGAATGGATTCAACCCTGTTACAAACATATGATGCGCCCAAACCAGGAAGGCGAGGATGGCAATGGCAAATAAAGAACCCACCATAGCCATATACCCAAAGATTGGTTTACGGCTGTTAACACTAATAATTTCCGAACTCATACCCATTGCCGGCAATAAGATAATATATACTTCGGGGTGACCAAGGAACCAGAATAAATGCTGGAACAAAATGGCGCTACCGCCTTCGTTAGGTAAAATTTTTCCGTTGATATAGATATCGCTGAGGAAGAAGCTGGTACCTAAATTTCTGTCGAACAATAACAAGATGGCGCCTGATAATAAAACCGGGAAACTTAACACACCCAATACTGCGGTAAAGAACAAAGCCCAAATGGTTAATGGCAGCCTTGTCATACTCATCCCTTTTGTACGCAGGTTTAAAATAGTACTGATATAATTAAGACCTCCTAGTAATGAACTTACAATAAACATGGCCATACTTACCAGCCAGAGATCCATACCAATTTTACTTCCTTCAGATGCATCGCCCAGCGCACTTAATGGCGGATAAATTGTCCAGCCGCCACTTGCAGGCCCTGTTTGTACAAATAAAGAAGAGAACATGATGATTGATGCGGTAAAGAAGAACCAATAGCTCAACATATTCAGCATTGGCGAAGCCATATCCCTTGCGCCAATTTGAAGCGGAATTAAAAAGTTGGCGAACGTTCCGCTTAAGCCGGCTGTTAATACGAAGAATACCAAAATGGTACCATGCATGGTAACGAGGGCATAATAAAATTCAGGTTGCAGTTTGCCCCCTTTTGCCCAATGGCCTAAAAAATCTTCCAGTATAGGAAAGGTGCTTTCGGGATAGCCTAATTGTAAACGAAAGATCACAGAAAATAAACCACCAATGATAGCCCATATCATACCCGTTACCAAAAATTGTTTGGCAATCATTTTATGATCCTGGCTAAAAACGTACTTGGTTATAAACGTTTCGTGGTGGTGATGTTCGTGATGTGCATCATGTGCTGCATGAACATCTCCTCCGTGTAATGTGGCTACGCTACTCATATTCTTGTATTTTTTCTAGAGTCTTTTTAAATTATTTTTTATCCGGCACAACTGCTGCTACAACATTTGCTTTTGCTGTTGTATCTGCCGCATGAGGTGCCCTGTCTGGATACACTGTAAAATATTCTGGCTTTTGTGTGGCCAGCCATTGCTTATATGCGGCCATACTTTCTACAATTATAACGCCCCGCATACTAAAGTGACCTTTACCACACATCTGGTCACAACTGATCTCATAAGTAAAGTTGGGGTTGCCGGTTATGTTTTTCATTTCATCTGTAGTGTACTTTGGCGTAAACCATTGCGTAGTGGGAATACCGGGAACGGCATCCATTTTTAACCGGAAATGCGGCAGGCCAACATCATGTATCACATCCTGTGCATTAATAACCATCTTAACGGGAATGCCTACAGGGATATGCATTGTTCCTGAAACATGAATATCATCAAGGCTTGCAGGATCTTCAAAATCAACACCAAGGCTGTTAATACCTTTTGATAATTTAAAATTCTTTTTACCTAACACTTTATCTGGGCCCGGGTACCTGAATTCCCAGCCAAACTGGTGACCCGTTACTTCAACAACAATGGCATCTTTTGGAGCATCCCCTGTAACCTTAAACCAATACTTCAATCCAAAAGCAACTAAAATACAAAGTACAATAGCAGGAATAGTGGTCCAGATTAATTCCAGTTTTGTACTGTGGGCAAAATAGTAGGCTTTAGTATTGTCTTTTTCCTGGTATTTAAAAGAAAACCAGAATAATAACACCTGGGTAATAACAAAAACAATACCTGTAACAACTGTGGTAAGCATAAACATCCAGTCCCATCCTTCTCCTTCTACTGAAGATGAACCATATTTAAACAGGGTTTTGCCATAATACAATTCGTTGCAGTACCATGCGCCTATTAAACCAAATATCAATAACCCTAAAAGCAAAAATGCATTGATCTTATTATTTTGCCTCCGGCTTTTTTCTTCGCCCTTTAAAACATTTACATATTCACTTGCCTTCGCAATCTGAAATATGACTACGAAAACTAAAGCACCTAAAGCAACCAGTAAAAACTCCTTCATGATTCAAAGTTATTTTCAGTAAATATTATTCTTGTTTCTTGTTTAAAACATCCTGTTTTTATTACCTCTAATTGTAACAAAATCATTTTATGTATGGTGTATCATACTTTCTTTAAGGAAAGGATGATTTTTTATTAATAAGGAATGGCTGCTTAAATACCTGCCCACGCTCCACATAATTAACCCGATAAACAAACAGGCTATACCAAATTCAAATGGCATTAATTCTGCCTTATCGTGCAAAGTGCCCGGCATTACCATTTGGTAAAAATCTATCCAGTGGCCAAAAATAATGAGCACTGCCATAAAGGTTACCATGGTCCAGTTTCTTTTTGTTCCTTTTTTCATTAGTATCAATAACGGGCAAAGGAAGTTTACTGCCAGGTTAAAAAAGAATATCCCATGATACGGACCTGACTTATCGGCCGTACCAATTCTTTCTACAAAATATTTGGTTTCTTCGGGCTGGTTACTGTACCAGATCAACATATACTGGGAGAACCATAAGTACGTCCAGAATATAGAGAAGGCAAACATAAATTTACCCAGGTCATGCAAATGTTCTTCGGTTACGTATTGTAATTGGCCACGGTTTTTTAGAAAGATAACAAACAATGCTATTAACGCTATACCTGAAACAAAAGTGCTTGCGAATGTATACCAGCTGTACATGGTGCTGTACCAATGAGAATCGATGCTCATTAACCATATCCAGGGGATGGTTGATGCTACTGTTAATGCAAATACCACGCAAAATAATGACGCATAAACGGTACTGTCCCAAATAAATTTCTTTCCTGTTTCATAATCCATTGGACCGCTTTCATCACTTTTTAAAGTCATGCTGCGCATTTTTCTTCCTAAAATCCACCATAAAAAAATGGTAATGGCAGACCAGGTAATAAAAAATGTAGGATTTAAAAAACCATGTTTACCATAAAGTATCTTATCAAACAAGGGAGAGTTTTTATCGTATAACCTTGGATCTAACCAATGGTAGATATCCGATCTGCCACCAAAAACTAAGGCTAATAAAATTAAAAAGGTTAGTATACCCAAAACCGGAACCACACTTGAAACAGCTTCAGATACCCTGCGAAAAGCAATTACCCAGCTGGCCATTGCCATTGTAGTAACACAAATAAAAAACATAGCAGCGTTTACCACTAATAAAAAGAAGACGCTGTTTTGTAACAACACTGCCCAAAAACGGGTGCTTTTAATACTTTCTGCTGTTGCTTCGCCATGGTTTACCGCTGCAAATGGATGAAGCGCTATAAGTCCATATAACAATGCCAAGCTACCGGCTATGATCAGGCCTATCGTCCACTTTTTATAACTTCCCGGTAATTCAAATTGATGGTTCATCTAAACTTTATTTTGTGTTAATACTTTTATTTTTTTGCTGTTGCAGTACTATCGGTTTTAGGCGCCGTTACTGATGCAGTGCCTGCCGGTGCTGCTGCTTCGGGTTTCGGTTGTAATGTTCTGATATATTGCACAATCATCCAGCGTTGCTTGCGATCCAGTTGAGAAGCATAGCTTCCCATGTTGTTTTGTCCGTAGGTCATAACATAAAATATCCTTCCGTCACTGTAACCAGGTGATGCCGCAATAATACTTTTTACACCACCAATGATTGGTGATATTGGCCCGTTTGCTTCAGCTTTTACGCCATGACAAATTGCACAATTAATGTTAAACAATCTTGATGCTTCTGCACTATCGGCAGTGGTTAAAGGCCCCAAAGGATTTTTTATCTGGCTGCTTAAATTGATCAGTGCATTGCTGTCTATTAAACCAACAGTATTATTAGGTGCTACTGCAACAGGAAAAAGTTCTCCTCTTTTAATAGTACCTGGTACCGGCTGGCCATCATAATATATCAAATGCTTTGTTTCGGCATCAATTTTATTAAGGGAGAAGTTTGTATCACGGGGCGCATAGGTTTCATATGCCCTGCTGTAAGCCATATCAGGCATATACACTTTACCCGGCTCACGCTTACTGTCGCAGCTTATTAAAACAACCGCTGTTGTTATAATAAGTGTTGATATAATTGCAATTTTTTTCATTTCGTTCTTATAAAATCTTTGAATGCTGTTTTAAGTTTGTATAGCTTAGTAACCCTTTTCGTCTTTGTACAGTTTTTGTTCTTTGTGATACCTGCCAATCCACCAGCCGGTTTCTGCTACCTGCACATTTACTTCCTTAGCGCCTGCGTTTTGTAAAAAAGCCTGCACTTCTGCGTCATTGGTTTTATCGGTACACTCAATAGCCATTACAAAAAGATCGTCGGTAGCCCGCGCATGAAAATGATGTTTTTTTACAAATGGTGCCAGGTTACATAAATAGCAAAATGTAAGCACCATACCTACTGCGGCAAACAATACCGTTAACTCAAAAGTAATAGGTATCCAGGCGGGTAAAGCAAAGTGCGGTTTACCACCAATGTTCAATGGCCAGTCGTGCACCAGGATATAACTGATACCGCTTAATGCCGTAGTGGTTCCGGTAATTGCATAAATAAATCCGGCAGTATGCAGGCTGGTTTCCCTTAACCCCATGGCATGATCTAACCCATGCACCGGGTAAGGTGTAAACACATCGTGTATTTTATACCCGGCACGGCGAACATTCTTCACCGCAGGGAATAATACCGCCTCGTCATCAAAGCAACCCACAACAAATTTTTTAATTCCTCCAGCCATATCTAATTATTAATTATTAATTATTCAATTATTAATTCTAGTGTGCATGTTCCACTTCTGCGATATAAAACTTCTCTGCATCCGATTTTTCAATATCAGTCATCTTCGCTTTATAGTTTTCTCCACTGGTTTTTAATACCGACTTGATTTCTGCAATAGCAATAACAGGGAAGTATTTTGCAAACAGGAAGAAGCAGGTAAAGAATAACCCGAATGTACCGAGATAAAAACCGATTTCATAAATACTCGGGCTGTAATAAGTACTCCAGCTTGATGGCAGGTAATCCCTGTATACAGAAGTAACGATAATTACAAAACGTTCGAACCACATACCTATGTTTACGATAACACTCATAAAGAAAGTAACCGTGATGTTCCTTCTTAATTTACGGCTCCAGAACAACTGTGGTGATACCACGTTACAGAACATCATTAACCAGTAGCTCCAGCCATAAGGGCTAAACAGGTTGGCCCTGTTTTGACTGAATGCATACCACTCGTATGGATTTTGGCCGTACCATGCAATAAACAATTCGGTTAAGTAAGCGCAACCTACAATGCTACCGGTAAGCACAATTACTTTATTCATTGCCTCTATATGGCCTATTGTAATATAATCCTGCAGGTTTAAAACTTTACGTACCACAATCATCAACGATTGTACCATTGCAAAACCGCTGAATACCGCACCTGCCACAAAGTAAGGAGGGAAGATGGTGGTATGCCATCCCGGAACAATTGAAGTAGCAAAGTCAAAAGATACAATAGTGTGTACAGAAAGTACCAGTGGCGTACTTAACCCTGCCAACACTAATGATAATGATTCGTGACGTTGCCAGTGTTTGGTACTTCCGCTCCATCCAAATGATGCCACACCGTAAAACATTTTGCGGAATTTTGTTTTAGCCCTGTCACGCACAGTAGCCAGATCAGGTAACAGTCCCGAATACCAGAACAATAACGAAACGGTAAAATAAGTTGATATCGCAAATACATCCCACAATAATGGTGAGTTAAAGTTTACCCATAATGGCCCTCTTGAGTTAGGGTAAGGCATTACAAAGAATGCCATCCACACACGGCCCATGTGCCAGATAGGAAACTGTCCTGCGCACATTACCGCAAATATCGTCATTGCTTCTGCAGCACGGTTTACACCAGTTCTCCATCCCTGGCGGAATAATAATAAGATCGCAGAGATCAGTGTACCTGCGTGACCAATACCTACCCACCATACAAAGTTGGTAATATCCCAACCCCATCCGATGGTTTTATTAAGGTTCCACTGGCCAATACCATAAGTAACCTCACGGTAAACACTGTACACACCAAATAAAAGTAAAGCCACACTAATGTAAAAACCAATGTACCAAAGGCGGCTTGGTTTCATTTCAATGGGGCGTACTATATCTTCCGTAATCTGGTGGTAATCTTTATCACCATCTACCAGCGGTTCCCTTAGTTGCGATTCGTACTTTAATAATGACATATCTTTTCTATGCGGCCTCACCCTCGTTCCCTCTCCAAAGAGAGGGAGGCCAAGCCTTGTTTTTTATTTCAACGTTATTATTTAAGCATTTCTGCTTATATATCTTTTTTCAACTTTTATTAAACGAATATATATATACTGGTCATCGCTAAAATCTTCTCCTTTTCTCTCCTCCTTTGGGGATGGATAGGATGGGGCTTTAGGCTTTTTCTTCAATCTTTACTTCACCTTTTTTGTCTTCTGTTACTGCACTTATCTCCCTATCTGTATTTCTGATTTTAGCTAAATAACTAACATTGGGTAGTACGTGCAATTGCTCCATCACATAAAAGCTGCGGTTCTTTTGTTCCTCGTGGCGTATTTTGTATACATCACTTTCTTTATCGTTAACATTACCAAAGCTGATAGCATTGGTAGGGCAAGCCTGCATACAAGCTACTTTTACATTGCGCACCAATGTTGGGTCGCCGGCTTTTTTGGCGTTCAGTTTAGTTTCCTGCAAACGCTGTACACAAAAAGAACATTTTTCAATAACACCTCTTGAACGAACCGTTACATCGGGATTCAACACCATCCTGGTAAGATCATCATTCATCTGCATAACAGATTCATTCATATCAATACCAATAAGTGGTTCCTGGTTATCCTTAAAGCTATCTGCACCAGTATAATCTAACCAGTTAAAACGACGTACTTTATAAGGACAGTTGTTGGCACAATACCTTGTACCGATACAACGGTTATAAGTCATTTGATTTAAACCTTCGCTGCTGTGGTTGGTCGCAGCTACCGGGCAAACGTTTTCGCATGGCGCATTATCGCAATGCTGGCAAAGCATGGGTTGAAATACCACATCAGGGTTCTCCATATCGCCGGTAAAATAACGGTCGATACGTAACCAGTGCATTTCGTGTGCCCTTTGTACCTGTATCTTACCAACAACACTCACATTGTTCTCGGCTGTACAAGCCACCACACAAGCGCTGCAACCGGTACAAGTTCCCAGATCAATGCTCATTCCCCATTTAATGCCCGGCTTTGCAAAATCGGGGTACATGGTGGCATCTCTCATAAAGTCTTTACTTTCATGAGCGGTAATTTCTAAACGCTCTTTAGTAACTTCTTCTAAAACGGCTTCGGGATTTTTTACAAATTCAACAAGGCTGGTTTCATAAACAACCGGGCGGTTTTCGTTAGAACCATGCACCTGTGTTTGTGCCAGCGGATATGTTTTTTCAGTCTTCTCAATTTTTACTGCGGCAGTGTATTGATTGGTTCCATCAAAACCTACTAAAGTGTAAGCATTTTGGCCAGCACCAACAGCTGATTTACCAATAAGCTCAGCGGTTTTCGCTGCGTCTGCACTTTGTCTTCCGTATCCAACTGCAATAGCTATAGTATTTTTTTGAACGCCGGGAATTAATAGTACAGGTAACTCCAGTGATTTACCGTTAGCAGTAATTTTTACCACAGGTTTTTCCGGATGCACTTCATAAGCATCAGAAGCGCCTTTATCTGCAAGCACATCTTTATTGTATAAAGCTTTGTACATTTCAGTGCCCATCATCACATAGTTATCCCATGTTACTTTTGAAATGGGATCTGGAAGTTCCTGCAACCAAGGGTTATTGGCCTGGCTGCCATTACCGATAGAAATTTTTTGATAGAGCACCACTTCTGTATCGCCGCCTTTTACAGCCGCAATTTTAGTTTTAGCATCATCTACTTTAGCACCGCTGAAAGTTGCGCCTGCTACACCTGCTGTTGCAGCTTCTACAACTCCATCCTGTAACGCTTTATCATAATTTTCTGGTGTAGCCCATTTAGCCAACCAGTATGCTTTAAAGTAAGCTTCGTAATCTGCAACAGCGTTACCACTCCATTTTAATAAAGAAGTTTGGAAAGCCCTTGTTTTAAATAAAGGATTGATTGTAGGTTGAATAACGCTTACATAACCAGTTTTGGGTTCCGCATCACCCCAGCTTTCTAACCAATGGTGAGCAGGAAGAACATATTTACATTGTTCGGTGGTTTCATCCATGGTTGCATTGAAAGAAACACCAACTACTTTATTTAAACCATCAATAAATTTCTTACTGTCGGTATAAGAATAAGCAGGGTTTACACCTTGTATCAGCACTGCGCCAACTGCGCCGCTGTTCATATCATCCACCAACTTTACCATATCTGCATCTATACCTTTGCGGTAGTTAGAAGTGATGGCCCAGTTGATGGTTTTACCATTGGCACCAATAGCTTCGTTGATAGCATTTACTATGATCTGAACATTTACATCGTTGCTGCCACTAACCACTAACGCATTACCACCTGCTGCTTTTAATTTATCGGCAGCAAGCTTAATGCCTTCGTTTAATTTTTTATCCGCAAAAGCGGATGCTGTACCATTTAATGCATTTAAGATAGCTATTGCCACCGCACCTGTTTCAGAAGGTTTATGTAAATAACGATCATCTGCATTAACACCAGTCATACTCATCATACTCTCAAAATGAATATGGCGGCTGATATCAGGTTTTTCTCCTTTAATTTTTCTGTTGGTTGAATATTGTTTGCTGAATTCGGCAGGGCTTAACCAGGTTCCTAAAAAGTCTGCACCAAGGCTAACAATTACTTTAGCATTATCAAAATGGTAAGAAGGGATTTCCCTTTTACCATAAGTAGCTTCGTTTGCCAAAATCATACCGCTGTAACTTACTGCATCGTATTGTACATGACGGCTGCCGGGATATTTTGCTAAAAATTCACTGATGATCTGTAATGTAGATGGAGAGTTAACCGTTGGCGTAAGCAGTACTAAAGTTTTGCCTGCAATAGCACCACCTACCAATTTATCAAATGCATCAAAAGTGGTTACTTCCTTAAATTCTTTACCATCTTTTTGCAAGGGATAACGAAGGCGGGTATTATCGTACAGGTCAAGCACAGATGCCTGCGATTGTGCAGTAGTAGCGCCTTTGGTAATGCCAGATAATTCGTTGCCTTCTATTTTAATGGGGCGGCCATCTCTTTGTTTTACCACTACTGAAATTGCATCTCCACCATTTACATAAGTAGAAGCATAATAATTAGCCACACCCGGGATGATATCATCCTGCCTTTGTAAGTAAGGTACAGCCTTACGTACGGGCATTTCGCAACTGGCAGCAATAGTGGCGGCAGCGGTACTAAAACCTAAGTATTTCAAAAAATCCCTGCGGGGGGTTTTAGCATCCAAAATGCCTTTATCATCTAAATCGGCCAATGGCAGCAACTCTTCTTTGAATTCCTTTTCAGCAGATTGCTGAAAGCTTTCTGTTTGATTGAGTTCTCCAAAACTTTGCCAGTACTTTTTATTACTCATAATATGCTAATGTGCTAATGATAAATATTTCTAAAACGCTTCTCTTACCTGCTTAGGTTTAAAATATTAATAGTGACATTTTTGACACTCTGTTCCGCCAATTTTTTCTACGGTTACGCTGTCCATCTTAGCTTTCCTGATTTCTTTAATATTACCGTATTTATCTTTAATGGTATCAGGCTTAAGATCGTTATGGAATTTTTCGTAAATGCTGTAGAATTTATTGCCGGTGCTGTCTGCTTTGTTATAAAAGTCAACTTTGCTTTCCCTGTGGCAATTGATACACCAGCCCATGCTTAAATCTGCAAACTGGTACACTTCGGGCATTTCCTGTATGTTACCATGGCAGGTTTGGCATTGTTGTTTACCAACTTTTACGTGCTGGCTATGGTTGAAGTATACATGATCGGGCAGGTTATGGATCTTAACCCATTCAATTGGTTTAGCACCATCTGGTATACCGTCACCGTTTTTATCAGCATTGTAGGTTTTGGTGGCTGGGTTAAAACCAGCGTAGTCGTATAATTTCTGAATTTCTGCAGTACCATTTATAGCTGTACCATCTTCTCTTACCAATACATCTTTACCCTCATACTTATTAATACCTTTATGACAGTTCATACAAACATTTACCGAAGGAATGTTAGCGTGTTTGCTATCCTGTGCACCGCCGTGGCAGTACAAACAACTGATCTGGTTGGTACCGGCATGCACCTGGTGAGAATAATAAATAGGTTGTTCTGGCTGGTAATGTTTCATACGGCCCAGGCCAATGGCAGATTCGGTAAAGAAATATCCTGCAATACAAAATAATACCAGCGTAGCCGCCATTAAATAGGTTTTATTCTTATAAGCCGGAACCGGTTCGCCGCGGCGAACACCTTCTTTTTCATCAGAAAGTTTACGCAGGTTACTGTTTACCTGCAATAATATAAATGCTATAAGTGCTAAGACTAAAGTAAGAATGCCGAATAGAAGTGAGTTGTCTTCCGGAGGAGGCGCATTATTTGGTCCTACAGGTACAACTGGTGGTGCGTCAGCATAATCCAATATGGCTTTAATTTCCTCTTTCTTAAAAGCGAATTTAGACATTACACTTCCAAATTTTGCTTTTAAGCCCTTAGCATATGGATCTGTTTCAACCATTGTGGGCGCATTATTTACCCACTGATAAGCCCAATCCTTGTTAGGTTCCCTGTCCCTGGCCCCTTTTAGCATTGGCCCTGTAAAGTCTTTATCAACTTTGTGGCAACTGGCACAGTTAGCTTTAAAAAGCGCTTCGCCGTTCTGAGCAAAAATATTATTGGTAGATGAGGCTAATGCAAAGAGTACAAGAAATGCAAATACTCTGTTAAAGATTTTTCTATACCGACTCATACAGTTATAACGGGGCTAATGTGGAAAAATATCCGGTTTCGGCTGCAAATTTAAGTCAGGATGTTGACATAATATCAACATTGTTAAATTTTTTTTTCGCTTATCCAGCGTGGGTT
>Ga0302323_100002987_pt1 | contig 13758 bp, 6 predicted proteins | sample Fen_T0_3_FD_201950 | JGI IMG/M metagenome (GOLD analysis project Ga0302323, IMG submission 201950) | Peat permafrost microbial communities from Stordalen Mire near Abisko, Sweden - Fen_T0_3 | ecosystem: Environmental > Terrestrial > Soil > Wetlands > Permafrost | place: Sweden: Abisko... | reverse complement strand
GTCATCGCGTGGCTCTGTGTGGGCAACATTCTCTATGTCGGCTGGGTGGCGATGCGGCAAAAGGATCTGAACCTGCTCATCGGTAATTCCAGCGTGGCGCACATGGGCTTTATTTTCCTCGGCATTGCGAGCCTGAACGTGATCGGCGTGACCGGCGCGGTGCTGATCATGATCGCCCACGGCTTCCTCGCGGCGCTGACCTTTGCCTTGAGCGGCTACCTGTACCAGCAGACCGGCACGCTGAAAATCAGCGAGCTGGGCGGACTCTGCCGCAAGCTGCCGTTCATTGGCACGGCCCTGCTGATGGCGTTGATGGCCGGCTGTGGCCTGCCGGGTTTTGCCAATTTTGTCGGCGAGGCCACGGTGTTCTTCGGAGCCTGGAACGCCTTCCCAACGGTCACGCTCATTGCCCTGTGGGGTGCGCTCGTGATTGGCGGCGTGTACATGACCCGGGCCATTCGCAATGTGCTGCACGGGCCGTTGCCGGAAAAATGGAATTCGCTGAACGCCGTCACCCACAACTGGCGCAAGCTGCCCTACGTCGTGCTGCTCGTCTGCCTGCTGGTGTTCGGCTGCCTGCCCCGGTTGCTTACGGACAAGATTAATCCGGCGGCGCAGAACGTCCTGACCCAAGCCGCGCCGGTCAAACAAGTTGTGCAAACCGAAATTTCTGGAGCCCGCAACTGATGAATGCTTCCCTGATGACCTTGGAATTGTGCGTGATCGCCCTCGGCGTGGTGCTGCTGCTGGCGGATTTCTGGATGCCGCCCGAGCGCAAAAAGTTTCTCGCGTACGCCGCCATCCTGGCGCTGGGCGGGCTGCTCGCCGTTAGTTTCAGCGGCAATGGCGTTTGCAGCCTCGGCGGTTCGGCCTTCAGCGGCTCGTTCCTCAATGACGCGCTCGCGGTCTATTTCAAGCGCTTCTTCCTGCTGGCGGCGATGCTGGTGCTCTTTATTGCCGCGGAATTCTCCGGCCGCATTGCCGCGGCTGTCAGCGAATATTACTCGCTCGTCCTCTTCGCGCTTGCGGGCATGTTGTTTGCCGCCTCGGCCAATGATTTTGCCATGCTGTTCGTTTCCATCGAGCTCATCACCATCACGTTTTACGTCCTGGTCAGCTTCCAGCGCAGCAAGCTCCAGTCGCTCGAGGCCGGGGTGAAATACCTGATTCTCGGCGCGCTGTCCTCCGCCTTCCTCATCTTCGGCATCGCCCTGGTCTGGGGGACGACTGGTGAGCTGAACTTCACCAAGCTTGCCCTCGTGGCGCCGCAGTTTCTCGCCAGTAAAATTTTCCTGATCGGCGTGCTCTTTGTGCTGGTCGGGCTTGGTTTCAAGATCGCCGCCTTTCCGTTCCAAATCTGGGCGCCGGATGTTTATCAAGGCGCCCCGACGCCGACCACCGCGTTTCTGGCCGTGGGTTCCAAGGCCGCCGGTTTTGTGCTGCTCCTGCGCGTGCTGTTCACGGCCCTGCCCGGCGTGATGCACCTGCACGCCTTCACCACCCTGCTCATCGTTATTTCCGGCATCACGATCCTCTACGGCAACCTCTGTGCGCTGCCGCAGCGGAACCTCAAGCGCCTGCTCGGTTACTCCAGCATTTCGCACGCGGGCTACCTGCTGCTGGGCGTGGCGGCGCTGAGCGCGAGCGGCCAGGCGGCGGTGCTGTATTACCTCGCCGGCTACCTCTTCACCGTGCTGGCGGCCTTCGCCGTCATCGCCATCGTGTTACAGGGCCAGGACAAGGACATCGCCGGGCTCGGCGGTTTGAATCAGCGCTCGCCGCTGCTGGCCGCCGCCATGACCTTTGCCATGGTTTCGCTGGCGGGCATTCCGCCGCTCGCCGGGTTCTTTGGAAAATTCCTGCTGCTGAAGGCGGTCATCGAACAGGGCGCGACCAACCACGGTTACTATTGCCTCGCCTTCACGGCGCTGGTCGGCGTGGTTATTTCGTTCTACTACTATTTTGGTGTTATCCGGGCCATTTACTGGGGTAAGGACGCGACCGACATGTCGCCGATCGTCCTTTCCGCACCGGCCAAGTTTTTCCTCTGGGTATGCATCGCCGGCATCATCTGGCTCGGTCTCTTTCCGAACACGGTGCTGAACCTGGCCAACGAGGCCGTGACCGTCCTGAACCTGTAAGCCGGGGGCGATTCGACTTGGTGGGGGCGACGTTCTTGCACGTCGCAAGCCAAACCCGGCCCGCGTTTACTGCCGGACCGTGGGCGTCACCATCTCAATTTTGCTGGTGCGCTGTGTCCACCTAGCCACAGCTTTCTTTGCATTCCAGATGAATAAGTATCACCTTTCGCAACTGCTCCCGTAGGCGGGTAGTGGAATTACAAATCGACTTGGCCGGTGTGGGATTTTTGTTGATTCCGAGTTTTAAACCTGTTTCGGGTTGAATAGAGCTGGACAAAATGGAAGCAGCAAAACAAAGTCAATCTTATGGAAACAATTGCGCCGCCCCGTGCGGTGGGAATGGCAATGTTAGGCATCATGTTCACACCTCGTTTGTTTTTAACTTTATTTGCGATGGCACTCCTCAATGTTGGGTGCCAGACACAACCGGAGGTGGAGCATGAGTTGGCTGCTGCTTCGGATATTCGAGCGAAAATAGTTGGTGCCTGGTCTAAAGATACGCCACAACGTTCTAGCCTCACGACTGTCAGCTTTAACGCTGATGGCACGGTTTTGTCGCAGCGCGCAGGTCGGGCAGACGTTCACTTGAACTGGCGCGTGGATAATTCTTGCCTTATCGTGACACTTGAAAAGAATGGATTTCCGCCAACCTCAGATGGTTATTGGACAGTTTGGCACATCGATGACCACGAGTTGCTATTTCGGCCGGGATTTAGCACAGCCGGCCCCCCAGAGAGGTTTACAAGATGATGCCCAACCCGCCAGAGGGCTGACATCTGAAGAAATAACTTGGAGCCCAGTGGAGGGTTAAGCTCATACATGAACCGGCCAACGGGTTGGCGTGATGCCAACCCCAATTCAATTCGCGTCCATTTGCGGAATTCGCGTAAAAGTCTTTTCTCCATCTGGTCCATCCGTGGTTTATGACTTCTTTGGCTGGCTTCAACTACCGTTTTTAGGTTCAACCGTTCTGGGGTTGAGCCTGGGTTCACTCATTCAACCCGCCATGCACCCAAAAATTGTTCATTTTCAAGGGGGTGTTCGCCCGGGCTGCCAAGTCATTCATGAAATTGGCTGAGCGCTGGCGGGCGGCGCGCATTTGTCGGCGGGTGGCCCGCGCCGGCGGTGACAGGACGCGCCTGGCCATTTCAAAAGCATGACCGGGCATGGCGGCCGCCAGGCTGAGGGTGTTCGCTGGCAAATCCGCCAACGATTTCAGGATGAGTTTCGTTTTCATATGATCAGTTTGTTGGGAGCATTTCCAGCAATCCTTGGCGCGGCGCGAGGCGTCGAACGCGAATGCCGGTTTGGGGGGCATGATGATGATTTTATTTGGATGGACTATTTGCTCCCGCCACCGCGTTGCGGCGGCGGGAGGACGTTAGAGCATGTTCATGGAAAGGCGTTTGAGTTCAGGCCCCGATCCATTGACCGGCCACTTTGCGACAGAGCGCCCGGCCCTTGAGGCGGAGTTGCTGGCGGCTCGCGCGCTGTTGGAACTGTTTCTTCAGTTTGCCGGCAAGTTTGCGCCAGGCCGCCAGCAGCGTATGGTCGCTGGCGACGGCGTGAACGTCCGGCCCCGGCACGGCGAGGTGGGCGAAGACACGATAAGTGGGCGAGTTATGCCGTTGTTGTTCCAGAACCACTTGCGCGCTGGAGATGGGAATCAGCTGGCGGAGCGCGTTCAAGCTCTCCTCGATCAGTGAGTCCAGCCCGCCGCTGTGGGGCATTCCGCGTAATTGAACCTGCAGGTTCATGGATGCAGTTTTTGGCATGATTATGGATCTTTCTTTGGTTGATGGTTAAATATTTGCGGGGAAAAGCAGGCGTTGGAAACAACACCCATGACGAACCGGGCAAGGTGAGCATTCATGGCCGCCGCTCCATCCGCCCGAGGCGATGGCTGCCATCAATGGCTCACGCGGGGACGGAAGGGGAGCGAGGAGTGCCGGCTGTGCGCCAGACAAACTGCCACCGTTGCTGTAGCAAAATCGACTCGCCAGTCAACGGAATTGCGGGGACAAAATGATGGCGCAGAACTTGATTGCCGGCGCCAACGGGTGCGAGGCGAGGCGGGGTGACCGGCTGGTGATTGAGGTTGATCCGCCGAACCTCACAACGAATGAATTCAGCCGAGGAACCGTCAGGGCTTTCGGACAAGGGCGCCGCATTTCCGGCCAGCGGGCAGGAATTGTCGCAACCGTCTTTCGCCGACGCTGACAAGGCCAACGGGCCAGACATAAGTGCCACCAGCCAGAATACTTGCAGGCGCGCGGCAATCATGTTTTTCAGTCGTCCCATGCTCATTGGACGCACCCGGGTTCAATTGGTTCAAAATTCAGTGGAGATTTTCCGGCGCGGTTTCGCGGAAATCAAAGCGGTTTGCATAAATTCATAAGTCATCCGGCGGGCGGTTCGCGTAACATGGGGACAACCGATGCAATTCCTGAATGTGAAGGTCATGCCGTGGCGTCTGGCCGCGATGATGGGCGGCGTATTGCTGTTTTACGGCCAGCTTTGCGCCCTCGCCGCCACGACGAACGGGACGAAGCTAAAAATCGTTCTAATTGGTGATTCAACGATGACGGACGGCGCGGGCTGGGGCCTGGGCTTTAAACAATTTCTCGATCCCGACCAGGTGACACTGATCAATGCCGCGCGTGGCGGCCGCAGTTCGCTGAGCTTCCTGCAGGAGGGCCGTTGGACGAATGCGCTGGCGCTCAAGGCTGATTATTATTTCATCCAGTTTGGCCACAACAATGAGCCGGGCAAGCCGGGTCGCTCCACGGACCTGCCCACGTTTGTCCGCAATATGAATCAATATGTGGACGAGGCCCGGGCCAGCGGGGCCAAACCGGTTTTGGTCACGCCGCTGGTGCGCCGGCAATGGGACCCGGAGCATCCCGGCAAAATCAAATCCAGCCTGGTGCCATATGCCGAGGCGGTTCGCACGCTGGCGGCGGAGAAACAGGTGCCGCTGGTGGAATTGCATGACCGCGCGCGGGATTTGTGCGAGTCGCTCGGCCGGGATAAATGCCGGGAGCTGTTCAGTCCGATCAAGACAGCGGACGGCACGAATACCTATGACAACACGCATCTCCGGGGCGTGGGTCGTGTGATGTTTGCGCGGCTGGTGGTGGCAGAGTTGCGCCGGGCCGCGCCGGAACTGGCCCCGGTCTTGCGCGCTGAACCGCTCGCGGCCGATCCGGAGGTGGCGGATGCCCGTTTCAGCGCCGTGGTTTCCACCGATGGTTCGGGCACGCACACCAATTTGGCGGACGCCATCGCCGCCGCGCCGGAAAACGGCACCAACGAGTTTAACATTCTCCTCAAGCCGGGAACATATGCCGGTCAGTTTGTCATCCCGAAGACGAAGCGGCACCTCAAGCTGACGGGCGAGGAGCCGGAGCACACGATTCTCACCGGTGCGCTCAATCAGAACGAGCCGTCGCCCGCCGGCGGCCGGGCGCGGTACCATAATGCGAGCGTGGTGGTGCTGGGGGATGATTTTTCCGCCGAGAAAATCACGTTTCAAAACACCTCGGGCGACCACGGCCAGGCGCTCGCCTTGGAGGTGGAAGCTGATCGGGCGGTGTTTCAACAGTGCCGGCTGCTCGGCTGGCAGGACACGTTGCTGGTCAACAACGGGCGCGATTATTTCACAAATTGCTATGTCGAAGGGCGCGTGGATTTCATTTACGGCTCGGCAACGGCGGTGTTTGATCGGTGCGAAATCCGCAGCAAGAACGGCGGGCACGTCACCGCGGCAAGCACGCCGAAGGAGCAGCCGTTCGGCCTGGTGTTCTTGAACTGCCGGCTGACGGGTGATCCCCGGCCCTGGGTGGGGCCCGACGGCGTGCCGGCCAACACGAACAGCCGGCCCATGGCCGATCTGGGGCGGCCCTGGCGGCCTTACGCGAGCGTCGCCTATCTCAATTGTGAGATGGGCGGGCACATCAGCCCTCAAGGCTGGAACAACTGGCGCAATCCGACGAATGAACTGACGGCGCGTTTCGCGGAATATCACAGCACCGGTCCGGGCGCGCAACCGCAAGCCAGGCACGGATGGACGCGGCAATTGAAGGATGATGAGGCCAAAGCCTACACGCTGGAGAATCTGCTCGGCGGCGCGGATCATTGGAAACCTGCGGTGAACTAATGGAGTCTGATACTTGAGATGAAACTGCATTTACCCAAAATCATCGCGGCGGTGGTCTGGCTCGGCGCTGGCAGCGGGACGGCGCAAACGAATGCGCCCATGCCGGAGAAGACGCTGCGCATCGTGCTGGTCGGCGATTCGACGGTCAACGATGCCGGCGGCTGGGGTTACGGCTTCAAGCAGTTTCTCAGGGGCGGTGCAGAATGCTTCAACACGGCGGCGAACGGCCGCAGTTCGAAGAGCTATATCGCGGAAGGCCGCTGGGCCAAGGCGCTGGCGTTGAAGGGGGATTATTACCTCATTCAGTTTGGCCATAACGACGAGCCTGGCAAAGGCCCGGAGCGCGAGACGGATCCAGCCACGACTTACCGCGAGAATCTGGCGCGGTATGTGGCGGAGGCCCGGGCCATCGGTGCCCGGCCGGTGCTGGTCACCTCGCTGACGCGGCGGAATTTTGACCCGGCCGCCCCGTCAAAACTCAAGCCGAACCTGGAGCCGTATGCCGCGGCCATGAAACAGGTGGCGGTGGAGAAGGGCGTGCCGCTGGTGGATCTGCATGCGCGGAGCGTGGAGTATTGCGAGAAAATCGGCCCGACCGAAACGGCGAAACTGAATCCGGTCAAGGAAGGCAAGCCGGATACGACGCATTTGAACGCGGCGGGCCGCCTGGTCTTTGCCCGCATCGTCGTGGCGGAATTGCGAACGGTGGCCCCCGAACTGGCGCCGTATCTGCGCGCCGAGCCGGTGCCGGTCACGGACACGGATACGGCCGCCGAAACGAAAGACCCGGGACTGGAGATCTTGGCGCCCAGCGCGGCACCGGCGGCGAGCCCCGCTTTGCCGATGATTCCAAACCGGGTTTTCCGCGTCGCTGATTTCGGCGCGGTCGGGGACGGTGTGGCGACCAACACGACGGCCCTCCAATCGGCCATCAACGCGGCCAGCGCGGCGGGCGGCGGCGTGGTGGAAGTGCCGGCGGGAGTCTTTCTCTGCGGCCCGATCAAGCTGGCCAGCCAGGTGAACCTGCGGCTCACGGATGGCGCGCTGTTGCGGATGCTGCCCTTGGGAAAATATCCTGGCGGCACGATCAATCCCGAGAATTTCATCAGCGGGACGGGGTTGCATGATGTCGCGATCACGGGGGCGGGGGCCATTGACGGGCAGGGCGCGGCCTGGTGGCCGCTGGCCAAAACATCGAAAACGGCGAAACGGCCCCGGATGATTACGCCGGCCAACTGCGAGCGCGTGCTGATTGAGGGCGTCACGTTGTCCAACTCGCCGATGTTTCACATTGCCATCGGCGGCAAATCCGCGGACGTCACGGTGCGCGGCGTCACCATTCGCGCGCCCGCCTCGGACGATCCGCTTGGTCCCAGCCACAACACCGACGCCTGTGATGTGAAGGGGCGGAACATCTTGATTGCAAACTGCGACGTGAGCGTGGGGGACGATAATTTCACCTGCGGCGGCGACACGTCGGACGTGCTCATCACCAACTGCACCTATGGCTTTGGGCACGGGGTCAGCATCGGCAGTCCCACGCATGGCGGGGTCTCCAACATCACGGTCATCAACTGCACTTTCCACGACACCGAGACCGGCATTCGCATCAAAAGTGATCGCGACCGCGGTGGCCTGGTGCAGGACCTAAAGTATCTGAACCTGCGGATGACCAATGTCGGCTGTCCCATTTTGATTTACGCGAGCTATATGGCGCAGGAGAAGGCGTACCGGAATTTGAACAACCTGACGCCGGAGACGGCCGCGAAATATCCCGCCGCGCCCATCGGTGAGCGCACGCCGGTATACCGCGATTTTGTCTTCAGCAACATCACCGCCACGGCTGCCTCCGGCCGAAGGGCAGGCTTGATTTGGGGGCTCCCGGAAATGAATGTCACCAATGTCCTGCTGGAAAACGTCACCATCACAGCGGACAAGCCTTTCGGCGTTTTTGGCGCGCAAGGGGTTCGCCTGGTGAACGCGAAAATCGTGACGCCGGAAGGGCTTAACCGGATTGTCAGCACCAACGCGCCGTTCGACCTGCGTTGAGGTTTGATTTTAACCGGCCTGCGCTCCAAACGGAGGCGGGCTGGGGGCGGATTTTGGAAGCGAATCCCAAAATGCACGGGTTCAATTCATTGGGCTTGAAGTGGGCGGGCTGCTGGTGCGACTTAGAGGCACTTATTTCAAATAAGTTTGCACGAAATGGCGGATGACGGGACAGCTTCCTTTGCTAAGGTTCTACTCGTACCCCGTATTCAGGCAAAAGCAAAACCATACCTACCACTCAAAACAGATGAAAGCCCTGCCCATATTGTTGGCCACCTCGATGCTCGTGGTTGCCCCGTTGGTTTCCCGATCACAGACGGTCGTTTTTAATGACAGTTTTGTAGTCGGCGGCAGCACGCTGAACGGCACCAGCACGCCGGGGGGAACGGCTTCTGCATCGACGACCAGTTATGATATTGCCTCGACCAAGACGGCCACAACCGCACCCGCCATTTCCGCCGGGCGGTTGAAGCTGTCACTGAACGGGGGCACCACGGCAGGCTATCTGGAGTTTCAGGCATTGTTCGCCAGCACGCCGGTCCAGTTGGTCAACGTGGGGGACTGCATCAATCTTACTTTTTCATTTACGAACACCAGCGGCACGTTGCTGGCGGGCGGGTCGGGTTCGCTGATTGATGTGGGACTGTTTAATTCCGGCGGGGTCAAACCGCTGGCCGGAACACTGAATAATTCCGGGCTCAGCAGCGCCACCACCTATGCAACTGGGGGTTGCGCGGGGTGGCAGGGGTATGTGGCCTCGGTTGCCTACGCTGGGATTGCCTCCCGAGTCTATACCCGTCCCATGCAGAGCGGTACCACATCGGCCAATCAGGATCTGCTTTACAGCGGCGCCGGCACGGGGTTGTTTACAGCTCCTGCGGGGACGCAAATCGGCAGCACGCTGACATCGGCGGTGACGCTTACCACCGGCGCGAAATACACCATGAGCTTTACCATTTTGCTTTCCGCGGCTGGCGCGGTCACCATCACCAATAATCTTTACAGCGGTGGCGATACGAGCGGCACTTTGCTTTCCAGTCAGGTCAATACCACCACCGGCGGGACGACCTATACCAATTTTGCCAATTCCTATGATGGCTTTTCCATTGGGATCGCCAACAAGGGCACCAGCATGAACCCGGTCATGGACATCAGCCGGATTACGATCACCACCAACGGTTATTCCGCGCCGGTCATTGCCGGGCTTTCCAATCAGACGGCGGTGGCGGGCGCCAGCCTTGTCTTGAATCCGGTGGTCACGGGCAACCCGGCCCCCGCCTGTCAATGGCAGACCAACGGGATAAACCTTGACGGTGCCACCAATGCATCGCTCAGCCTGACGGGCATCCAGGCTTCGCAGAATGGCCTCGTCTATTCGCTGATCGCCTCAAACTTGATGGGCGTCGTCACCAACAGCATGACACTTTCCGTCCTTGTCACCCCCAGCATCACCGGGTTGGCCAACCAGGCGGTTTACGTCGGCACCAGCCCGGTTCTCAACGCCAGCGTTTCCGGGATGCCGACGCCGACGTTGCGCTGGCAGTTGAATGGCTTGGATTTGGCGGATGGTTTGAATGGCAACGGGGCCACGATCTCCGGCAGCACCTCCAGCGCCTTGTCCATCGTCAATGCGCAGGCAGCGGACACCGGGACGTATTCGCTGATCGCCAGCAACAGTGCGGGCATCGTGACCAACAGCCTGTATTTGCTGGTCAGCGCCAGCGACGTGCAGCCGACCCTGGTCGGCCCAACCAACATCACCGTTATTCAGGGCAATGGGGGGACGTTTAGTGCGGCCGCCTACTATGGCCTGCCGCAGCCGACCTTGCAGTGGCTGGACCCGGCCGGCGTCCCCATTGTTGACGCCACGAATACCAGCCTGGCCGTGCCCAATGTTCAATTTTCGCAAAACGGAGCCGTTTACTTTTTGGTCGCCAGCAACGCGGTTGGCAGTGTCACCAACAGCGCCACGCTGTCCGTGATTGTACCGCCGGGCATTGCCAGCCAGCCGTCCAACCTGACCGTGACGAACACGCAAGCCGCCGCCTTTGTGGTGGGGGTGACTGGCGTGCCTGCGCCTACGTTTCAGTGGTATCGCAATGGCGTTGCGATCTCCAGCGCCGCCAATAATTCGGCCACCAATGACACCCTGGTTATTGCCGCGACCACGGCGGCGGATGCGGGCAGCTCATATTATGTGAAAGTCACGAATGCCGCCGGCAGCACCAACAGCCAGACCGCGATCCTGACGGTGAATTCCACGATGGCGGCGACCGCCTTTGCTCCCGCCAACGGCGCGGCAGGACTTTGTTATGACACGCCCCTGACCATCACTTTCAGTTCCGTGCCGCAACTCGGTGCCGCGGGCCTGATCAAGATTTTTAACGTGACCAATTCCACGACCCCGGTGGACACCATCAACGCCGCCAATGGCTTGGTGCAACAGCGGGTTTTCCCCGGCGATAACCAATCATTCAGCTACGCCACGATCGTCACCAATGGCCAGGTCGTCACGATCTATCCCCACTTCAGCGTGCTCGCGTCGAACCAGACTTATTATGTGACCATTGATTACGGTGCTTTCATGGATGCGGCGGGGGCCAGTTTTGTCGGCATCGCAGCCACGAACACCTGGCAGTTCACCACCAAAGCGGGCGGCCCGGTGGATTCTAACAACCCGGTTGTGAATCTGAACGGCAGCGCCGACTATCTGACGGTACAGGGTGCCGTGAATGATATTCCCAGTGGCAGCACCACGCCGCGGGTCATCAACATCAAGAACGGCACTTACACCGGTATCGTGGATATTTCCGGGCGGAACAACGTCACATTCCGCGGTCAGAGCCGGTTGGGCACGCTCGTTGGTTTTGCGAACAATGCCAACTTCCAGGTCGCCAACAGCGGCAGCTCGCACGCGCGCATGGCGTTCAAGGTCAATGCCAACGACATCACCCTGGAAAACCTCACCATCACGAACATGACGGTGCAAGGTGGTTCGCAGGCGGAGGCGCTGATGATTGAGTCGGCGGCAAAACGCTGCATCGTCAACAACTGCGACATCGTGAGCCGGCAGGACACGATCCTGGCCAACGTGAATTCTTCGCAGGGATATTTTTACAATACGACCGTCAAGGGCAATTTTGATTACATCTGGGGCGGCGGCAACCTCTACTTCAACAAGTGCACGATGCTCACGATTGCGGGCACGGGCAGCGGGCAGTTGACCGCCGCGCGCACGGACACATCTGCCAGCACCAGCACGAACTTCCCGTGGCTTAATCCGGCGGGGACCTACTCGGCCAATGGCATGTCGTTCGTGGGCTGCTCATTCCAGTCGGATGCCGGTCTTGGCAACATCACGCTGGCGGGCAGCAACGGCACTTCGAACAATGTTGTTTCCTGGTCCGGCTGCCAGTTTGCCACGAATTACGTGACGCCGTCGGCCTCGCTGTTCAACGGCAATTATATTTTCTGGCAAAACCAGAATACGGACCTGTCGCTCAATCCGGTGACATTCTCCAGCCTCACCACCATTGGCGTGACGAACAACGACCCGCGTCTCCTCGCGGCGACGAATCCCGTGACCTGGCTCTACGGCTGGCAGCCGCAGTTGTTGCCGAACATCACCGGCCAGCCGACGGGGCAGGCGGCCAGCCAGGGGCAGGCGGTAAGCTTCACCGTGAGCGCCACGGGCATCCCTGACCCCACGTACCAATGGCTCAAGAACGGCAGCCCGGTGAGCGGGGCCACCAATGCCACTTATGCAATTGCGAGCGCAGTTCGCGCCAACGCGGGTAATTACGCGGTAGTGGCAAGCAACAGTTCCGGCAGCGTGACCAGTGTCGTGGCGACGCTCACTTACACCGGCAATGCCGCTCCGGTGGTGGCTAACTTTAATTGGGGTACCGTGCTGGGCCAGCCGGCGACGCTCGCAGTGATCGGTGGCAAGTATGCACCGACGGATGCCGATGGCGATTCACTCACCATTGCTGCGGTGAGTGGTGCGACCAATGGCACGGTGACCACCGACGGTGCGAACCTGGCCTACACGCCGACCAACGGCGCGGCGGACAGTTTTACCTACACCGTCGTGGATGGCTTGGGCGGGATCACGGTTGGCACCGTGAGTGTCACGATCACCCCGGCGACGGCCAGCTTCAACCAGATTGGCATTCAGCCAACCGGCGGTGGCGGAGTGGTGCTGACGTATTACGGCATCCCCGGCTTCGCTTATGCCTTGGAGTGGACCCCCAGTTTGACGGCCCCGATCACCTGGACACCGTTGACGACCAATGCGGCGGCGCTCAACGGATTGTTGCTTTTCACCAACACGCCCGCCGATGGTTCGGGCTTTTACCGGACGCGGGCCGCGCAGTGAACCCAGAAAACATATTTTGATATGAAAACGATTATTGCAACGCTTCTGCTCACGGCGGCGGTGACCACGACCTTCGCCCAGACGCTGTACACCAATACGGTGACCACGACCAGCGGTCAGGCCATTCCCGATAATGACAGCAGCGGGGTGGTGGGCACGGCAAATTTCAGCGGCCTGCAGAATGTCAGCTCAATCTCGGTGAGTCTGAGTCTGGCCGGCGGGTACAACGGCGATCTTTATGCGTATCTGGTGAGCCCCACGGGCGGTTTCTCAGTGTTATTAAACCGGGTGGGTGTGTCGGCGGCCAATGCCTCGGGGTATGCCGATGCCGGCTTTAACATCACGCTCAGTGACAGCGCCACGGCAAATATTCACAACTATCAGGGCGGTTCGTACAGCCTTTCGGGCGGCAGCTTGATCGGGACCTGGGCCGCTGATGGCCGCAATATCAGTCCGCTTTCAACCGGAACCGTGTTTGACACCGCGCCGGTGAATGCCGGGCTCTCCACCTTGGTCGGCAGCGATCCCAATGGTCAATGGGTCTTGTTTCTGGCGGATCTGTCCAGCGGGGGCACGACCACCTTGACGAGCTGGAGCCTGACTTTGGTGACGGTGCCGGAACCGGGGATGCTGGCCTTGTTGGGTCTGGGGCTGGCCGGAATCGTGGCCCGGCGCATGCGGCGCTGAGCCCGGCGGCCGCCCGTCAGGACTGCGATTCGCCGCCCAGATTATTCTCCAATAATTTGGCGAGACGCAGGGGCGAGAGAATCGTAATGACCTGACCCTCCACCAGGATGAGGGATTGGTCGCGGAATTTGGCGAGGGTGCGGGAAAAGGTTTCGCTCACGGTGCCCAGTTCGGCGGCCAGCGTTCGCTTGGTGGTGCCCAGCTTGATTTTTACGGGCGTCGACTGGTGCGGGGGCGGGCAGCGCTTCAGCAGCCAGTTGGCCAGCCGGGTTTCCACGTCTTTCAGCGTCAGATCTTCGAGCTGGCCCACGAGCACGCGCAGGTGGCCGCTCATAGAGGCAAGC
>Ga0302323_100002986_pt1 | contig 13759 bp, 9 predicted proteins | sample Fen_T0_3_FD_201950 | JGI IMG/M metagenome (GOLD analysis project Ga0302323, IMG submission 201950) | Peat permafrost microbial communities from Stordalen Mire near Abisko, Sweden - Fen_T0_3 | ecosystem: Environmental > Terrestrial > Soil > Wetlands > Permafrost | place: Sweden: Abisko... | reverse complement strand
GCCCGTCATCGGTCTTGGCGCCGGCGCATGGGGTGACCACAAGAAGGTGTCCGCGCAGCAGAACGGCGCGGGGACGTTTCTAGCGCAAGACCGGCTGCGGCCGGCACCGATCACCACCTACGACCTGAAGTTCACGAACAGGTTCCTTGGGACCGAGGTGGCCACGGACAGCGACAACAACTGGGCAGACTCCATGGTCGTGGATGCGCACAACTACGCCGGCATCACCTACGACTATTACTACCAACGCCACGGTCGCCATGGGATCGATGACCACGACATGCCAGTCTTGAATCTGGTGCACGTCGTTCGCAACTACGTCAACGCCTACTGGACCGACAGCCTTGACGCCATGGTCTACGGAGACGGCGGCGTCCTGGGAGGCGTTCGTTTCGTTCCGTTCTCGTCCGCCATCGACGTGGCCGCACACGAGATGACGCACGGCGTGACCAGCCGTACCTGGGACGGTATCTACCTTGGCGAATCGGGTGCTCTCAACGAGGCGTTCTCGGACATCATGGGCACCTCGGTTGAGTTCTTCTCGCAACCGGTGGGCAACGGCCGTCTCATGGCCGACTACTGGCTGGGCGAGGATCTCACGGATCCTTTCAATCCCGCTCTATATGCGACGCGCTCGCTGGCCAATCCTTCGCAGTTCTGCCACGGCTCTCCGTACAACATCTGCGACCCGGACCACTACAGCCGTCGCTACGTAGGTCCGCTGGACGACAACCACGACGGTGGCGGCGTGCACATCAACAGCGGGATCGCAAACCAGGCCTTCTACCTGCTCATCGAGGGCGGCACGAACCGGACGTCCGGCATGAAGGTGACGGGATTGGGCGCAGCCAACCGCGTCAAGGCCGAGAAGATCTTCTACCGCGGCTTCACGCGCTATCTGACTCCGTCCGCCACCTTCAGCGCGGCGCGGCGCGCGACGATCCAGGCCGCTTCCGACCTTTACGGGCCGTCGAGCAATGAGGTCCAGCAGGTACAGGCCACCTGGAACGCGGTCGGGGTGAACTGAGATTCAGTCGAAGACCGCGCGCGCCTGCTCCAGGTCGTGCACGAGACGCGCCGGCGGCAGGCTCGCCAGGAAGCGACGGCCGTAGGGACGCTCAACGAGCCGGCTGTCGAGCACGGCCAGCACGCCACGGTCGCTCGTCGACCGGATCAACCGCCCGAGCCCTTGCTTGAGCGTAAGCACCGCTTCCGGCACCTGATACTCGGCAAAGGCGTTCCTGCCCTGGCGCGTCAGATGCTCGATGCGCGCGGCCACGATCGGATCCGAGGGTGAGGCAAAGGGCAGCTTGTCGATGATGACGCAGGAGAGCTGCTCGCCCACCACGTCGACGCCCTGCCAGAAGGACGCTGTCGCCAGCAACACGGCACCTGGAGTGGCGCGGAACAGCTCGAGCAGCGCGGGCTTGGGCGCCTCACCCTGGACGAACAGCGGATAGGCCAGGTCGCCTGCCAGGCGCTCGGCCACGGCGTTCATGTTGGCGTAGGAAGTGAAGAGCACGAAGGCGCGACCGTGGCTGAGCTCGATCAATCGCGCCACTTCCTCGGTCACACGCTCGACGAAATCGGGCGTGTTGGGTTCTGGCATGTTGCGCGGGACGTAGAGCACAGCCTGATGTTCAAAGTCGAACGGCGACTCGAGCTTGAGCGTCTCGGCCTCGGCCAGCCCCAGACGCGTCTGGATGTACTCGAACCCGCCGCCCACGGCCAGCGTGGCTGAGGTCAGCACTGCCGCGCGCACCCGGCCGAAGAGACGCTCGCGCAGAAGGCCGGCCACGTCGATCGGCGACGCGCGCAGAACGATCCCGCGGCCGCGTCGCTCGGCGAAGAAGACGTGGGCCTCGTCCTCGGCCGCGACCAGAAAGCGCAACTGCGCCGTCAGGTCGCGCGCGCGGCGCGCGATCGAGGTCAGCGGCTCGGGCGCGTCGGGAAGCGCCAACACCGCGGTCGCCAGGCCTTCGAGGCGCAGCAGCAGCGCGCCCACCTCTTCGCCCACTTCGGCCGTGCGCCAGTTGCGCGTCAGGCGCTTGCCGGCCTCCTTGCCGACCAGGGCAAAGAAGCGCTCGGAACGCTCGCGCACGGCTGCGCCTTCTAGACGAGCCTCGCGCGCCTCGATGCGCGCGACGCTGAGCTCGCGTTCGAGATCGTGCGCCAGCTCCTCGATACGATGAGTCGAGACCTGCACGCCGAAGTACTGCGTCGCGGCGTCCTCGAGCATGTGCGCCTCGTCGAGGATCAAGGTGTCGTACTCCGGCACGACGCGGCCTTGGGCCTCTTCGTCCAGGGCCAGGTCGGCGCAGAGCAAATGGTGGTTGACCACCACGACCTGGGCCTCGAGGGCGCGCCGCCGCATCTGCGTCACCCAGCAGTCGTCGAAATGCGCGCAGGCCTGACCGAGGCACTGCTCGCCGCTGGTGGAGATGTCGCGCCAGAAGTCGACACTGTCAGGCAGCTCGCGGATCTCGGCGCGATCGCCGCTGCTCGTGGCGCTAGCCCAGGCCGAGACGGCCCGAAAGAGCGGGATCTCCTCCCGCCGCATGAAGGTCCCCTGCCGGCTGAAGGAGTCAAAGCGGAGCTTGCAGAGGTAATTCGCGCGGCCCTTCATCACGGCCACACTCACCGGGCGGCCGAGGGCGCGCGCGAGCAGGGGCAGGTCCTTTTGGACGATCTGTTCCTGCAGGTTCTTCGTGCCGGTGGAGACGACGACGCGCGTACCGACCCAGGCCGCGGGCGCGAGGTAGGCGATGGTCTTGCCGGTGCCTGTGCCCGCCTCGACCAGCAGCAGCCCACCTTGCTGGAGAACGCGCTCGACGGCCTCGCCCATGCGTTCCTGCGCAGGACGCGGCTCGTACTCGGGCAGCACACGAGCCAGCGACCCGCCGGGTCCGAAGAACGATGCCGCCGTCGCCTTTCGTCGGCCGCTCACGGGCCGACATCATAGCCCGCAACGACGGTCAGCGCTGGCGCGTACTACCTGAGAACCTTGAGCGCCTTGAGAATGAGGATCAGAAGGCACGCCCCGGCGATGCGGGCGATCAGCCGGGCGATCGAGCCATAGGCGGCGAAGCCCAGAATGGCGAACACCCAGAAGCCGAGCCATGAGCCGACGATGCCGATGAGCACGTTCAGGACGATGCCCATCTGCTTGTTCGTCTTCATCAAGATGCTGGCTAGCCAGCCGATGACGCCTCCGACGACGATCGTGATCAGCCAGTGCAACAACATGGTGCGCCTCCTCTCGTAGGACGCTCCATTGTACCCTTGTGCGGCGCCGCGTGGCCCGCGACCTCAGCCGTCGTGGGGGCACGGCATGCCGTGCCCTACTTCACCCGCCGTCCGCGGCCGTCTCAGCCTCAGGGCTGGGCGGGGTGGCGTCGTCGGGGTCGTCCAAGAAGCCCTCCGGCAGGACCACGCGCTGTGTGCCGCCGCTCTTTCCGCGCTTGACGCGCATGCCCTCAGGCGGAAAGGCCACCGACCTGTCGAGTGGCGCGAGAACGGCCACGAGCTCGGAGAGTGCGGCCACACGCATGAGCCGATCGCGCAACGCAGCGCTGTCAGGGAACGCCTTGGTGTACCAGGCGCTGTGCTTGCGGAAGGAACGCATCGCGCCTGCTTCGCCGATCCAGGCGCCGAGCAAACGAGCATGTTCAAGAGCAATGTCAATGACCTGACCCAGATCGGGCGGGTTCTCAGGCTCGCGGCCCTCGAACACGTCGGCCAGGTCACGGAAGAGCCAGGGGCGACCGAGACAGCCACGGCCGACGATCACGCCGTCGCATGCGGTCGTGCGCATCATGCGCAAGGCGTCGCCCGCCTCCCAGACGTCGCCGTTGCCCAGCACCGGGATGCGCGTGACCGCCTGCTTGAGGCGCGCGATCGCCTCCCAACGCGCGTCGCCGTCGTAGTGCTGCGCGGCCGTGCGCGCGTGCAGGCCGACAGCCGCGCATCCCTCCTCCTGCGCGACGCGGCCGGTTTCGATGAAGTTCTCGCGCGGTTCGTCCAGACCGATGCGGAACTTGATCGTGACCGGCACGCTACCGGCCGCAGCCACCGCCGCGCGCACGATCGCGGCAAGGAGCCGCGGCTTGGCAGGGATCGCTGCGCCGCCGCCACGGCTTGTGACCTTGCGCACCGGGCACCCGAAGTTCATGTCCAGGTGATCGATGCGGCCTTCGCCCACCAGGATGCGGACAGCCTCGCCGACGTAGTGCGGGTCCACTCCATAGAGTTGCAGGCTGCGGGTCGTCTCGCCTGCATCAAAGCTGGCCAGCAGCAGCGTCTTGCGGTTGCCCTCGACCAGTGCCCGAGCCGTGATCATCTCGCTCACGTAGAGACCCGCGCCGAAGCGACGACACAGGATGCGGAACGGCGGGTTGGTGACGCCAGCCATCGGGGCCAGGACCACCGGCGGCCAGACGCGGAGCCGGCCGAGCGCGACAGGCTGGAACTCGCCGGTGCCGGCCGGCGGCACATCGCGATTGAGCGGGCTTTTGTAGATCTCGTCCATCGTCCTTCGGGCCGACGGTAGCGGTGCCCCGGGTCATAGAGGCACGGCCTGCCGTGCCCCTACATCATCCGCTATGATCTCTCTGGAAATGAAACGCGACATTGCCGCCTTGACCGCGCGCGAGCACGACGTCGTCGTGATTGGTAGTGGCGTGATCGGAGCGGCGGTGGCCTGGGACGCTGCGCAGCGCGGTCTGAGCGTGGCCCTGGTCGAGGCCTCTGACTTCGGGTCCGGGACCTCCAGCAACAGCCTCAAGACGATCCACGGCGGTCTACGCTACCTGCAGTCGCTGGACCTCGTGCGCATGCGCCAGTCGATCGCCGAACGTCGCGCGCTGCTCAGGATCGCGCCGGAGTTGGTACGTCCCCTACCCTTCGTGGCGCCGGTCTACGGTCACGGCAAGCGCGGCCGTGAGGCGTTCGGCATCGGGTTGCGCCTCAACGAATGGCTGTCGTTCGATCGCAATCGCAACGTCCCGGCGGAGCGCATCCTGCCGGCCGGCCGCTTGCTGGCCCGCCGTCAGACGCTCGAGCTCATGCCCGGCGTCGATGCCACGGGTCTCACCGGAGGAGCACTCTGGTATGACGCTCAAGTCGCCGACAGCGAACGTCTGATTCTCGCCTTTCTCTTGCAGGCCGCGGACGACGGCGCGGCGATCGCCAACTACGTCGAGGTCACCGGGCTCTTGCGCCAAGGCGCGCGCGCGCGCGGCGTGCTCGCGCGCGACGTAGAGAGCGGTGTCGACGTGGAGGTCCGTGCGCGCATTGTGGTCTCGGCCGCCGGTCCGTGGACCGAGAACGTCCTCGCCCTGGCCGGCATCCGGCGGCGCATCCCCCTGCTGCGAGCGGTCAACGTCGTGGTGAGACGTCCGCGGCTGGCGGTCAACGCGCTGGCTGCTCCCACGGACGACCGCTACGTGTTCATGATCCCGTGGCGCGACCGCACCCTGATCGGCACCGCCTATCAGCCCGAGGGCAGCGGCTCGGTGGCGGAGACGGTCGATGCGCTTCTCGGCGACGCGCGGCGCGCCTTTGCCTGGGCCGAGCTGGACCCGGCCGACGTGACCTTCGTGCACTGTGGTCTGGTACCCGGAGAGCGCGATGCCAACGGTTTGTGGTCGCGTGACGTCGTCCGCGATCACGGCCGCACCGGCACGGGCGGCCTGATCTCGGTCGTCGGAGTCAAGTACACGACCGCGCGAGCGGTGGCCGAGCAAGTCGTCGATCTCGTCGTCCAGAACTTGGGCCGGTCCGTGGCTGCGTGTCGGACAGCGGTGACGCCGCTCGTGCACGCGCGCGCGCTCGACGGCACGCTCGTTGAGCGGGCGCGCCAGGCGGTCACAGGCGAGATGGCGCTGCATCTGAGCGACTTGGTGCTGCGTCGGCTGGACCTGGGTGCGGCCGGGCCGCCACCCCCAGCGCTGCTAGGCGAGATCGCCGAGCGCCAGGCGCGCTTGCTCGACTGGGGCGACGAACGCATCGCTGCCGAGAAACGCGCGCTGGACGAGCGCTTTGGCCTCGGGCTCAAGGCCTCTGGTCGAGCGGCCTGACAGGCCGAGCGCCGCGAGCCGAGCGCGCGTACAATCACAGAAGCAGGCCAGACAGGGAGAGAGCGCAATGGGCTCGGGACAAGCGGACGCGCAGGACCGCGCGATCCGCGTGCTGCTTTCGCTGGCCGAGGACCTGGCGGTCGAGCGCGACGAGCACGGCCTTCTGCAGTCCGCGCTCGCGCACGTGGTCGAGGGCCTCGGCGTCAGCGGCGGCGTGGCCTTCCTCCTCGACGGCGAGGGACGCCTGGCCCCGGCGGCCGAGGCCAACGTGACCGAAGCCCAGGCCGCGCCGGCATTCGAGGCTGCGCAGGCGGTGATCGAGAGCGAGCGGCTCGTGCTGCGCGAGCTGCCGGAATCCGGCTGGCTGGCCGCGTCACCGCTCAGCAGCGGCCGGCGTCAGCTCGGCACGCTGGTGCTGTACTGTGTCCACGGTGAGGGCGCCGCGCCGGACGCCGAGCTGCTGCAAGCGCTCGGCAAACAGATCGGCGCAGGGCTTGAGAACGTGCGCCTGCTCGCCGAGCTGCGTGCCGCGGCGGCGCACGCCGAGGCGCTTCACCGCATCACCTCGGCCTTGACCGTGAACATGGATCTGCGCGCGGCGCTGCCTGCGCTGGCGCGCGAGGTTGCGGCGCTGGTTCCGTACGACCGGCTGATCGCCGGATTCGTCAACGACTCGGGAGACTACCTCGAAGTCGTTGGTCAGCCCGAAGGCGCGAGTTGGGGCCTGGGCGAAGTCGTACCAGTGGTGGGCAGTGGGCCGGGATCGGCCCTGTTGAACGGCAAGCCGATCTTGCAGCTCGACTTGTTGCGCAGTCACCGCTTCATCGAGGACATGCGCCTGCTCGAAGAGGGCATCCGCTCATACGTCCTGGTGCCGATCGGTGCTCGCGGTCGCACCATCGGCGTGCTGGGCTTTGCCTCGCGTAGCGTCGCCGCCTATGACGTCACCAGCCTGCCTGTCATACAGCCCATCGCCGATGCCGTGGCCCTGGCCCTGGAAAACGTACGCCTGTTCCAGAAGACGCGCGAGCTGTCGATCACCGACGAGGTGACACCGCTCTTCAATTTCCGCCACTTCCATCAGATCCTCGCGCGCGAGTTGAAGCTGGTGGACCGCTACAAGTCGGTCCTGGCCCTGATCTTCATCGACCTCGACCGTTTCAAGCCGATCAACGATCAGTGGGGTCACCTCAGGGGAAGTCGCGTTCTGCGTGAGGTCGGGTTTCTGGTGCGCTCCGCAGTGCGCGAGACCGACTACCCGGCGCGCTACGGCGGGGACGAGTTCTGCGTGATCTGCCCGCAAACGGACCGGACTGCGGCCGGCGAGCTGGCGGAGCGCATCAAGGAGCTCATCGAGGGACACACGTTTCTGCAGGAGGAAGGCATCAACGCCCGCCTCGGCCTGTCCTACGGCATTGCGGTCTACCCGCTGGACGCACAGAACAAGGACACACTCATCCGCGTCGCTGACGAACGCATGTACTCCAGCAAGGAGGCGCGCAAGGCCGGCCGCGCCTGAGGCGGACATCGTCGCCCTCGGCCGGCGATGTCAGGACGACATGTGGATGCGCCACTCGATCCGCAGCCGCCGCACCCATGGCCGCGTCCCGTCGGATTGCGTCGCCAGCCTTGGGTGCTGCAGCTGGCCGATCAGGTGCAACGACGACGAGCGCCCAGTAGCCACGGCCATCTCGCCCCGGTGGCCGACCCAGTCGGTGTGCCAGAGGAAGTCGTCGCTGTTGTAGGCGCCCAGCGTCGCGTCGCGGTCGACGCGTGCGTACACGTACTCAAAACGTGCGGGCGTCCGCTGCAAGGCGCCAAGTACTACGCTCAACCACAAGCCTTGTCGGGCCTCCTGAGCTTGAGTGTTGATGCAGTAGTCGAACACGAGCTCGCCGGGCGCCTGACCTCCGCTGCGTAAGCGTGCCTGTAGGTCGACGATGTGAAATGCGCCGAGCGCCAGGCCGCCGAAGGAGCGGGAGTTCTCGCGGAACAACCGGTGGTCGAGGCCGTTGGCGGTGTTGTAGTCGGTGTACTGCAGGTAGGAGCCGTTCAGTATTAGCCTGGACTGCGGCCCGCCCTTGATCTCAGCGGTCGCCGAGAACAGCACCATGTTCGTCTTCTCGTCGGCAAAGGGATGGCTGCCGCGCGCGGCCAGAGCGGTCAGGGCCAGTCGCGACAGCTCTCCTTTTGGCTTGAACTCCAGCGTGATCGCGCCACCTTGTGGCTTGAGATCAGCGTCCCAGAGCATTTCGGTCAGTGGCACGGGCATCTTGAAGCGCCCGCCTTCGATGCGCAGCCAGGCCATGGGGATCAAGCGCAGATACGCCAGGTCGAGCCGCGCACCGCGCGTATGATAGTTCTCGGCGTACTCGACGGAAGTTCCGTTCAGGGTTGTGCCGTTGACGTTGTCCCGCTGGCCGTACGCGAGATCGCCCCCAATGCCGCCGAAGATCCACTTCCTTCCAATCTCGATGCTGGGGAACAAGCGCAGCTGCCAACGCTTGTCGTCGGGCGAGCCGAAGTACTGCCGTGTGGTCCACTCTTCGCGGGCAAAGCCCGAAAGGTCGAACTGGTAGATCGAGGCCTGCGGGCCCTCAGGGCCCTTGAGCTGCGCCTTGCCAGCCTCGGCATGCGCGGGCACGGCAGCGACGACGAACATCAGCGTTGTCAGCAGCGGCTTGCGCATTCTGACCCTCGCGAGCTATGTCCTGCGCCCGACCCGGACCGCCGAAGGAGTCTCGCACACCGGCGACCGCCGACGGATTGTAGCCCGGATTGCCGCGCTGGAACGCGAGCATCCCTAGACGCAGGCGGCAGGCACACTAGCGGCCGCGCGAGCGGGCCGCCAGCCAGTCCGTCCAGGCCGCGACACCGGCGCCAGTCTCGCACGAGAGCGCGAAGAAGGCTGCATCGCTGTTGAGCAACGCAATCCCGCGCCGGAAATAGTCCTCATTGAAACGCACGTACGGTTTGAGGTCGATCTTGTTCAAAACCAGGGCGTCCAGGCCGCGGTAGATGCGCGGGTACTTGTAGGGCTTGTCATCGCCCTCGGGGACACTGGCGACAACGACGTCTGCGTGCGCCCCGAGCTTGTACCCAGCAGGACACACGAGATTACCGACGTTCTCGACGATCAGCAGATCGAGTGCGGCCAGATCGAGCTGCGCCAGGGCGTTGCCGAACATGGCAGCGTCCAGATGACACGCGCCGGCGGTGTTCACTTGGACCGCCGGGATGCCGCGGTCCGCGACGCGATCGGCGTCGATCGTCACCGGCGCCGTGTCGCCTTCGACCACGCCGATGCTTAGGCGCGCGCTGAGCGCTTCGATAGTACGTAGGATCAGGCTGGTCTTCCCGGCACCGGGAGAGGCCATGACGTTGAGCGCAAACACGCTGGCCTCGTCGAGGAGTGCGCGGTTCTGCTCGGCCAGGCGATCGTTCGCGCTCAGGACCCGCTCGACCACCGGTACGGTCATGCGTGCCATGCCCACACCTTTCTAGCGGCCCAGGACCACGGGCAGGGCCGCGGCCAGGTCGGAGCAGTAGGCGCGCAGCAGTGGGCGCATGCCGCTGGCCTCGATGTTCCCGCCCGCGATACCCACGGCGGCAAAGCCGGCCAGGCGAATCGACACGACGCCGGCACCAGAGTCCTCGAGACCGACGACGCGGCCCCGCTGTTCGTGCGCGAGGCCGAGGCCGACGTACGCCGTCTCGGCATACAGCCAGGGATGCGGCTTGGACGCCAGCTCGCCCAGCGTGCCGGTCTGGCCGCGCGTCAGGCGCTCGCCAGCGGTGATGATGGCGTCATAGAAGTCGAGCGGGTCGCCCATGTCCAGCTGCCGGAACGCGGCCAGGATCTCGGGCCAGGCCTTTTCCCTGAGGCCCGAGGTGACCAGCCCGATCTTGACGCGGTGCGCCTTGAGCGCGAGCAAGAAGTCTTTGAGCCCAGGGGCTGGCTCAAAGGCCTCGACGCGGCCATGCCCAGCGGCAATTTCCGCCATCTCGTGACGCGTGATGCTGAAGTAGTGCTGCCGCGCGTCCTCGAGCGACCGGCCTGGGCAGTACTTGTCGATGCAGTACTGCAGATGCTCGGAAACCGAGTGGCCCGAGACGAATGGCGCGTCATTCACGGCCAGCGTGAAGCGCGGGTCACCCATCAGCGCCGCGACGGCGCGCTCGATGATCCACGTCCAGAAGCGCTCGCTGCGCACGCTGGTACCGTCCAAGTCCATCAGCACCGCCTGGGCCGGGGCCTCGTACACGTCGTCCAGCAGCGGGTAGAGCGCAGCCGGGCCGAGTGCGGAGCGCACCGACGCCAGCGTCTTGCCCTCAAACACGACCAGATCGACCCTGCGGTCGCGCGGCGTCAAGATCTGACACACGCCGTCGCGCGCGACGCGGAACAACCCGTCACTCGTCGCCGCGCTCGATTCGAGGTCGTCAGCGAAGTCCTCGGCCAGTCGGCCGCAGCCCGGAAACCACACGCGTTAGCGTAGCATGCGCGCCAGTTGGGCCGGAGCGAACTTGACGCCGCTTGCGCGTGCGGAGTAGCGTCTGCGCGGGTGCGCTGCGAGCGCCCACCCACGATGAACGAGAGCACCAGCTTCGCGACTTCACCCGAGCCCTGCCGCCACGGCTGGCTCGTGTGGGCGGGACTGGCCGCGATTCTGATAGGGGCCGCCGTGCTGCGTCTCCACGGTCTGGCCTGGGGTCTCAGGCACGTCCCAGACCATGACGAGATCGTCTTCGTCGAGACGACGCGCGCGATGATTCGCGCCGGGGATCTCGATCATCGCTTCTACGAGTACCCGGGTCTGTTCATCTACATGCTGGCGCCGCTCCTGGCCTTCTTCCCAGCCGGAAAGGCCGTCGATCCAGCCGCCTATCTCGCCGCGCGCAGCTTCGTCGCCGTGTTCAGCATCGCGAGTGTCGCACTCGTCTTCTTTCTCGCGCGGCGCCTGGCTGGCGCCGGCGCCGGGATCCTCGCAGCCGCGCTTATGGCGGTCGCGCCGATCGAGGTCTGGACCACACACATGATTCGCTCGGACGTCCTGCTCGAGCCTCTTGCGCTCGCCAGCTTGCTCTGGTTCCATCGCATGGGTGGGCGACTTCGGGATGACGTGTGGGCCGGGGTCGCCGTTGGCCTGACCGCTGCGGTCAAGTTCACGGGCGTGCTGATCGCGCCGGCCTACGTCGTGGCGCGCATTGCGCGCTCCGGCGTCCGCTGGCAGCGCCTGCTGCTGGCCGGCGGGGTCTCCGCTCTCGTTTGGTTTGCCGTGACGCCGTACGCGCTCATCAGACCCTCCGCCTATCGTGCCGGTGTCTGGACCCAGACGGACTACTTCTACAGCGGAGCGAGCATTGCGCCGCACTTCCTCGCGTACGTCGACTTCTATGTGCGCGCGATCCTGAAGGGCGTCGGTGGGCCCCCGGACGCCGCCGGGAGCCCGAGCGCGCTCGTGCCTATCGCGGCGTGCGCACTGCTCGGCTTGATCAGCCTGCGCCGCGCCTGGCGTGCCTGGCTACCGCTCGCGGTCTACCCCGCCGTACTGATCCTGGTGCTCTCCACTGCCGAGAGTCGACTCTCGCGGTTGGCGCTCTCGTGCGTGGGCCCGTTCGTAGTCATGGCGGGCGCGGGCCTGGCAGCCACGCTCAAGCGCTCGCGCGCGCTCGGCGGGACGCTGGCAGCGGTAGTCCTGGCCATGCCATTCTGGCACTCGCTTGAGATCGGGCATGGGTACGCCGCACCTTCGAGCCTGGACCTTACTCTCGACTGGCTCCAGACGCATGTGCCGCGCGGCGCGCGCGTCCTGAGCGCCTTGCCATCCTTGGGGATCGATGCGGGCCGCTATGAGGTCGTTCAAACGCAGAACCTGTCTCCGGCCGAGTGCCCCTGGGCGCTGGGTATGGACTGGGTGGTGATGCCGGGAAACACGTCGGCACAGTGGTGCCCCGGACTGCGCGCGGCTGCAGTCGTAAGCGGCGCCGATCCCGCGCAGACCCCGTCGATCATCTTCAGGCCAGAGGCCGCGGAGTGGCGTACCGTCGCGATTCAACCGAGCTGGCTGCGCGCGTCAGTCTCTCCAGAGCAGCTGTCTGCTTTGGTCGATGACAACCTCCGCAGCGCCTGGCAGACACCGGGGCCGCAGACGGCTGGAGCGTGGATCGAAGTCGCCTTTCCCAGCCCGCAGGCCGTGGACCGCGTTGAGACGGTTCTAGGAAGTCGTGAGGAGTTCGCACGAGCGATCGACGTGCGTGTTCGCGAGGCAGGCAAGGAGTGGACGAGTCCTGCTGTGTTCGCTGGCCGGCCACACACCCGCGATCTGGTGGATGCCGGCGCACCACCAAGCCAGGTCTACCTCTTACATGCAGCGCATGTCAGCGGCCTGCGCCTCGAGCTCAGGCGGGGCGCGCTACAGCCGTGGAGTGTCGCGGAGCTGCGCATCGCCGCGCGTGAGCCAGCCCACGCCGCAGCGCCCGCGGGCATTGTGCGCTGAGCGCGCGCCAGCGCTCGCTTGCGATCATGGCGCTGGTCTGCTTTGATTCTGACGACTGCGGCGGCGTCCGCGGCCGCATGTCGCGAACCTGAAGAGCGCAGAGAACGCGAGGTCCCCCCATGTGCCGTGCGCCGCTCGTCGGCCGCGCAGTCCCCTGGACAATGTGCGTCGCGTTCACTGTCGCCTGCGGCCTGGCGAGCGTCGCCATCGCTGCGGCCTTAGGCGGGCAGAGCGCGGCGCGACCGAAGACCTTCTGCAATCCTGTTGACCTGAACGACGACCTCGGCTTGATCGCGCCGCGGACGGGCGAGGGACGGCAGCCGTGGGTCGCGGACCCTGTGATCCTCTTCCACAAGGGCGAATACTGGGCCTTCACCTCGGCGAGCGGGACGTACTGGCACTCGCCGGATCTCGTGGCCTGGCGACAGGTCCAGTCCAAGGGTTTGCCCGCGGCTGATGGCGCGCCAGCGCTCGCCGTTCTCGACGGCCGCCTGCACCTACTCGCCAACGGGGCGCGCGGGCTGTACGCGACAGACGACCCAGGCCGCGGTGAGTGGACGGTGGTGGCCGACACCGCGGCCTACGCCGATCCAGCGCTGTTCCTCGACGACGACGGCCGTTTGTACCTCTACTCCGGCAGCGCTGAAAACGGGCCCATCAGCGCAGTCGAGCTGGATCTGGCAGATCACTTCAAAGTGCTGCGCGGCCCGGTCGACTGCATCGGCGGTGATCCTGCCAACCGCGGCTGGGAGGTCTACGGCGAAGACAATCGTGGCGGCCCGTACCGCGGTCGTATGCGCTTCGCCCCGTGGATCGACGGCGCGACCATGACCAAGCACGCGGGCCGCTACTACTTGCAGTACACGGCCCCGGCAAGCGACTCTGCCACGAGCGCGACCGGCGCATTCCTCGCCACCGGCCCGCTCGGCCCGTTCGCCTATGCCGCGTACAGCCCGTTCGCGCGCAGGCCGGCCGGCTTCGTCAGCGGTGTTGGCCACGGTCGCACCTTCGTCGACGCCGGTGGCCACCTCTGGTACGTTGCCGGCGCCTCCATTCCAGAGCACGCCGGCCACACGCCACGCCTCGCGCTCTACCCGGCGGGCTTCCTCGCGGACGGCCAGCTGGCGGTCGACACGTATCTCGGCGACTATCCGCAGTATGCACCGGGAGTCGCGGCAGACC
>Ga0302323_100002985_pt1 | contig 13762 bp, 11 predicted proteins | sample Fen_T0_3_FD_201950 | JGI IMG/M metagenome (GOLD analysis project Ga0302323, IMG submission 201950) | Peat permafrost microbial communities from Stordalen Mire near Abisko, Sweden - Fen_T0_3 | ecosystem: Environmental > Terrestrial > Soil > Wetlands > Permafrost | place: Sweden: Abisko... | reverse complement strand
ATGCTTCATTTATTGGGCGGTCGGCTAGGGTATGCACCCGCGCGGAAATTTCTTCGCACACAACCTGCTACAGCCGCAAAAAAACGCCGACCGGTTCACGGTCGGCGTTCGAGGGAAGGGAAGCGGACGAGTCGTCAGACCGACTCGAGCAGCTTGTACAGACGGGCGACCATGGGGGTGGCGTCCTCGAGCATGCCGGCGGAAATGAGGGCGTTGTCGAGGATCTGCTCTGCGACCAACTTGGCTTTTTCCGGAGCGGTGGTGTGCGTTTCAAAGAGGCGCTTCATCACGGCGGAGCGCGGATTGATTTCGAGATTCACCTTCTGCGGTACGTCGGCGCCATCTTTGTTCATGGCCTTCATCATGCGGCGCATGTGGGCAGACATGAACTTGTCGGCATTGATGGCGAGCGCGGGCGAATCAACGAGTCGGTCGCTGGCCTTCACTTCGGCGACCCGGTCGCCCAGCGATTCCTTGAGCCAGGTGGTCAGCTTCTTGGTGTCGTCCTCGCTCAGTGAACCCTCTGCCTTGGGGATATCCGATAGCTTCACGTCAGCGTGGTCGGCCGAGATGAGTTTTTTGCCATCGAATTCGCGGACGTTGTTCATCACATATTCGTCGACGGGCTCATAGCAGAACAGCACCTCCAGGTTCCGCGCCTTGAACGCCTCGAGGTAGGGACCGCTTTCGATGGCCGTCCGATTGGCCCCGACGAGATAATAAATCTCCTTCTGGTCGGAACCCATGCGCGAAACATAATCGGTCAGCGAAGTGGACTTGGTCTTTTCGGTGAGCGACGACTCAAACCGAAGCAGCTTCATGAGCTGGTCCTTGTGCGTGAAGTCGAGCGCGGCGCCCTCCTTGAGGAAGATGCCGAACTGCGCGTAGAACTTGGCAAAGGACTCGGGGCGCTGGGTCGCCTCCTCCTCGATAAACTTCAGAAAGCGCTTTGTGATGACCTTGTTCAGCTTTTCGATCAGGGCCTTGTCCTGCATCGTCTCACGGGAAATGTTCAGCGGCAGATCCTCACTGTCCACGACGCCCTTGAGGAAGCGCAGCCATTCCGGCAGAAGATCCTTGGGTGCCGCGTCGATGAGGACCTTGCGGCAGTAAAGCGAGACGGCGGGTTCGAGCCGCGAGAGACCCATCTTCTCGGTGTTTTCCTGCGGCACAAACAACAGGGCGTTGATCGAGAGGGGGGCATCGGCGCTGAAATGCAGGCGGAGGCTCGGGTCTTCGTAGGCGTGCGCCTGAAACTTGTAGAATTCGTTGTATTCCTCGTCCTTGATCTCGTTTTTTCCCCGCAGCCACAGGGCGGTGACGGTATTGATGTGTTTGCCGTTCAGGTTGACCGGGAAAGAGACAAACGCGCTGTAGCGTTCAAGGATGGCCTTGATGCGGCCGTCGTTGGCGTACTCCGAGCAGTCGTCCTTGAGTTCGATCACGATCTTGGAGCCGCGGGTCAGGCCCTCGACTTCCTCGATTTCGTAGCTGCCGGAGCCGTCGCTCGACCAGACGTGGCCCGGTTCGGCGGTCTTCCACGAGCGGGAGTAGACCTTGACGGATTTGGCGACCATGAACGCCGAGTAAAAGCCCACGCCGAACTGGCCGATGAGATTGGTGTTCTTGGCGCCGCCTTCACCGAGGGCCTTGAGGAAGGCCTTGGATCCGGAGTGGGCGATTGTGCCGAGATTTTCCACCAGCTCATCACGCGTCATGCCGATGCCGGTATCCTGGATCGTCAGAGTCTTTGCCTTGTCGTCGGTTGTCAGGTTGATCTCAAGGGTTAGCTTGTCGTCCTGCACCTCCTTTTCGGTCAACTGGGTATGCCGAAACTTCTCCAGCGCATCGGAAGCGTTCGACACCAGCTCGCGGACAAAGATTTCCTTCTCCGTGTAGAGCGAATGAATGACGATATCGAGCAGTTGCTTGATCTCGGCCTGGAACTCGAATTTTTGCGGTGTGGCGGTGGACATGGAGGACGGGGGATGTTTGGACGCGGAAGTGGAGGTTAATTCGCAATAGAGCCCGCTATTTTAGCAAGATGTGGAAAAAATCAAGCGGCTCCTTTCGACGTGAAGGGCTAACCTAGCGCTCTTTCCGGAGTTAGACAAGGAATGATAACTCTGCCTTCCGGGGTCGTGGCGCCGACCATGGGGTCGAGGGCTTTGCCTCGTCGAGGTCCACGTCAGGGCCGAAAATACTCGAGCGGCACCAACCGCACCGGCCCGAGCAGGCCGGACGGCTGCAGCGACCAGTCGGAGGCGTCGAACGGCTTGTAGAATATATTCACGAAATTGATCTCGTGGAATTTCTTCCATTCGACCTTTCGTCGATCGAGGTCTCGAATACGGTTGGCGGCAAGATTGGTGACTTCGAGTGCGAGGGTGTTTTTGCCGGATCGAAGAAAAGCGCCGATGTTCGCACGCATCGGTAGCGACCAGAGCAGGGCGACCTCCCGATCGTTGATGAAGACCCGGGCTGTTTCGCGAACATCGCCGAAATCAAGCCGCCAGTCATCGGCTTTGACCCCGGCGGGCAGGCTGAACTCGGTTTCGTAGCGCGCGGTGCCGGCGAACCGTTCCCATTCGCCGCCTTGGGTGGTCCAAGAAGCGAGGCCATGACGGGTATATGAAGCCGGAAGTTCCGGCCCACCCCGCAAGGCCGTCACGCGCCATTCGCCGTCGATCGTGATCGTGCCTTCCTTTACTCGGGTATAACTTGCGACGTTTTTGAGCTCGGAGGCTTCCTTCCGGATCGTCTTAAGAATACATGACTCGCCGGGCGCCAGTTGAAGGTAAACCTGAGTGGTAAAACTAGCCGTTCCGGGAACGGTATGCTGTCTTGTCGCCGTCGTGCCGGCGCTATTCGTCAGCGGATTTAGCAGGGTTGCGGCGTGTACGGGCGCGCCGAGCGTGATCCATCCGTCGAACAGATCGGAGGTATTGTTGGCGATGAAGTATCCGGGCCCAGCGTCGAACTCGCGGCGTACGAATTGCAGACCCGCATCGGTCATCGGTTCGCGACTTGCGATCTCGGTGGCGGGCAAATTGAGCAGGTCGGCGACCAAGATTCGTCCCTGGCCAATATTGGCCTCCCTGATGCCAGCACGATCGGGCGTAAACTTGAGGCGGGCCAATTCGGCGGCGAAAGCCGTGCGTCGCTCGGCGAGCCGGCCGTAACCAGGCACGTCGGCGGGCAGCGCATCGATAAACAGCACCGAGGCGCCACCTTCCTCGGCCAGCCAAAGCAGCCGGTGAATGGTTTCGACTGACATGTGGGACGTCTTGGGTACGACGATTGCACGATAACGGCCGCCCGGAGTGTGGATTGTTCCGTGATCTGCGCGCGTGCGCTCGAGTTGTTGGTCCGAAATCAGGTCGTAGCTGTATCCCTTCGCGGTCAGCTCCTCCATCAGTTTGCCGGTGGCCGACGCCTCGAGCCAGCTGGCATGAACGGTTAGCTGGATCTGCTGGCCTTCCGCGTTGTGCCAGAGATCGTCGGCCGGCCAGTAGACCAGGAGATCGTTGTTGGGTCTCCCGGCTTGCAGGAAGGACTGGCAGCGCGCGATGTACGCATTGAGGCCGTCGCCGAGGTCGCGCCAGAGCGGATTGCGGGGGCTGAGCTGCGACGAGGCATAGAAAAGCCAGCCTGGCCACCGGGCGTCTTCCGGTGAATAGGCGTTTCCGTGATAGTAAACGTGGTTGATCCCCGCGAGGAACAGCGCGTCGAGCTCGGGTTTCATCTCGGAAGGCGACTCGTGGAAATGTTCGCGCAGCCAGGTAAACGTCTCGGAGGAGGCGAGCGGTTTTCCCATCACATGGGCGGCCGAGGAGGCGAAACGGTGAATGATCGGGGGATGCCCGGGCCGGCCGATTTCGGCGGATTCGCGCCGGAATCCGGGAATCGGAAACGGAATCGACCCGAAGATTTCCGTTTCAGGAATGTCGGCGGCGGCGTACAGATCGAGCAGGTTTCCCGGCGAGCCATGAGCTTGGTTGCGGGCGGTCTGATCGCGGGCATGGGCCCAGTCCACCCAGGTGCGAACATAGTCGAGATGCAGAGCGCCGAGGGTGGTGCGATAATCGGCCTTGATGCGGGCGACGGTGTCGGGGTCGCCCTGGCCATTTAGTTCGGCGGCGTGGTCGCGCAGGTCGTAGCCATGGAGCTTCTGAAATTTTTCGGGAACCTCAGTGGCCCAATTGGCCTGATATTCAAACGAGTCATGAAACTGTCCATTGATCGTTCCTTTGGGCAGCGTGTCGAGGGCGAGCGTGAAGGGTACAAGGTAGTGCGTCATGGCCGCCGCTGAATAGGGATTGAGCACGAAACCTTCGCCGCCGGGGGCAGATCGTTTTACTTTGAAACCCGTCGGAACCGGCGCGATTTTTCCATCCGGTCCAAAGGCGAGTTTCAACTCCACGTCCATGGGGCCGACCTGCGGTCCGCCGAACGGCCAGCCGGTGCCGGTAGCCATGTCGACGCCAAGCCCGAGACGTTTGGCCTCGGCGCCAACATGCGCCAGCATTTCGAGGTATTTGGGCGAGAGAAACGGGATGAAGCGGTCCTCGAAGCCTTTCGCGCCATAGATCGGGGTGATTTCCACGCCGCCAAAACCGGCCGCCGCGATGGCTTCGAGTTCGCGCGTGAGGTTGGGTTTGTCCACGGCACTGCCGAGCCACCACCAGCGCGTCCAGGGTTTGTTCTCGCGCGTGAGGGCCGGCCAGGCGGAGTCGGGTGCATCCGCGGCGCCGAGTTGCGCGGTTAGGGCAAGACCGGCCAGCAACGCTAACAACGCACGAAGGGGTTTCATGGGGTGATTGAATTCTGGGCAAAGGGGCGCCGATCGCAACGGTCCAAGGCGACTGACAGTACGACGTGCGAATCGAGGCTGATTTAGCGCGCGACCTTCGGTCTGTTTCCGCGTTTATCCGCGCTTGAACAACCCGCCGAGCCAGCTCGGCGGAGCGGTCTTGGCGGACGCGACTCCGACCGGGGGTTGGTTTGTTTCCGGTACGCCGAGCACGGGTTCGTAGTGTCCGCCTTTTTTGTAGAGGATGACAACGTCCTGCATGCCCCACGCCTCCTCGAGGTAAGAGCGCATGATGATATCGGGGTACCGCTGCAGCGTTCTCATCAGCCACTCCGGCGAAGTCACGGCCACGCCGTAGTCGCCGTGTTCCTGTTCGAAGTATTTTTGGTAGGCAAAGCCCGTGCGAGAAAATTCCTCGAGTAGGGCCGCCTTGTCGATGTTCTCGGTCACGTTGCGGCGACCGCGGGCCAGCAGGCTGGTGTAACATCGACCCTGGGTGGTGAAGATGATCACCCCGCATTCACGGGTCCACTTGACCAGGCAGTCGAGCGTCCGCAGCCAGCGTTCTTGATTCAGGTGGGTGACGAGCGACCCGACCCAGATGAGGTCGAACTGCGCGGTGAAAGGCAGTTGGCGGAGATCCGGTTCGGAATAAATCGGCAGCGCCCCGAATTGCTGGGCACAGAAATCAACCCCGCCGCGATCGAGATCGCAGGCCGTGATCTTGGCATAGCCATAGTGCGCCCGCAGCCAACGCAGCACCCGGCCGTGGCCGCAGGGAGATCGAGAATGTCCGGATAGTGGGGCTTGTCGCAAAGCTCGCTGGAAAATTGGATCAACTCCAGCGCTCGCCGGCCGAGGTCGAAATACTGTTCGGGCAGATCCGCCGCCACCATGCCGTCGCGTGGCGCGATGGTCCGGTCAACGGGCAGTTTGCTGAAATCGTAAAGCGGTTTCATGGCGGATAGCCGCCATCAAGGCCCGCCGACCGCGATGCGTCAATCGCAGGCGGGCCATGGGCTGGACCGCGATTCCCGGCATTGACACGGACCGGCGGGTCCGTCACCAATCAGGGCAATGAATCGTTTGGCCGCCTACTTTAGTTTTGAGTTTGCGGGTTACTTTACCCCGCAGACCAACGGCGGCTATTCCGATCGCAAACTCTGACCATAATCGAGAGACAATTTGCAAAGGAGCCGCCCACCTCGGGCGGCTTTTTTGTTTTCAAAAACATTCAAACCTTCGACCACCGATTGCACCGAATCAAACCGGTGCGCTCTGCCTTCCTTCCCCTAACCCCGCCCCGTCATGATCCTCCCGAAAAACAACCGTCTTACTCCCGAAGAAGTCGTCGAAATCACCGTGATTGTCACCGAGTTTGGCTGCCGCATCCAGCCGATCGTCGGCGCCGTGCGCACCATCTACGCCATCGTGGGTGACGAGCGCCACGAGCTCATGATCAACCGGCTCGAGGGGTTGTCGTATGTCGACCGAGTCGACACCATCCAGTCGCCGCACAAGTTGATGGACATCAAATCCGATCTGGCGAGCCATCGAGTCAAGGTGGGTGGCGTCACTCTCGGACAGGAGTTGCTGGTGATGGCCGGCCTCTGCACGATCGACCCGAAAAACCCGAATTATTTCTACGAAACGGCGCAGGCGGTGAAGGAGGCGGGAGCGCACGCCTTGCGCGGGGGAGTCTGGAAGCCGCGCACCAATCCGTACGCCTTTCAGGGCGACAACCGGTCGCTTGATATCCTGATGGAGGGATCGCGTCGCACCGGTTTACCCGTGGATACCGAGGTGATGGACGAGGAACAGCTCCGCCTCGCACTCGACGCCGGCGTGCAGATCCTGCAGGTGGGTGCGCGCAACGCCTTGAACTACTCCCTGCTGCGCCAGATCGGCAAGGCGATTGCCGGAAAGCCGGTCGCCGTGCTGCTGAAGCGCGGCATGCATCTGGGCACGCTTAACGAATTCATCTCCGCGGCGGAATACATTGTGAATTTCGGCAATCCGAACGTGATTTTGTGCCCCCGTGGCACGCAGCCGGGCCTGGATGGCTACCGCAATCATCCGGATGAATCGATTACGCCGCTGTTGAAGGAACGGACCTGGGCTCCGGTGGTCGTGGATCCGTCGCACTCGGTGGGCAAGGCGGCCTACGTGCCGGCGTGCGCGCTCGCGGCGGTGGCTTACGGGGCGGATGGCTTGTGCATCGAGGCGCATGTCAGTCCCAGCCACGGTCTCGGCGACGACCCAAAACAGGCGGTCACGCCCAAGGTGCTTGCGGAGTTGATTACCCGGGCCAAGGCCCTTCATGCTCTGCGCCGTTCCACCCCGTCCGCCGCCACCGTCTCATGAAACAGAAACTTGCCAAGATTCGCGCCAAGATCGACTCGCTCGACCAGAAGGTCGTCAAGCTGCTTAACGTTCGCCTCAAGTGCGCGCAGGAAATCGGCGAGCTGAAACGCGGCGCCCGGGGTCGCATTTATGTGGCCGAGCGCGAAGCCGACGTTTTGCGCCGCGTGCAGGCGGCCAACGGCGGCCCGCTGAAACCCGCGGCGCTGCAGGCCATCTACCGCGAGATCATGTCGGCGGCCCTCGCGCTCGAGAAGCCGCTCTGCATCGCCTACCTCGGGCCCGAGGCGACCAACACGCACCAGGCCGCGCTGCGGAAATTCGGCTCGAGCGTCGATTACCGCCCGATCTCCACGATCGCCGACATCTTCACGGCCGTCGAAAAAGGCGAGGCGGACTACGGGGTCGTGCCGGTGGAGAATTCGACTGAGGGCTCCGTGCGCGATTCACTCGATTTGTTCGTCGAGACCCCGCTCAAGATTGTCGCCGAGATCCACCAGGAGATTGACCACACGCTGCTGTCGAACGAGCCGCTCGCCAAGATCAAGAAGGTCTACTCCAAAGACCAGGCCCTCGCGCAATGCCGAAGCTGGCTGCAACGCCACCTGGCGCACGCGCAATTGGTCGACGTCGACAGCACGGCCCTCGGGGTCCAGATCGCCGCCAAGGAAAAAGGCGCCGCCGCCATCGCCCCGCGGCTGGCGGGGGAACGTTACGGCGTGCCCGTCGTCGCCACTAACATCCAGGATTTGAAGAACAACACCTCGCGCTTCGTGTTCCTCGGCCGCGAGGCGTCGGGTTCCGCCGGGAGCGGTCACGACAAGACGAGCCTGCTGGTGTCGCTCCACCATGAGCCCGGTGCGCTGCTGCATGCGCTCGAACCCTTCAATCGGCGCAAACTGAACCTGACACGAATCGAGTCGCGCCCCAGCAAGTTGAAGCCGTGGGATTATATTTTCTTCCTCGACGTCACGGGTCACTACGAAGATCCCGCGATGCAAGCCGCCCTGAAAGAGCTCAGCCGCAAATGCCCGCTGGTGAAATGGCTGGGCAGCTATCCCGTGGCGAAGAGGTAAACGGCGGACGCAGGTTAGCTCCATCGCAGCGTCGGTCGGGTTCAGAGAAATTGTGCGACGATCTTTTGCAAAACGGAATGGTGTTGGCTGAATTTGCCCGGAGCGGAGCGTACGGACGAAGATGGCCCGCGCTAATTCGCTCCCCTTGCGAGATTCTCCTCAAGCAGGATTGAAGCTTCGCAAACCAGACAAAGAGTTGACCCGGTCGCTCTAATTTTGGCTCGGCATGCGTAGGGCGTTCGCATTTCTTTCTTTTGTGCGCGCGTTGAAGATTCTTTTTATCAGTCCGGAGGTTGAGCCTTTCGTCAAAGTCGGCGGGCTGGCCGACATGGTTGGCGCGTTGCCCAAGGAACTGGCCAAGCTCGGGCATGACGTGCGGGTGGTCTGTCCGGCCTACGGATCGATCAAGGGCCTCGCCGAATGGACGGCGCGACCGGAGCCACTGGGCGTCGATGTGGGCTCAGCCACCCGCTGGGCGCGCACCTGGGAGACAACGGTGCCGGGTTCCACTGTGCCGGCCTATTTTTTGGAGAACAACGATTTCTTCTCTCGCCCGGAGGTCTACACGAGTCCGTGGGGGGCGTGTGAGGACAACGACCTGCGTTTCGCCTTTTTCTCCCGGGGTGCGCTGACGCTTTGCCAGCAACTCGAGTGGTTCCCCGACGTCGTTCATTGTCATGATTGGACGACCGGACTTGTGCCGATGATGCTGAACACGACGCTGCTATCCACGCCGCTCGGGCGCACCGCGTCAATTTTCACGATCCATAATCTGGAGCACCAGGGATATTCGCCCTCTCGCGTCATTAATTTTTCGCGGCTGGCGTGGACCGATTTTCAGCGCGACGGCCTGATCATGGGTGACATGGTGAACCTGATGAAGGCCGGCCTTTATCACTCCACGAAGATCACCACGGTCAGCCCGAACTATGCGAAGGAAATCCAGACCTCGCGCGGGGGCTTCGGGCTGGATGGCGTGCTGCGTTTCCGATCGGGCGACCTGGTGGGGATCGTCAATGGCATCGACAACGAATCCTGGGATCCCGCGCGCGATCGAACCTTGCCGGCGAACTACTCGGCCGCGGAATTGTCCGGCAAGGCCGTATGCAAGGCCAAGCTCCAGCAGCATTTTGGTTTGGAGGTGAATCCGCGCGTGCCGCTGTTCGGGGTCGTCTCCCGCCTGGCGGAGCAGAAGGGTCTCGACCTCCTGGCGGAGGCTTTGCCGCGGGTGCTGGACCGGATGAAGGTGCAGATTGTTTTGCTGGGGAACGGTGAGTCGCGCCTGGAGAACAGCTTCAACTGGGCGGCCCAGGCCTACCACGGCAGCTTTGGCGCGCACATCGGCTTTGACGGCCGGCTTGCGCGGCTGATCCAAAGCGGCAGCGATTTCTTCATCATGCCAAGCCGCTCCGAACCCTGCGGACTCACGCAAATGTACGCGATGCGCTATGGCACTCTCCCGGTGGTTCGGGCCACGGGCGGGTTGGTCGACACGGTCCAGAATTTCGAGGAAGGGCGCGATCGCGGCACCGGATTCATGTTCAACGATCCGACCGTCGACGCCTTGTCGAACAGCATTGGTTGGGCTTGTGCCACCTATTACGACCGACCGCAGGAATTCGCCGCGATGCAGCAGCGTGCGATGGCGATGGATTTGTCTTGGCGGCAAAGCGCCGCGAAATACGTCGAGCTCTATCGCTGGGCGGTGGAACGCCGGACCGGCGTGTATCCCAACTGAGCGGAATTGACCGCCAGCAGCCGACAAGCCGGAAAATCTAAAGAAATTCAGGCGGGCGGTCCGGGAACAATCGCTTTGGCGGAATGAAAAAACCGGTTATTCGCCACATCCTCCACTTGGATCTCCTCATCGATCGTCTGCCACTCGATGGCCCGGCCACCGGCCTGGAGCTGCACCTTGCCGAGTTCAGATTGAGGCGCATCGGCCAGCGAGGTGTATTTGCTGGCGGGAAAGCTGACAGAGCGGCGAGCGTTGATTTCGAGATAGATTCGGCGGCATTGTACCCAGCACCGCAGGGCGGTGAGGGGCGGAGTGACCATTTCGGCGGGCTTCATCCCTTTAGGATACGCGGACGGCCGGGAATAGCAATTTATACCAAGATCGCTGAAGGATCGGGCATCGCGACCATAACCGAATGGTCGGACCAGTTGGCCCCGTCGCGAGGCGTTCAGTTGATCGCACCGGTACCCGGCTTGCCTCAATAGTCATTCATCACAAACCACATCACCCACGTCAGGCTGAGGGTGAGGATGACGACCCCGGAGAATCCATAGATCACGCTGATCGGATTGAACCGCGCGAGCGCCACCAAACCGAGGATCAGCAGGTTTCCGCCGACGAGCAGCAACCAGTAGTCCCGTTTGCGCCGAGACCTCTTCGGTCTGATTTCAATCTCATCGTGGCCGTGCCGTTGCTCGACCGCCCGGTTTTGTTGCAAAATGGAAAACACATCGTGTTCGACTGATTTTTCCGGCGCCGTTTTTGGTGCGTTCAGGTGCTCGAATGCCCTAGGTTTGAGGCCGTACATTTTTCGCGGAGGGTCTAAGGGATCGGCGGCCATGAAAATAGCGGGATCAGATGGCCGAACCGTCGTTTTGCATCACGCCGGTCAGATACACCTGCCGATAGAATTCCTCGTATCGGGGCACGATCGCCGAAGCCGAGAAAAACGTGCGCGCCCGCTCCCGAGCCGCGCGGCCGAGATTGGCGCGGCGATGCGGATCGGCGATCAGGGCCTCGACGTTGCGAGCCAGGGCCGCGGTGTCGCCGAATGGCACGAGCTGCCCGTTTTCACCTGATGTGACCACCTCAGGAATGCCGCCGACGGCAAAGGCGACGCTTGGGCAGGCGACGCTCATTAACTCGAGGATGCTCAGGCAAAAACTCTCGGTTTCCGAGGTGAACAGCCCAATGTCCGCCGCCTGGAGAAAGTTTTCGATATCACTTACCTTTTCGCGCACGATCACGCGGTCATCCAAGCCCAGTTGCCGGACCTGCTGAACAAAGGGTGCGAAACTCTCGCCGGCCAGGATCACCAGCTTGAAGCTGTCTCGAGGCTGCAGGCGGGCGACGGTTTCCAGCAGCAGGTCAATTCGTTTCAGCGGGCGAAGATTGGAGAGGTGGAGCAGCATCGTCTCGCGGTCCGCGAGGCCGAGTTCCTTCCGAATTTCGGCGCGGGACCGGGTGGCGGGGTGGGGTTCGAAGAAATTGTGGATGACCTCGATCGGTCGCTTCACGTCGAGCAGGCGCACCGTTTCACGGCGCATGAATTCCGAAACGGTGGTGATTCCGTCGGAGTGTTCGAGGGCATGCCGGATGGCGGGACCATAGCCCGGGTCGCGACCGAGCAGGGTGGTGTCGGTGCCGTGGAGCGTGGTGATCACCTTGGGCCGGTGGCCGTGCGGCAGCATGGCACAGGCGAGAAACGCGGCTGTCGCATGTGGCACCGCATAGTGGACATGAAGAACGTCGAGGCCGAATTGACGGCTTACCTCGGTCATCTTAACCGAAAGCGGCAGGGTGTAGTCGGGATACTTGAAGAGATCGTAGCTGTTGACCTGGACCGGATGAAAGAAAACCCGCGGCCCGGTCGGCAGGCGGAACGGCTGCTCGTAGCTGATAAAGTGGATTTCGTGGCCGCGCTGGGCGAGTTCGTCACCCAACTCCGACGCCAGAATCCCGCTTCCTCCCACCGAAGGGTAACAGGTGATGCCGATTTTGAGGGACGGTTGGGCGGTCATGGGAGGCTGATCCAACCAGGTCAGTAGCGCCGCGCTCCCCGGCTTAGCGTGGCGAGCGAGTCGAAAACAAGGGCGTCGTTCGGGTAAAGAGCGATAGCGGCTGCGACTCCGCAACGGCTGCCATGGACACGGGCGCGGGCCAGTTGCAGCTCGACGTAGTTTCGGGTTTTCAACTGCGAGGCGTGGGCCTCCATGGCGGCGGTCCACCGGGCGATGACGTCCGGAAGCGACACGTCAATCAACACGGGTGGGACTGTTGCCGGTTCCGCGTTCGGAGTGATGGCATAGAAAAACAGCTGACCGATGGCATGAGGGGGAAGTTTCTTGAGCGGAGCGAGTCCACCGTAGCGAGCGAGTCGGCTGGCGTCGCGGGCGAGTTGCGCGAGGCGCCAGTGGTCCGGGTGCTGATTTTTTTCCAGCGAGGGTGCGAGGACGATGGCGGGTCTGAGCCGGCGAATTATCCGGGCGAGGGTCAACGCATGGGCAGAGCGCAGCTCAAGCTGGGCGTCACCGTCGAGCTTTACGAACTCAAGGCTGGCGCCAAGCAGACCGGCGGCAGTTTTCGCCTCGGCGGCGCGCTGGGCCGGCGAACCGTTCGAGCCCGCCTCACCGCGCGAGCAGACCACCAGATGGACGGATCGTCCTTCGCTGGCCTCGCGGGCGACAATGCCGCCACAGCCAAATTCAATGTCGTCGGGGTGCGCGCCAAAGACCAGCAGCGGCTCGGGTGGTTTCTTTCGATTTCGCCGGAAAGGCGCGGTGGGTGAGCCGAGCGCGGTCATGTTGGGAATGTCACGCGCCGCACGGGAACTCGGTGTAGGCTTCATCCGAGCGGTCGATGGGATCGCGTTTGACAAAGGTGATTTCGGGGGCATCGGCGGAATTCAGATAGGCCTGCTCGCCGGCACCGGCGATATAGTGCGAGCAGTGAATCACGGATTGCATCCAGCGCAACCGGCTATCGCGCGTCGGGCTGACCTGCTCACTGGTGAACGGCGTGTCTGCCAGTGTCAGGTAGGAATCCCCGCCTTCGTGCAGTTTCAGCGCACCCTCCAGCATTCGAGCACGGACCGTCTCTCCCTGGTAGGGCACATCGACAAAACAATCGGTCACGGCGCAGGCCGCCCGGCGCACGGCGGGGTCGCTGGAGCGGACGACGCGGACTCCGTCGAGAAGGCCCATGCGACGGTACATCTCGAGGCAAAAATCAGCGGCGTTGGCCGCCGTGACTTGCTTGAAGGCCTCGACCCAGTGTGGGTGGACATAGATGGGCAATTGCCGCGCCGTATTGGCCGGCCATTCGGCGGGGATGCGCTTGAGAAACAGCGGAGAATATTTCCTCTGCACCTTGTTGACGAACGTGAAGTTGAGCGTGCCCGGTTCGCCGGTCTTGAGGTGACGGAGAGTAGTCTGGGTTTCCCGGCAGTCGTGGTCGCTGTCGTGGAGGAAGAAAACGATCTCACCGCCAATCTCGGACTGCAGGCGACGCGCGGTCGCAAATTTGGCGAACAAATACCGGCGCGGAAAGAATCCGCAGGGCTGTTGACCGAAACAGATGATCGGTGCGCTCATGGTTTAGACGGCACTGGCGAAACGGGTGAACAGGGCCGCGGGTTGAAACAAGCGACGGGTTGAAACCGCATTGGACGAGGAAGATTTCGTGTCAGGTCGCATGCTTGGGGTTCGCGGGTAACAGGGATTGGACGACCGCACTGATGGTCACGCAGAGCGCGCAGCCGATGAAGTTGTACCA
>Ga0302323_100002982_pt1 | contig 13763 bp, 14 predicted proteins | sample Fen_T0_3_FD_201950 | JGI IMG/M metagenome (GOLD analysis project Ga0302323, IMG submission 201950) | Peat permafrost microbial communities from Stordalen Mire near Abisko, Sweden - Fen_T0_3 | ecosystem: Environmental > Terrestrial > Soil > Wetlands > Permafrost | place: Sweden: Abisko... | reverse complement strand
ACCCATCACCCTGCCCAACGTCGGAGAAGTCGGCGTCCAGCTCACCGCCACCATCACCTTCACCCAGAAGAACATCCCCGCCACCTGGCAGATCGACGACTTCGAGGTCGACCCCTGGAAGAGCCTCTGACCCCGCGCCCGGGGCCGTCCGGCCCGCCGGCCCGCCGGCCCTGGAGTCCGGGGATGCCGAAACTCGTGATCTCGACCGACCGGGCGCCGAGCTCCCCGCTGTACAGCCAGGGGGTTCGCGCCGGCTCCACGGCGTCCTGGTCTCGATCATGATGACGGCGCAGCTCGGCGACTGAGCCGCGCGTCGGTCGAGGGCCTCCGGCGGGTCGGCCCGGTCACGCCAGGCGCAGCAACGACTCGGCCGCCGCCGCCAGGTCCGCCGGCACGACGGCCTCGTCGATGCCGTGCCGTGCGCTGCGCTCGCGCAGGACGGCGAGCGCCTCCTCCGGGTCCGCGGGCAGAGCGGCCGCGGCCCGGTTCGCGGCCAGCGCCGCGGCGTCCAGACCGCTCCAGCGGGTGAACGCCGCCGAGACCTGGCCGCCCACGGCCAGCAACGCCAGGCTCAGCCGGACCGGCCGGCCGGCGGCCTCGCGGACGCGGGCCGCCGCGGCCGTCACCTCCGCCTCGTCGGCGGTGGGCCGCAGCGCCAGCACCACCCGGTCCTCGGGGTCGGCGTCCGGAGCGCTGACGACGGCGGCCGCGGCGCGGGTCATCCGGGGGCCCGCCGCCGCGATCGCGACCGGGGGCATGGGCGCGACGCCGGCGCGCAGGGCCGTGACCGCCGTCCGAACCTGGGCGATCCGGTCGGCCGGGGCGGGCCACGCGACGCCGAGCGCCGCGGCCTCCTGCTCGGCCTGGGGGCGGCCGCCGCCGAGCCCGGCCTCGAACCGGCCGTCGCTCAGTTCCTGCACGGCGCGGGCCTCGCGGACGGTGGCCGCCGGGGTGCGGAAGGGGGTGGCCAGCACCCACGTCCGCAGCCGGATGCTGCGCGTCACGGCCGCCGCGGCGGCCAGGGCAGGGAACGGGGAGGTGCTGGCGAGGGTGTCGGGCACCAGCAGCGCGTGCCACCCCGCGGCGTCGAGCGCCGCGGCCCGCCGGGCCCAGCCCCGGCCGTCCCCGTCGGGGGTGGCGACGACGACGAACCGCACCGGGGCGCGCACCTGCGCGCCGGGCGCCGCCGTCACCGGGCGCTCCGGCCGGGCGCGCGGGCGGGGCCGCGTCCGGGCCGGGCGATCACGGCGGCGACGCCGAGCAGCCACAGCGTCCCGGGGAAGCGGGCGACCGGCAGCAGCGGCTGGGCCGCGTCCGTGACCAGGGACAGCAGCGACAGCTCGGCGAGGACGGCGAGCGCGATGCCGGTGCCACCGACCCAGCGCGGCGCGAGACGGCCGAGGAACAGCGGGACGGCGAGGCCGGCCAGAAGGAGCCCGAGCAGCGCGACGTAGCCGACTCCTCCGGTCGCGAAGGACAGCACGCTCAGTGCCTTGACGGCGGCCTCGGTGGCGGTGTCACTAGCCGTGCCGCTGTCCGCCAGGCTCGCGGCGGACCAGGCGGCCAGGGCGTTCGTCGCCAGCAGCACGGCGGCGCCGTAACCGCCGAAGCGGGCGATGTCGAGGCCGGCGAGCCGTGGCGTTCGGGCCCGGACGGCGGCCGCTGCGGCGGCGGTGAAGACGCCGAGCGTCAGGGCGGACGCCACCTGCAGGAGCGCCACGAGCCGGGCGGCCATGACGTGGTCGGCCAGGTGCGCCGTGACCAGGGCGGCGGCGGTGTCGGGTCGGCCGAACACCCCCTCGGAGGCGCCGATCGCGACGCTGGTGGCGAACAGGACGATGTGGGCGAGAGCGGGCGCGAGCGGAGGCGGGCCGATGTAGCGGGAGCCGGGCCGGCCGGGCCGGACTTCGGGAAGGTCGATGCTGGTCATGGGTCCCACGCTGGCCGCTGCACGCCGTCGGCCGCATCGGCCCGGGAGCGGTTGTTCCGCTACGCCGCCCGACGTACGCGGGGCGTCCTCACTGGTGCCAGCCCGGCCGGACGTGGCCGGACTCGTACGCCAGCACCACCAGCTGGGTGCGGTCCCGCGCACCGAGCTTGCCGAGGATCCGGCTGACGTGGGTGCGGGCGGTGGCGGGGCTCATCACGAGGCGGTCGGCGATCTCCTCGTTGGTCAGCCCCTGGGCGACCTGGGTGAGGACCTCGCGCTCGCGCTCGGTCAGCACCGCGAGCGCCTGCGCGGTGCCGGCGTCGGGCAGCGGGCGGGCCCGGGCGGCGTACTCGGCGATCAGGCGCCGGGTCACGCCGGGTGACAGCAGCGCCTCCCCCGCCGCGGCCACCCGCACGGCCCGCACCAGCTCGGCGGGCTCGGTGTGCTTGACGAGGAACCCGCTGGCCCCGGCGCGCAGCGCCTCGAAGACGTACTCGTCGAGCTCGAACGTGGTCAGCACGACGACCCGGACGTCGGCCAGCTGCGGTGCGGCGGCGATGCGCCGGGTGGCCGCCAACCCGTCGAGCCCGGGCATCCGGATGTCCATCAGGACGACGTCGGGCCGCAGCCGGGTCGCCAGCTCGACGGCCTGCTCGCCGTCCGCCGCCTCGCCGACGACCTCCAGGTCGTCCTGCGCGGTCAGCAGGGCGACGAAGCCGGCCCGCACCAGGACCTGGTCGTCGGCGACGACCACCCGGACCGTCACCCCGGCCGTCCGGCCTCGGCGTCGACCGGCAGCGGGAAGGCGGCGGTCACCCGGTAGCCGCGCCCGTGCGGCCCGGCCCGCAGGGTGCCGCCGAGCGCCAGCGCCCGCTCGCGCATCCCGGGGATGCCGTTGCCCCCGACCGCGCTGCCCCCGGGCGGCCCCGGGTCGCCGTCGTCGTCCGGCGCGCGGGCGGGGCCGTCGTCGGTGACCTGCACGAGCACCTGCCCCGGCCGGTGGCTGATCCGCAGGTAGACGTGCGTGCTCGCCGAGTGCCGCAGCACGTTCGTGAGCGCCTCCTGCACCAGCCGCGCCGCGGCGACGTCCACCCGGGCCGGCAGCGGCACCACGGTGCCCTCGAGGCCGGTGACGACGCGCAGCCCTGCCTCCTGGGCCCGGCGCACCAGGGACTCCAGGTCGCCCAGCCCGGGCGCGGGGCTCAGCGGCGCCCGTTCCTGCGGGTGACGCAGGGCGTCGAGGATGCCCTGCACCTCGGCCAGCGCCTCCCGGCTGGTCGCCTTGATCGCCACCAACGCCTGGCGCACCTGTTCGGGGCGCCGGTCGACCAGTTCCAGGGCCACCCCCGACTGGACGTTGATGACACTCAGGCTGTGGGCGAGGACGTCGTGCAGCTCGCGGGCGATCTGCAGGCGCTCCTCGCTGGCCCGGCGACGTTCGGCCTCGGCACGGCGCCGGTCCTCCTCCCGGCTACGGCCGGCCGCCGCGCGGGCCGCGGCACGCCGGGCGATCAGGCCCTCGGCGGCCGCCAGCAGCAACAGCATCCACACCGCGACGGCACCGGCGGCCGCCCCGGACGGGTACGGCCGCCCGGTCAGCCACGGGACGCCGAACAGGACCGTCGGGTACCCGGCCGCCAGCACCGGGTAGGCCAGGGCGCGGGAGCGTTCGAGCGCGACGGTGAGGAAGGCGACGATGACGGCGGCGTAGACCGGTCCGGCCGGGTAGCCGGCCAGCAGGTACGCCACGGTGAGCCCGAGCGTCGCCAGCAGGACGAGCACCGGGGCCCGCAGCCGCCACCACAGCAGGGCCGGGCCGAGCAGCAGCAGCGCGTACCCGCCGGCGTCCAGGGCGCGGACCGGGTCCTGGTGGAGGGCGGCGAGCGTCGTCCCGGCGACCTGCACGAGGGCCGCCAGGACGCCGACCGCGACCTCCCGGCCGCGGCGCCACCACCCGATGCCGGCTCCCACTCTCGTACGGTAGCCGCGCGGCGGCCCGGCGTCGTCGTCGCGCGGGCGTAGCCGCCGCTACGGCCCGGCGCGTACGTAAGGTCGCCGGCGGGGCGGCCGGGGTGGCCGATCAGTCGGCCAGCCGGAACTCCAGCACCGTCTCCCAGCGCTGCGGATCCGGCTCCACCGACGGGTCGGTCGGGTAGTGCTCGAGCCGGCACCCCCACACGTCGCCGTCCTCGCCGCCACGGACGTCGAAGACGTGGCCGTGCTCGGACGCCCGGCGCAGGAACTGTCCCGTGGCCTCCTCCAGGTGCTCGTAAGGGCCGGTGTGCGTCGCGCTGAGGTACCGACCCGCCGGCAGGACACCGGCGACCAGCCGCTCGTCGCCCGCCGTCCCCTCGGCGACGGGCACGCCCACCTCGATCCGCAGCTCGCGGTCCATGTCGATGACGTCGTACCGCACGAACGGGGCACCGGCACCGAGAGGCCCCACCCGGCCGAGCACCTCCCCCACCAGCGCCGGGACGACCTGGTCGATGGTCTCCATGGTGACCACCGCCGGGATCCCCAGATACGCGCGCTCCTGCCGCCCGACGACCGTCGGCTCGTTCAACCGCACCGGCATGTGCCCCTCCGTCCCACCCGCGTCCGGTGGTTCGTCCACCGCGTCCGCACACCGGTCAGACCGCAGCGCCAGGGGGAAGTCATCGCGGCCGAGGCCCGGCGCGCGAGGCTCAGCGCACGACGGGCCAGCCGCCGCTGTCCCAGCCCAGCCGGTTGAGACCCAGCTTGGCCCGCCCGCCGTCCTGCGCGTCGTAGTAGTGGTAGACCAGCAGCTCGCCGTCCACGTCGGTCAGGACCGACTGGCCGCCCGGCCCAACGTAGCGGCCGTTCGTCGCCAGGAGTTGGGTGCCGCCGCCCTGCAGGAGGGCCACCCCCTGGCGGTCGTAGTACGGGCCGTCGAGGCGCGTGCTCCGGCCGACCATGATCCGATAGGTGCTCGAGGCGCCCCGGCAGCACGCGTCCCAGGACATGAACAGGTAGTAGTAGGCGCCGTGCTTGACGACGGCCGGGGCCTCCACCGCGGTCGAGCCGGGGCGCGACGCGAGCGACGTCAGCCCGCTCCCGCGGCGCAGACCGGTCGCGGGGTCCAGTTCGAGCTGCTTCAGCCCGGTCCAGAACGACCCGAACGTGAGCCACCACCGGCCGTCCGTCGCCACGTACAGGCTGGGGTCGATCGCGTTGTGATCACTGGACGTGGTCGTCGAGTAGATCTTGCCCCGGTTCGTCCAGCTGCCGGGCAGGCCCGTCGTGCTGGTGGCCAGGAAGATCGCCGACCGGTTCGACCCGAAGGAGGACGCGGCGTAGTACAGCCAGAACCTCCCGTTGCGGTACGACAGGTCGGGAGCCCACAGGTTGCCGTTCGACGTCCCCGTGTAGGTGTCGGTCCAGGAGGCACCTGCGGGGAACGCAACCCCGCGGTAGACGAACGTCGTGCGGTCGCTCGACGTGCGGATCGCCAGGCCCGGCGCCGTGGAGACCAGGATGTACGTGCCGTCCGGACCCCGCGCCATCGAGGGGTCGTGCACGAGGACGTCGCCCGCGACCGCGCCGGGGCCGACGGTCGCCGCGGCGTCCGACCGTTGCGGCGCCATCAGCCCTGCGGCCACCACCGCCAGGGTGGCGACGAGTGCGAGGAGCGCCGCCGGCCGTGCCCTCCGCCCGGCTGCCACCACGACCGTGCCCATGAGCGACCTCTGCTTCCCGTTCCGGTCCCACGCCGGGTGCCCGGCGCCGTCAGGAGGAAGTCGTCGCCGGCGCCGTCCAGGTTGCCTCCTGCGGGGAACGATGTGGCGACCGGAGGTCGCCCGCGCCCGCTGCGGCCGTTCGGGGGGTGCCCCCTCAAGCGGCGGCGCCACCGGTCGATGGGTGAGCATGAGCTCTGTCGAGGGTGTTGCCGGTGTCCACTGGACGGTGGGGCGTCGGATTGCTGCCCTGGGCGTGCTGTTCGTGATCGCGCTCGCCGCCACGGCCGGGATCGGATTCCGCCAGACCGGCCAGTCCGCCGACGCGGCCGACACCGCGTTCCGGGTGCAGGACGCGCTGGCGAACACCATCGACGCCCAGCACACGGCGTCGGTGGTGCTGGCCGAGGCCTACCGCCTCAGCACATCGATGGACGGCGCCGGGCGGACCGACGCGATCACGCAGCTCGACCAGCACGCCACCGAACTGGGTGAGCACCTCGCCGGCCTACAGGCCTCCCCCCTGCCCGAGGTCCGGACGTCGATGGTCGCCTTCGCCCCGAACATCCAGGCGGTGCTGGACGTCGCCAAGGAGCTCGACCAGCTGCCCGGGGCGCCCTCGGCGGAGCTGCTCACCAAGATCCAGGCGACCTGGGACGCCTTCGACGGGGCGAGCGACTCGTTGAAGACCCAGCTCGAGAAGGAGTCGGGCAGCACGGACGGCGCGGCGAGGGCCAGCGCGCACCGGTCGGAGCTGGTGATCGCCCTGTCCGCCGGGCTCGCCCTGCCGATCGTCGTGCTCGCCATGTGGCTGGTCACCCGGGCGGTGGCCGGCCCGGTGCAGCAGACGAGGCTGGTCCTGGAACGCGTCGCCGACGGCGACTTCACCCAGCGGATGGCCAGCCGGTCGAACGACGACCTGGGCGCGATGGCCGCGGCGCTCAACCGGACCGTCGAGCGCGTCGGCGAAGTGATCGGGTCGATCCGGCAGGAGGCCGACACGCTCTCGACGACGTCCACCCACCTGAGCGGCGTCAGCGCGCAGGTCGCCTCCGGCGCCCAGCGGGTCACCGCGGAGGCTACGTCGGTCTCCGGCAACGCCGAGCTCGTCACCAGCGACATCCAGTCCGTCGCCGCCGGTTCCGAGCAGATGCAGGCCTCCATCGCCGAGATCGCCCGCAACGCCGCGGACGCGACCCAGATCGTGGCCGAGGCCGTGCGGATCGCCGAGGCGGCCAACGCGATCATGAGCAAGCTCGGCACGTCCAGCTCCGAGATCGAGGAGGTCGCCCGCGTCATCACGTCCATCGCGGACCAGACCAACCTGCTCGCGCTCAACGCCACCATCGAGGCCGCGCGCGCCGGCGAGGCGGGCAAGGGGTTCGCAGTCGTGGCCAGCGAGGTCAAGGAGCTGGCGCAGGAGACGGGGAAGGCCACCCAGGGGATCGGCACCCGGATCGAGGCGATCCAGTCGGACAGCGCCTCCGCGATGGCCGCCCTGCAGCAGATCAGCCAAACGATCAACCGGGTCCAGGAGATCCAGCAGACCATCGCCAGCGCCGTCGAGCAGCAGTCGGCCTCCACCCAGGAGATCAGCTCGAGCGTCCAGCGGATCGCGGGGCACACCGGCGACATCGCCACCCGGATCGGCAGCGTGACCACCGCCTCGCACGAGGCGACCGCCGCGGCCGGTCAGACCCGCGACGCCGCCGGCGAGCTCGCCGGGACCGCCGGGAACCTCCAGGCCATCGTCGCCCGGTTCCGGGTGAGCTAGGACGCCGCCCGGTCACCCCGGCTGCGGGGACGCGGACGCGGCGGTGGCGATGAACGCCTCGGCGGTGGCCTTGTCGACACCGAGGCCGGCGAGCACACCCGTACCGTCCTCGAGTTCGAGCAGGGCGAGCAGGACGTGCTCGGTGCCCACGTGCTGGTTGTTCGTCCGCAGTGCCTCCCGGAAGGTCAGCTCCAGGGCCTTCTTGGCGTGCGCGTCGAAGGGGATGAGCGCGGGCACGGTGTCGGCCGCCGCGGGCAGCGTCGCGATGGCGGTCCGGCGGACGACGTCGAGCGACACGCCCTGCGCGACGATCGTGCGGGCACCCATCCCGGTCGGGTCCGCCACCAGGCCGAGCACCAGGTGGGCCACGCCGATCTGGTCGCTGCTCGCGGCGCGGGCCTCCTCCTGCGCCATCACGACGACCTTCCGCGCCCGCTCCGTGTAACGGCTGAAGCCCTGGCTGGCGTCGAGGTCCGACGTCTCGCCCTTGGCGACGAAGCGCTTCTGGGCCGCCTGCTTGGTGACGCCCATGCTGCGGCCGATCTCCGTCCAGGAGGCACCGGAGCGGCGCGCCTGGTCGACGAAGTGACCGATCAGGTGATCCGCCACGTCACCGAGGCGCTCGGCGGCGAGCACGGCGTCGCTGAGCTGGTCGAGGGCGGCGGAGTGGGTGTTCTTGATGGCTTCGATCAGATCGTCGAGGCGGACGGTGGTGAGAACGGGATCTGGAGTCGTCATGCGTCAACCATAGGTTGACGTCCTTAACGCGTCAACCCATGGTTGACGCGATGTCCGACCTGGTCCGCACCCCGGCGGGTCGGGATATCGTGCGCGACGTGCCGATCCACGGGCCCCCTGCCGCCGAGCTGCAGCCCGGCGGGCTGCAGCCCGCCGACCGGCCGAGGCCGGCCGGACGCCGGACCGTGCTGCGGCTCCCCCTCCTCGCCGCGGCCCTGGCCACGGGCCCGGAACCGGCCGAGCCGGAGGCCGAGCCGACCCTGCGCCTCGCCGGCGGCCTGCCCGGCGGGGTGTACCAGTCGTGGGCGACCCAATTCGCCGTCCAGTACCGGCTCGCCCGGCCCGGGGCTCGGGTCGAGGTCTTCTCCACGGCCGGCAGCGGGGTGAACCTGGGGCGCGTGCGGCAGGGCACGGTGACCCTGGGCCTGGCCGCCCTGGACCTGTGCGCCGAGGCCGCGGCCGAGTCGAGCGACGCCGCCCGCTCCGACGTGCGGACCGACGCCCTGGCGCAGCCGGTCGCGCTCGTCCGCGTCTACGACGACTACGGGCACCTGCTGGTGCGCGCCGACAGCCCGGTCTCACAGACCGAGCAGCTGTCCGGTCGGCTGCTCGCCGTCGGCGCCCGGGGTTCGGGGACGGCGCTCATCGCCTACCGACTGCTCGGCGCGACGGGCCTGGACGACGTCCGCCGGGTCGAGCTCGGCCTGGCCGACGGGCTCGACGCGCTGGCGGCGGGCCAGGTCGACGCGATGTTCTGGTCCGGGGGGATCCCAACCGTGGCCGTGGCCCGACGATGGCGGCAGCACCCGCTGCGCCTGGTGCCGCTGGACACGGCCGGCGACGCCCTGCGCGCCGCGTACGACGGCGTCTACCGGTTGGCGACCGTGCCGGCGAACACCTACGGCAACCCGGACCCGGTGCCGACGTTCGCCGTGGCGAACCTGCTCATGGCCCGCCCGTCCCTGCCCGGCCGGCGGGTGCACGACACGCTCGAGGTCATCCTCACCGGTCAGGCCGCGATCGCCGCCGCGGCACCGGCCTTCAACACCTTCGACAGCTGGGTCGCACCCCGGACCCAGCCCGTGCCGCTCCTGCCGAGCGCCGCGCGGTACTACCGCTCCCTCAAGCCCTGACGCTCAGCTCGATCCGCAGCCCGCCCGTCCCGGCCACGCTCACCCCGAGGGCGCCGTCGTGCCGCTGCATCAGCGCCGACGCGATGGGCATGCCCAGCCCGCTGCCCGGGACGTTGGGGTGACGGGCGCTGCGCCAGAACCGGTCGGTGACCCTGGGCAGTTCCGCGGCGAGCAGCCCAGGCCCTTCGTCGGTCACCGTCACGACGACCGTGTCCCGGCCCGAGGCGATGTCGACCGTCACGGTGGAGCCCGCCCCGGAGAACTTCAGCGCGTTGTCCAGGACGGCGTCGACCGCGCCCGCCAGCGCCGCCGGCTCGTGCCGGCCCGGGGCCTGGGTCCGGCCGGTGCGCCGCAGCGCCACCTGGCGCCGGTCGGCCACCACCGACCAGACCGCGATGCGCCCGTCCACCACGGCGGCGACGTCGAGGTCCACCGCCTGGCGCGGCGCACCGTCCGCGCGCGCCAGGGCGAGCAGGTCGTCGAGGGTGGCGGCCAGCGAGCGACCCTCCCGCAGCGCCTCGGCCGCCCGCCGCGCCGAGGCCCCGCCGGCTGCCGGGCGACCGTCGCCGTCACCGTGGCCCGCACGCTCGTCGTGGTCGTGGTCGTCGCCGTCGCGATCGCCGTCGGTCAACGCCTGCAGGCGCAGCAGCAACGCCCCCAGCGGGTTGCGCAGCTGATGACTGGCGTTGGCCACGAACTGCCGCTGGTTCTCGATGATCTCCTCCACCCGCTGGGCCATCCGGTTGAACGACCCGGCCAGCTGGCGCAGCTCCGGTGGTCCCGTCTCGGCCGGCACGCGCGCGCGCAGCTCGCCGCCCTGGATCCGGGCGGTGACATCGCCGAGGTCGCGCACCGGACGCAGTACCCACGAGGCCAGCGCCCGGGCCAGCACGAGCGCGGCGGCGACGGCGAGCAGCCCGACGGCAGCCAGCAGCACCCACGCCCGCCGCACCCGGAAGCGGGCGTCGTCCACGGGCGCCACCAGGACGACCGCGCCGATGAGGTCCCCGTTGCGCACGATGGGCTCACCCACCGTCATCGGATCATTGCCCCACGGCTGCAGGGCCCGCGCCGACCGGAGCCGGTGGCCGGCCCGCAGCGCCCGCATCGGCGCGGCCGCGGACGGCGGCAACCACGGCGTGGCCCGCGACGCCACCCGCACGGTGCCGTCGAGGTCCACGACGACGACGCTGACCCCGTACACCTCGTCGTAACGCTGCAGCGCGGCCTCGAGCGACCGCGCGTCGGTGGCGTTCGACGTGGTGGCCGCCTCGATCGCGAACCGGGTGGCGTCGCCCAGGCGGTCGGCGAACACCGACTGCGCCTCGCTGCGCGCCACGCCGAGCGCCAGCGGGATCCCCAGCGCGAGCATCCCGGCGGCCAGCAGGACCGCCAGGACGACGGCCAGCCGTGCGGTCACGCGCGCACGGAGTGGCGACCGGGTGCCGTCACGTGGCACTCCCGACGCTGCCGGGGGTCCCGGTGGTCCCGGTGGTCCCGGCGAAGCGGTAGCCGATGCCACGCACGGTCTCGATCGCCGTGGGGCGACCCAGTTTGGCGCGCAGCGACGCCACGTGGACCTCCAGCGTCCGCCCGCCGCCCTTCCATCGCGAGGCCCAGATCTCGCTCAGCAGCTGCTCCCGGCGGAAGACCACTCCCGGGCTCGCCGCGAGCACGGCCAGGACGTCGAACTCCTTGCGCGTCAGGGTGACCGGCCGGCCGTCGACGTGGACGGTGCGAGCGCCGACGTCGACGGCGATGCCGCCCGTCGTCGCGCCCGCCGTCCCGCCCAGGGTCCCGGTGACGGTCCCGGCGGCGGTCCCGCTCGTGGTCGCGCCTGCGCTCCCGTCGGACGGACCGCGCGCCGGGCCCGTGGCCGTGACGCCGGCGCGGCCGCCGCGTCCCCGGCGGTGGACGGCGTGGATGCGCGCCAGCAGCTCCAGCCCCTCGTACGGCTTGACGAGGTAGTCGTCGGCCCCCAGGTGCAGTCCGTGCAGGCGGGCGTCGAGGTCGCCCCGCGCGGTGGCGATGACGATGGGCACGTCCCGCTCACGGCGCAGCCGGGTCAGCACGGCCAGGCCGTCGTGGTCGGGCAGGCCCAGGTCGAGGATCACCAGGTCGATGTCGTCGCCCATCCGATCGACGGCCTCGACCGCCGTCCCCGCCCGCCGGACCGTGATCCCGTGCCGTCGCAGGATGTCCGTCAGGGCCAGGCTCACCCGGTCGTCGTCCTCCACGAGCAGAACCTTCACCCGAGCTCCTCCCCGCCGTCGGGAGCGAACATAGTTGTCCGAAGCCACGCAGATCCAGCCCCTACCGGCACAACGGTGCGAAAGGCTCAAGTTTCGCTCAACTCGTGATCTGTCCGCCGCCGGGCGCGACTAGCGTCCAGCCCGTACCGCACACGGTTCCGACACTCCGCCCGGAGGGTCGGCGAGCCCGGTCGGAAGCACCTTCGGGTCCGCCGGCGGAAACAATTCCGACGCCTTCCGAAGAACCTGCCGTGCCTGCGCGCCGCTCGTTCTTCCACCGATGGACAACCGATTCCTGGGTGTTCGCGGCGTCCGGGCCGGCCGTCCCGACGACGACCCGACCGTGAACGACTCTTCCCACCCCCCCAACCCCTTGAGGAGAACGCATGTCCGCTCGGCAGAACTCGCTCCCGCAGAGCACGACCGGCCAGCACGACCGGGCCGCGCGCCGACGCACCCGCGTCGGTTCGGTGGCCGGAGGCCTGGGGGTCCTGGCGCTGGTGACGACGGCCGGCGTCGGCCTGGCCCCGAACGCCGCCGCCGCGCCGACGAAGTCCGTCCGCGTGACGTGCCAGCAGAGCGGGACCATCACGGTCACCGGGGCCAGCGTCACCTACCGGACGACGTGTGCGACGGGCAGCCTGACGGTGAAGGGCGTCGCGACCGACACGGCCGACGACGGCCACTGCGTCCGCGTCCAGGTGACCTTCGCCGACGGCACGAAGCAGGTCGCGCCGGCCTGCGGGAAGGGCGACGCGACCTCCTACAAGGTGACCGGGCACGGCACCGTGGGCACCATCATGATCGCCGTCATCTGATTCTGGAAGCTCAGATTTCGCTCAATTCGGGATCCAGGCGCCATCGGACGCGACTAGCGTCCATCCCGTACCGCAGAAAGGTTCCGACACTCCGCTCGAATCGGCCTCCGAACAACGTCCGGTCCGCCGAAGGAACACTGCCGATGCTTTCCGAGAATCCCTTACGTCTGCCGCGCCCCAGCGGGTCGCCCCGGCGCCGGTCAGATTTCCGTCCAGGACAACTGGAATCCGGAGAGGAATCCATGAAAACGCTCTCACCGCGTCGCCTCCTCGTCTCGACCGTGGCCACCGCGGCGGCGCTCGCGCCGACCCTGACGTTCGGCGCGGACCAGGCGCTCGCCGTGCCGGCACCGCCGACGCACAAGGTCGAGTTGAGCAGGACCGTCAAGGACAAGGTCGATTTCCGCCGCCTCGTCGGCAGGTGCACGACCACCGACGGCGGAACCTGCACCATCGGCACCGTGAAGTCGATCACCACGACGGTCTCGGTCTCCGGGGGCGTCTCCGTCAGCTTCGTGGCGGGGCAGATCGGCTTCAGCACCAGCCAGAGCTCCTCGACCACCGCGAACTGCACCTCGCCGAAACTGAAGAGTGGCCAGGCCTGGAGCGCATACGCCAGGGGGACGGGCAAGTACTACACGATCTGGAACAAGGTCAGCGGGCACTGGGTCCAGCAGGGCGGCATTCACTACGCGTGGGAGCCGCATACCTTCCCCGACATCTGGTGCGGGTTCTACCTCTGAGCCCGTCCGCTCCCCGCTCTCGCTCCACCTGCTCCTCCTTCCGCCCGCTCTCGTCCGCCCGTTCTCGCTCCACCGTTGCCGTTCCGCCCGTTCTCGTTCCGCCCATTCTCGTTCCACTCGCCGGTGCGACGGCGTCATCGTCTCGTCGCGCCCCATCCGCAAGGAGAGTTGTCGATGACCGAACACGGAATCCTTCGCCGGGCGCGGCTCGGAGCCGCCGCCCTGATCCCCGCCGCCGTCCTGATGATCGGCGTCCTGCCCGCCTCGGCGGCGACCGCCCAGGTGGCCCGGACCGGGCAGGTGACCGCCGTGGCCGCCGTGGCCGCCCCGGCAGCTCCGGCCGTCGCGGCCGCGGCGAGCGGCTCCTTCAAGTGCGGGCTCCTGACGTGCAGCTACGTGTTCAGCCGGGCCACCACCCGGGACATCGCCACCGGCAGCGCCGGTGTCGCGGTGTGCGCGGCGATCCCCACCCCCGGCAACATCGGGTGTGCCATCGGCCTGGCCGCGCTGGTCGTCTCGGCGAACTACGCGAAGAACCGCAACGAGTGCGTGGTCGCCAACTTCACCAAGACGCCGCCGCCGCTCGGCACGTGGTGGCCGTCGACGACCAACAGCTCGCGCTGCAAGAACTGATCCACCCCGCCACCGGCCGCCGTCGTGGTGGAGCAGCCGCCCCG
>Ga0302323_100002981_pt1 | contig 13766 bp, 8 predicted proteins | sample Fen_T0_3_FD_201950 | JGI IMG/M metagenome (GOLD analysis project Ga0302323, IMG submission 201950) | Peat permafrost microbial communities from Stordalen Mire near Abisko, Sweden - Fen_T0_3 | ecosystem: Environmental > Terrestrial > Soil > Wetlands > Permafrost | place: Sweden: Abisko... | reverse complement strand
CTCGGCGAACAGCTGCTTGGCAACGCCAGAGACGGCGCAGGAGCGCCTGCTGGAAGTGGCCGAGCAGCTGTTCGCCGAGCACGGCTTCGCGGCGACCTCGGTGCGCAGCATCACGAACGCAGCGCGCTGTAACCTGGCCGCCGTCAACTACCATTTCGGCGGCAAGCTGGGTCTGTATGAGGCGCTCTTTCACAGTCGCCTGAGCGAGTTGCGGCGCCGACGTGTCGAGAGCGTGCGACGGGTGATGCAGCGCGCGCAGGGCCGCGCCGCCCTCGAGCTGCTGCTGACGGCGTTTGGCAACGCATTCCTCGAGCCGCTGGTCGAGGAGGGCCGCGGCCGGCATCTGCTGGGTCTCTTGTCGCGGGAACAGCTGGACCCCCGTCTGCCGCGGGCGCTATTCGAGCACGAGATGGTCGAGCCCGTGCAGCGCGTGCTCGCGGAGGCATTGCTGCAGTCGACGCCGGGCCTTCGCCGGGAGCAGGCGCTGCGCTGCGTGGTGTCGATCATCGGCCAGTTGGTCCAGGTCAGCTTTCGGTGTCGCTGGGCCGCGGCCTGCCAAGGCGGCAAGGTCAAGGGCCCGCGCCTCGGTGCCATGGTTGAGCACATCGCGCACTTCTCGGCAGCCGGCGTACGCGCCTGTGCGAAAGGAACACAATGAGAATGTCTTCGAGGCCGGGGGCGCATCGCAAACGCATCGGCGGCCTGGCGCTGGGCGCCAGCATCGTGCTGAGTGGCACTGCCGTAAGCCGGCTTGGGGCTGGCACTCCGACGCCGAGTGCTCCGGACCGGGAGGTAGCGCTGACTCCACCGGCTGCGATGCCGAGCGAGCGCACGCCTGCGTTGCCGGCCGAGTTGCTGCGGCCGGGGGCCACCTTTGCGCTGGCCCAGGTCGTAGACATCGCGCTGGCCAATAGCCCGCTCACCCGCGCTTCATATGGTCGAGCGCGGTCCGCGGCTGCCGACCTGGGCAGCAAGCGCGGCGCCTACTTCCCGCAGGTCGACGGCGCCGCCAATCTCGGCCGTGCCAAGCAGCCGCAGCTCGATGCTACCGGTCACCCGGTCGGCAACCAGCCTGTGACGGCCTATGGCCCGGCAGCGACGTTGAGCTACTTGCTCTTCGACTTTGGCGGCCGCGGTGGCAAGGTAGAGGAGGCGCGACAGAATCTGCTCGCCGCAGACTGGCAGCACAATGCGACCATTCACGACGTGGCCTTCGGCGTTCAGGAGGCCTACTTCGACTACCTGACAGCCAAGGCGCAATTGGCAGCCGCCAGAAAGACGTTCGACCAGGCACAGGCCAGCTTGGACGCGGCCAACACGCGCCACGATTCCGGTGTGGCCACCATCGCGGATGTCTTGGTGGCCCGCACGGCGTTGGCTCAGGCCGAGCTCAATGTCGAAGGAATTGACGGGCAGGTCTTGGCCTTGCGCGGCGCGTTGGCCACCGCCATGGGGCTGCCGGCCGACATCCCGCTGGACATCGGCAGCTTGCCGAGCGAGGTGCCGCTCGATCGCGCGCGCGCTGCGGTTGCGGGGCTCATCGCAGATGCGCGCCTTGGTCGGCCGGATCTGGCCGCGCTCAGGGCTCAGGCCGCGAAGGCCGCGGCCCACGTGAGCAGCGTGCGCGCCGAAGGCCTGCCGAGCCTCGCGCTACGGGCCGAAGCCAACCGGACCTACTACAGAGCTGCGGGATTGGACGCACACCTGGACGCTTGGTCGGCGGGTCTTCAGCTGAGCGTGCCGCTGTTCTACGGGTTCTCCAAGACGTACGATGTGCGCCGCGCGCGGGAGGACGCGGCCGTGGCCCGCGCGCAGGCCGAGAGCTACGAGCAGCTCGTCATCCTGCAGGTCTGGACAGGCTACTACGGCCTCGAGACCGCGACGCAGCGCGTGCGCACCAGTCAGGCGCTTCTGACGAGCGCGACCCAGTCCGAGCAGGTGGCGCTGGCGCGCTACAAAGAAGGCGTCGGCACAGTGCTGGACTTGCTCAGCGCCCAGGCCGCGCTGGCAACGGCTCGGGCTCAGGAGATCCAGGCGCGTTCCGATTGGTTCGTGGCCGTCGCTCGCCTGGCGCATGACTCTGGCAGATTGATGCCGTCCGGCGACATTGCTGTGGTCACCGAGGAGAAGAAAGAGAAATGACGACCCCACATCGCCACACTCCGCGTGCTCAGGCACCGAGAATGCCCCCAACCACACGCGTGACCATCGCGCTCGCGTTGTCGCTGGCCGCCAGCGCGCTGAGTGGCTGCACGGGCGGCCAGAAGAAGGCATCCGGCCCACCGCCGGTTCCGGTCACAATCGCTGCTACCGTGCGCAAGACCGTCCCTGTCTCGGTGCGTGCCAACGGCCATGTCGAGCCTATCGCCACGGTGGCTATCAAGGCGCGCATCGGCGGGGAGCTGACGCAGGTGCATTTCCGCGAGGGGCAGAGCGTGCACGCGGGCGAGACGCTTTTCACGATCGACCCGCGGCAGTACGCGGCTGCGCTACGCCAGGCCGAGGCGCAGCTAGCGCGCGACCAGGCCCTGGCCAGGAAGGCCGAGGCTGACGTGACGCGCTATCGCGATCTCGTCGCCAAGGACTTCGTCACCAAGGAACAGTACGACCTAATCGTGGCCACTGCCGGCTCGGCGCGCGCCTCGGTCGACGCAGATCAGGCTAACGCCGACAACGCCCGCCTGCAGCTCGCCTACTGCACGATCACGTCGCCGATCGCCGGCCGCACCGGGAATCTGTCGGTCAAAGTGGGCAACCTGATCAAGGCCAACGACGATCGCGGGCTGGTGACCATCAACCAGATCAAGCCCATCAACGTCTCGTTCACGGTGCCGGCGCAGCTCCTGCCGCAGATCAGCAAGAGCGACGGCCGACGGCTCAGTGTCGCAGCGTTGCTGCCCGGTGAGGACAAGGCCGAGCAGGGCGCACTCACCTTCATCGACAACGGTGTGGACCCGGCCACGAGCACCGTGCTTCTCAGGGCCACCTTCTCCAACGACGGTGAGCGGCTTTGGGCGGGCCAGTTCGTCGACGTGACGCTTGTGCTCGGAGAGGAGCGGGATTGCGTAGTCGCGCCGGCCACCGCGGTGCTGACTGGCCAGCAGGGGGACTACGTTTTCGTCGTCAAGCCGGACAAGACCGTCGATCTGCGTGTCGTCAAGGTCGGGCGCCGCAACGAGGCTGACGCGGTCATCGATTCTGGTCTGCAGGCGGGCGAGACCGTGGTCACGGACGGCCAGATTCGGCTGGTACAGGGCTCGAAGGTCGAGCTCGGTGCTGGCACAGCCGGGAGCGCGGCGCGATGAACGTCTCGGAGCTGTTCATCCGTCGTCCGGTCATGACGACCATCGTCATGGGCGGGATCCTGTTCTTCGGCGCCATGTCGTACCGGTTGTTGCCGGTGAACGACCTGCCCAACGTCGACTTCCCGGTCATCTCGGTCAGCGCGGCGCTGCCCGGCGCCAACCCCGACACGATGGCTTCCTCTGTCGCGACGCCGCTCGAGAAGGAGTTCTCGACCATCGCCGGCATCGACTCGATGTCGTCCTCGAGCACGCAGGGCAACACCAGCGTGGTACTGCAGTTCACGCTGGGCCGCAACATCGACGCGGCCGCTCAGGACGTGCAAGCGGCCATCTCGCGCGCGAATCGGCAGCTACCGCAGGACATGCCGTATCCGCCGACCTACCAGAAGGTGAATCCCGCTGACCAGCCGATTCTTTACCTCGCGCTCACGTCTCCCACACTGCCGCTCTACGACCTGGACGAGTATGGCGAGACCATGATTGCGCAGCGCATCTCGACAGTCTCGGGCGTGGCGCAGGTGCAGGTCTATGGCGCGCAGAAGTACGCTGTGCGCGTCAAGGTCGACCCACGCGCGCTGGCGACGCGCGACATCGGAATCGACGAGGTGTCGCGCGCTGTGCAGGGCGCCAACGTCAACTTGCCCACGGGGATACTCTGGGGCCCGGACCGCTCCTACACGATCCAGGCAGACGGCCAGCTCACGACAGCGGCGCGCTACCGGCCGGTGGTGGTCGCCTACCGCAATGGCAAACCAGTACGGCTCTCCGAGCTCGGCACGGTATACGACAGTGTCGAAAACGACAAGACCGCCGCCTGGTTCGTCAACGAACGCGCCGTGGTCCTGGCCATTCAGCGCCAGCCAGGAACCAACACCGTCGAGGTCGTGGACGCTGTCAAGCGCCTGCTGCCGGTCTTCGAGAAGCGGCTTCCGGCCAGCGTCAAGCTGGCGGTCCTGTTCGATCGTTCCATCTCGATCGACGACTCCGTCGGCGACGTCAAGCTGACGCTGCTGATCACGCTCTGTCTGGTCGTGCTGGTGATCTTCCTGTTCCTGCGCAACCTCTCGGCGACCATCATCCCGTCACTGGCCATGCCGATGTCGATCGTCGGCACGTTCGTCGTGATGTACCTCTTGGGCTTCTCCCTCGACAATCTCTCGCTCATGGCCCTCACTCTCTCCGTCGGCTTCGTGGTTGACGACGCCATCGTCATGCTCGAGAACATCGTGCGCCACATGGAGATGGGCAAGCAGCCGCTTCAGGCGGCGCTCGACGGTGCCAAAGAGATCGGTTTCACGATCATTTCGATGACGCTCTCTCTGGCAGCGGTCTTCATCCCTGTCCTCTTCATGGGCGGCATCATCGGTCGACTCTTCAGCGAGTTCGCGGTCACGATCGGCCTCGCTGTCCTGATCTCCGGCTTTGTCTCGCTGAGCCTGACGCCGATGTTGGGCAGCCGCTTCCTACGCTCTAGACACGAGGTCCGACACCACAAGCTCTACAACCTGTTCGAGCGCGGGTTTGATCGGGTACTGAAGGCCTACGGGGCCGGTCTCAGGTGGTCACTGGATCACGGCAAAGCAATGCTGGGAGTGGTGGGGGCGACCTTTCTGCTGACGGTGGTGTGCTTCGTTGTGATTCCAAAGGGCTTCATCCCGTCTCAGGACATCGGCCAGATCTTCGGTCAGGTGGAGTTCGTGGAAGGCATCTCCTTCGATTCGCTCGTGCGTCACCAGAAGATGGTCGCCGACATTCTCAAAGACGATCCGAACATCGACGTGTTCATGAGCTCGGCTGGCGGCCGCGGCGGCGCGAGCTCCGCCAATTCCGGCTTCTTCTTCGCACGCCTGAAGCCGCGTGGCGAGCGCAGCCTCACCGCTGACCAGATTGTCGACGGGTTGCGTCCGAAGCTCTCCGCGATCCCCGGTCTGCGCGTCTATGCCCAGAGTCCGGCCGCCATACAGGTCGGTGCGCGCCAGGCGCGCAGCCAGTATCAGCTCACGCTCCAGGGGCCTGACACAGCGGAACTGTACCGTGCGGCTCCGCTGCTCGAGGCCAAGATGCGGGCGCATCCGTCGCTGGTCGACGTCAGCACGGACTTGCTGCTCAAGAACCCGCAGATCAACGTCACCATCAATCGCGACAAGGCCTCGGCGCTGGGCGTCTCGGCTCGGCAGATCGAAGACACCCTCTACACGGCCTACGGCACGCGGCAGATTTCGACGATCTACACGCCGAACAACCAGTACCGCGTGATCATGGAGCTTTTGCCCGAGTACCAGACCGACGCCCTTGACCTCTCGCTGCTGTACGTTCGCTCGACCACCGGCGAGCTGGTGCCACTCGACTCGCTCGTCACGTTGGCGCCCGGCGTTGGACCGCTGCAAGTCAACCACTCGGGACAGATTCCTTCAGTCACGCTCTCCTTCAATCTCAAGACCGGCGTACCACTTGGTGAGGCCACGGCCGAGGTGGAGCGCATGGCGCGCGAGACACTGCCGGGCAGCATCAATGCCAGCTTCCAGGGCACAGCGCAGGCCTTTCAGTCGTCGATGCAGGGACTGGGTCTGCTTCTGATCGTCTCGATCCTGGTCATCTTCATGGTACTGGGCATTCTGTACGAGAGCTACATCCACCCCTTCACGATCCTCTCGGCACTGCCACTGGCGGGGCTTGGGGCGCTGCTCACGCTCATGCTGTTCCGCGTCGAGCTGAACATCTACGCGTTCGTCGGCATCATCATGTTGGTGGGTCTGGTCAAGAAGAACGGCATCATCATGATCGACTTCGCGGTCGAGGCCATCCGCAAGGAGGGGCGCACGCCCAAGGAGGCGATCTATGAGGCCTGCGTGGTGCGCTTCCGGCCGATCATGATGACGACGATGGCAGCGCTCTTCGGCACGCTGCCGATCGCGCTGGGCTTCGGCGCCGGCGCTGAAGCGCGACGGCCGCTGGGTCTGGCCGTGGTCGGCGGCCTTCTGCTTTCGCAGTCGCTGACGCTCTTCATTACACCGGTGGTCTTCGTCTACATGGATGGTCTGCAGCACTGGCTGGCGCGCAAGCTGCCGTTCCTGGTCCGAGGTGAACAGGAGACGTCGGCACCGGCGTAGCGAGCAAGGCCCGCTTTCTTAGGGAGGCGGTGGGACATGGTGCGGACCGGACACGAACGAGCCTCTGCCGCGTGGCGCCGGCGCGCGAGGCCAGCGGGCCTCGGGCTCGGCCTGCTGCTGACTGCGATCGCGGCACAGGCCACGGCTCCCGGTAAGGCCCAGGCGCTGACGAGCGCCGCAGCTTCCGGCGACGTGGACAAGGTGAGGAGCGCGCTCGCCAGCGGCATCAACGTCAATGCCAAGGACGATCAAGGTCGCACGGCATTGCAGGGCGCGGCAGCGGCCGGCCACCTGGAGGTCGTGCAGGCGCTGATCGACGCCCAGGCCAACGTAGACGCTACCGATTCCAACGGCCTGTCCCCGCTCATCGCGGCCACGCAGCGCGCCGACTCGGATATGGCGCGCGTCTTGCTCGCAGCAGGTGCTGACCCAAACCTGATCCATCGCAGCTACGGCACAGCGCTGGAACTCGCAGAGCGCAACGGCGATCAGGCGCTGGTCACGCTACTCAGGGCGCACGGCGCACGCGGGGCTGGCAAGTCGGTGGGAGACTCGGTGTGCGTGCGCGTGTGGAAGGGCCAGGGATACTGCGGCACTGTCACGGCTGTCGAATGGCCTCGCTGGACGCTGCGTGTGACCCGCCTCGTGGGCTGCAGCGAGGGTTGCGCGCCGGGCTCGTGCTCGATGGGGCGCACGGTCGGTGGAGGCCGGGCCGGCAGTCTCGAGGTCAATGACGAGTTGCGCGTGGAGGGCGCCTGTCTCACGCATACTGGTGTCCTGCCTGAGAGCAGGTAGGGGCCAGGACCATGCAGAACGCTCGTCGCGCGACGCGATCGTCGCAACTTGGGACGCTCGTCTTGGCCGCCGCACTTTCGGGCTGCGGCGGCTCGGTCGGCGGCGACACTACACCGACGCCTGCTCCCACGCCGGCCCCGCTGCCCTCACTGACAGGCACCTTCGACTACCGCGGCATCGATCACGTTTCGTGGTGGTGCAACGACTACCAAGGTTCGGTCGCCAGCGACTCGCGTCAGGCATTGGCGGCGACGCACGCGAACTGGGCCGGGGTCCTGGTGACCTGGTACATGGTGGACACACACGCAACGACGATCGCTCCTGACTCGCAGCGAACGCCGACCGACGCAGCTCTGATTGAGGCCATAGCGGACCTACGTCGGCGTGGCGTCAAAGTGATGCTCAAACCGCACGTCGACGTAAATGACGACACCTGGCGCGGCAGCATCACCCCTTCTGACACGAGCGCGTGGTTCGCAAGCTATACCGCGTACATGACGCAGATGGCGCGCTTTGCCGAGCAACAGCACGTGGAGATGCTCTGCATCGGCACGGAGCTGAAGACGATGTCGAGCGCGGCGTACAGCGCCCATTGGACCGACCTCATCAACCAGATGAGGGTGCTGTACCACGGCCTGCTCACTTACGCTGCCAACGCGAACACCCCAGGCGACGAGTTCACGAGCGTCGCGTTCTGGGATCAGGTCGATCTGATCGGGTTGGACGCGTATGCGCCGCTCACGAGCAAGAATGATCCCAGTCAGGCAGAGCTTGTGGCAGGCTGGTCCCAAGGTCCGAACGGCAACATGTTGGGGGCCTATCGCAACCTCGCAAGCAGTCGCAGCAAGTCGGTTGTCCTGACCGAGATTGGCTACAAGAGCGTGCTTGGCGCCAACACAGCACCCTGGGACTATGGCCGAGCCGGGGCGTACGACCCGACCGAGCAATCGAATTGCTACTACGCGACATTTGCCGTCTTCCTTCAGGAGCGCTCGTGGATGAAAGGCGCGTTCTGGTGGGATTGGCAGGTGGCGCCGCCGCCCGCCACAGACACGGACTACACACCACGGAACAAGCCGGCGGGGGCGTTCCTGACGGAGCGCTACAGCGCGACGTAGGGGCGATTCATGTTACGGCGGCGTTGGCGCCTGCGCCATCTGGAGGACCAGCGCGGCAATGTGCGTGTAGTCGCCGCCGAAGTGATGTCCTCCCGGCAACAGGACGACGTGAGCAAAGGCCGGGGAGAGGGCCCGGCAGGCGGAGTCGTCTTCATCGCGTCCCATCAGGCACACCGTCGAAATGCCGGCGAGCCGCTCGACCTCTGGCACGGTCGGGTAGCGTCCGCTCTCTCCGCCACCCAGCCAACTCGCCAGGTGGAACTGAAAGGAGGCCTGCTGTGACAAGCCCAGCAGGAACACGCCGGTGATTCGCTCGCGCAGGTCCGCAGGCAGCCGAGTGACCAGAAACGGCAGGGCATCGGCGCCAAACGAGTAGCCCAGCAGGACGACGCGCGTCTTGCGCCAATGATCGAGGTAGTGGCGCAGGATGCGAGCCAAGTCCATGGCCGCCGACTCCGGTGTGCGCGGCGTCCAGTAGTAGGTCAGGCTGCTCCAACCGACGGCGGGTACGCCCTGGCCCGCGAGCGCAGCGGCGATCGATTTGTCGATGCCTGCCCAGCCCCCATCTCCAGTCAGGATCACCGCCAGCCGGTCGTCTTCGGTCTCGCGTGTCGCGGGGACTTCCACGAGCGGCAGGTCAGACACCGCGGAGGCCGCTGGCGCGGGCGGCTCCTCGCGCTGCGCCGCCGCGATGGCGCGGTAGGCCTCGATGTACTGCGCTTCCCAGTTGCGTGTGAGAGAAAAGCCGTGGCCGACCTTGGGCAGCATGGAGAGCGTGGCGCCGCCCACGGAGTCCACGTAGCGGCGCGTGTCAGCAGGCGAGCAGACCTGGTCGATCTCGCCCTGCAGAACTTGCCAGGCTACGCCCAGCTCGCTGACGGCCGCAAGATCGACGCCCACTCCCTTTGCGCGCGGGGTGCTGTGCAGTTCGCGTCCCCGGCAGAGCGGCTTGCGCAGCGCGAGATCCGGGCAGAACCCCAAGCTGATGCCGCCCGCGAAGGTCTCCGTGGGAGCCGCGGCGAGCGCTGCGTAAACCAGCGTCGCGCCCGAGGAGTAGCCGACGAGTATGGGCCGGTGATAGCGGGGCAGGTGCTGGCGCAATTGTATCGAGCGTGAGAGCTCCTCCAAGTCCCCCGCGGGATAGGCGCAGCTCCCGCCGCTGCGCTCGAGCGACTTGAGGAAACTGCGGACGTCGATGCCAGCGACCAGCGCGCCCAGGTCGCGAAGCTTGGTGGCCATCGGCACCACCCCGCTGTTCCAGCCGCCGTCGCCAGAGATGAAGAGGACGATCTGCTCGGGCTCCCCTTCGGGCACGTAGACCCGGACAGCGCCGAAGGGCGCGACGTTGAGCACGTGGTCGCGTGACGCCGCCGCTGCCGCGGCGGCGGCCACCGGGGCCGCGTTGACCAGCAGGAGGACGCCGAGCGCAAAGGACCTTTGTGTCTTCATCGGAAGATGCGGTGGTAGCCGCCTGCAATCAAAGCGGAGACATCCGCCAGCGCAGCCAGCAGCGACAGACCTCCAGGATAGGCCAGGTAGCGCGGCTGCCACTCGGGGTGGAACTTGTCCTTGAACGCGCGTAGGCCTTGGAAGTTGTAGAAGGCGTCGCCGTGGCGGTACGCCAGGCCAGCCAGGCGCGACCAGCCCGACGCGATGGGCGAGCGCGTGATTCCTGAAAGCGGCGCGACCCCGAGATTGAAGGTGCGATATCCCTGGTCACGACCCCAGAACATGAGATGAATGAGCAGCGCCTCCATGGTGCCGAGCGGCGCCTCCTCGGTGTGGCGCATCAGGTCCACGGACAGCTCGACATGGCCAGGGCCAGACCACAGCACGGCGAAAGCCACGATGCGGCCGTCGACCTCGACCACCGCGGCCGGAAAGTGCGTGACGTAGTCATCGATGAAGCTACCAAGGGAGAAGCTCTTCTCCACACCGCCCTTGTGCCGAAGCCAATCGTCCGAAACAGCCCGCAGGGCTGGCAGCACCGCAGGGACCTCGCTGCGCTCGATGATGCGGAAACTCGCACCGCCTCGTTCGACGCGATGCACTACCTTGCGTAGCGGCTTTCCTGAGGCGCCGTCGAGGTTGAAGCGCTCGAGCGGGACGAAGGCCTCCTCGCCGAGCTTGATGAAGCTCAGGCCGAGATCGGCATAACAGTGCAGGCTCTCCTTGCGCACTTGATAGAATACCGGGCGACCGTCGAAGTCGTCGCAGCGTTCGAGAAAGGCACGGATCAGCTCCGGCGAGGACTCGACCGGTGCCACCGGATCTCCGAGTGCCACCCAAGTACGTCCCTGCACGCTGTACATCACGAAGCCTGTGTGCGCCTCGTTCCAAAGCAGGGCCTTGTCCTTGAGGAAAACGAGGTAGGGCGTAGTCGACGTCTGCCCCGCGATGACGTTCTCCGCAGCGGCCAGATCCGCACCCGTGCCGCGCGGGCGGCGGGGCGGGGCAGGTCGCATCAACCGCGTGACGCCGAAGATCAAGAGGCCGACCATGGCGCCGAGACTGGCCCGCAGGAAGCGCGAGGCCTGGTCGCCCAGGCCCACGCTCCACCAGAGCTCGTTCGAGTACTCGACGTGGCCGTAGGCGAAGAGGCCGAGCCAGACCGAGGCGCCCACGACTGATAGCACAGCCAGAGTCCAGCCCGGCGAGAAGCGCGCGGCAAAGAAGGCTGCCTTGCGATCAAACTCCGCGCGGCTGGGGATGAACGCCAGTAGCAGAAGGCCAAGGATCGCGGCCTCTTCGAAGTCGCCGCCTTTCAGAAGCGAGACGACGATGCCGGCGACCAGGCCCACACAAGTGAAGTAGTAGGCCACGTCCAGGCGTCGCGCGACGCCGTGGGAGAGCAGTAGCAGCGCCACGCCGACGAGGCTGCCGACGAAGTGCGAGGCCTCGAGCAGAGACAAGGGAAAGAAGCGCACCATCCAGGCCATGCGGCTGTGCAGCTCAGGTGTGGCACCGGAGAAGAGTAGTATCGCGCCCGCGCCGAACGTGAAGGCGGCGAGCATCTTCGGCGCCACGGCGTTGGTGATCCTTCCGAACAGGACGCCGAAGCGCGCGACGCGCTCGCGGCGCTCGCTGATCTCGTCGACAAGCAGCACGACCATTGCAGCCCCGAGCGGCAGCAGGTAGTAGACGATGCGAAAGAGCACCAGTGCCGGCAGGATCGCCGTCGTCGGCAAGAACGGCTTGAGCAACAGCAGCATGACGGTCTCGAAGACGCCGACGCCGCCAGGCACGTGGCTGAGCAGCACCAGAACCTGGGCCGCGAGGAAGGCGGCCATCAGCTCGAGGAAGGTGAGTGGCGAGCTTGGCAGCAAGACGTCCAGCACTGCCACCGCCAGTATCCAGTCGACGAGCACGAGCGCAAATTGCGCGACCACGACGGGCGGTCGGGGCAGTGTGATCGCGACGCCGCGCCAGCGCAACGGACTCCGCCTGAAGAAAGCAATGGCAGCATATGTCGGTCCGATCGCGAACAGCACGGCGCCGGCCACGCGCAGTGCTTGGTGGCCGGGAAGCTCCACGAGCCCTGGCAGCGGGGCGAACGCCAGGCTCAGGCCACCGAGCACCGTCAGCCCGAGAAAGAAGGTGCTGGAGTAGAAGGCCACGATGCGCGAGATCTCCCCGCCGCAAAGACCCCAACGCGAGTAGAAACGGTAGCGCACCGACGTTCCCGACAAGAGCGCCAGCCCCACGCTGTTGGAGACCGCGTAGCCGACGAACGACGCCATGCCGACTCGCCAGGGCGCGAGGCGTTTGCCGATGTAGATCAGGGCCAGGTGGTCGTAGCCGGTAAGGACCAGGTAGTTGACCGCGGTGAGCACGATCGCTAGTACGACGCTCATCGCGGGCAGCGCAGCCAACGCGGCGCTCAGCTCGCGGTAGCGGATGTCGGCCAGCTCCTTGCGCAGCACGAAGAGAGCGGCCGCGAAGAGCACGAGGCCGATCAGAGGCGCAAGGCGATGACCGATGCGGTCCACCCAACCGCCCAGGTGCGCCACGGCAGCGCCTGGCGCGCTAGTAGCAAGGGCCGGGAGCCCCTCTGCGGGCTCAGGACATGGTGTTCCCGGACTCGCGTCGTCGGCGCGTGGATCCACGGGCTTGTCGCTGGCAGCGATCATTGAGGTCTCAAGACGTTACCGCGGAGCGCTTGCGCCGTTCTGTGACCGATGCGCGCACAGCGCGCCGGCTAGGCGCTCTGGCCGCCGGCCTTGGGTTCCGCCGGACTTGCCAGGCGCTTCGCGATCCAGACTGTGCGATAGACCGAGGTGGCCAGGCTAGCGAGCCCCACGAGGAGCAGCGCCCACACCACCGTGGTGCCCAAGGGCAGTCCCAGCCAGGCCGTGGTGCTGCGGTCAGTGAGGCAGGTCAGGCAGATCAGGGCTAGGCGTTCGCCGCGCTGCATGAAGCCGCCCGTGCAGTCCACCCCAAGGGATTCCCCGGCCGCCCGCGCATAGCTTACGAGCAGGGACCCACCCAGCGCTGCGGCTGTGGCAAAGGCGCCGAGCGCTGTGGTCCGCAGGAAGAACGCAAATCCCACGAACATGAAGAACTCGATGTAGCGATCGAGCACGGCGTCTATGAATCCGCCATAGCGCGTGGTCCGGCCCGTCTTTCGTGCCACGCGACCGTCGAGCATGTCCCATACGCCGGAGAACATGAGCGTCCAGGCCCCCACCTCAAGCCAGCCGAGACAGAAGAAGGCGCCAGCCAGCGCACCGAAGGCCAGCGCGATGTAGCTCAGCGCATTGGGCGTGAGACCGACCGCCAGCGAGAATCGCGTGAGCGGCGAGACCACGAAGAAGAACCACCACTGGAGAATGGCGTTGCCAAAGGGTCCCAAGAACTGGGCGCTCTTGGCGTCCGCATCCTGGTCGCGACCGTTGTTGAAGAGCGAGAAGATGCCCAAGGAGAGCAAGGCCAAGCTGAGCATGATGACGAATGAAAGCAAGGAAAGAGACATACGACCTCCAGTGCGGTTTGTCTCGGCCTAGGTCCGGCTGGATTCGCGAGCCGGCAGCGGGCTCAGGACGGCCAGGCCGCCGAAGAGCGTCGAAGCAAATACTATTGGGACGATCTGCAGCGCGTGGTAGGTCAGCGCCAGGGCCAGCGCCTGTTCCTTGGGTACCCCGAATTCCATGAGCGCGAACATGGCGCCGACCTCGAGCGTTCCCAGGTTTGCCGGCGGCGCAAAGGGCACGACCAGCGCCAGGTTGACGGCCATCAGCATCAAGAAGCTCGCGGCCAGCGGCAGGTGGAGGTCAAAGGCGCGCATCGCGAACAGGATGACGTAGATCTCCAGGGCCCAGGCGGCGAAAGAGGCTAGCAGCGACAATCCGAGGGCGCGTCGGTCGCGCACCGCCGACAGGCCAGTGCGGGCGTGCGCGACAAAACGTCCGACGAGCGAACGCACGTTGACCGGGCCCTCG